>Ga0067045_1027761_pt1 | contig 63053 bp, 42 predicted proteins | sample TerdegcTABiofilm_FD_59184 | JGI IMG/M metagenome (GOLD analysis project Ga0067045, IMG submission 59184) | Combined Assembly of (Gp0054472, Gp0054536) Wastewater bioreactor microbial communities from Singapore -Terephthalate degrading...
TATCTGGTCATCAGTGGGTTGGGTTGGCTGGTCTATCCGATTCTGCGTGTAGCCATGAGCGGGTTGCCGGATCGAGGCTATCCGCTGATCAAAATTGCGGGGATGCTATTTTTGTCGTTTGGAGTTTGGCTGGCTGCATCCCTGGGGGCGACTTTTGAGCGTACCACCATCACACTCGTGTTTGTTATCCTTTTGTTCGCTGGTGGATTAGCGGCTTTCTGGCAGAAGGATAATCTTCTTCAAGAGATTCGAGAGCGGAAGGGGTATTTTTTACGGGTGGAGTTGATCGGGCTGGCGTTTTTTATCTTTTTCAGCCTGATCAGGATAGGCAATCCGGATTTGTGGCATCCCGCCTTTGGCGGCGAAAAACCAATGGATTTTGCCTACTTCAATGCTGTGCTGAAAAGCACCATTTTCCCCCCCTATAATCCATGGTACAGCGGTGGATATATTAATTATTATTATTATGGCTTTGTTCTGGTCGGGGTACCCACCAAGTGGCTGGGCATCGTTCCATCAATTGCCTACAACCTGATCCTGCCAACAATGTTTGCAGTTTTTGCGTTGGGCGCATTCAGCGCAGGGTGGAATATCACTACCCACTTTCTCAAAGAGAGAGGCCACACAACTGAAGCGGCTGGGGCGAATCGGGTTGTTTTTGGAAAGCCAATCGGGGTGGGGCTTGCTGCTGCGATTGCCGCGCTGGTTTTGGGTAATCTGGGTACGGTACGGATGATCTGGCATGGTTTGATGCGGCTTGCCGTGAGCGGGTCTTCCCTGGAGGAAGCAAATATTTTCTTGAAACTATCCTGGACGGTACAGGGACTTTCGAGATTTCTGGCTGGGGCGCGCTTACCGTACAGCACCGGAGACTGGTACTGGATACCCAGCCGCGCATTACCCGGTGAAGCAATTACCGAATTTCCCTTTTTCACTTTTTTATATGCCGACCCCCATGCTCACCTGTTTGCTCTGCCTTTGACCATGCTGGCGCTCGGATGGTGCCTTTCGGTCGTTTTTGGCAAGTGGCAATGGGGTTTCAGGGATCATCCTCAGCTTTTGCCGTTTCTTCTTTCTTTACTGGTGGGTGGATTGACGATTGGCGTATTAAGACCAACCAATACATGGGATATGCCGACTTATCTTGGGTTGGGGATTTCCGCTTTGCTTTATTCAGGTTTACGTTACGCAAATGTCTGGGATTTTTACCTTCCCAATATGCCCGTTTGGTTTAAACGAATGGCACTGGCAGTTGGATCGGCTTTGCTTTTGACGGGGCTTTCGTTTGTATTATTTGCCCCGTATATGCAATGGTATGCGCAGGGTTATGGCAGCGTACAACTCTGGGAAGGCAGCCGCTCCCCCGTTGCTTCGTATTTGACCCACTGGGGTCTGTTTTATTTTGTAATTGCCTCATGGCTGGTTTCCGAAACGATTGACTGGATGGCCAATACGCCTCTATCCGCATTAAATAAATTGCGTCCGTGGAGATTCTGGATATTCAGCGGGTTGGCTGCATACTTGCTGGCGGTTGTGCTGCTGAATGTTTCTCTCCGGGTTGAAATTGCTTTCTACGCGCTTACCCTTGCTGTTTGGTGCCTGGTTTTGCTGTTGCGAGCCGATCTACCGGATGCAAAGCGGGTGGTTCTTTTCATGATTGGTAGCGGGGCAACCCTGACCCTGATGGTGGAAGTGATTGTGTTGGTTGGTGATATAGGGCGGATGAATACGGTCTTTAAGTTTTATTTACAAGCCTGGAATTTACTGGCAATTGGTTCTGCTGCCGCGATTGGCTGGTTGTTGCCGGTTATGGAAGAAAAATGGAAATCGGGGTGGAAACAGGTCTGGCAGGTTGGGTTAAGTGCATTACTGGTTGCTGCATTGTTATATCCTTTGATGGCCGGTTCGGCAAAAATCCGCGACCGCATGAGCACCCTTGCGCCGCATGGACTGGATGGAATGGCGTACATGCGCACTGCCGAATATTCGGATCAGGGGCGTTTGATGGACTTAAGTCAGGATTACCGGGCGATTCGCTGGATGCAGGAAAATGTAAAAGGTTCACCGGTGATTTTGGAAGCTAACACGCCGCTTTATCGATGGGGGTCGCGATTTTCGATTTACACGGGTTTGCCCACGGTCATTGGTTGGGACTGGCACCAGCGTCAGCAGCGGGCGGCAGTACCAAATGATTTCAGTGTTCAAAACCGCATTTTTGACGTGGCGGAAATTTATAATACGCTTTCTAAGGAACGAACCAGAGAACTTTTAGATCGCTACGCTGTAAAATATATCATTGTGGGACAACTGGAACAGGTTTATTATGAAGCAGCGGGCCTGGCTAAATTTCCCGAATGGAATGGTGATCTTTGGAATGAAGTTTACCGGGATATGGATACTGTAATTTACGAGGTCATCCCTTGAACACTCAGAACCGCGCAGGATTCATTTATCACATCGCCAATCATAAGGATTGGAATGAAGCCATTGAAAGCGGTTCTTACCGCGTTTCTTCTCTGGAAAGTGATGGTTTTATCCACTGTTCAACTGCTGAGCAATTACTGGAGGTCGCCGATCGTTTGTTTTCGGGTCGGAAAGATATGGTGGTGTTGGAAATCCATCCAGATTCATTGCCCGTTGAGGTAAAGTATGAACTTGCTCCAAATGGAAATGCCTACCCCCACGTTTTCGGTGAGATACCCCTTCAAGCAGTTCGGCGGGTACTGGCATTAAATTGGGAAAACCGAACTTTGGAAGACTTAACGGCTTAAGCAGGTCAGGATAAAGCGATGAGTCAAATTCTGATGGTCTTTTCTTGGTATTTGATTGTGACGGTGGGAGGATACATTACGCTGCCACTGGCTTATCGCTTTCTTAAATTTTTGCCGGACCGTGGTTTCACGTTGAGCCGTTCGCTGGGATTGGTAATCTGGGGGTATTTCTTCTGGCTGCTGACCTCCTTTGGTGTGCTGCAAAATAACGCTGGTGGGGTGTTGTTTGCTCTGTTTCTTTTGGCAGGTTTGAGCGCATGGGTCTTTCGAGGAAAATGGGAGGAATTCAAAATCTGGTTTGCCAGTCAGAAGCGGTTGATTATAACGGCTGAAATCTTATTTTTGATTGCGTACCTTTTGTGGGCGTTTGTGCGGGCCGCTAACCCGGAAATCATCTATACCGAAAAGCCGATGGAACTGGCTTTTATCAATGCTATATTGCGTTCGCCCACTTTTCCACCCTTTGACCCGTGGTTGGCCGGCTATGCAATTTCCTATTATTACTTTGGATATGTGGTTGTAGCCATGATTATTCACCTGAGCGGCGCGCCCAGCTCAATTGGTTTCAACCTGGGAATTGCAATGTGGTTCGGGTTGACAGCGCTGGCTGCTTATGGGGTTCTTTATAACCTGCTCAGCGGGGTTTTCAAAACGGATGACCGGCCCAACTCAAGCAGAAAAGCAGTCGGTTGGGCATTGCTAGCGCCTCTTTTTATCCTGATGGTTAGCAATCTTTCCGGTTTGCTGGATGTGCTTCATGCACGGGGCATCTTCTGGCAGCGGAATCCGCAAGGGGTGCTTGAATCAACTTTCTGGCAGTGGCTGGGTATTCAAGAGTTTGATCAACCACCCCCAGAACCGCTTTCATGGACGCCGAAACGCACTTACTGGTTATGGTGGCGTGGTTCGCGTGTTTTGCAGGATTTCAATCTGGTTAATCAACGGGAAGAAGTGATTGATGAATTCCCGTTCTTCTCATACCTTTTGGCAGACATGCACCCGCATGTTTTGGGTATGCCGTTTGTACTGCTGGCGGCCGGGCTGGCCTTGAATTATTACCTGACTCTAAAAAGAAAACCAGCTGCTGAACCTTCACTGCAGGGTTGGCTGAAAGACCCGCGTACATGGTTAAGCGCGCTGATTTTTGGCGGTCTCTCTTTTTTGAATACGTGGGATTTTCCAATCTATCTGGCTTTGTTTGCCGGGGTGTATACTCTCAACCGTTACTTTCAGGATGGATGGAGCTGGCGGCGGGTTGGAGATTTTCTGTTCATTGCCTTGACGATAGGAATTCTGGGTATCCTGCTGTATCTCCCCTTCTATCTGGGTTTTTCTTCACAGGCAGGCGGTTTTCTTCCCAGCCTAATTTTCCATACGCGGGGTGTCCATTTCTGGGTGATGTTTGCGCCATTGATGATTCCCATTCTGGCGTGGCTTTTCAGTCAATGGAGTGTTTTCCGACAATCAGGACTGCGTCTGGGGAGTTTAATCGGTGCAGGCATAGTTGCAATCGGTTGGCTCTTCATGTTGATTGCCAGCAAGCTTATTGAACTGGCTGGACTGCTTGGGCAGGCTTGGATGACTTCTGCAGACGGCAACCTGGCGAGTCTGGGGCAAACCCTGAACTCATTGAGCGGATTGTTTTTTATCAAACAGGGCGGAAGTGGTGCAGAATTATTTGAGGCTGCTTTTTTGAGACGGATGACCAGCCCGGGCACCTGGCTGACTTTGATGGTCATCCTTATTCTGGTATTCGCCATGATTATTGCTTTGCGCCGGATTTATGCGAATTCTCGGAATGCGGAGCATAACCTCACACCAACCATCCTTGAAGAACAACAGAATCACGGGTTTGTTCTGTTGTTAGTTTTGCTGGGTGCTGGTTTGACACTGGTACCGGAGTTTTTCTATTTACAGGATGATTTCGGTACTCGCATGAACACCATTTTTAAGTTTTATTTTCAGACATGGGTTTTGTGGGGAATTGCAGCTGCCTATGCCAGTGCCATCCTCTTGAATCGCCTGAGAGGAATACGGGGTGGGTTGTTTAAAGCTGCCTGGTTGCTATTGCTGGTTTGCTCATTAATCTATCCCTCTGTGATGTTACCTGCCAAGACGGGTTTGCTCAAAGGGCAACCTGTTGAGTTGACACTGGATGGTAAAGCCTATTTGCAGCGCAATGAACCCGATGAATGGCAGGCTTTTCAATTTTTATGGGGTACGCCTTTAGGCCCTGTTGTTGAGGCTGTAGGCCCGCAATACAATCCTCAGTATGCCCGGGTTGCGACCCATTCCGGTCAACCAGCGTTGTTGGGATGGGAAGGGCACGAAATTCAATGGCGGGGTAGTGCCAGAGAGATGGGCTCCCGGCGAGTGGACATTGAAACGCTTTATCAGACCGGTGATTGGACAAGAGCGCGGGAAATTATCCAGCAATACGGCATTCGCTATATTTATATTGGACCGGTGGAAAGAAGTACATACCGGGTTTCCGAAAATAAATTTTCATCCAATTTGGGTTTGCTCTTTGCGAATTCCATTGTGCAGATTTATGAAGTGCCCCATTCGCTGGTGGCAAAAAAACGCTGAGTGGCTGTAATCATGAAAAAGAATGTGTTTTCGCTGAATCGTGAACAAGTCTTATATGCTTTGATTTTTCTCTCCGCGCTCACTTTACGGTTTGTGCAGTTAGGGAAAATATCCCTAAACGATGGAGAAGCCCGGCTGGCCTTGCAGGCTCTTTCCCTGGCTCGCGGGGAAAACGCTTTATATTCCAACCCCGATGGTGGGTACCTGTTGGTAAGCACCGCCTTGTTTTACCTCTTGTCGGCAAGTGATTTTGTGGCGCGGTTGTTACCGGCCTTTTCGGGGGCTTTGATCTGCCTGCTTCCTTACGCTTTTCGAAAAAATCTGGGAAAAAAGACGGCCTTGATTCTGGCAATTGGTCTGACATTGGATGGCGGATGGCTGGCGGCAGGACGAGCCGTTGGAAGTTACACGTGGGTGATTTTGTTCTTTTTGTTGACCATTGGGGCAATTAATGCTCGTCGCTGGAAGGCAGCAGGCGTGTTCGGAGCACTTGCATTGCTGGGTGGTGTGGAAATTTGGAAGGGATTGCTGCCTTTTTTAATCGCGTTCTGGCTTTATCAAAGATGGCTTGTTCGGAAGTTAGAAGGCTGGGATTTGATTAAATCTCACCTGACAGAAATGATGATTTGGGCAGGGGGGACTGCGTTGGTAGTGGGCAGCGTGTTTTTAATCCTGCCAATTGGATTGAGCGCAATGGGGGGTGGATTAATCGCTTATTTGCGCGGCTGGAGTACCCCCGCAAACACACCGATTGGATTACTTTTTGCTGCCATGGCAGTGTATCAATTGCCGGGGTTGTTATTTGGCGTGGTTGCAGCGATACGGCAAATCAAACAACCGGTAGGATTGGAACGATTTTTGACCCTCTGGTTGATTCTTTCCCTGTTTCACACGTTGATTTACCCTGGGCGGGAAGTGCTGGATGTGGTTTGGCTCTCCATTCCGCTTTTTGGGCTTGCAGCCCGCTTGTTGGCATCCTTTTTTCGGTTTGATTTTGATCAGCGGACAGCTGCGTTGGTTTATGCTGTTGTGGCTTTTACCTTTTTAAGTTTTATTCTTCAAAACATCCTGGGTCTATTCAGCCCAATGCGGGTTGCGGTAAATACCCAGCCTCAAGTTATTGCCATTCTCGCTGCTGCGTTCTTCCTCATTGCTTCAATCATCCTGATTGGATGGGGATGGTCCATGCGGGTTGCCGGTTACGGGGCGGTATGGGGACTGCTGGGATTGTTGACTATTTTCTGGCTTTCAAGCAGTTTTCATGCCGCAGGATTGGGTGAAAACCCGGAAACGAACCCATTTTGGCGTGGCAACTTTATTCCCGAAGCCGATTTGTTAAAAGATACCATTGGAGACTTATCGGAAATGAATGTTCGCTCAAGAAATGGTATTGATGTACTGGGGATTGGCCTGGATCAACCGGCGATGCGCTGGCTTGCGAGAGAGTATCCCAATTTTGTGTTTGAAAATACCTTTCAGCCCCAGTTGCAAAATTCGATTGTCCTGACTGGCGCAACCCAAGAAGTTTTTTTCAATGACAACTATCGTGGCCAGGATTTTCAGTGGGAGGTTCAACCCATATGGGATTTGATGACGTCTCAGGAATGGCTGCAATGGGCAATTTTTAAAAAGGCTCCACTGGGAGATAGAGTCATTGTTTTGTGGGCAAGGGAAAGTCTTTTTCCCGGCAGCGAAATTTCTTCTGAGGTGCAACCTTGACCATTCCCAAAAGCATTGCCATAGATGGGCCGGCATCCTCCGGTAAATCAACCATTGGAATAAGGCTTGCCGAACGCCTGGGGTATTTGTTCTTTGATACAGGTATCATGTATCGGGCTGTGACCCTGGCAGTCATTCGTAAAGGAATTGACGTCAATGATGAAGACGAGGTAACTCGACTTGCTCAGATTGTTCATATTGACGTACGCAGCCCAAGTATTGCGGATGGAAGGAAGGAAGATGTTCTCCTGGATGGTGAGGATGTCACCTGGGCTATCCGCGACCCGGAAGTAGAAAAATGGGTTTCAAAAATTTCGGCGTATGCCGGCGTACGAAGAGCAATGACACAACTGCAACGGCAGATTGGAAAACGGGGCAGGGTGGTCATGGTTGGGCGGGATATCGGCACTGTGGTGATGCCGGATGCGGATCTTAAGATTTATCTGGATGCTTCTCTGGAAGAACGGGCCCGACGGCGGTATCAGGAATTGGTGCAACGAGGTGAAAGTGTTCCATTGGAAGAAGTGCTTGCCGGCTTAAAAAAACGCGATCAGATTGATTCATCCCGTGAAATTGCTCCTTTGAAACCTGCCAAAGATGCGGTGATTCTCAACACGGATGGTTTGAGCATTGAAGAGGTTTTGAAAAAGGCTCTTGAATTGTGCGGGGTTGTGGGAAATGAGTGAAAACGATCAAGTAGAGCGCGAGTTGCGTGATACGCGCCACATTCTGAATCGCCTCCTGGCGGTCAGTCCTGCTGTAATTTATTCAACCACTCCGCGACCACCCTATCAGGTTCGCTATATCAGTGAAAACGTAACAATTGTAACCGGTTACTCCCCGGAACAATTCATCGAGGATTCCTATTTCTGGAAATCAAAGGTTCATCCTGAAGATCGTCCAATGGTAATGGAGCAGTTGGATAAAATGCAATTGCTTGAATTTCTGGAAATGGAATACCGATTTTTATGTGCAGATGAACAATATCATTATCTTCATGAAGAAATTAAAATATTACGTGATGCTCAAGGACAACCCATAGAAGGAATCGGATATTTTGTAGATATCACCCGACAAAGAAATTACGAAGAAGCAATCCGCCAGAGCGAAAATCTTTATAGAAGCCTTGCCGAAGCTTCTCGTGATTTAATTATCCTAATATCAAACGAAAAAACCATCGAATATATCAACAGCTTTGCCCGCCAGGCTTTGGGATGGGGAGAATTTCAAACCAGGCTGCCATCCTATGCCCATATTTTGAAACTCATCCCGGAAAGTTCAATTCAGCAAGTCTTTCAAACCCAACAAGCGGTTTATACCGAAAATTCGGCGTTCATTGCCAGGAAAAAAATCTGGCTTGGCACGTGGTTGGTGCCAATTTTTTCAACCCAAAATGAGGTTGATTTTGTTATGGCGGTTTCCCGCGACATTACCCGCCAGAGAGAAACCGAAGAAGAACTTCAACGGGCGCTAAAAGCGGAGCAGGAGTTAAATTCATTACGTTATCGATTCCTGACGATGACCACCCACGAGTTTAAGACCCCCATCAGCACAATTCTCTCATCGGTAGAACTTTTGGAGACTTATGGTGAGCGCTGGAATGCTGAAAAAAGAAATGAACACATCAACCGTATTAAGACAGCAGCTCAACGCTTGAATCAAATGCTGAGTGAGGTGCTGGAGGTCAATCGGGTGGAAGGGGGCGCCGGATTGGAATTGAGTGACGGAATAGACTTGATCCAGTTATGCCACGAAGTAATTACCGAGATCCAACAAGCCGACCAGAATCAACATCCCATTATTTTTATTCATACCGGTGAAATGAACCGGGTAAAGGCGGATGCGCGGTCTTTGCGGAATATTGTTTCAAACTTACTTTCAAATGCGGTCAAGTACTCTTTTGCCGGAAATGAAGTGATTCTTGAATTATCTACCACCTCGGATGACTTTTGGGTTAAAGTACGTGACCGGGGAATTGGCGTACCCAAAAAAGACCGTGATAACCTTTTTGAGCCTTTTTATCGGGGAGAGAATGTCAATTCCATTCCCGGCACGGGGCTCGGCCTGACGATTGTCAAGCGTTCGGTCGAGGCAATGGGTGGAGAAATTTATTACGAAGAGAACGCGGAGGGAGGATCTATATTTAGTGTCCGCATTCCGGTGAGAAAATAATCAGGGGAGAGCTGACATGCCATGAAAAAAATACTTGTGATTGAGGATGAACCGGATATTCGTGAAAACATTATTGACTTGTTAAGCGAAGAAGGGTATTTGGCCGTGGGGGCACAGGATGGAGAAGAAGGTATCCATAAGATCTGGCAGGAATTCCCCGATCTGGTTTTGTGTGATATTTTGATGCCAAAAGTGGATGGATACGGGGTGTTGACCGTTGTCAGTAAAAGTCCAATCACCTCAACCATTCCGTTCATCTTTCTAACGGCAAAAACCCAGCGGGAAGATTTAAGAAAAGGCATGGCGCTGGGGGCAGACGATTATATTACCAAGCCATTTTCACGGCTGGAATTGCTACAGGCTATTGAAACTCGCCTTATGAAGCATGAGCAACTCCGCCTTCAGGCTCAGCAAAAATTAATCGAGCTGCGAAGCAACATTAGCCTCTCACTTCCCCACGAACTGCTGACCCCTTTGAGTGTCATTCTTGGGTTTTCTGAATATTTGATTGGCCAACTGCCTGCCGATTCTGTCAACTTGCAGGTTTTGGAGATTGTCAGTGACATCCATAATGCTGCAAAAAGATTGCTGCATTCTTTGCAAAAATATTTGTTCTTTGCAGAATTGGAAGTGATCCTTTCGGATGCCGATAAAATTACCAAAGCAAGGCACTCTCGCTTTCAAATCAAGCAGCAGGAAGTCCATGCGGCTGTTGCGACAATTCCCGAAAGCGTTGAACGTCAGGAGGATATTCATGTGGAGGTTTCCCCTGCTTTGATTTGTATTTCGGAAAATTCCCTCTACAGGCTCATCGAAGAACTGGTTGAAAATGCATTAAGATTTTCCCCTGCCGGTACGCCTGTTTTCGTCCATGGTGAGCCTTTACGGGAAAAAGGATTGTATAAAATTGAGGTTATGGATCAGGGAAAGGGGATGACTCCTGAACAGGTTGCAGGGCTGGGAGGATATGTCAATAAAGAAAGAAAAGTTTACCCTTCTCAGCGAAGTGGTTTAGGGCTGGAAATTGTCGGCAGGATACTGGATATCTATCAGGGAATGGTGAGTATTCAAAGCGAACCGGGTTCATGGACAAAAGTCGAGGTTTTTTTGAGGTTGGGATAAAGAAAGAGAGGAGATTGATCGATGTGTGATACGATGGTTAAAATAAAAACACCCTCTGCGGAGCAATGCTATAATCTTAACCATTGGTTGAAATGAATTTATTCAATTTCGAACTACTCCAAAATCCTTTCTTTTACCTGCCTTTTCACTCTTCCGGGTGGGGAGGTTGGTTGGTTTTGGGGTTGTCCTTGCTTCTTAGCGCCAGGGGTATCTGGGGCTCTTCCAATTTTCGGCGGCCTTTACGATGGAAAATTTTCCTGGCGTCCCTGGCACTGGTTCCACTAGCGATTTTACTGATCGAATTTAGACCGACACTCTTGCAGTCTGCCGCCATACCTAATCTCCCGCTTGAAGTGAATCGAACGGGAGTGCTGGTCTTTTTAGCATTTCCTGTTTTCATGGCGGCAGGATTGGCGGGGGCGCTCCCCGCATTGTTTACTGGATTAATCACAGGCCTGTTCCTTGGTCTGTTCGTCACCCATGACCTGTTTTCAATCATCGAGTGGGGCTTTTTAGGTTTTTTTATCGGCGTTGCGCTTTCGCAAAATTACCGCACGCCTTTTTATAAGGTGGTACGTCATCCTTTAAGTGGAGCAATCACGGTCTGGATCGCTTTCCTGCCTTTATTTTTATTAATTTCATTTTTTTCCATTCCCGGTTCACTTGCCGAACGATTAGATTTTACGCTGGTGCAAAACTGGCAGCATTATCTCATTCGTGGGATTGAATTAATGCTGGCAGGATTATTTTTTGAGGTCTTTTACCTGTTTCTTCCAGCTGTCTGGCGTAAACCTGTGCAACTGATTGCCTCGCCCAGTGAGGTGAGCCTGCAAGCCCGCTTTTTGTTGTTTACCCTCCCTCTGGCAGTGCTGCTGTTTGTCATCTTGATTTTGGCGGATTGGTGGGTGGCTGGCCGAGCCGCAAGGCAGATGATGGAATCGCGTCTGGAAGGTTTGACGCGGGTTGCTTCCGAGACTTTGCCATATTTTTTAGAAGCCGGTCAGAGTTTAATCATTGACATGGCACAGCCCGAATTAGTCCAAAACCCACCCTCAGAAAGTCAACTTCTTTTGATGGAGAGTATAAGGGCGGTGCCTTATTTTCGACAGTTGTTGGTGGTTAATGCGCAGCGTCAACCGCTGACCAGCTACCCACCCATCAGCAGCGAAGACTTCAATTTTTCGCCGGACGAAGAGGTGGGTATTGGGCTGGCTTTAAAGGGGGTCGTGGTGCAGGTTTATCCACTCTCACCCTCACCCGGCGAAAAATCGGCGCAGGTATCCTTTATTGCAGCAATAAAGGATGAAGCAGGAGATGTTTTGGGTGCGGTTCTCGGCAGGACGGATTTTGAGTCCAACCCATTCACCCAACCCGCCCTCAGTGCTTTGGAAGGTGTACTGGAGAATGGCGGTGAAGGTTTTATTCTGGATGAACAGGGATACATCCTTTACCAAACATCTATTGCCACACCTCTCACAGTACCCGAGCAGTTTGTTGGCCGGTTAGAGGCTGGAAGAGGGTTATATGAAGACACTTCGCCGACCGGCACCCGCTTGTTGGTGCTGGTACAGCAGGTTACTGGCCGGCCATGGCAGGTGGTGGCACGGGTGCCCGCCAGCGTTGCCCAACAAATCGCCTTGAACATTGCTGTGCCCACATTGTTGGTTTTACTGATCTTGTTCGGGGCCGGTTCGTTGTTGGTGTTCGGTATTGTACGGGTGGTGACCCACAACCTGCTCAAATTGACCGATCAGGCCGTGCGGATTTCTCGTGGGGAACTGAACTACGCAATTGAGGGTAAGGGAAGCGACGAGATTGGCCAGCTGGCAAAAGCCTTTGAAAGCATGCGAATCAGCCTCAAAAAGAGGCTTGAAGAACTCAACCAGTTACTGGTTGTCAGTCAAGGGGTGGCAGCCAATCTGGAAATTTCCGAAGCGATTCAGCCAATCCTTAAAGCTGCTTTGGATGATGAATGTGTTTCTGCGCGGGTTGTTCTTATTCAAGAAGTGCAAATTGGAATGGAGGGGGATCAACTGGTGGGCTGGGGAGCAGGAAAACAACCGGATCTTTATCAGCATCTGGACGGTCAGGTATTTGAGCAAATGCGCTCTCATCATTTGCTGTCTATACCAAATACCAGTCGGGTGCGCCGCATCAGTGCCGTAAATGGCAAACCACATCCGGCTGCCTTGATTGCCTTTGGTTTGTTTTTTGAAACAACCTATTATGGAGCGTTTTGGCTGGCGTATGACAAACCCAGGAATTTTACCGAAGACGAAGTGCGTTTCCTCAATACGCTTGCCAGCGAGGCTGCCTTGGCAGCTGCAAACTCCCGCCTGTACGCCTCTGCGGAAATCGGCAGACGCCGATTAGAAGCTGTGCTTGCCTCCGTGCCGGAGCCGGTCCTGGTGTTTGATGAAAAAGATCGTTTATTATTGCTCAATCCGGCTGCCATGCACATTCCGGGTTTGATTTCGGCCGCCTTGCCGGGGCGTCCTTTACAAGAGGTGGTTACCTCCGAAAATCTGATCAAATTAATCAGTGGTTCTCTGGACGATCGGATTGCCTCACGTGAGATTCAGTTATCCAATGGGAAAGTGTTTTATGCCAGTGTTGCACCGGTAATGGGTGAAGATTATCAGGTAGGCAAGGTGTGCGTGCTGCGGGATATCACTCATTACAAGGAACTGGATACACTTAAATCCGAAATCGTTGCAACGGTCAGCCATGATTTGCGCACACCTTTGACCTTACTGCGCGGGTATAGTAGCATGCTTTCCATGATTGGTGAGTTGAACGAACAGCAGCAAGTCTATGTAAATAAGATTGTTTCAACTGTGGAAGACATGACTCATCTGGTTAATAATTTACTGGATCTGAGCCGGATTGAGTCGGGCATACCGCTTAAGTTAGAAGAATTGGATCCGATGATCGTGGTGGAGAAAATTATCCGTCAGTATCAGGCGCATGCCTCACAGAAAAATATCCAGCTCACCTTTGAAGGACCTGCCGATGGAAAACGACTGTTGATTAAGGCGGATCTGGCATTATTGCAGCAGGCCTTGATTAATCTGGTAGATAATGCTATAAAATACACACGCAAAGATGGGCAGGTAGTTGTGCGTGTGCGTGGAGGGAATGAAAGATTGACATTTGAGGTTCATGACAACGGCATCGGAATTGCTCCGCTGGATTTACCTCGCTTGTTTGAGAAGTTCTACCGAAGCGGGCGGCGCGAAGCCTATGAAAAGCGGGGGTCGGGATTGGGGCTGGCAATTGTCAAATCCATTGCTGAGCGGCACCATGGACGGGTCTGGGTGGACAGCCAGCTGGGCAAAGGAAGCACTTTTTACATGGAATTACCGACGGATCAACCGCAGGTGATGCCGGAGGAAGATATTCGGGAAGGGGGCGTTGCAAATCTTAAAAAATGAAAATTAATATGCTTTTACCACTTGAATATTGACAGATTGTGCTATAATTATTGTTTGCATGCATATATACGATTGGTTAATTTCATAAGTTCAACGCATAGGGAAGGACTCTCGTGCGTTTCTATTTGTTTAAATTGTCTGGTTTGAAGTAACAGAGGAGGCACGTTCGTGGAAACGAAAAGCTTAGTTGCATTGCGCATTAGCCTTGCATCCCCCGATACTATTCGCAGCTGGTCTTATGGGGAAGTATTAAAACCTGAAACCATCAACTACCGCCGTTTGCGGCCTGAAAAGGATGGACTTTTCTGCGAAGCCATTTTTGGTCCCACCCGCGATTATCAGTGTTATTGTGGAAAGTATAAAAATCCACGCTACAAGGGCATTGTTTGTGATAAATGTGGTGTGGAAGTAACGCGTGCCTCTGTTCGGCGCGAGCGGATGGGACATATTGAGCTGGCCACCCCGGTAGCCCATATCTGGTACACCCGCCGTGTACCTTCTTATCTCGGGTTGTTGCTGGATATTTCGCGCCGTAACCTGGACCGTGTTCTGTATTTTGCTCAATACATTGTCACCTATGTGGATGAGGATGCCCGTAACAAGGCTCTCAAACGTCTGGAAGATGAAATCAGCGTTTCCGAGCGGGAGCAGGCGGCCGAAATCAATGCGCGGATTCTGGAAGTCAAGCAGGCGCGTGACCGAAAAATTGGCGAATTGAATCAGCGTCGGCAGGACATGGAAGCCCGCCGTGATGAATTGATTGCCCAGCGTTTAGAACCGGTCATTCAAGAGGGACAGTCGCTTGAACGTCAGTTGCAAGATAAGATTGGTAATGTTACCCGTACGGCGATTGTTTTTTCGGCAACCAATACCGAAATCGTAGCAGCCGGTGAAACGATTTCTGCTCAACATATTGGACGGGTGCAGCGTGTTGTCAAAGAACGGCTGGACGAGCTGGAAAATGAATTCCGCGATCAGTTCCAGCGCGACCTGGAACAGATCAAAATGCAAATTGAAGAAGTACGCGCGCAAGCCGAAATGGAAATGGAGGCGCTGCGCAATCAGCTGGAAGATCAATCCAACGTCTCTCAAAATGCCAATTCCCGTTTGCGCGATGAATTACAGGAATTGCGTCCCTTTACGTTCCTGACGGAAAACCGCTACCGAGAACTCAAATCACGCTGGGGCCAGGTTTTCCGGGCGGATATGGGTGCAGAAGCCTTCTACGACGTGCTTCGACGCCTCGATTTGGATAAACTCTCCGAAGAATTGTGGCACGAAGTACGCACTTCCAAGAGTAAGCAAAAACGCAAGAAGGCAACTACCCGACTGAAAGTGGTGGAGGCATTCCGCCGCTCTCAAAATCGTCCGGAATGGATGATTCTCACAGTTTTACCGGTGATTCCTCCTGACCTGCGTCCAATGGTTCAGTTAGATGGCGGGCGGTTTGCCACTTCGGACCTGAACGATCTTTACCGGCGCGTAATCAATCGTAATAACCGCTTGAAACGGCTGCTTGAGCTGGGCGCACCGGATGTGATTGTGCGCAACGAGAAACGGATGCTTCAGGAAGCCGTCGACTCGCTGATTGATAACTCGCAACGCGGTAAAGCGCTTTCGCGGAGAGGCCGGCGTGAATTGAAATCGCTGAGTGATATGCTCAAGGGTAAGAAAGGTCGTTTTCGCCGTAACTTACTCGGTAAACGGGTGGACTACTCCGGCCGCTCGGTGATTGTGGTTGGTCCCACGCTCAAACTGTACCAATGCGGCCTGCCCAAGACCATGGCTTTGGAATTGTTCCGTCCATTTGTGATTGCCCGACTGGTGGCGCATGGATATGCCGCCAATGTGAAAGGCGCCCGGCGCTTCATTGAACGTAATCGGCCTGAGGTGTGGGAAGTCCTCGAAGAGGTCATCAAAGACCGGCCGGTTTTGTTGAACCGTGCTCCGACCCTTCACCGTCTGGGTATTCAGGCTTTTGAACCGATTTTGATTGAAGGGAGTGCCATTCAATTACATCCACTGGTTACCACTGCCTTCAATGCGGACTTTGACGGCGATCAAATGGCAGTGCATGTACCGCTTTCAGAAAAAGCCGTGCGTGAAGCCCGCGAGCTGATGCTCTCTTCGCGCAACCTGCTTAAACCTGCGGATGGGGAACCGATCATCAGCCCGTCCAAAGATATGGTGCTGGGTGTGTATTATCTGACCATGACCGATGAAAAAGAACACCCGGGTAACGGGAGATACTTTACCGATCTGGATGAGGTTGAACTGGCTTACCAGCTGGAGCAGGTGCATGTGCATACCCGCATTAAGGTGGTGGTAGATACCTGGTATGATGACCACAATAATCGCCTGTCAGAACCGCGCCGGACGATGGTCGAAACAACCGTTGGACGTGCCCTGTTCAATCGCATCTTGCCTGAAAAAGTTCAATTTGTCAACGAAACACTCGATAAGGGTGGTGTTAAAGACCTGATTGCCGATGTTTATGAGTTTTGTGGCGAGGAAGTAACCACAGATGTTGCTGACCGCATTAAGGATATTGGGTTTGAATACGCCATGCGGTCAGGGGCGACAATCTCGGTTGATGACATCACCATGCCAGAAGATAAAAAAGAAATTTTGGAACGCGCCCAACAGAAAATCGAAAATGTTCAGCGTTCTTACCGGCGTGGTTTACTGACCGAACAGGAGCGCAACGAACGGGAAATTGAGATCTGGCAGCAGACCACCAAAGAAGTTGCCGATGCTGTGCGGCGCGCCATGAATCCAACCGGCAATCTGGCAACGATGGCCAACTCGGGTGCGACGAAGGGCGGTTTTGGGCCTATTTCACAGCTGGCAGGAATGCGCGGCTTGATGGCGGATCCGGCTGGCCGCATCATCCGTCTGCCGATTCAATCCAACTTCCGTGAGGGACTGACCGCGCTGGAGTACTTCATTTCCACCCATGGCGCCCGCAAAGGTCTGGCGGATACGGCTTTGCGTACAGCAGATGCCGGTTACCTGACCCGTCGCCTTGTCGATGTGGCCCAGGACATGATCGTCAATGAGGTGGACTGCGGTACCCAGGAAGGCATCTGGATGCGCAAGTCGGATGACGTGGCCGGACAACCCTTGAGCGCACGCCTCTACGGCCGTACCGTTGCCCAACGCGTGATTGACCCCATGACGGGTGAAGTGCTGGCCGAACGGGATGACTTGTTGGACCATGACCGAATCCGACGGTTGCTGCAGGCTGGCATTGATGAGGTCAAGGTGCGCTCGCCGCTGACTTGTGAATTGATTCACGGTGTATGTGCCAAGTGTTATGGGATGGATCTTGGTCGCGGGAAGATGGTTGAGTTAGGAGCAGCGGTGGGTATCGTTGCCGCCCAATCCATTGGCGAGCCCGGCACACAGTTAACGTTGCGTACTTTCCACACCGGTGGTGTGGCTGCAGGTGGTGATATTACTACCGGTCTGCCGCGCGTGGAGGAGTTGTTCGAAGCCAGACGGATGCCCAAAGGTGAAGCTGTTATCACCCGCATTTCCGGCGTGGCTAAAATCATCCAATCTGACCGATACAGCGATCAGCGAATGGTGCGAGTTGAGCACAGCGAACTGGTCAGTGATGAGTATGAAATTCCAGAGGGTTGGGACATTGTCGTCAAGGATGAGGGAACGGTCTCGTTGAGTGATCCAATTGCAGTGCAAGGCGAGGCTTCCATCACCGCACAACACACCGGCCGGGTGCGCATTGAAGGGCGCAAAGTCATCGTGACTTATGAACAGCGTGAATCAGAGGAATATGAAATTCCTTCAACCTCGCGCATTTTGATCAAAGATGGTGAACACGTTGAAGCGGGTCAGCCTTTGACCGAGGGCTCTCTGAATCCGCACACCATTTTGAAGATCAAGGGCCGCGAAGCCTGCCAGTTGTACCTGTTGAGTGAAATTCAGAAGGTTTATCGTGCGCAGGGTCAAAACATCAACGACAAGCACTTTGAGGTGATCATCCGCAAGATGATGGGACGGGTACAGGTGATTCGGCCGGGCGATACGCATTACCTGCCGATGGATATCGTGGATCGGCTTGAACTGCGCCGCGTAAATGAACAGATGATTCGTGAAGGCAAACAGCCGGCGCGCTTTGCGGAGATTTTGCTGGGTGTGACCAAAGCCTCGTTGAGTACCGATTCTTTCCTCTCTGCCTCTTCCTTCCAGCACACCATCAAAGTCCTGGCAGGGGCAGCCATTGCCGGAGCTGAGGATCCGTTGTATGGTTTGAAGGAAAATGTGATTATCGGTAAACTGATCCCGGCTGGAACAGGTTTCGAGTACGGGCGTTTTAAAGCCCTACAGGAAAACCAAAACAACGACAAGGAAGTTCACCGCATTTCCGTGGCGAACATTACCAGTTCAGATTAATTTCTCAAACAGTTTGGATGATAGCGAGGGCAAACATAAACATGCCCTCGCTGTTTTTAAGTCTGAAACCTGCCTTTCCGTGATAAACTGAAATGAAAATTATTTTATATATATTGCGATCCAGCGAGGAGTGGTTTTGATGGAGATTGGACTCGTTCGTAAAGTGGATATTGACCATGAAATGCAGCAATCCTATCTGGATTATGCCATGAGCGTGATTGTTGCCCGCGCTTTGCCGGATGCGCGGGATGGTTTGAAACCGGTGCAGCGACGAATCCTGTATGGCATGTACGATATGGGGCTGAGAGCCGATTCCGCCTATAAAAAATCTGCCAGAATTGTTGGTGAGGTTTTGGGGAAGTATCACCCTCATGGGGATCAGGCAGTATACGAAGCCATGGCGCGCATGGCCCAGGATTTTACGATGCGTTACCCGCTGGTGGATGGACAAGGTAATTTTGGCTCGATTGACGGCGATCCACCGGCTGCCATGCGCTACACTGAAGCGCGCCTGACGCCGATTGCTTTGGATTTACTGCTCCAGTTGGACCGCGATACGGTTGATTTTGAACGGAATTTTGATGATTCTTTGAATGAACCACTTGTGCTGCCATCTGCTTTGCCAAATTTGCTGATCAACGGTGCTTCCGGCATTGCTGTGGGCATGGCTACCAGTATACCTCCCCACAATTTGGGTGAGGTGATTGATGCGCTCATCTATATGTTGGAACGATGGGAACGGTTGGAGGATATTGGTGTTGATGACCTCATAAAATTTGTGCGTGGGCCTGATTTTCCTACTGGCGGCATCATTCTTCAGGAGGACGGCGGTGAAGATTTGCTCACAGCGTATGCGACCGGTAGGGGTAAGGTTACGCTGCGCGGAAAAGTACAGCTGGAGGAAATGGGCAGAGGTAAGAGCCGCATTATCATCACCGAATTACCCTATCAGATTAATAAATCATCGCTGATTGAACGGATTGCCGAACTTGCCCGTGAAAACGAGCTGGAGGGAATCAGCGACCTGCGGGACGAATCGGATCGGCAGGGGATGCGAATTGTGATCGAATTGAACAAAGTAGCCGAAGAACAAAACGTTCTGCGTGAACTTTATCGGCGCACTCCTCTACAATCCACTTTTCGTATTTCGTTGTTGGCACTGGTGGACGGTGAACCGCGTCTGCTTTCCTTGAAGCAGGCTTTGCGGGTGTATCTGGATCACCGGATTACGGTGGTTCGGCGGCGCAGCGAACATGATCTTGAAAAGGCTCGCCAGCGGGCTCACATCCTTGAAGGACTGCGGATTGCACTGGCTAATCTGGATGAAATGATCAACCTGATCCGCAAGGCGCAAGACGTGGAGGATGCCCGGATTAAGTTAATGAAACGGTATAAACTCAGCGAAATTCAGGCTAATGCGATTCTCGAAATGCAATTGAGGCGTTTGGCTGCATTAGAGCGAAAAAAGATCGAGCTGGAATATCAGGAAACGCTCAGGATTATCAAAACCCTGACGGAATTACTACGTTCAGCAAAAAAGTTGCGCGAAGCTGTAGCCGAAGAACTAATCAGCGTTAAGCAAAAATATGCAGACCGACGGCGGACCCAGATTGTCTCACTCAAACAGGGTGAAGCGGCTAAAGATGTACTGACAACCAGTGAATTAATGCCCGAGGAAAAGGTCTGGGTGGGGGTTACCCGAGAGGGATTGATTGGCAGAATCTCCGCTGAAAAGCAACCCCGCTTAACCGGAAAAGACGCTCCCGAAACAATCCTTCTTTGCAGTTCAAACCATACCCTCTATCTGGCTGCTCGGGATGGGAGGTGTGCGGCGATTGCGATCCAATCCCTGCCGGATGTGGAAAATTTCAGCGAGGGAATACTCATTTCCAAAGCCTGTCCACTCAGCAGCGAAAGCCTGCCGGTGGTTTTATTCGCGGCTCCTTTGAAGATTCCCCAAGAGAAAGATTTTTTTATTGTAACTATCAGCCGTAATGGTCTGGTGAAAAAAACCGAGCTACGGGAATTGCCCGGCCCTTCGGCGCAGAGCTTTACACTGGTAAAAATTAATCCCGGTGATCAACTGGTGAGTGTATTAATCACTGAGGGAAACGAGCAGATTATTCTGGTGAGCAAGAGCGGAATGATGATTCGATTTGCCGAAAGTGAAGTCCGCCCGATGGGGTTGATTGCTGCCGGTGTCAATGGAATAAAGTTGAGCAGCGGCGATGAAGTAATCGGTTGCATGGTGTTCAACCCGGATGAAGATTTACTTTTGATGACTGAAGATGGAAAAGGATGGCGTATTCCCGCTTCTCAAACCGTGTTACAGGGAAGATATGGGCAGGGAATCATCGCAGCGCGTTTGGTCAAAGGCAGCGGGTTGGTAGGTGCGGTAAGCGGAGCCGGGGATCGAAATATCCTGGTTTATTTTGACCATCTGGCGGCGAAAAGCATCCGCATGGATAGTATCCCGTTGATGAAACGCGCAACCAGTGGCAAGCCGATTTTCGACCTGAAAGGCGGCGAGAAGGTGAGAGGGCTCAAGGCGGTGTTTCATCATTTGGGAAAATGGGAGACATCCAGACCCGAAAAGCCGGTGAGGCGAAGCCGGCAAGTTCCCGAGAAAGTGGTTGCTGCGCCATCCCGCTCATCCCAAAAACCCGCCAGAGAGGTCAAGGGCGGAAGAAAAGGGGTGCAAACCAAACAGGCGGAATTGCCTCTGGAAAGCATCGGAGAGGTTTCAAAACCCAAAGGGCAAACGAAAAGAAAACCCCAAACTGCGTCACCAGCAACGAAAAAAAAAATCTACTCCCAGGGCAACAGCGAGGAAAAAGCCAGCAATTCCCCCTGCATCCCAGGTGGAAGTGATCCAACCCACACCGAAGAAACGGGGGCGAAGGCTCAGTGAAGAGTAATATTATGCGGAAATAGTGAAGTTGGTGTAATGGTAGGCTATTTTGCCATCCATGATTCCAACAGTATCGCTGCCGTTTTTAACCATGATGTTGCCGGATTGGGCTGTCCAGTTGAAGTGGCGGCTGTTGCCGCTTTGAGAAGCGTGGGTTAGCGTAAAAGTTGCAGCCGGTAAAAGATCATTAAACAGGGTGGTGTACCATGCCCGAATCGCCTGACTTCCCTGAATAACCCGCGCTGGGGTGATGTGGACGGCATCGGGATGGTAGAGATGAAGGATTAAGGAAGGATCGTGCAGGTTGAGTGCCTGGAAATACAGTTCAATAATATCGGGAGGGGGTGGCTGGGGTGACCACGAAAAATGAGCGATGACATCCCAGAGGGTCGGAGTTTGTTTACGACATTCATCCCATGAAAAAAAGTTAACCGCACTCAGTCCTAAAGCCTGCACAGTGTGTAAAAATTCGAGAATGTCCTGTTCGGTGGGTGCCCATCCGCCGGTTTTATAGGTTGGGCCGGTAGGAATGACCGGCCGAAATGGGGTCATACCCTGAAACTCCCGAACACTGCGCCGCAGTTGTGCTTCAGGATTATGGGCTTTTTCCCAATATACCTGAGGCATGTTGAAGTCCACGTATTCAAGAAAAACTTTCCAGGGCAGTTGGGGGTGATAGGATGGAAAGCGATAAGAGGAAAGCGCCATGGGCAGGTTGGGCAAAGCTTCGCGCAGCTTACCCATAAAGCGGCGGGCAGCGCGCTCTTTACCGGCTTGCTTGTACTCGATTTCCGCATCAATGACGTAACCATCCAGTTGAAATTGTTGAATGCGCCGGATGGCAATGTTGGCCTCTGCCAGCGGATCGTTCCCATAAACATAATGCCAGCCCCACACCTGAATGCCTTTATCGCGAATAGCCTGAACTACCGGCGGAAGCAGGTCGGTATTGTTTTTGCGATCAATATTGACTGGCCAGCCGCCATCGGCGATTTTAATCAGAACATGGGAGAAACCGGCCTGTTGAGCGGCGCTGGCAATTGCCAGAGGGTTGCCCCCCTCACAATCTTGAATTTTCCAGATAAAAAAACCTTTCCCCACTAATCCAGTCATGTCATCCTCCCTGATGCAGGTGAGATTATTTATTGAGGCTTGAGATTGCCTTCAAGTCCCAATTGAGGGGCAATACTTCGCATAGCCAGAATAACATTGTCCACATGTTGCCATAACTCCACGCCGAATTCTTCCGCACCGCGGGCGATTTCTTCTCGATTTGCCCCAGCGGCAAAAGCGCGGTCTTTCCATTTCTTCTTTACTGAGGAAGAGGTGAGGTCATATAGAGAGCGACTTGGGCGCACCAGTGCAACGGCGGTGATTAAACCGGTAATTTCATCGCAGGCGTACAGGGCTTTTTCCATTAAAGTCTGGCGTGGAACCCCGGTGTGATCAGCATGGCTGAGAATAGCGCGAATGATTTCTTCGGGAACGCCGCGCTCCCGCAAAATTGGCACACCGGCTTGCGGATGGTCTTCCAATGTTGGGTGGATTTCCCAATCAAAATCATGCAGGAGACCGGTCACTCGCCAGAGTTCTACATCCTGGTTTAATTGGAGGGCATAGAATTGCATGGCTGCCTCAACGGCCAGCATGTGATTAACCAAATTCTGATTTTTTACAAATTCTCTGACGATTTGGAATGCCTCATCTCGGTTCATGGGTGAGCCTGCTCCTTTAAAGAAGATTCGTCGTTCACACCGAAAATCGGTTCGGGTTCCCCCAGTACGGGTAATGGGCGGGTTATAAACACATCCACAAAAGCCATGGCGGTTGCGGGTATTTCACGGATGCGCCAAAAACGGTGAGCGTATTGACTGTAAGTCCGTTGATCGGCAATGACGCCAACCGAATCAACCCCGAGGCCATTACAGGTAAAAATGGCGCGCGGCAGGTGAAACCGTTGGGTGACCAGAATTGCCTCACGAACACCAAAAATATGACGGGCGCGGTAGCAGGTATCATAAGTGCGGCGGCCGGCATAATCCAAAACGATGTCTGCTTCTGGCACTCCCAGCGAAAGAGCATAGCGTTTCATCGCACCGGGTTCATTGTAATCCACAAATCGGTTATCTCCGCTCATGAGAATTTTTTGCACTTTCCCATCAAAATACAATTCAACTGCTGTAGCCACACGATCCCGCAGGACGGGGGTGGGTTGGCCATCGCGGGTCAGACCCGCGCCAAACACAATGGCAACCGGCGCAGAAGGGGCTTGCTCAACCTGAAATTGCCGTGCACGGGCATACCACTCCGCAATCAAATTGGGAATACCCAAAACCAAAATGATGGCAATGCTGCTGAAAAGCAATAAATGGATTAAGAACATCAGGATTTTCTTGACCATGCGGCGATTTTACCATGTCAATGGTGGAAAACCGCTCTTCAGGATAGTACAAGGTTCATGCCAGAAGTGATGCCCGGAAAAATGAGGCAATCAACGTCCAATCCAATCGGATAAATCAACTCCAGACCAGCGTACAGCCGAGCGTAAAGGATCATAAACCGAATCATCCACAACCTGAAGGTCCTGTACATCATACTCATTCAACGCTTGAGTGAGGCGGCGTTTTCCATCACTGGTCTTCACCAATTCCAGAAAGGCGGCATTGATTTGCTTCACCATCGAATCGCTCACCGCATTAGCGTAGGACAGATTCAGGTTGGGGATATCGGGATTGGATTGCCAGATGATGATCACCCGCTGTGGAGCGTCGGTTAAGTCGTTAATTACCTGACTGGAGGTGCGCGGGTCGCCAGAGATTGAAAAGGTGACTCCGAAATCACAAATGCCTTTGATGTAAAGTGAGCGTACCACGGCTGGATGGGTTTGAACAAATGCGCCGTTTTGGGTTTGGATGCCGAGCTGTTCCAGAATCCCGAAGGGGAGAATGTAACCGGAAATTGAGCCGGGTTCGACCCAGCAGGGCCGGCTTCCATTCAATTGAGCAAGCGCGGTTTGTGCATCTGCTGTGCTGAGATTGGCAAGCGGATCAAAATAGGAAACATAGCCGCTTTCGACATTGGCCAAAAACTGAGTGCCGTAATAAAACGTGCCAAAATGGTTGGTTAGTAAGCCAATTTTCGCCCAACCTCGATTGTTGGCGTGGATGTAAGAGAGGGGTTGCAGCCAGCCGAGATGAATTTTCTGATCTTTGAAGGCATTGACCAGATCGGCGGCGTTGTCAAAAACCACGATTTCAAACTCGTAACCGGTTAGTTCTTTAAGATTGTCGCGAATCTCGCTGCGAGAACTTTCAATGCGGCGATTGCTTTCGGTTTCCTGCAAAAAAGCAATTCGCAGCGGATTCTGGCTGCTGCCAAGTGGTGCGGGGGTTGGGGTGGAGGTTGGAGCTGGCGTAGGAGTTATTGAAGGGGTTGGGGTTGGTGTATTGGCCGGTTGAGTGTTACATGCCGCCAGGGCCATGATCAAAATTATGGTTACGGTTATTATTTTCAATAATAAGGGTTTGTATTTAAGAAACCTGAGCGGCTGATTCACAGAGTTATTTCTCCAGAATAAATGTATATTGATTATAATCCGAGTTAAGGTCTGTTCTTGAATAGAGGAATCATTCAGGTGATGAGATGAATATCCAATCGATTTTCAAAGGATTGTTGCTGATCATTCTGTCTTTTGCTCTGGTCTTTGCACTGGCGATTATTGTTTTAGTGTCCGTGGTGCGTAACACAACTCAAGAGGCCTTACAGCCGATGGAGCAGTTGCGGGATGTCATTGCAACCCAATCGGCCCTGTTGTTCAACCCAACTCCAACCATCATCCCCGATCCGGTGACCATTATCTACGAAATCCGCTCGCTCGCGCGATTGGAAACTGCGCAGTATTCCATGGAAAAAATTATCACTGCCGAGGCAGGTCAGGGCGATTTGAGTTTTTTATTTGGTGATAAGTTGCTCTTCGTAGCCCATGGCAAGGTGATCGCAGGAGTGGACCTGGAAAAATTAAAACCGGAAGATTTATGGGTTCAAAACGGCGTTTTATATGTTCGATTGCCAGCAGCTGAGATTTTTATGGTTACCTTGGATAATGATCTTTCCTATGTTTATGACCGCGAAACGGGGATTTTACGGCGTGGAGAGATCAATTTAGAAACTCTTGCACGTCAGGCTGCTGTTCGGGAAATTGAAAAAGCCGCGATTGCCGATGGGATATTAGATTGGGCGCAATTGAACGCTGAATCCTACCTCAGCAGGTTGTTTCGCAGTCTGGGTTACGCCGACGTGATCTTCGTCAAGTAGGGAGGATGGAGTTTAAATGCGTTCTGTCCAGGAGTGGTGTGCGTATTTTTGAATCAATAATTCTTCAGCGCAACTTAATTCCTCTACGTCTGGCTCTGTTTCCAAAAATTCAATATTTAATACCTGCTCAAAGGCAGTTTTGAAGGCGTGTGCAGCCGTATCCCAGTCCAAAACTTTTCCGAGTATCATTTCGACGGTTGTGGCGTGATCCAGTAAACGCTGAGCAGCCTGCCGGCGTTCCGTTTCATTCTCAAAGCGCAACGCCTGAGTAATGCGGGTAAGGTCACCATACAATGGCAAAGACCCGTGCTGAAGAACCCCCTTGTAGCGGCGGGCCTGTGCGCTGCCAATCAGTTTTTTACCCTGGACGGTGATTTCGTAGTTGGAGGGCACTTCGAAACAGACCGCAGCATTGGGTTGACTGCCCTCGGGGATAGGGTACTCCTTATCAGCCGTTGCTGGCAGATCGAGGAGGTGCAAAGCCTCGACCAGTGCCGTTGAAAGGCGGCGGTAACTTTCCAAAATAGAACCGGCTACGCGCGGTTCATTCTGTGGAGCAATGACGGCGTAGGTGAGTTCGTCGGTGTGCAAAATCGCTCTTCCGCCGGTGGGACGTCGCACCAGTTCCCAGCCATTTTCGACAAGATTTTGAAAATCTACATCTTTTATGGGCTGAGCGTAACCCAAAGAAAGGCAGGCCGGCTCCCAGGTGTATAAACGTAATACGGGGAGCGATTTTCCTGCTGCAACAAACTGGAGAATGGATTCATCCAGCGCCATGTTCCAAGCGCCGGGCGCAGGTGGGGTTTTGATTAATCGCCAGACTGATTTTGGAAACATAACCAAGATTATACCCGAAAGGATTGAGTCGGATTATAATATTGTATATACATTTTTTCTGTATTTCCAAAGTATTTGTTAAGTTACTTGACATTCTTTCCGATTTGGTTATAATAGTTTCAAGAATCAGGGAGAAATGCGCCGTTTGGATACCACAATCTGGCAAGTCCCCAAAGCGAATGTTAAAAATCTTAACAAGCATGCCGCACTGGATTTAATCCGTTTCAGTCCGAGCGGAATTTCTCGAATTGAACTTTCGCGTGAGTTGGGACTGACCCGTGCAGCGGTAACGGCTATTGTTGGGGATTTGATCAAAGCCGGGTTGGTTCGTGAAACCAATGGACAATTTTCACGGGGTCGGCGTGCCATTGCGCTGGAAATCAACCCGCAAGGCGGGCTGGTGGTGGGGGTGGATATTGGCGCAACTCATGTCACCCTGGTGCTGGCGGATTATCTCGCTCATGTAATGGATGAGGTTGAAGCTTCGCTGGATATTTTCCAGGGGCCGCAGGTCTGTCTGCCATTTGTTGACCAGTTTTTACGCTCGTGGCTGGACGAATTGGGTGTAAATCTGGCTCAGATTACAGCAATTGGGGTGGGTGTACCGGGCCCCATTGTGACCGATGCGGGTATGGTGAGCGGTCCGCCGATTATGCCGGGTTGGGATCTATTCCCCATTCGGGAGTGGTTGGAAAAAGCCTGGGGCTGCCCGGTGACACTCGGAAATGACGCGGAGTTTGGTGCCTTGGGAGAGTGGGCGTTTGGGGCCGGGCGTGGAGTTGACAACCTGGTCTATATCAAGGTAGGAACCGGAATCGGAGCAGGTTTGCTGATTGATGGTCAAATTTATCGCGGCACAACCGGCTGTGCCGGTGAAATTGGGCATGTTACAATAGAGGAAAATGGTCCGTTGTGCACCTGCGGAAACCGGGGTTGTTTGGAGGCATTGGCTGGTGGACGGGCAATTGCCCAGAAGGCAATTTTTGCCATCAAAGCCGGGGCGCGCACAACTTTGAGCGAGCTCCCGTCTGTAGAGGCGATCAGTGCTATGGACGTGATAGCCGCAGCCCGAAAAGGTGATCATCTTTCCCAAAAGCTGGTTCAGGAAGCAGGATATTACCTTGGAACCGCTTTGGCGAATTTGATCAACCTGTTTAATCCGACCAAGATTGTGATTGGCGGAGGGGTTGCACAAGTAGGTGATTTACTGCTTGATCCGGTGCGCAAGGTGGCCAAACAACGCAGTCTAAAAGTCGCATCACAAGCGGTAACCATTACTTCTGCCGTGCTTGGCAAGCGCTCTTCGGCAATGGGCGCCGTTGCTCAGGCAATTTCATTGAGTTTACATCAGCTGGCTGAAGCAAGTTAATTGTTTGAAAGGAGGTGATGTGCAGGATTTTCAAGTGCAATTTGAAGACTTATTTGCCCCAGAAGAGAATACCCTTTTACCAGGGTTGCCCTCCATCGGAGGGACTCGTAAAATCCAAATTCTTTAAGGAGGAAAGAGATGTTTAAGAAAGTAATGCCCTTGATCGGCCTTTTGCTGATCGCTTCGTTTGTTCTGGCAGCCTGCCAGCCTGCGGCTACCCCGACGGCTGCGCCGGAACAGCCAACCACTGCCCCCGCAGAACCCACTACGGCTCCTGCAGAACCCACTACAGCTCCTGCAGAACCCACCACTCCTCCCACTGCCGAGCAGGTGACCATTACAATCTGGCATCAGTGGGATGGAAAGTACCTCGAAGCCATCACCCAGGCATTCAAGGATTACGAAGCCTCCCACCCGAATGTCAAAATTGACCTCTCCAAACCGGAAGATGTAGCCAATGCTTTGAATGTGGCCATCCCCGCTGGTGAGGGTCCCGACATCATCGGTTGGGCAAACGACAAAATTGGTGAACAGGCTTTGCAGGGTAACATCGTTGCGCTGAATGACTTCGGTATTGACAAAGCCTTCCTTGAGAGCGTTTATACCGAATCGGGTATCAACGGTGTGACCTGGATGGATACAATCTGGGCACTGCCGGAAACCATGGAAGGTATTGCGCTGGTTGCCAACAAAGCACTTGTCACCGAAGAATACCTGCCTACAGACCCATTTGCCTGGGATGATCTTCTGGCAAAGGCTGAAAAATTCTACGCAGATAAGGGAATTCCGCTAATCTGCAATCAGGGCTTTGGCGCTGAAGATGCCTACCACATGTCACCGATTTATTTCGGTTTCGGTGTACCGGCGTATGTGGATGAAGACGGCAACGCCTACATGGATACTCCTGAAGCGCTGAAAGCGGCTGAATGGCTGGTCAAACTCAAAGCTGTTTCCCTGGCTGAAAACAGCTACGATATCTGCAATGCTGCCCTGCAGGAAGGCAAAGTTGGCATGTGGTGGACCGGCCCGTGGGCAATTGCCGGTATCGAAGATGCGGGTATTGACTACACCATCGTTTCCATGGGTAAACCCTTCGTAGGGATCAAGACCCTCATGCTGAGCAAGAACGCTGTTGACCGCGGTAAAGCCGAAGTGGCACTGGATGTGATGAAGTACTTTACCAGTGCCGAAGTCCAGAAGAAACTGGCTCTGGTCAACAAGACCATCCCGGCTCAGAAAGCCGCCATCGAAGATCCCGAAGTGGCTCAACTGCCGGCTGTGGCTGGTTACGGTAAAGCACTGGCTATCGGTGTTCCGATGTCACCTTCACCGTTCTCTTCGGCACAGTGGGGTCCGGTTGGTCGCGCCTCAGCCGCCATCTGGACGGGTGCGCAGGATCCGCAGACCGCTCTGAAGGAAGCTCAGGCTGCCATTGTGGAAGCCGTGGCTGGGATGAAGTAATCCTCTGATGTGAACAGGGAGAGCCAGTAAGTATGGCTCTCCCTCTTCTTAATTTTTCCCCTTTTTAGGAACAGGATAGAGGAGTCCGATATGAATACCTGGAAGGGAACTCGTAAGGGCCTAACGATTTTTTTCTTTCTCTTTCCAACCATGTTGGGGATCCTGGTGTTCAATGTATATCCCATTGTTTTGAACACCTATATTTCATTTACCAATCGGAATAAATTCCGCCCAAAACCAGACTGTGAAGTGTTTCTTACCGGTCTCCTCGATCCTCTGTGCTGGCCGCAATTTCGACAAAATGCTCAAGGGGGACTGGGTCAGCCATATCGTTTGGCGGAACCGCTGTTCGCCAACTATCAGGCGCTGTTGGGTAAACTCTTTTCGGCTGAAGCTTTGATGGCGCTGGGTAAAATTTTACTGGCTTTCACCCCGCTGATCGGGGCGGTATATGTCAATCGCAGGCTAGATCGAGAGATCGAGAGGCCGATCTCATCAGGAGGGGTGTGGCTGATTGCCATTGCGCTTGTGGTTGGACTGGGCGTGTTGTTATCGATTCGGGCTGCATTCAATCAGCTGATGACGACCGGCCCATTTATTATCGTTGTCTTACGCACGATTCTATTTGTCGCCATTCGGGTGCCATTGACGTTCGTTTTTGGATTGACGCTGGCGTTGATTTTGAATGATTCCAGACTGAAAGGTAAGACTTTTTTCAGGGTGGCTTTGTTTGTACCCTGGGGAGCTTCCTCGGTTGCCATCCTGATGGCGTTGGTATGGCAATTTTTCTTTCGACAGCAAGGTACGATTAACCAATTGCTCTCTCAAATTGGAATCCAGGGCCCAATCTGGCTGCAAAATCCGGTCAGCGCCTTTGGTGTGGTGGTTCTGGCGGACCTGTGGTTTTCCTACCCCTTCTTTATGGTGGCGATTCTTGGCGCGCTCCAATCCATTCCGGTTGAATTGTATGAAGCTGCCGAGGTGGATGGGGCGAACTGGTGGGTGCAATTGCAGCGCATCACCTTGCCGTTAATTCGTCCGGCGGTTCTGCCTGCCACCGTGTTGACTTCGATCACGGCTTTTCAAATGTTTGGTACCGCCTATGCAATCACCGCTGGCGGTCCTCTTGCAGGTGCGGATACACCAGGGGCAACCGAGTTTGTGATGGTATATGCCTACCGTCAGATTTATCAGCTGCAAAATTATGGGCGGGCTACCGCATTTGCAGTGCTGATCTTTATTATGCTTTTCCTGGCTACCCTGTACAGCCTGCGAATTACCCGCATCACGAAAGGAGCGTATGAATCATGATTAAGAGAACCCCCATTGGCGTTCGTGTTTTACAATATACCTTTTTAGTGATTGCGGTGATATTTGCGCTCTACCCGGTTTGGTTTGCCCTCTTGGCTTCGGGTCGCTCGGGAGGTCGGTTGTATACACTCAGCCTGCCGGGAATGTTCTTCCCGGTGGATTGGAGTTTTGAAAACTACCGCTTTATGCTTTTCGAAAGACCCTACCTGACCTGGATCACCAACAGTTTCAAGGTGGCCAGCATCACCACAATTTTCAGTCTGGTAGTGTGCACATCGGCGGCATTTGCTTTATCGCGTTTTCGCTTCAAGGGGCGCGAATTTTTCCTCATCTTTTTGCTGGCAATCTCTACTTTCCCAGGCATCCTTTCACTGGTTGCCATTGCGCAGGTGTTGACGGCAGTTGGCCTGTTTGGCAAACATCTGGGTCTGATTCTGGCCTTCACATCAGCAACCCTGGTTTTTTGTACGTGGAATCTCAAGGGTTACTTTGACACCATACCGATTGATCTGGAGGAGGCTGCCCAAATTGATGGCACGACTCCCGTACAGGCCTTCTTCCTGATTGCCCTGCCGCTGGCTCGCCCTGCTTTGGCGGTAACCGCCATTCTAGCCTTCATGACCGGCTGGGGCGACTTTATCTTTTCCTCGGTGCTGGTACCGGCACCGGATACGGTTAAACTGGCTGTACCGGCGTTATATTCGCTGGCAAACAGTGTTTCGGTGCCGTGGGGTCAATTTGCTGCTGGCGCGGTCATCGTGGTTATCCCGACGGTGCTGGTTTATCTGGCTTTGAACCGTTACTTTGAAGCCGGATTAACGGTTGGCGGAGTAAAAGGATAAATCAATTTCAAAAAAGGTAAGCGGGTGGACGATTTTATTTTTGGCACTTTAGCAACCGAACAGTTAAAGAGAGAGCGGGTATATGGAATTCGGGCGGGAATCAGCCATAATTTTCGGCGATTACCGCTGGATCCGTTACCCGCTCAACCGGTAAGACTTATTTTATCCGTTGGGCCGGAATACCCTGTGCGGCGTGGTTGGGTATACTGGACAACCGATGGAAGTGATCCGCAGGGCTCTCAGGGCAGAGCCTTGAACGGATTTGCCGCTCCTCTGTTTTTTACTCATACAGAATGGGATACCATCCTGTGGGGCTATCTCAGTTATTATGAAGCGGTCTTGCCGGGTTTTCCAACCGGCAGTCTGGTGCGTTATCAATTTGGTTTTGAGATGGCGGATGGAGGTGAGAAACTTTCGGATCAGGGTCAGATTTTTGGGTTTTATGTGGATGACGATCCGCTCCCGGCCTGGACGAAAGACGCGGTGGTGTATGAGATATTCGTGGATCGCTTTTCGCCGGCAAAGAATCAACCATGGCCCAATCCATCTTCTTTGAGTGATTTTTATGGGGGTACGCTGCGAGGGATTACCGAACACCTGGATTATCTGGTTGATTTGGGCGTCAATGTGCTCTGGCTGACACCTGTCTTTCCCAGTCCAAGCCACCATGGCTACGATGCCACCGATTTTTTTGAGATTGAACCTCGCCTGGGCAGTAAAAAGGACTTCAAAGAATTGCTCGATGAAGCCCACCGGAGGGGCATTCGGGTGTTGATGGATTTTGTTCCCAATCATATCTCTAACATGCACCCCTATTTTCAGCAGGCTGTTTCTGACCCTGCCAGTCCTTATCGCCAGTGGTTCAACTTTCATCGTTATCCGGATGACTATGAGACCTTTTTTGGGGTGAAAAGCCTGCCAAAATTGAATTTGCGCCATCCGGCAGCGCGTCAATATGTGCTGTATGCCGCCAGATACTGGCTGGAATTTGGTGTGGACGGCTTTCGGGTAGATTACGCCATTGGCCCGGCTGCAGATTTTTGGGCTGAGTTCCGCAAGGTTACCCGGCAAGCCAAAGCGGATTGCTGGACATTTGGAGAAATTGTGGATCCTTCCGATGTCCAACTGACTTTTGCCGGTCAACTGGACGGATCTTTGGATTTCATTCTGCTGGAGGGCCTGCGTCAGTCGCTGGCATTTGGACGCTGGGACGGCATAAAACTGGCTTCTTTTCTGGAACGGCACCAAGCGTACTTCCCGCAAGATTTTTCGCGCCCTTCGTTTCTGGACAATCATGACATGAATCGCTTCCTATGGGCAGCAGGAAACGACCAGCGTCGTCTCAAGCTGGCGGCGATGCTGCAATTTAGCCTTGCCGGTCCTCCGGTGATCTATTACGGCACAGAAGTTGGTTTATCTCAGCAGCGGGATGTGCGCCAGAACGGGCGCGGCGTACCGGAGGAATCCCGGTTGCCCATGTTGTGGGGAGAGGAGCAGGACAAAGACTTGCTGAAGTTTTATGGTCAGTTGATTCGGCTTAGGAAACAATTTCCTGCTCTCCGCAGAGGAAGCTGCAAGGTTAAGCATTGCAACGAGGCGATCCTTGTGTTGGAAAGAGAATTCGGCGAAGAACGGCTTACAACCGTGATCAATCTTTCTGCAACCCAGCAGATACAATGGCTAATAGGTCACTGGATCATGCAGGTGGAAACGGGCAGCGGATGTGAGGTGATCCTCCAAGGGCAAACCAGCAAGGTTACAATTCCGGCGTTGAGTGGCGCTATTCTTTCAAGATTGCAATGATTTCAATTCAACTCAAACAGATTTTTGTATTTTTGAGTGTCCTCTTTCTCATCAGTTCCTGTGCCGGATTATCGAACAGGGCAGTCGAAAGCACAATCACCCCGCTTCCCTTGCAGTCGACCCAAACACCTACCGGTCAGGTACTGAAAGAGGTGGACTGGTGGAAAACGGCGGTTTTCTATCAGATTTTTGTACGTAGTTTTTATGACTCGGATGGGGATGGGATTGGCGATTTTCGAGGATTGATTCAGAAACTGGACTATTTGAACGATGGCAATCCAAAAACAGAGAATGATTTAGGAATTAACGCGTTGTGGTTGATGCCTATTCATCCATCGCCGTCTTATCATGGCTATGATGTTACAAATTATTATCAGGTTAACCCTGACTATGGCACGCTGGATGATTTCAAGGATTTGATAGATGCGGCTCACCAGCGGGGAATGCGTGTGATTATTGATCTGGTGATCAATCATACCTCAACCCGGCACCCGTGGTTCCAACAGGCTCTGGACCCGCAATCATCCTATCACGACTATTACATCTGGCAGGATGAAAATCCAGGTTACGCTGGCCCGGAAGGACAAAAGGTTTGGCACCGCGCTGCCAATGGCAAATATTACTATGCCCTTTTCTGGGATCAGATGCCGGACTTGAATCTGGAAAACCCGGCGGTAACGCAGGAAATTTACCAGATTGCCCGCTTCTGGCTGGAAGAGGCAGGCGTGGACGGTTTTCGCATTGATGCTGCCAAGCACCTGATTGAAGAGGGTAACGATCAGGAGAATACCGACTCGACCCATCAATGGTTTGCGGATTTCTACAGGTATTACAAATCTATCAATCCGCAGGCAATTACTGTGGGTGAGGTATGGTCAAACAGTTTTGAGGCGGTGCGTTATCTCCGCAATCAAGGGATGGATGTGGTGTTCAATTTTGATCTGGCGCGTTCAATTTTGAGTAATGTCAACAATCGGAATGCCACTTCGCTTAACAATACGCTGACTTTTGAAACGCGCTTATTCCCACCGGGCAGTATGGGTATTTTTTTGAGCAATCATGATCAAGACCGGGTCATGACTGTTCTCATGCAGGATGAAAGCAAAGCCCGCATTGCTGCTGCAGTATACCTGACCAGCCCGGGTGTGCCATTTGTTTACTACGGTGAAGAAATTGGTCTGACGGGACAGGGAGATCATCGGAATATTCGAACTCCCATGCACTGGTCGGCAGAATCAAAGGCGGGATTTACCAGCGGCACGCCGTGGCTGTTCCCAAAGCCCGATTATGCCGAGAAAAATGTTCAGAATCAATTGCAAGATTCAAGTTCGCTGCTGCGCTTTTATATGAATCTGCTGCGCATCCGTTCGCAGTCCGAAGGGCTACAAAGCGGGCAGTTTTATCCAGTCGCCTGCTCTTCAGCTGCCGTTTTATCCTTCGCGCGCGTTACCCAGAATGAACAGGTACTGGTGATTTTGAATTTGAGCAATCAACCTCAAGAGAAGGTAACCTTTCGCACATTGGAAGGACTGCTCCCCGGCAGGTACCGCTTGCAGCCGTTGACAGGTAAAATCGTGGAGGTGGTCGTGTCGGTACAGCAAGATGGGAGTTTGCAAGAGTTTGAATTTCCGGATACCGTTCCGGTGGGTGATGTATTGATTTATCAATTTGAGAAACTACCGGAAAATTAAACTACCTCTTCAAAATAGGGGTAGCAAACAGTCATGTTAGCAAAATTACTCAACTTTCCCTTACGTGCCTTGCCCAAGTGGTGGAAGCGCTGGCATACGATTGCGCTGATTGTGGCGCTTTCTGGATTGATTCATGCCTGGGCTGTCTGGCAATTACCTCTGGATGCAGATGAGCCGGTCTATATGCGGGCGGGCAGGGATTATGCTCAACTGATTTGGCAGGGGGATTGGACAAAAATCATCAACTATGATCAAAACAAAGAGCATCCCCCGCTGGTCAAGTTGATGTACAGCCTGCCATTTTTGATCAAGGGAGAAAATGTCAATCCGGATTTCGAGTTTTACTTCAATCGCTCCATCAGTGCGTTTTTTGGGGTGTTACAGGTCTTCATCCTTGCCCTTTTTGACCCTCTGGCTGCATTCCTGTTGACCTTCCATTCTTATACCATCAAGTACACCAGTCAGGTTTATCTGGAAGCCTTTCCCCTTTTTGCTTCCCTGTTAGCCGTTTTACTGCTTCGGAAATTCCTGGAAGAAGAAGCCCAAAAAGCCTCCTTTGGATTTTTTTGGATTGCGGCAGCGGCAATGGGAGCAGCAATTGCGGGAAAATATCCCTATGGATTGATGCTCATTCCCGTTATTTTCCTGCTTTGGCAATTTCGAAAGAAGGTCAATATTCAGCAAATGATGGTTTGGATGGGAGTTGTTTTGGTAACCTTCTTCATTCTAAACCCATACTTCTGGAATGAGCCATTCCGCAGGATAGTGGAGGTTGTTTCCTTTCATCAGGCTTATACCGAAGGGGGGGATGTCACGCGCGCCGGTTACCCATGGTGGCAACCGGTCGTCTGGGTGGCGACTGCCTTACCGTGGCATCCACGCGTTTTCTTTTTCCTCACATTGGATGAATTTATCTTTTGGGCCGGGGCTATTGGGCTTTACTTTTACGGCCGTAAAGAACCGTGGTTGCCGGGGTGGTTCCTAGTACAGTTTATCATCTTGTTGATCTACCCGACCAAGTGGCCGCAATATTCCTTGATCGTTATTCCAGCGCTTTGTTTAAGTGCATCTGGATTTTTGAGGTGGGGATATACCTGGATTCTCGAGAAAGAAAGTTATTGGGATTATCTGGAGGAAATGTTCCCAAAACCGCCAAGAGTGTTCTGGTGGTTGATTATCGGCTTTTCGGGATTGATTGTCATTGGGAAAGTTACTTACGAATATGATCAGGCTTTGCTGCGGCGGGGTTGGCAGCATTTGATGGCGCAAACTGCACCATTGCCTTCCAATACGATTTATGATTTATATCTGCGATCGAATGGGGATATGATGATTGCCACTGCTCGAGGCGCTGCGCTATGGCATGTTACGCAAGGGTCGCCCTGGGGGGAGGATAGCCGGGTTTACAACCGCCAAAATTCAGGCATTGGTGATGAAAGCGTGCGGGTGGTTTACGAAGATCAGAGTGGAAATTTGTGGTTTGGCGGTGATAGCGGTGTAAGTTGCCTGTGCAATGACCAGTGGATGCAAATTACAGAGGATTTATTTGGGGTAGAAGAAGTCCGGGTTCGTGCGCTGGTTGAAGATGGAGAGGGAAATTTGTGGGTGGGAAGTCTGAGCGGCTTATATCGTTGGGATGGACAGCAATTATATTCGTATAGTCCATTAGTTGGTGGCCTTGCTGACCTGCGGATATTTGCACTTGCATTTCAATCCAACCATGGCCGGGAATTTTTGTGGCTTGGCACACAAAAGGGCGTTTCACGCCTGGAGGTTTCAACACAAGCGCTTGAAAGTTGGGATTTTTCTGCCCGTGATTTGAGTTGGGGCGGAGTATCCGACCTGATCGTAGATGCCCAAAATCGGGTTTGGATTTCTACGATTGGGGGTGGCATTGCGCGTTGGGAAGGCGAAGAATGGCTCTTTTACCGTTTGGGCAGCTCTGGATTGCCTACCAGCGTGGTGAATAGCATCATCGAGCAGCCGGGCAACGGATTTTGGATTGGACACGGCTTCCCGACCGAACCGGGCGGATTGATCAGCCGCTTTGACGGTAACGATCAATGGATCGTTTATCGAGACAATAATTCTGGTTTTAATGGAGGCGAACCCTTGACATTCGCCTTTGATCCAATGGGAAGACTCTGGATTGGAACTGCATTGAGCGGTTTGCAAATTTATGATCCCGCTCTGGCAAAACGATAAATTGAATTGGAAGGAGTATAAGAAGATGAAAACAGCTCACCGTTTGATTTTGATTGCTCTGGTACTGGTTTTGGCAGTTTCAGCATGCCAGATCCAAACCGTTACCCCGGTTGTGCCAACCGAACCGGTGATTGTCAATACAACTGAACCGATGAAGCCAACCCCAACGCCGGTATTGGAGCCGGCTGTTGAGGATGTGCTTTACCTCAATTTGATGTGGCATCAGCACCAGCCTCTCTATTACAAGGATGAAAACGGGGTTTATACCCGCCCCTGGGTACGGGTTCATGCCACAAAAGATTACTATGATATGGCGTATCTGGTTTCCCAATATCCCAATGTACATGTCACCTTCAATCTCACACCGGTATTGTTGCGTCAGCTGGAGGATTTCGTCAACAATGGTGCCAAGGATTTGTACTGGGTGATGACAGAGAAACCGGCAAACCAGTTGACCGATGAGGATAAACGTTTTATCCTGCAACGTTTCTTTGATGCCAATTGGGATAAATTGATCGGGCGTTACCCGCGCTACAAAGAATTATTGCAAAAACGCGGCGGCACGGATGCCGAAGCCATTCAAAATGCCTTAAATACTTTCACAGAACAGGATTTCCGCGATCTGCAGATCTGGTGGAATCTGGTCTGGTTTGACCCAATGTTCCTAAATCAACCCCCGCTGAAAGAATTGGTTGAAAAAGGTCAAAATTTCAGTGAAGAGGATAAAGTCATTCTCTTTCAGGAGGTGCGGCGGGTGATGGCGGAAATCGTCCCGCTGCATCGGCAGTTGCAGGAGGCCGGGCAGATTGAGGTTACCACCACCCCTTACGCCCACCCTATTTTACCCTTGCTCATTGACACCAATTTACAGACCAAAGGCAACCCTGGGTCGGATTTGCCGCAAAAGTTCTCCTACCCGCAGGATGCGCTTACCCACCTGCAACGCAGCGTTACTTTATACGAATCGAATTTCGGTCAACCCCCGCGCGGATTGTGGCCGGGTGAGGGGGCAGTGGCGCAGATTATGGTGCCATTTGTTTTGCGGGCCGGTTATTCATGGATGGCAACCGGTGAACCCGTGCTGGCTAAGTCGCTGGGATTGGATGCTTTTACCCGCGATAGTAAGGAAACGGTCAATCAGCCGGATGATCTTTATCGCCCATACTATGTGACCAATCAAGCCGGTGATAAATTGGCCGTGTTCTTCCGTGATGGGGTTCTTTCGGACAAAATTGGATTTACTTATTCGGGTGTTTCTGGTACGGCTGCTGCAAAGGACTTAATTCAACGCCTGGAAAATATCCGTACCAAATTGAAGGAACAAAATGCTGAAGGTCCTCACGTTGTGTCAATCATTTTGGATGGAGAGAACGCCTGGGAATACTATGATAATGACGGTATTGAATTCCTGAACACTTTATACCAGATGCTTTCTGAAAGTGAAACCATCCGCACGATTACACCGAGCGAGTACATCCAGAAGTTCCCCGACCAGCGGCTGATACAAGACCTGTTCCCGGGAGCATGGTTCAGCCCGAATTACGATACCTGGATTGGCGAGGCAGAGGAAAATACAGCCTGGGAATATCTGCGGCAGACCAGGGAAGTGCTGGCGAAGTACGACATTTCGAAAGTACGCCAGGCGCCGGCAGAGAAGATTGAAACCGCACTGGATTACATGCTGCTGGCGGAGGGTTCGGACTGGTTTTGGTGGTACGGAGCCGATCAGGATTCAGGTCAGGATGAGTACTTTGACCGAGGTTTCCGCGAACTGCTGCGTAAAGTGTTTGAAACCTTAGGTGAACCGGTACCGACCTTTGTGGATGTTCCCATCATTCAAGCCCGCCCGGTCAGCGCCGAAACACCGTTACAAGGTCTTTCTTCACCGCTCGTTGACGGCAGCATTGGCGCTGAGGAGTGGGACAAGGCAGCCTATTACCCGGCTGCTCAAAGCAGTCAATTGGCAGGTTTTGCTTATGCTTTGGATGCAAATAATCTTTACATGCGGGTTGATGCCGCCAGCGGCGGGGCAATGGCGCGGGTGTTGGAAACGCCGGTGGTGATTTACCTTCAGGACCGGCGCATGAAAACCAGTTATCCATACACTCTGGCGGAGCAGCCTGGTTTATTAGGAATGGCTGCCAGTTATGCTCTGGTCTGGAATGGTGGTCGTGACCTGACCCTTTTCAAGGCCGGTAAGGAAGGTTGGGAAGAAGGTGAAGCGATTGGAGCGGCGGCCTCAAACGCTGGTGTATTGGAACTTTCCGTACCCCTTGCTCTGCTGGGTGAATTTGAAACCGGAGATGAGTACCGCTTCTTTATTGGTGTTGGGGCGGATCAGGCCTTGTTTCCGCAGAAAGGACCAGCCCAGTTCGTGATTCCGGATTTGGGGCTTTCAACCGTTTTATTTGAAGTTGAAGACCCTGAAGGAGATGATTACGGACCCGGCACCTACACATATCCAACAGATGCGGTCTTTCAGAACAAAGCCTTTGATCTTAAATCCTTCCGGGTTTCTTATGATGATAACAATCTGATTTTCCGAATCGGTTTTTACGGCCCCATCCCGAATCCGTGGGGTTCTCCGAATGGTTTAGCGATTCAAACCATTGATATCTACATTGATCAAGACCCGGGAAGTGGAACGGGAGCGCGTTTGTTGATGCCCGGACGGAACGCAGCTCTGTCTAGCGGTAACGGCTGGGATTATGCGCTGTGGTTGGAAGGATGGACTTCCCAGGTTTTGATTCCAAAGAGCGATACACTTGAGCCAGTTCAAGCCAGCGAAATCAACATGAAAATTCTGGTTGACCCGGCTGCCCGCACCGTTACGGTGCGCGTGCCGCGTGCATCATTTGGAAACGGTGACCCCTCAACATGGGGCTTTGCAGTTGCCGTGCTGGGACAGGAAGGTTATCCATCAGCCGGAGTCTGGAGAGTGAGGGATGTGGAGCAGAAATCAGCTCAGTGGCGGTTTGGTGGTGCACCGGCTGACGGTCGGCGCAATCACACCCGCATCATTGACCTGATCTGGCCGGCGGGAAGCCAGACCAGTCAGGAAGTGATGTTGGGCAGTACTTATTTACCCAGTCAGGCAGACCCCGGCACTCTATCTGCAAATGACTTCGCACAGATTGAGCTGCTCAAACCGTAAAGGTTCTGCGTAAAAACCTGATTTTCCTGCAAGGGCTTTGAGCGACCAAAGCCCTTGCAGATTTGGCGGTTACTTTGAAGAGAACAGCACGTCAATCTCGATACGGCTAGATACCAGGATGGTATATACTGGTTTTTATCCTTGAAACATCTTTCACGGAGTAATCTGAAGCAAAGATGAGCGATCCTGCAAAATCTCCAATCCATTTTATAAAACCACGCGACGAGGTTGAAGTTCACCTGCCGGATGGCAGGGTGTTGCAGGGAAAACGCAATACCCCTGTGGGTGAATTTCTGAAGGCATTACCGGAATGGGATAATCCTCTGATTGTCGGAGCAATTGTCAATCATGAATTGCGGGAATTAACCTACCCCATTACTATCGAATCGAAAGTTATCCCGCTCACGATGGCCAGTGCAGACGGTGCGCGCATCTATCGGCGTTCACTCACCTTTCTTCTGGAAGCAGCCTTTGAGGAACTTTTCCCAGACGCAGTTTTAACGGTTGATCATTCGGTCACTTCAGGTGGTTATTACTGTCAGGTAGGAGGAAGAGATCCGCTCAGCGAGGGGGAATTAAAGCGTTTGGAATCCCGAATGCGGGAATTGGTGGAACAAGATATGCCATTTGAGCGTTTGACCGTGCCGCTCAAAGAAGCCATTCAATATTTTGAAACCAAAGGGCATCAGGATAAAGTCCGTTTATTAAGATACCGGCATCGCGAGACCCTGGTTCTGTATCAACTGGGTTCCCACCGCGATTATCATCACGGCTACATGGTTCCCTCAACCGGGTACCTGCGCTGGTTTGGTCTTAAAGCAATGGATGAAGGTTTTATCCTACAATATCCCCGCCGTCATGCGCCGAGAGAATTGCTGCCTTTGCCGGATTTTTCAATCCTCCTGAAGACCTTTAAACAATACGGAGCATGGCTGGCTCATCTTGGAATTGACAGCGTGGGCGCTTTGAATGATGCAATTTCTGCTGATCGCATCCGCGAGATTATCCTGGTTTCCGAAGCACTGCATGAACAGAAAATTGCCGAAATTGCCCGGGAAATCGTCCGACGCGCCAATCAAACCCGCATTATTCTGATTGCTGGTCCATCCTCCTCGGGAAAGACAACCTTTGCCAAACGGCTCTCTGTCCAATTGTTGGCGTACGGTTTATCACCGTTCGCCTTAGAAATGGATAATTACTTTGTGGATCGAGAGTTTACACCGCGCGACGCAAATGGGGATTACGATTTTGAAGCCCTGGAAGCACTGGATGTTCGCCGGTTGGAAAAAGACCTGACCAGGTTGATACAAGGAGAAGAAGTTCAATTACCTCGCTTTGATTTTCGCGAGGGTAAAAGTCATCCAGGGGAAATTGTCCGGCTGGAGAAAGACCAGCTGGTTATTTTAGAAGGAATTCACGGTTTGAATCCGCGCCTTTTACCCAATGTCCCAACCGGGCAGACTTTCCGTATTTATGTTTCATGTCTAACCCAATTGAATCTGGATCGTCATAATCGAATTTCTACAACCGATACACGCTTATTGCGAAGGATTGTCCGGGATGCGCGAGAACGGGGTTATTCTGCCCTTGAGACCATCGGACGCTGGGAATCGGTGCGCAGGGGGGAGAAGAATCACATTTTTCCTTTTCAAGAAAATGCGGATGAAATTTTCAACTCTGCACTGGTTTATGAGCTATCGGCGCTCAAGCGGCTGGTTGAACCTCTGCTCAGACAGGTCCCTTATGGCACAGCGGAGTATATTGAAGCAAAACGATTGCTGGCATTTATCGAGTGGTTCCTGCCGCTGGATATGGACTTGATTCCAGACAATTCAATTTTACGGGAGTTTATTGGGGGTTCTATTTTGCGAGAATTCAAAATCTGGCGAAAGACGGGATGAAGCATGCTTCAGTTGTGCCTGAATCAAAAACGAGCCTGCGCGAAGGCTCGTTTTTGATTCGGGTTGTGATGAGCTGCTCAGAAAATTAAATGCCCCGAAAAACTTTTTGGTTGGCGCAAATTTCTTCTTTGAGCATTTTACCCAGGCGAGCGATTCCCTCGTTGATTTTTTCAGGAGTCGGGTAAGAGAAATTCAGGCGCATAGTGTTTTTACCACCGCCATTGGGGTGGAAGCTTTCACCGGGGACATAGGCCACCTTGTTTTTTACGGCAGCCGGGAAAAGTTCAGTGGCATCGCATTGCTCGGGTAAGCGCAGCCAGAGGAACAATCCGCCTTGCGGGTGAGTCCAGGTTACACCTTCGGGCATGTGTTCTTCGAGGGCTTCCAGCATGACGTCCCGGCGTTCCTTATAAACCTGACAGATTTTTTTGACATGTTGATCCAGAAAACCGTGGCGGCCAACTTCGTAGGCCACAACCTGATTGAATGTGGCGGTGTGCAAATCGGTGCCCTGTTTTGCCAGCACCAGCTTGCGAATGACCTCCGGAGGAGCAATGATCCATGCCAGACGAATTCCAGGTGCAAGGATTTTTGAGAACGTACTCAGATAAATCACATTGCCGGTGTAATGACCGTTCTGAACCCGAGTGCGGGCATCAATCACCTCAACAGCGGGCAGATGCTTACCTTCAAAACGCAATTGACCATATGGGTCATCCTCGACAATCGGCACCCCGTAACGGTCCGCCATTTCGACCAGTTGTTCGCGTCGTTCCTGAGATATGGTAACCCCCATCGGATTCTGGAAGTTTGGGAGTACGTAGATGAATTTGGGACCTGCTCTTAACGCGCCTTCAATGTCTTCAGTGACCATACCGTCATCATCGGTCCGCACGGTAACATATTCTGCACCATAAGTATTCCACGCCTGCAATGCACCGAGATAGGTGGGTGACTCGACCAAAATTCTGTCGCCGCGATTGATGAAAACCTTGCCGATCAGGTCTAATGCCTGTTGAGAGCCGGAGGTGATCATCACATTCTCGGGGGAAATTTGGATACCGTAACGAGTAGTGTGGCGGGCAATCATTTCTCGCAGGGGCAGGTAACCCTCGGTTGAACCGTACTGCAGGGCAAAATCCCCCTGCTCTTTGAGAACCCGAATACAGGCTTCTTTGAACTCTTCAATGGGGAACACCTCTGGGGCGGGAAGACCGCCAGCAAATGAAATTACATCGGGCTGTTCAGTAAGTTTGAGCAACTCTCGGATGGCTGAAGCCTTTATGCGTTGCATTCGCTGGGCATAGCGGTGATCCCAAAGGGTCTGCATATTTTCACTCTCCTTTTTGATTGGTTGGAATGGGCAGGTAGGTTTTGGTTGATTTCCTGATAAAAATCACAAGGTGTACTGGAAAATCCGGTACACCTTGTGAGCGACACTATTTCGGGAAGCGGCTGATAATTACAGCCGCGCTGGGAAGCAACACCCGATCTCCGGTTTTTAACTCGGCAGGCGGTTTTCCGGCGGTGGTGGGAGCAGATTGGTAAATAAACAATGGGGTACCCTCTTCGGAGGATTTGATTTCCACCAAAGCCTGGCCGGTCAGAAATCCTTCCGAATCGATGGCGCAGCTGGTGACTATACCAATGGTGCGGCCTTTGCGGTCAATCACCGGATCACCAAGGTGAGCCATGCGCACACCTTTTTCCGTGAAGCGGAAGCGTATCACCACACTGTTGCGGGTTTTCTCGCGTTCCAGAAAAGCCTCGCGGCCAATAAACCACGGTTTATAAGTTTTGACATAACTGCCAAAACCGGCCTCGGCTACGCCCAAGTTTAACTGACCGCCCATCTCGTGTCCGTAAAGGGGTAAACCAGCCTCTGTACGCAATGAATCGCGAGCGCCTAACCCGCAGGGTTTTAAGCCGAGGGGTTTTCCGGCTTCCAGTAAGGCTTGCCAGAGCTGAACAGCCTGATCTGGATGGACGAATAGTTCAAATGCCATCTTTTCACCGGTGTAGCCAGTGCGTGAAACGACGAGATCCATTCCGCCGACCACTGCTTCGCACAACTCAGTACGTTTTAGTGCCATGATGCGGCGACGGGTTTCGGCATCGGTTCCAAGTGCCAGTAAAATATCGCGCGATTTTGGCCCCTGTAAAGCAATGTCCACGCGCATATCCTGCCCCTCTTTAGGATCACGGAGATTGCGGAGGATGACGTTGCGGCCAAAGGCGCGTGCCCATGGGCGTTGGCGGTCCACCATGACTTCACCATTGCGGACGGCGTTCAGCCATGTCCAGTCTTTATCATCATTGGCAGCATTGACCACGATCAGGTATTTTTGGGCGGAGCGGCGGTAAACCAGCAGGTCGTCAATTACATTGGCATTTGGATCTAGAAAATGCGTATAACAGGATTCGCCAACCTCCAGAGCCGAAATGTCGTTTCCGCATACTCCATCCAGGAACACAGCGGCATCGGGGCCTTCAGCCTGATAAACGCCCATATGAGCAACATCAAATAACCCGGCAGCCTGGCGGGTTGCCAGATGTTCCTCAACTACCGATGTGTACCAGACCGGCATTTCCCAGCCGGCGAAAGGTATCAATTTGGCTCCTAATTGCTTATGCGCTTCGTAGAGCGGGGTTCGGCGGAGTTGGTCGGGTTCTTTGTCCTCCCATCGGAAAGCAGGCAAAGGGGTGCCCTGAGTTTCGGGCTTGATCCCGATGTAATAAGGCTTCCGGTCGCCATCCTCAAATTCCAGGGCTGAGGTTATGGCACCTTCGGCATCTTCAGTCACATAGATTGGGCCGGGGGTGCGACGGAGCAGGTCCTCGTCAAATTTTACATAACCATCCGAGAGATCCCGCAGCCATGTGGCTGCCAGCCCGGCTTTTTCAGCCGGCAGGCTAAAGCGGAAGTGTTCGGCGTCCACACAGGTAAGGATACCCTGTACTTCGCCGTGTGGCGTAATCAGGGAGGTGGCCTGGGATTGCCCCGTTTTCAAATCTTCACTATCTGCTGTAAAGACATAATTGATAAAGGTGCGGATACCACGCCCATGCAGGTTATAGGCTGTCCAACCCTGCTTACTTTCGGGTTGATCATCCATGAAGAAGAAGTGCGGATAGCCATGCTTGCTAGTTTCGAGATCCATACCTGCCTTTTCCGCTAAGGTGCGCACGCGGATTTTGGCATTTTCCAATACATCAAAATTGACCTTTGCCCGGATGGCATCCCCTTTGCGGGTTTCGAGTGAATAGGGATGAGTTGCCAAAAGGACATCGGCCATGATATCCGCAATTTCAACCATTTCAGTTTCTTTCAAACCACGCTGGGTAACCCATGGCGTACCATAGCGAATGCCTGAAGCATTCAGCGCAGTTTTGTCACCCGGAATGGTGTTGCGGTTAAGCACAATTCCGGCAATATCCAAAATTCTGGCAGCTAAATCACCGGAAAGAGGTGTACCGTCATTTCCCACAATTGTTTTACAGTCCACATTCCCTAAATGGGTATTGCTACCGCCATAGGGAATTCGCAATCCACGCTCCATCAGCCGTTGGGTGAGTACCTGGCAGTTCTTAACAATCTGGTGTTGTAATTGGCGGAAGGAATCGGTTTGGGCAATTTTGAGCGCTGTTGCCAGAGCGGCAATAGCGTGCATGTGTGGCCCACCCTGTTCGCCGGGGAAGACAGCCCGATCAATTTTCCGGGCCAGGCTGCTATCATGGGTCAGGATGACGGCACTGCGCGGTCCCATTAATGTTTTATGGGTAGTAAAGGTAACAATCTGAGCAATACCCACCGGTGAGGGAATTGCACCACCGGCAATCAAGCCGGCAATGTGGGATACATCGGCTAGTAAAATTGCCCCGACGGAATCTGCAATCGCTCGAAAGCGTGACCAATCCGGTACCCATGGATAGGATGAATAACCAGCAATGATAATTTTGGGTTTGTGTTCCAGAGCCAGGGCTTCTACTGCTCCGTAGTCAATCTGTTCGGTCTGCGGATTGACATTGTAATGAATGACATTGTAGAGTTTGCCGGAACGATTGACGGATGAGCCGTGGGTAAGATGACCGCCGTGTAACAGGTTCATGCCCAGAATGGTATCGCCGGGATTAAGCAGGGCGTGATAGACTGCATTGTTGGCGGGTGCGCCGGAGAGGGGCTGGACATTCACAAACAATTGATCGGCAGGTGCCCGTGGGGTAGCAAATACTTCCGCACAGCGGCGGCGGGCGAGCGATTCAATTATATCGGCGTATTCAACGCCTTTGTAGTAACGAGGGTCGGAATAGCGTCGGTAGTGGGAAAGGCGAGCGGTATAATCAAGAATCTCATCCTCGCTCATCCAGCGAGTTTCTTCGTCGGGGTAGCCCTCGGCATACAAGTTCTGAAAAACGGAACCCAAGGCTTCCCGAACAGCCAGCGGGGCGGTGCTTTCACTGGGGATGAGGATTAGCTTGCGAAACTGGCGCTCCGTTTCAATTTGAATCAGGTCGAAAACGGCAGGATCAATATCCTTCAAAGCGCCACGAATCAAATAATCAGCCATTGACACTCTCCTCTTTTTCCGTTGATTAGATTGTTAAATTGCAGTGCAGTCGTGCCCTTTCGGTGCACAGCGTCCATGATTATTGTAGCCCGCAGGGATAGCCGGGTCAAGTCCATTTATCCTGTAGTGGGGTGAAAGTTGTAACCGATTATTGAGAATGGACAGGAACCTGCTCTTCCAGCCAGCTCAGGATGACTTGAAAAACTTTGTCCTTATCCGGTTCGTTGTGTAATTCATGATAGCCCCCTTCCCATTCGATGTAGGTAACATATTTCCGGTTTTTTTCTGCCAGTTCACGCGATCCTTCTACAGCGGTTAACTGGTCAGCATTGCCATGTAGTAAGAGCACAGGAATTTGAATCTGTTCTCCATTTTCTCGAATCCACTCACCGGTTTCAATTAACTGAATGGCCAGCCGGGCTGAGATCCATGGGTGAACAAGGGGATCGCTTTTGTAAGCCTGTATGACTTTTGGGTCTTTGGAAAGTCCTTCCAGTTTCAAACCATTATTCAAGGCCGTAGAAGGCACCAGCCGATTGAGAATTTTTCCAAACACCAGCATAACGCCGGGATCTGAAACAAGTTTGATGCCGGGCGAGGTCACAATGGCACCGGCAACGTCTGGAGCGCGCTTGAGCAAATAAGCCAGTACGATACTACCGCCCAAGGAATGTCCGTACAAAAAGATCGGAAGGTCGGGATAATTTTGCCTGCCGCGGCTCAGAAGTGTGTCTAACTCCTCAAAGAAACATTCATAGGAATCCACATGACCGCGTTTGCCGCCGGTCTGTCCGTGTCCGGCGTGGTCGGAGGCAATCACAGCATAACCGTGCTGGTTAAGCAATTGGGCAACATGTTGGTATCTGCCGCTGTGTTCACCCAAACCGTGAACAAGGATGATCACACCGCGAGGAGATTGATCTGGTTTCCATTCAATCCCATAATAAGTAATCTGATGATCGCTGTTCCAGTTGAATTCAATTGCAGTCATGGAATCCTCTGATATGGGGTTGGTGCTTAAATAGTTTATACCTTAGCCAACAATCCGACAAGTCAGTTGGTGGTAAAATCAGTCGAGCGCGTGGTGGTTAATTTCCCAAGTGAGGTGAATCCCGATGATAGATCCAAGATTAGAAAAATTAGCAGATATGCTGGTCAATTATTCGGTGGCTGTTCAGCCGGGTAACAAGGTTTGGATCCGTGGTGGGGTGATCGCTCAACCGTTATTGCTGGCAATTTATAAAAAAGTGTTGGAGGCGGGCGGATATCCCTATTTGACTCCTACCTTTCCCCAGGCAACCGAAATTTTTTACAAGACAGCTAACGAAGATCAATTGAAATTTATTGACCCGCCGCGCAAGTTGATGATTGAAACCTATGATTGTTCGATTAACATACTGGGAGATGAAAACACAAAAGCCTTGAGCAATGTGGACCCGCAGAAAATGGTGATTGCATCTCAAGCTCAGCAACCCATCTTCAAGACTTATCTCGAAAGGGCAGCACGCAAAGAATTCCGCTGGACACTGGCTCAATTCCCAACCAATGCCCATGCACAGGATGCCGAAATGAGTTTGGAAGAGTACTCCGATTTTGTTTTTCATGCAATGATGCCGGATCCAAATGATCCGGTGGGGTACTGGAAGAAAGTATCAGCCCGTCAGCAAAAAATTGTGGAATGGTTGAAGGGCAAAGAGGAAGTGCGGGTGATTGGCAGAGAAACTGACTTGCGTTTGAAGATTAGTGGACGGCGATTTATCAACTGTGACTGCCATGAGAACGTGCCGGACGGCGAAGTGTTTACTGGTCCGGTAGAGGACAGTATTGAGGGGCAGGTTTATTTTTCTTATCCGGCAATTTATGGCGGACGAGAAGTCAGGGGGGTGCGATTGTGGTTTGAAAAAGGAAAAGTGGTCAAAGCAACCGCTGAAAAGAATGAGGAATTTTTGCTAAAAACGCTGGATACAGATGAAGGCGCGCGTTATGTGGGTGAGTTTGCGATTGGCACTAACGAAGGAATTACCCGTTTCTCGCGGAATATCTTATTTGATGAAAAGATTGGGGGCAGTTTTCATATGGCTCTGGGTGCCAGTTACCCGGAAACCGGCGGGCAAAATCAATCCGCCGTTCACTGGGATATGATCTGTGACTTGAGGGACGGAGGCGAGATTTGGGTTGATGGTCAATTGCTTTACAAAAATGGACAGTTTGTTATTCGGCTTGATGATTAAATATCAACATGGGTAATTTGGTTGAGAATTTTCCCGATACTTCTTCCAATGTTCCTGGCCTGACTCACAATGGGGGCTGTCTTCAGACGGCCCTTTTTGTCTTCTTTCTCATCTGGTTGGGAGCAATCAGTCTGATTGCCCTGGTGGGAATTTGGCTGTTCGAAAACTTGTTGTTTGAGGGCTCACTGGGGCTGCCCGATGGGCGTGGTTGGGCAGGAATGGGGTATCTCATTTTGGTTGCTTTGCCATTGGCGTTGCTGGCCTGGCTGCCGGGAATTCAACGCAGTTTCTATCGGGCTTTGTTTTTACCGACTGTTGCCGGGCTTTTAATGCTACCGGCGAGGTGGTTGTTCCTGACCGATTTTCAGACGGCTGCGTGGATAGTGATTGGCTCGTTGGGAATTGTGATCTGGATCGGTTTGAGAATTCTTTCCCGTTATCCTTCCACCGATTCGGATATTAAGACTCGTTTCCCATCCTTATTTGCAATTCTCTGGCTGATTATTGGCCTGGCATGGATTCCATATGTTTTATGGGGAGCCTTTGGCTCACCGCTGGACTTGATTTTAGGATTAACCATTGGGGCATTGTTGGGCTGGTTAATGGCTTTGTCATTAGATTTGTTTGTCGCCAAATCCCGCTCCGCTCATTCTACTGCTAATTTTCACACGCTTTTCATAAAGATCCTCTTTGTGGTTTCAGCGGGTTTGATTTTGAGTACTTGTCTGCCGTTGGTTGGATATCAATTCAGTTTGACTTTGACTTTGATAATCAGTGCAATTGGGGCAGCAGTAATTCATTCTGTGATGGAAAACGCTGTTACTTCATTGCGCCGCAGGGGTGTGGCTTTGTATGTTGGGGCAGCCATCGCTCTCCCATTGATTTTCATTGATGGCGACGAGTTGATGCTGGTTATCACCTCGACAGCCGGTGAATTGATGGGGTATGCGGTGAGGATGGCATTCCTGCATGGTATTCTGTTGTTGGCGGCTGGGATTGCTGGCGTTGTATTTATCCGAAAACTCAGGGCTCTGACGCTATCCAGCAAGCGGGGTTATTTTGCGGCTGCTTTGATATGGATGGTTGGTCTGGCGGTGTATATCATCCTCGGTCAGCCCGGCTTTTACGGGGAGCAGTTGTTTGTCATCTTTCGAGAACAGATCAATTTTGATCAACAACCGCTGCCGTTGGATCCGATAGAACGACGAAAGATTGTTTACCAGATGCTGGTAGAAAATTCCGAAAGGACGCAGTCGGATATCCGAAATCAATTGGACCGTTTGAGGATTGACTACCGGGGGTATTATCTGGTCAATGCGATGGAAGTCAACGGTGGACCGCTGATTAAGTTTTGGCTGACCAATCACCCCGGGGTGGAACGTGTCTTACCCAGTCCACACCTGCGTCCCTTGAGTCAACCTCTGCCAGCGGTTAAAGGCAATATTCAAGAGGTTCAACCCGATCAAGATTGGAATTTAAAGATGATCCGTGCGCCGGAAGTATGGAGTGAATTGGGGGCGCGCGGGGCTGGCATTGTGATCGGTTTGGCCGATTCGGGGGCGGATTGGAAACATCCCCAATTATATGATCAGTACCGCGGGAAGAACGGTGATCACAATTATCACTGGCTGGATGTCTGGTCCGGCAATCCTATCCCAACAGATACCAGCGGTCATGGCACTCACACGCTCGGTACCATTCTTGGGAAAGATGTGGGAGTTGCGCCAGATGCCGAGTGGATTGGCTGCGTTAACCTGGCGCGTAATTTAGGCAATCCTGCCGTTTATTTGGAGTGCTGGCAATTTTTGTTTGCGCCTTTTCCACAAGGTGGTAATCCATTCACAGATGGCAGACCGGAGTTAGGCGCTCACATTTTCAATAATTCGTGGGGCTGTCCAGAAGTGGAAGGCTGCGATGCGGCGGTGTTTTTACCGGCTGTGCGGGCGCTCGAAGCTGCGGGGGTCTTCGTAGTAGTTTCTGCCGGCAATTCCGGCTATTCCGGCTGCGGGAGTGTAGATGCACCGCCGGCAATATATGAGGAGGTGCTGACGGTTGGAGCGGTCAACCGAAATGGAGACCTTGCCGGTTTTAGCAGTATTGGGCCGGTAATTGTGGATGGTAGTCAACGGTTGAAGGCGGAGATTTTAGCTCCGGGCGAGGAAATTTTCTCTTCCTACCCTAATTCCAGTTACGAGATGGCAAGCGGTACCTCGATGGCTGGACCCCATCTTGCCGGAGTGGTGGCGTTGATGTGGTCGGCGAATCCGGCATTAATTGGAAATGTGGATTTGACCCGCCAGATCATCTTTGATACTGCCCAGCCCTATCAAGGAGTTTTACCTGAATGTGTGAATGCAGTTACCCGTCCGGCGCAGGGAATTGGTTATGGAATTGTTGATGCCTTTGCGGCGGTTCAGCGCGCTAAAGAAGTTCGATAGATTCCAGACCATCGAATTTTTGTATAATAATATTTGGAAATAAAAAATGTTTAAAGGTTGGCGATATTGGAGATTGAGGTTAATGGTCAATGGTGTAACCTCAGTCGAGGTTTGGGGTTTATTTAATGCGCGTAAAAATTGGGCAGGGATGACACCGTGGAAGAATTAAGCGACACCGAAGTCATCAGCCTTGCATCGGAAGGCAGCCAGGAAGCCTTCAGCGTTCTTTACCAAAGGTATGTCAAACGTATTTATAACTACATCTACTACCGAACCGGCAGTGTGCATGATGCGGAAGATCTGACCGAAAAAGTCTTCTTTCGCGCCATGAATCACATTCATAATTATCGTAATCGTGGACTGCCGTTTTCGGCATGGCTGTATCGGATTGCTCACAATCTGGTGGCGAACTGGCACCGGGATAACAAACGGCGGAAAGAGGTGCCACTGGAGGACCACGCCTACACGATTCGACACGGTGGTGAACATCCGGAAAGTGCACTGGTCAAAGGGCAAGAGATTGAACATTTGATCAAAGTTTTACAAAAATTACCGGAAGACCGTCAGACGTTGATTATTTTGAAGTTTGTTGAGCGGCTATCGAACGAAGAAATTGCCCAAATTATGGGAAGGAGTGAAGGCGCTATCAAAAGTTTGTATCATCGCACGTTAATTGCCTTACGCGATGAATTGGATTTGCAAATTAAGGAGAGAGAAGAATGATTAAGATTGTAACGGATGGATCGGCGGATATGCCGGAAGGATGGGAAGAAAAATACGACATCAAGATCATCCCCCTGTCCATCGTTATGGGAGACCAGACCTATCTCCAATTCCGGGATGTCACCTCAAAAAATTTCTACCAGCTGGTCCGGGAGAAACGGTTCCCGCCAAAGACTTCTCTTCCGTCCCCCTATCAGATCATGGAATTTTATCGTTCCATAGCCCAAAAAGGGGAAGAGGTTCTTTCTATCCATCTGGCAAGTAAATTATCCGGTACTTTCGCTGCAGTCAAGCAAGCTGCGGATGAAATAGCCGGAGAAATCAAAGTATATCCCTTTGATTCAGGCGCGGGATCAGCGGCACTCGGTTTTATGTGCCGGGAAGCGCGCCTGCTCATTCAAAAAGGTTGGGAGATACCGAAAATCATCCAACACCTTGAGGGTGTACGAGATCGTCTCACGGTCATTTTTACACTGGAAAATCTGGAATTTGCCTATCTGAGCGGACGTATCAACAAACTGCAAACAGCGTTGTCTTCTCTCTTACGCATCAATCCGATAATCGTGTTGCGGGAGGGGCTCCTGAATATGTCCGAAAAGGTTCGCACCCGCCAGCGAGCGCTGGATCGCGTTCTTGAGCAAGTTCAACAGCGGGTTGGAGATAAAATGGCAACGCTGGCAGTGGTTCATGCGGCTGCGCCCGAAGCGGCTCAGGCCATGGTCGAGAGGTTAAGAAAGGTTTTTCCGCAAATTCGCGAAATTGTGGTGACCGAATTGTCCATCCCGGTTGCTGCCCACCTCGGACCCGGGACCATTGGGATTGTGGCATACCCTGAGGACAGGGAAGAGGAGTGAGCATCATGCAGGCGCCTGTGGTTTTGGAAGGATTGGAAAGCGATTTGGCGTTGCTATTTAAGCCGGTTGACCCCAATCCAGTATTTGTTGAATCGCTGGCAGTACGCTTGAAAAAACCCAGACAGGTTCAACTGGAAAAGGCGGGGAAAGCCCCCCTTCTGCTCATCATGGTTGGCAGCGGACTGCTGGTGGGTGTGTTGTTTTACCTTTTTTTGCGGGTAATTCGATTATTCTTTCAAAATGGATAGCTGGCTTAGACAACCCCGAGTTTCTCTTTGAGTTGCTGGACGGTCGGCTCAACTAAAATACTACCGTCAGGGAAAACAATGGTTGGCACACTGCGGTTGCCGTTGTTGACCTGTTCAACAAAACGGCGGCCTTCCATGTCTGTGTCAATATCAATATATTCATAAGGTATTTTCAATTCATCAAGGGCTGCACGCGCCCGGCGGGACGTATAACACCAGGATGTACCATAAAAACGAAGCGCTTGTGAAAAATTAGTCAATTCTGTCCTCCATCCATTGGTTTAATTCCTGAATAAATTGTCTGGCCGTATGCAATAAATCCACTGAAACTGGTAATTGATGATGGGGGTTAACCCGCATGGTAAGCGTTTCAGCGTATCGGCGAATTGAATCGGGAAAATCCGCTTTTTGGCTCACAATGAATAGGGCGTCCAATCCATTGATATGGCGGATATCTATCCCCAATCTTGCAAGGCAGGCCTGGGCAGCAAAACCCGCAGCCCGGCGGGCACAAACGCGTGTCATACCCTCATTATTTTGTAACCGGGCTTGTTCAGCCAATTCAAATTCCCGGTTGATTTGTGTGAGGATCTCACTGCTCAGCATTAAAGCAATTTTACCAGTAATTCATAAGCAGGTTGTTTAAATGGATAAATGCTTCCTGGCGGAATTGCAAAGAGCCGGGAAGCATTTTAACAACGGGTTAATCTTTTAAGCCCAGCCCTGATTTTTAACGAAGTCAGTAATGACCGGCAAGGTGATATATTCACCTTTATTGGCGCGAATCGCCAGCCAGATGACAATGCCCAGGGTCAAAATTGGGCCAATGCATCCGATAATGGGGATGAAAGCAAGAATGGTATTGAGGATGACCAACACGATTCCCAGCACCAGGGCCTGCATGTAATGAGCTTTGATGAACGGACGATTTTTCTTGTCTTCCATCAACAGGATAATGATGGGGACGAGCGGGGTTAATAAATAGGATAAGAGCGCCCACAAGCGGTCATCACTGGTGATGCCATCCGGAGAAAAGGATACGTCAGACATGGGGTATTTACCTCCTTGGCGAAATGAATTGAAAATCAGAACATATTCATTGTATAACGGTTTTTGGATGAATAAAAGCCAAATTCTCAAGGAGTTTTTAATTTTGTGTTAAAATTTCCTTTCATGATAGAACACCGCATCGTTTTCATGGGTTCACCCGAGTTTGCCATTCCTTCTCTAAAAGCGCTTGCGCGCCATTATCAGGTAGTGGGGGTTGTCACTCAGCCTGATCGGCCGTCGGGGCGGGGTCGAACCCTAACTCCACCGCCGGTTAAGGTCGTTGCCCAGGAATTGGGAATAGAAACCATTCAGCCGAACCGCTTGAAGGAAGCCGGGGTTTGGGAGAAGTTGGTGGAATGGGCGCCGGATGTGATTGTTGTGGCAGCCTTTGGGCAAATTTTGCGGCAAAATGTACTGGATTTACCCCGGTTTGGATGTATCAATGTGCATGCCTCCTTACTGCCGCGTTGGCGCGGGGCTGCACCCATACAAGCCGCAATATTGCATGGCGATAAGGTCAGTGGTGTTTCTATAATGAAAATGGATGCCGGCATTGACACCGGGCCTGTTTTGTCGCAACGCAGCATACCCATAGAAGCGGATGATGATGCAGCCAGTCTTGGCAATAAACTGGCGGTTGCCGGGTCAGAATTGCTGCTTGAAACACTTCCAGATTATCTGCGTGGTGAAATTATTCCCCAAGTTCAGGATGAATCTCAGGCAACCTATGCACCCATGTTGAAAAAAGAAGAGGGAGGACTGGACTTTGCTCAACCGGCGGAATACCTTGAGCGGAAAATCCGGGCATTTTTCCCGTGGCCAGGTGCTTATTTGGTTTGGGAGGGAAATTTTTTGAAAGTCAAGCGTGCTTCTGTTCTGCAACATGCTGTCTTGCCGCAGGGTAAAAGATCGGTAGTGGATGGCCTGCCTGCTGTTGGCACGTCAGAGGGAGTTTTGTTGCTGCGTGAGGTTCAACCGGCCGGCAAGAAATGGATGAACGGCGAGGAATTTTTGCGTGGCGCACGGCAGTGGCGTGAAGTGTAAGGTCAATTTCCGATTAATGGGTGGAATCAAATGCGTTTTTTGATCTTTGGGATGGGGGCGATCGGAACATACATCGGTGGCAGCCTGACTTTAGGCGGCGAGTCGGTCATCTATCTTGAGCGATCGGAGGTTGCCGGACGTTTTAACCTGCAACCACTAATACTCGAAATTGAGGGGAAAGAAAATACTTTTGTGCCGGAAGGGGTGAGCGATTCGCTGGAAAAGGTATTTGGTCACTCTCCCATAGATGTGGCGTTGGTGGCGGTCAAGTCTTTCGACACACTCGAAGTTGCCAGACGCTTGCAACCCTATCGCGATCAGATTTCAGCGGTAGTCAGTTTACAAAATGGCGTTGAGAATGAAGAAGTTTTAGCCGGGTATGTGGAAAAAGACCGGGTGATTGCGGGCACCCTGACCAGTGCGGTTGGTAAAAAGGAAACCGGCAAGGTTATTCTAGAAAAAAAACGTGGCATCGGTATCGCGGGAGGGCATCCGCTTTCTGAAAGTATCGTGGAATCATTCAACCGGGCAAATTTGAATGCCCGCTTGTATCCACATGCCGGCGAGATGAAATGGTCAAAATTGCTCACGAACCTTCTGGCAAATGCCACTTCTGCCATTTTAGATCTAACCCCTGCCGAAATCTTTTCCGACCCTCGCTTGTTCCGAATTGAAACGGCGCAAGTGCGCGAAGCAGTCAGGGTCATGAAACGCCTCGGATATCGAGTGGTTGATTTACCGGGTACGCCGGTTCGTTTGTTGTCGGTTTTGTTTCATAATATCCCGGAAGGGATTGCCCGCCTGCTTGCAGGAAAGACACTGGCAGCCGGGAGGGGCGGTAAGATGCCCTCTTTTCATGTTGACCTGTATCGCGGATACCGCCCATTGGAAGTTGATTATCTGAATGGTGCAGTTGTGCGATTTGGTGAGCGGCTTGGGGTTGCCACCCCCGTCAATTCGTTCCTGAATGAAACCCTTTTATCAATTGCAGAGAGACCGATTGAAGAAAATATTTATCGAAAAAATCCCGAGCGATTGATTGCGGATTTATCGAAAAGAGTGAGGTTATTTTCATGAACATCCCAGAGTGGGTGAAAGATAGTGTTTTTTATCAAATTTTTCCGGATCGGTTTGCAAATGGAAATACAGAAAATGATCCGCCTAATGTTCAACCTTGGGGCAGTCCGCCGGATCCTGTTCATTTTCAAGGGGGAGACCTGGCAGGCATCGAACAAAAATTGGATTACTTGCAGGATCTGGGTATCAATACAATTTACCTGAATCCGATCTTTTTATCTCCTTCTACCCATCGCTACAACACGGTGGATTACTACCGGATTGATCCCAAGTTGGGTACGCTGGATGATTTTCGCAGATTGCTAAAAAAAGTACATCAACGCGGCATGCGGATAGTTTTAGATGGTGTGTTCAACCATTGTGGACGAGGTTTTTTTGCCTTTAATGACTTATTAGAAAATGGGAGAAACTCTCCCTATCTGGATTGGTTTCATATTCGGCGATTTCCGTTGAACGCTTACAGCCGGGGAAAGGCGACTCGATATGAGGCATGGTGGGGCTTCAAGAGTCTGCCAAAATTTAATACCAATAATCCACTCGTAAGGCGTTATCTTATAGAAGTAGCTCGCTATTGGGTTGAGGAAGGAATTGACGGATGGCGTTTGGATGTCCCCAATGAAATTGATGATGATGAATTCTGGGGCGAATTTCGGCAGGTCGTAAAGTCAGCAAACCCAAATGTTTATCTGGTGGGGGAAATTTGGGATCTTCTTGCCCGGTGGGTGAATGAAACTCACTTTGATGGGGTCATGCATTATCCATTACGCTCGGCAATTCTGGATGTGCTGAGAGGCGGCATTGGATTCAACGATTTTTACCTGCGCCTGATGCAAATTGAAGAGACTTATGGGCAGGATGCCTTATTCGGTATGTATCTGCTGCTTGGTTCTCACGATACGGAGAGAGTAAAGACCCTCCTCAATGGAAATGCCCAAAAATTACGCCTGGCTTATCTGCTGATGTTTTCTTTTCCGGGGACGCCGGCGATTTACTATGGGGACGAAGTTGGCCTGGAAGGTGGCAAGGATCCGGATTGCCGCGGGGCGTTTCCGTGGAATGAAAATGGGTGGGATCGCGATTTGCGCCAATGGATTCAAAAATTAATTCAAATCCGACGCGAAACACCACTTTTACGGCGAGGAAAATGGAGATTGCTTGAACCCACCCATTGCGATGGAGTTGTTCGAATGGTTCGAGAGGGTGGTGGCGAGAAATTATTAATTCTGGCGAATCTCAATTCTGAGCCTTGCCGGATTTCATTACCTGCAGAAACGGAAAACCCTCTCTCTCATCAAGCCCCACGCAATCTGCTCGGAGATCAATTTCCGATTGAGAAAAATCAAAATCATTGGGAAATTAGCTTACCTGGCCTGAGCGGCGGGTATTTTTTAACTGCTTTTTGATTCCCAATCAGATAGCCATCCGATCTCTTCCGCGGCCATGAACAGGTCGGTTGCCGTGATCATGCCAATCAGTTCGTTGTTTTCATCAACAACCGGCAGATGATGGACGTTATTCTCCTGCATTTTTCGGGAGCATTCCACGAGAGTCCATTCCGGATGAGCAACCTGAACGGGAGTGGTCATGATTTCTCGTACGGTGGTTTCCGCGGGGTTGCGAGAGGCTGCGATGATCTTGTCGCGAATATCCGTGGTTGTGACAATCCCATAAGTGATATTATGATTGTCTTTCAAAACAACAACCAGGCTATGAATATGCCGGCGACGCATAAGAGTCATGGCAAATGAAACACTGCTGTCAGCATCAATGACCACCACGGGACTTGACATCCAATCTCGAACCAGGTGAGACATCGTGAATTCCTCCTATTAAAATAAAGCAGGTTTGGTATCTTCGCGTGAGCGGTAGATTTGGTCAGTCTTTGCAGCCATGATGAAATCGTTGCGATGTAAGCCGTTGACCACATGCGTCCACCATTCCACCGTCACTTTTCCATACTCAATGGTGATTCTGGGGTGGTGATCCTGTTCGTCTGCAGCCAGCCCAACAGCCATGCTGAAATCCAAAGCATCTTTATAGCGTTTGAATCGAAAGGTTTTTTGTAATTTTGGCACCTCCTCGGAATCGATGACCATCCAACCTTCTGCCATTGGCAGGAGTGTGTCAATCTCATTGTGGTTTAAGGGTGGGGTGCCTTTTTGGGGTCTAACACACTGCTCACGACTTAATTCGCTCATGGGTCACCTCTAAGGAGTTAATTGATCCATTTCACTTAACCGATCCATTAAATTTGCAATTTGATATGCTGCAAGTTGTTCTGCTTGCAGAATTTTTTGAGTAATTTCGTGGACGGCAATCAGGGTTTCCAAAATCGAGGCATGGGTGGAAGCGGGTTTTCCGACTTCGTTCAAAACTGCTACCCAGTTCATCCACCAGATGAAATCATAAAAGGATTCTTGATTGTACCAAAGTATATCCTTATAACGGTTGACTCCGATAAAGCGTTGAACTTCCAGGTCAGAAAGCCAGTATTCCATGATTCTGGAAAGCGAATACGAAGACCATTTTTCATACCATTCCTGCTGATTTATCAGGATGCGCAGGGTTGGGGAAATTCTCCAGGTCATTGCCCCATCCACGCCAATTTGATGGGCGGTATCCATGACTGCATCCAATAACCGCCATTCCTCCATCCACGACAGGGTTTGGGATTGAGCGTCTTTTGCATCCTTAAGGATGCCCAATTTATGAATGAAGGGATAAAGAAAACCCACATAGGAAATATCCCTGGCTTTGTTCATTCCCTTTTGCAAATATTCAAACGCTTTTGGAGCCAGACCGCGAATGGGAACCGGTAAAACTTTTTGAGGGGATTGGAGATGCAGCAGGAATTCCAGTTGTTTTTGGAGAGTGGTTAGGATCAGATCCCGGTGGTTGCTGAAGCCGGTCATTTGAGTAACGCCATTCAGCAGGTTTTCTAGCTTTTGACTGGCTTCCGGTAAAAGATGTTCGGGTAATTGTGGTTGCTGCTGAGTGACCTGATGTTCCAGTAAAAAGCGGATGTAACCGGGGTTTACAATTTCTCTCCACGGACGAAGGATTGGGGCAAGCAGTAACTCGTGCAGGGCTTCCTGAACACTTGGGACACCCCTTCCAGCCAGATACTGCCATAGCGAACGATATGAACCAAATTCATCATCGCTGACTTCGCGGAAATCTGAAAATACATAGGCTTGATAGGCTGAAAGTTTAATATGCAAGCCTTTTTGCGCCAGTTCATCTGCCGGGCAGATGTACTCCATTCCGCTCAACAGGTCTCGAAAGATTACAAAATGGTCCTCCCGCCCGGATAAACCCAGACCCTCGCTAAGCGAACGCTGCATTAGTTTGGATATTCCCTTTTCGCGGGATTTGAAACCAGCTGACCAGCGAATCCACCCTTCGGTTTCGGCAAATTTATTATGGTAGACGACCAGAGCACGCTCATTTTCGAGACGGTTGGAATAGGCAAAAACATCTTCGTTGACCCAGCCGCCAGAGGTGAAAAAGTCATAAAGCAGGAAATTATCAACACCGGCAAACAAAGCGCGCCGATGGAGCAGCGGGAAAATTTGGCGCTTGTGACGTTCCACCAGATAGGGATCGGGCTTTTCGTCCCAATAGGCACGCCGGAATTCCATGCCGTATTTTTCTGCAAAGCCTTCAATTTGCCCATGTCCAAACATGGGTAGGCCTGGAAGGGTGGACATCAATACACAAATGCCAAAATACTTATCCCCTTTACCGAATTGATCCACGGCGGTGCGTTCATCGGGATTGTTCATGAAATTGACATAGCGTTTGAGAATCTCCGGTTCAAACTCGATGGTGTTCTTGATCAATTTGCGGTAACCGGCGTTGTCCTCATTGCGCAGCATATTCATGAAAGCAGAGTTGTAAACGCGGTGCATCCCAAGCGTGCGCACGAAGTACCCTTCCATCAGCCAGAAAGCCTCTGCCAGGAGGAGGGTATCTGGAGCTTCTCGGGCGACGCGGTCCACTACTTCACGCCAGAATTCGGTAGGGAAGGCTCGATCAAAGTCCTCTTTGGTCATGCCATGTTCGGCGCGAGAGGGAATTGCACCTCCAGTTCCGGGTTCGGGAAACCACAGGCGTTGGTAGTGCCGTTTTGTGAGCGTCATGGCGGCATCAAAACGGATGATTGGGAATCGGCGGGCAACCTCTAAAATGGTTTGAATGACAGCCTCACGTACCTGAGGGTTTAGATAATTTAATTGGGCGGTGTCATTCCATGGCATACTGGTGCCGTCATTCCCATGATAAATATAGTGGACAGAACCAGTGGTGCGATCCGTGCGTTTGAATACAACGGCAGCATCCGTTCGTGTGTAGTAATGATCTTCCAGCAGAATTTCGACATTGGGATTACTGGAAAGATCCGGGCCACTAAATGTGTAGGATGGGAAGGGACTGTAGTCCAATGAGATAAACCAGTCGGGATGCTCGATAACCCAGCTGGAATCAATCCCCATATGATTAGGGACCATGTCAGAAGCAAGACGGATGCCGTATTTCCAGGCTCTTTCACGCAGAGTTTGATAGGCTTCTTCACCGCCCAAATCGGCGGCGATGGTATAACCTGCCAGTGAATAGGCGGATGCAATGGCTTCGGGGTTGCCGCATAATTGCTTGATGCGAGCGGAAGCCGGGCTGCGTTCCCATAAGCCAATCAACCACAAGCCGCTAAATCCCCATTCAGCCAGTTGAGCCAGTTCTTCTTCCGGGATCTGGTCAAGGCGGGTGATGGCGCGTTGATATTTTTTACTGAGTTGATCCAGCCAGACGTAGGTATTTTTTGCCATTAATACCAGGCGGGGCATCCATTCGCGGTCGGGGCTGAAGTTTTCTGATTCAAGCTCACCAGACAGGCGATCAAAAACTGGAATTTCCACCGGACCGGGACCTAAAAAGGGAATTTTCTCCTCTTCCTTTAGGAAGTCCAGGCTGCTCAGCAATCGGTAGAGATATTTCCCAATCAAGTCCGCCCATCGTTTGCGGATGAACTCCAATTGTTCAAACAAAGAATAGGGGTGAGCAACTGCTGGCGCGCGCAGCAAGTCCATTAAATTTTGCAAATCCGGCCCGAAAGGCGGCTGCTGGTCAAAATAGTTATATAACTCTTGAATGGCTTTGGGATAGACCGTTTTTTGGGAGAGATTCTCATCGTCAAAGAGTTCCAGGTAGGGTGAAACGGCCGGGTTTTTATTGTTGACCCACAGGAGCATGATTTCTTCGAGAGAATTGGCGCGGTTGGATGCGCCGTTCGTGGACTGTTTGAGATATTCTTCGGCACTCACTTCACCCCGATAGACCGCAACCGGCGGAAACTCCAGTGTAAACGCCAGTAGAAGTTCATCCACTTTTTGTTTCCCAAGGGCTTTTTCCAGTTCAGACAGTGCCTGTTCCATTACCTGGGGATTTTTTTGCTGACGGTAGAGAAAAGCGACTAAATGCAAGATTTCGTCAATCAAACCCAAGGCATTAACCTGACCGGCTTTAACCGCCCTCTCCGGATAATTGAGCAGGTCACGGTAGACATTCATTTTTTGAGCAAACTGCCGGGCGGCATGAAAATTGGCAAAAACTACATTGCCGTTGAAGGAAAACAGACTCTCATCAAACTGGTAGCGATCACGAGCCTGCCGGGAAATGTGGAATTCCATGGATTTGCGCTCCTTAGGGATGGAGGATGAAACTGAATGATTTTATTATACCCTCGGAAACAAGCAAGAAATACAATGAACAATCAGGAAAAGATAGGACGATTAGGGGGTTTGAATTAATGTCGAAAGGGCATAAACCGGCTCTTTCCTGTTTTGCAGCTCAATTTCTGGTTGGATGATATTCCGGCTCACGAGCAGTTGGAGTGTCCGCTGCAGATCCTCTTTTCGCCAGTCGAACAGACGTTCCATCTCCCCCGGTGAAGCTGCCCCAACCGATTCAAAGTAACATTGCAGGATTTCAAAACGCGCCTGAGGTTCGGAAATTGGGCGGGACTGGTCAATCAACTGAGGGTAATGACGGTGGACGAGATCATACACGAAAGCATACCGCCATGCGCCAGCCTGTGCCACACCGACCGGTAAAACCTTAAACTCCATTTGGAGCGTATCTAAAGCCCGGTTAAAGCGCGAAGTACTCTCGGGACTCGAAAGACGGGCTGCTTTTCGAAGAGAAATTGTATCCAACGCACCTTCACGAAGCAGTGCTTCGTAAACCTGTTTGGCTTCCAGGGTCAAAGTTCCACCATGATATTGATCCAGATAGTCCTGTTCGGGGTCACCGAAATTTGGGGAAAGAGCATAGAAATAAGGCAGCAGCCGTAAAGATATTATCGTGTTCTTGCGGCATAAAATTCTGGCATAATACCAGACCTTCTTCCCAAGCAATTGATCTTTCCATCCCCAGGTGATATGACCCGGGTCATCGTGTTCGTTGGCAACCGGCCGATCTCCGGCAGCGGCTACCCATAAACTGGGCAAATTGACTCGTTGAATCGGCCAGAAGAAAACAAAACCACGCTGATTGACGAAGTCTATTGCTTCTTCCAGAGTACGCAGCCGATCTTCCGGCCGAATGCGAAAAATTTTTTGGCGGTACGAATCGAGTGTCGAAGCTGAAAGATGAGGCATAATTTTCCATCCTTGCATTGGTCAGGATGGTTCAATTGTATTCCTTTATGCCAAAAAATAAAAAAGCAGAGGAAAAAGTCCTCTGCCTGAGATACTCAATTCATTCGAGCCAGGATATGGGTAATGATGTTCGAGCCGCTTC
>Ga0067045_1027762_pt1 | contig 63029 bp, 48 predicted proteins | sample TerdegcTABiofilm_FD_59184 | JGI IMG/M metagenome (GOLD analysis project Ga0067045, IMG submission 59184) | Combined Assembly of (Gp0054472, Gp0054536) Wastewater bioreactor microbial communities from Singapore -Terephthalate degrading...
AAAAAGTGAGTGGTGTTTCAAAGGCGACACATACATTTACAAAGGCAGGAGATTATAAAATAACAGTAAAGGTCTCTGATAACGACAAAAATGAATCCATAAAAAGTATAATGATAAGCATTAAAAACAATCTTTCACCGGTCGCCGCCTTCACCTCGCCAGAAAAGGGGAGAATCAACACAGAGATTAAATTCGATGCGACATCATCATCCGACCCCGATGGAAGTATTGCAGATTATTCATTCGATTTTGGTGATTCAAGTGAAAAAGTGAATGGCAAGGCCATTGTTTATCACAAATATACAACAGCAGGTGTATATGATATTACACTTGAGGTTACAGACAATGAAGGTGCAAAGTCAAAAATTATTCACCAGATAGAAATTGTTGATAATCTCCCCCCGGTCGCCGCCTTCACCTCACCCTCAACATCTACAGAAGGAGAGATTATTACCGTTGACGCAACATCATCATATGACCCAGACGGAAACATTGCAGAATATACACTTGATTTCGGCGATGGAAGCAATACATCAAAGACAGCCGTATCCAATCATATCTACACGAAGGCAGGAGAATATACTATCAAACTAACTGTAAAAGACAATGAAGGAAAGGAATCAATCGCAGAAAAGATTATCACAGTGAATTCTCTGGCATCTCAAAGCATTCCTCCTAAGGCAGCCTTTACTGCCCCCAGCACTGGTATTGTTAATTTTCCGGTTGTTTTCGACGGCTCAGCATCAGAATCAGGTTCGGGAAAGATTACTGAATACAAGTGGAATTTCGGAGACGGAAGTGCAGAGGTTAAAGGGATGGAAAGCCTTGTTAATCATACATTTTCATCAAAAGGAGTCTATACTGTATCTCTAACAGTTACATCTACACTAAAAGACGGAGCCACTACTCTCTCTGATACAATTTCAAAACAAATCACCATTGGCGAAGATGGAATAGCTGTTACTAAGATTGAACCCAATACAGGAACGTCTCTGGGTGGTACCGAGGTACTCATTACAGGAGTAAATTTCCCCAATGACGGAAGCATTAATGTATTATTTGATGGAAATGCAGGTATAGCGATTAATGTCCTTGATTCAACGAGAATTAAAGTGATTACGTCTCCAAACAATCCGGGCACAGTTGATGTTCTGATTACAAGCAGCAGAGGAAATGTATTGCTAAATGACGGTTTTACCTTCTTTGGTTCTGACAACTATGCCACCACTGAATTCTGCCCAAAACTCCTCGTATCAGGAGGGACCTCACTTGGAATTAAGAGTTCAGACGATGATGTCAATTATAATGTAAAACTCCCATTTGACTTTGAGTTTTTTGGAAAAAGATATGCAAAGGATTCAACACTCTATATAAGTACAAACGGATGGCTCTCATTCACAAATACATCTGCCCTGTTTAATCACTCGGCTATTCCATCAGCAAATAACCCCGCAACACTTATTGCCCCGATGTTTATGGATCTGGAGCCCGGGACAGAGGGACAGATTTATACTCAGACTTCAGGCACAGAGCCAAACAGGATATTTACGATTGCATTTAGAAAATTCACATCAAATCCCGGTCCGGGTGATGAATACAACTTTGAGGTCTCATTATACGAATCATCAAATGATATAAAATTTCAGTACCTCAATAATTATGACGACAACTATACAGATGGTTCTTTAGCCTTAATCGGTATTCAGGACATAAGTGTCGGTGGAACTCAGGCAAGTAGAAATTCATCTATCAGAGGGCTTGCACCCGGTGGAAGAGTCTATGTATTTAAGTACAACAGGCCCAATTATACCCTTCAGACCGATACAACTCTGACTATCTATAATCACAATCCAGACAATAACGGAGACATTGGAATTCAGGGTTCTATTACAATAGATTTTACCAAGGAATTGAATTCAAATTCCATTACAAATAATATTACTATGACAGATTTGACCACAAGTAATAATGTCTCAATTAATCTCAATCTCTCATCTGATAAAAGGAGAATAACAATTACTCCCCAGAATCCTCTCGTGGTGGACAGAAAATACAGGATAAATATTCTCACCGGACTTACAGGCATCAACAACTCCACATTCTCATTTGATCCAACAAAGGTCTCCTGCGGGCAGGTGAGTAATCCAACTACATATTCATTTGAAGTAACAGCAAGGGCAGGACTTGCTCAGACATTTAACCTCGGTATTGGTTCGAACCCGATGCAGATAAAACATCTCAAGAACTCAGAGTTCGCTTATGTGGTCAAGACAAACGGAAACAGAATGGAGTCCATTGAAACGAATGGAATGTATAGTCATTCAAGCATACAATTGCAGGACTGTACCACCCCGTCTTTTCTTGCTTTGAGCACCAATGATACTATCGGCTATGTATCCTGTCAGAACAACAGAGTTGCAGTTGTCAGCATTGACCCGAATAATTTTTATCAGATTGATACAAATGGTGCAGCCCCGGGTACTCAGTCAATAAATGTCGGAAATCAGCCTGCCGGTATCGCTATCAGAAATACAAACGATAGGGTTTATCTGGCAAACTATAACGGAGATTCTGTCACAGTAATCAATACGTCAACCTATGGTACCGTAACAACTGTAAATGTAGGGAATAATCCTATTGGTGTTACCATAAATAATCAAAAGAACCTTTTATATGTTGCAAACAGTGGAGATGATTCCGTTTCGATAATAGATATTCTAAGTGGTTCAGCAACAGAAAACAATGTAACTAATACTATAAACTTATCTAACTGCAACAACCCTTCTCAAATTGCCGTAACTCCTGATGGTTCAAAGTATCTGGTTACATGTTCAGGTAATAATAGAGTAGCAATTGTTAATGCAAACAATAACACACAGATTACCAATGTAAATGTCGGAAATAATCCAGTGGGATTAGATATTACTTACGATGGAAAACTTGCTTATGTTGCTAATTTCAACGGAGATTCTGTAACAATAATCAATATTGAATCAGGTACAGTATCACAGACAGTTTCGACAGGAGGAAACACAGACCCCTACTTTCTTACATTTATACCAAATACCTATACCGCACTTGTTACTCTCTACAACACAGACCAGATAGGAGTTATCAAGTAATCAAAGTTTCCTGACAAGAAACATTATAAGGCGTCAGTACCTCTGACGCCTTTTTTTTACCGATTTTTTGACAGACTCAAAATCTGAATTATAAAGTATAGTATGAGGGACTCAGTCATTAAAATTGTCAGACGCAGAACCAATAGCGGAATAAAGATATTCAGATTCTACCTGACGTTTATTGCCTTTGTGGTCTCTGTCCTGTTTATATGGGGACTCACAAATGTAAAAAGAGATCTGAGCATCAATGAAAAACTTATTGAGAGATTCGAATACAACAATCTGAATGATTACCTCTCTTCGAAGGATGCAATCTGTGGACTCGACATTTCGGATTACAGGATAGAATTATCGGGCATCTTTGAATCGAACGGAGAATACTATTATAAATACAAAGACGGGAAGACCGCAAAACTTACGCTCGACAGGAATATTCAGGAAATTCTGAAGAAAAGACTCTCTGCATACAATCTCCCCTTTGCGGCAGCCGTAATAATGGACGCACAGAGCGGGAAGATTACAGGATTATATGAAGTCAGGGACCCAAGCAGCAGTTACTCCATTCTCAAGGCTTACAGGACGGCATCTGTATTCAAGGTCATTACAATGGAGACACTTCTGTCAACCGGCAGAATCAACCCATCCGATGAGATGTGCTACCACGGCGGGAAGAGGAGATTGAACAGAAATCTTCTGATAGAAAATCCGAAAAAAGACTACAGATGTATGGAAATTAATAAGGCACTCGGATATTCGGCAAATGTCATATTTGCCAGACTTGCCTACAGGTATCTCGACAGAGAGCTGCTCAACGAGCATACCTCCCTGTTTGGTTTCGGAGAAGAACTCCCCGTAGAATTTGATACGGAAACCAGCAGTATCAATACCCCCCTGCAAAGGGAGGAACTTGCATATACCGCCGCAGGTTTCGGTGAAACATATATCAGTCCGGTACACGGCGCTGTCATAGCCTCCATAGTCGCCAACAGAGGTATTTACATCAAGCCAACGATAATAGAAGAGATTACGGACAATGAAGAAAACATACTCTACTCCCACACAACCTCGGAAATCAGAAGGGTTATGAGCGGAGACGTGGCAGATAAACTATCAGAAATGATGAGCTACACTGTAAAGGAAGGGACTGCCCATAAATTCTTTGCCAAGAGAAGACCGGTCGATTTCATTTCAGAAGTTCCTGTGGCCGGTAAGACAGGCTCTCTTGCAGAAAAGGAAGGCAATTACACAGAATACAACTGGTTTGTAGGCTTTGCCCCGAAGAAGAATCCCAGATACGTGATATCGGTACTCACCATTAATTCCGAGAGTATTTCTGCGCGGGCCGTCGTCTACGCAAGAAGAATCCTTGATGACCTCTTTGGTGGTAACAAATCAGGCAAATCCGTTGCAAAGATAAAGACAAAAAAACAATATCTGAGCAAAAGATAAAGCTCTGACCGTCTTTATAATTCACCGTAAGGACTGGCAGAAAGGGAGAAGAGGTCGTCAAAGGAGTTTTCAGTAACTCTCCTCACAGAGGCAGAGGCAATCATTGCAGCATTATCGGTACAGTATTGTTTATCGGGAAAGAATATCTCGAGACCGTGCCCTGCACAGGAATCCGAAAAATATTTCCGTATATAACTGTTGAAGGCAACTCCGCCGGATAAGAGTATTCTCTCTATACCGGTCAGACGGGACGCATACAGGGCCTTGTCAAAGAGTGTTCTGGCAACCGCGAGCTGAAATGATGCAGCAAGATTGCATCTGTCGGTCTCATTGTTCACAGGATTTTTTCTTATATAGTCAATTACAAAGGTCTTCAGACCCGAAAAACTCACATCCGCCCTGTCCGGCATTACGACCGGAAATTTTACAGCATTTTCATCGCCCTTTCTTGCGTGCTTTTCTATTTCGGGACCTCCCGGATATCCAAACCCTAAAACCCTTGCTACTTTATCAAATGCCTCACCGGCGGCATCATCAAGAGTGGTACCGACCTGAGAATATTCTCCCCATCTTTTTACTTCGTAAATATTCGTATGTCCTCCCGAGACCACCATACCGATAAACGGCGGTACGAGTTTATCTCCCGAAAGTCTTATGGCTGCCAGATGCCCCTCGATATGATTTACTCCGATTATCTTTTTGCCGGTTGCAAATGCAAGCCCGTTTGCAAATGTCACACCCACGAGAAGCGAACCCATAAGACCCGGCCTCGTTGTTACGGCAATAACTCCTATATCAGATAGAGAGAGACCCGATTTCGAGATTGCCTCCTTTACTACCGGATAGATTTTGAGTATGTGGTTTCTAGAGGCTATCTCAGGAACCACTCCGCCATACTGGGAATGAATCTCAACCTGTGATGCAACCACATTCGAATATACATTAAAAGATGTATCTATTACAGCAGCACTGGTCTCGTCGCAGGATGTCTCAATTCCGAGTATATACATCACTTGAAATATTCTACATTTATATCCGGAAAGATATTGTCTCTATCTTCAACAGAACTCAGCCATTCTAGATTCACAGAGTGTGATTTTACCTCATTGTAGATTCTCGTAAACCTGAGTATATGGTCGCTGAATCTCTTATGGGCATACCCTACCGCTGTCCCGGTTTTCATTATAAAAGCCCAGTCACTGCTCTGAGCAAGCAACAATTCCCGTGCAGCCTGTCTGATTGCCCTGTTTTCGATATCATTGTGCCCGTAATAGTGATTGGCAAGTTCGTTCATTCTCTTCTCTGCCATATGAAGGTGAGGATATATCCACGAATTGGAACCCTCGACCCATACCTCATAATATCCCTTGTTTCCCCAGCTGGAACGCGCCGGATTTACTATCTGCTGTGTCGGATACTGTCTCAGATATTCCGAAAGCGTCATTGTCCTGAAGACCTTCTGGTCATAGCAGGATTTTCTGAAGAAGTAGTTTAAAAAATCCGGTCCCTCGAACCACCAGTGTCCGAAGAGTTCGGCATCATAGGGGGCAAGAATAATCGGCTTTATGCCAAGTCTGGAGTTCAGGTATTCAACCTGTTTCTCCCTGTTGAACATAAAGTTGCCGGCGTGGATAGCCGCCTTGTTGAGTGCCGCATCCCTGTTATAAGGCTGTTTATGTTTGGTCTTGCCGGTTATTCTGTAATATTTTACTCCGGTGAACACCCTTATCCCGTCCGGGTGAATATACGGTTTGATATAATCATAATCGAGGTCAAAACCTACATCCCTGTAAAACTCCCTGTAGTCAAAGTCACCCGGATAACCCTCATCCGCGCTCCAGACCTGTTTTGAAGACTCGGGGTCCCTGCCGTAAGCCGCCACTCCGTAAGGAGTAAATACAGGCGTATAGACACCGTATACCGGAGTAGGTTTGCCGTACAGGAGCCCGTGTGTATCAAGAATGAAATATCTTATCTCCGCCTCGAAGAGAAATCTCTCCACACCATTGAAATATGCACACTCCGGCAGCCAGATACCTTTCGGGTCCCTTCCGAAACATTTTCTGTGATAATCCCTTGCCGTCATTATCTGACCCCTTATAGCCCAGGGATGGTCCTCCATAAGCGGAAGAAAACCGTGTGTGGCTCCTACCGTGAGAATTTCGAGATATCCGGCATCCTGCAGTTTCCTGAACTGTGCTATGAGGTCTTTGCCGTACTTCTCCTCAAAGAGATATCTCAGATGCTGAAACCTCGTATGATAAAACCAGGCCAGATTATTGAAGTCAGTCTGATGTTTTGTCCTTTCTATCTCCCTGCCTGTAAGGTCGATAAGTCTGTAGAGATGTTTCAGATATCTGTTTCGCAAAAGTTCATCGTTCATCATAGAGGCAAGGGAAGGAGATATTGTGAGATTAAGCCTGAAATTTACCCTGTCTTCGGCAAGTCTCTCGAAGATATCAAGAAGCGGCAGATACGTCTCGGATATAGCTTCGTAAAACCAGTCCTCCTCCAAAAATTCCTCATATTCCGGATGCCTTACAAACGGAAGATGTGCATGTAAAAGTATTGCTACATACCCTTTTTCGTCAAACACAGTTTTTACCTCTCTTTTATCAGATTATCCGAAGAGAGATTCCATTTCAGTGACCTTCTCAGTCTCTCCAGAATCTCTTCGGAGCCCTTGAGATATCTTCTAATTCCTTCCCCGTCTGGTCCCCAGAGTTCTTCGATAAGAACCGCGCCCTCGGGGAGCGGAGATACATACGGGAACGGGAGTTCACTCCCCTCCTCCTGAAGTTTCGAAAGCAGATAGGCCAGTTCGGAGATATCCCTGAGCCTTGGCCCCAGAATCTCCCTGATTCTCACAAGAGGAATATCGAATGGTATCGTTACAAATCTCACCTCTCCCTGAGACGTTGAGGCTGCGGGCATCCTTACTGTCTTTGAACGTAGTATCGGAAGGAATCCGTGTCTGCTCTTTACGACAATCTCCACAATAAAATCCTTTTCCGGTGCATCCACAAATGCATACCAGTTCTTCGTCCCGTACGGAATCTCATATAATAGATATCGATTGGCATTTCCGCCATCATAAATAATATTTGTCACATCACTGATCTTGATATAGAGCCTGTTGTCGACACTCTGTGTAAGGTAATGTCTGACGGTATCCTTTGAAAGGTCCCAGTAGCAGAAAATCCATTCGGGGTCTCTCGGAACGACATAGATAATATCGGCATCATAAGTCTCGGGAAGTGTGCCCAGAGCCTCCTCGACGAACTTTCTTCTGGACATATCTCCCATATCGTACTTCGAATGTTCAACATCCCCTGTACCGTGGACAGGTTTCTCGGAGACCTGTTCCAGTATTATGCGCGCCTCAGGTTCCTTCTTCTCCCTTACCTTTACAAGCGGGGATCTTTTCAGAACACCGACGCTTTTTTTTATGCCTTTTGAGACAGATTTGACCTTCTGTGCAACCTTTCTGGTCTTCTCCAGCTGTTTTCTGGCAGCCTTTTTGGTCTCTTCGATACCCTTCTTTGCACTCTCTTTGGATTTCTCAATCTGTTTTCTGGCGGCCTCCTTTGCATCACCGGCCTTTCCGGAAAGGTCGCTGATAATTCTGGCAAGCTGAACCTTTGTCATATTCTTCTTAACTTCTGCCTTCAGCTTCTCTGCAAGCTTCAGCAATTCTTCCTTCGATTTGCTAAGTAAATTCTTCTTCTCATCTCTTTCCTTACCACGAGGCATCATCAAACCTCCTTAACAGAGGGTGAAATATTAAGTCTCAAACTCATCTGAGTCAACTCAAAAATTCAGGCCGGTATATCCGCCCTTTTTTCATCCCTTATCAGAGCCAGTATGGAGTGGTGAGGTATTATCAGGTACTTCCTGCCCTGAAAATCTATCTCCACAGATGATTCCTTTACGAATATCGCATAATCTCCTTCCTGCGCCTGAAGAGGGATATACTTTACATCCTTTAATTTAACACCGCTTGGCAGTTCATAAACAGAGCCGGGGTCATAGACCGCATAGCCGGGTCCGGTTTTGATTACCTTGCCCGACAGGACCTTCTCCCTTTCCTTAACCGTCGGCGGGAGATAAAGCCCGCCATCCGTTTTCAGATTCTCCTCATCCGGCTCAATAAGAACCTTGTCGCCTACAACAATAATATTTTTCTTCACATCCATAACGCATCAAATATATAGTCTGTTTTCAAAATTGCAATAAGAATATTTTAAGGTTACTGTTTAGCAAATGTTTCGGTCCGGTTATAATTCATAAAACATGTTTTAAGACAGCGGACAAAACTGATACTAAGTTTCATTTTCTTCTTGCATTGTCTTTTTTTCGTTTCTATATATTTACCCCAAGGAGGTTTCTATGAAAAAGCTGTTCCTGTTACTTTCAGTACTGGGCATTTTACTTTACAACTGCTCTGATGAGTCAGGGAATACGAACGGTATTATCTCTGACCTCTCTTCTGATATCAAAGATATTCTGTCATCAGATGCCCCTAATGATGCCGGTTTTGAAGTCGCAGCCGATGATGTCTATATTCCGGACACAACTATTACAGATACCGGCAGCAAAGGCATTTTTGAAGACGTAACTTCTTATGATATTTCTCCATCTGATACGGGCGATGCTCCTGAAAACACTGCCGATATAACCGGCATTTCAGACATATATGAAGATACATCAGGTGATATAAATCTTTCAGATACACAAGATATCAGCTCGAGTATAAAGATAATCTTTCCGGACACCTATGAATGCGAGAACCCCTGCACATTCAGAGTCGAAGCATCCAGTAAGATAGTAAAGGTAAGATACCTTGCAGAGGACAAATGGGAGATAGGAAAGAGTGAAAGCAGAAATACCGGATTCGAGATTCAGTACAGATTTTCGACTCTGGGTAAGAGAATAATCTATGCCTACGGCTATGATTCGAAGGATGAAAATGCATCTCCCGTCTGTTCGGACCATAAAGAATTTCTAATAAAGGAACCGTCCGGCAACAAATTCGGAGTCTGGCTCTGGTATATAGACGGAACAGGTATGACTCACTCTGAACTCGCACAAAGACTCTCTGCACTCGGAGTAAAGAGAATCTACGTAAAGGTTGCAGACGGACCGGCTGACTGTGTCTTTAACTGGCCCGAAGGTTGTGATATGGACATACCAAGGACATACAAGCAGAACGGAATTGAATGCTGGGCGTGGTCGTATAATTATCCGGGGAACGAAATGAATCAGGCAGACGCACTCTATAATGCAGCATATGTAGGATACGACGGATATGTGCTGGATATCGAGAAGGAATTCGATTCCAGAACCACAGAACTGGAAAACCTGCTCAAGGAATTTATGAATGCGAAAGCAGATGCAGTGTCAAACGGATTCATCAGCAATACCTGGCCGGTATATGTAACAACATGGGGAAATCCGAAAGACCACAATATGCACGTTGAGATAATCGACAAATATGCAGACGGGCATATGCCGCAGACATACCTTGAGGTCTGGGGAGAGTCCTATATGAACGACCCGGCAAAGTGGATAAAGACAGGAACATGCGAATACAGGGAACTCGGGGCAAAAAAGCCGGTTCACCATATAGTTTCGACAGAATACAATAAAATAACGTCAGACCAGATAAACACCTTCTTCAAGTGGAGCGGGAGAGAATCCTCGGTGTGGAGAGTACCGGGTACAGAGACTCCGCTATCAATCTGGCAAACGTGGGAAAAGGTTGACTGGAAAATGAGTGATTTTGAGGTAATCACCTGCCCGTAGGTTTTGGATATTTGTACAAAATGCTCAAAAAAAACAGGTATCAGTATGCCGCTTTCAGGACCTGTAAGATCTCGGACGGGTCTGTAACGGGTCTGCCGTTGTAGACTATCGCACCGTCTGTGAGTGCGATCTCGGCACACTCCAAAAGCTCATTTTCGGGCACATTGACGTCTCTCAGCCTCGTAGGTAGACCACACATCTTTGCCAGTTCAAAGACCTTCTCTGACGCCTTTTCGCCAAGCTCAGTCTCGCTCAGATTATCTCTTATCCCAAGCGCCTCTGCAATCATTGCCTGCTGTTCAGAGACAACTTCATTGTTGAATCTCATTACATAGGGGAGGACGATCGAATTGGCGAGTCCGTGATGAATCCTGTATCTGGCACCTATTGTGTGGGCAATTGCGTGGGCAAGTCCGACCTGCGCGTTCGAGAACGCTATACCTGCAATATTCGATGCCAGCAGTAAAATGCCTTTAGGAATAAGATTGTCGCTCTTCGTTGCTTCAACTATGCTCTTATTTACGAGTCTTATTGCGTGAAGTCCGAGTGCATCTGCGAGTGGTTGTCTCTGGGGCGATGTTATCGCCTCAATGGCATGTGTCAGAGCATCCATCCCGGTAGCGGCAACAAGTTTCGGCGGAAGTGTCCGAATCAGTTCGGGATCCAGAATCGCAACATCGGGAATAATATTGTAATCTCCGAATAAGAGTTTCCTGTGATTATCCCAGTCTTTAACCACAGCGACATAGGTCACTTCAGAGCCGGTTCCGCATGTGGTAGGGATTGCAATATGAGGGGTCTGCTTACGGGTAAGCATCTGAAAACCTTCATAATTACGGATACTGCCACCCTCTTTCAGCAGAATTGCTATTCCTTTCGCGGTATCTATAGCAGAACCTCCGCCAAGCGACACTACGGAATCAGCCCCCAGAGACCTTCCTATCTCTGCCCCTTTATCTATTATATGCAGACCGCTGTCGGGGAGTGCCTCATCATACACTCCTACACAATTCTCACCAAGATAACCTTTTATCTTCCTGACAAGGTCAGTATTCGCACTCAAATCCCTGTCTGTCACCAGTAATGCCCTGCTGCAACCAAGTGCGTTCAACTCTACCGCTACATCCTTTGAAATACCGGCTCCGTAAATTACCTTTGTGGGGGCAAAATGAATAAAATTCAAATCCTCGGTATATCCCATCTTCTTCCTCACTCATCCAGAAATTTGGTATCAATCGTGTTCGTGGCCTTCACAAGTTCCTGTGCTGCCTTTACAAATCTGACAATGGTCGGGAGATTTCCCTTTAGTTTGAGCTTTCCCTGCATCATCCCCTTGATAGGCTCGAGTTCTCCCTTTATCACAGACTTCCATCTCTCATACTCACCTGTAATACAGAACGGTGCCTTGTTGGCTTCTTCGGGTGTTACTATCTTTGCATCCCTGCACACACCCTTCTCAAGGTCAAGCCATATCCCGATATCCTTATCAAGCACGGGCGGCTTCGCCTTGCAGATCAGGGCAATAACTCCGTAAGTCCAGTCCTTGCCTGCAACCTTATAATCTGCGCTCGCATTGATTGCATCTTTGTACTTGGCGACCCATTCTTCTGATGGAAACGGTACCGGCATAAAAAACCTCCTCTTTAATTGTCCTTTTTCAAAAACACAAATAATAAATCATTATCTCTTATCACATCATCCTTATTCCGAATCCTTCTGTTATTCAGAAAACAGATATAATCTTCAGATTTTCTGCCCGAAAGAACCTGACCGATATCAATACCGGTCATATCACTCTCGCTATCGGCAACAATTCTATTCCTGCCTTCTGACTTATAATAAAGAATCTTTCCCATTGGTAGAGCAAGGATACATTAATATTTCCGTCAATTCAAGACCAAAATCATTTTGTAAGTGACAAAGAGAGGTAATCTGTCCGCATACCGGTCAGATACCTGCTCTTGAATTTACGAGTTCCTCGACGGCTGATATTGTCTTTCTGATTGTAATCGTCACCGAGGAAAGAGGAATCTCCCTCTCTCTGCCTGTATCGAGGTTTTTATAGAGAAATTCAATGGTATCTCTGTAAAACTGCTCCATATCGGCAAAACACCTCTTAGATATACAGACAGAATTTTCAGGTTCACCCGATTTATTCAGGTCGTTAATAGTCCTGAATGCAAATTCCCTCAATCGGATCAGCACCTGATGTGCCGGTTCATCTTCACTCTCCTCAATCTCCCTCATATTACCGGATATATCCTTTATATTCTTTGCAGCTGAAATTACCGACCTGAGCTTTTCCATATATAGCGAAAGTGCCGACGTCTCGGTCTCTGTCAGATTGTGCTCCTGAATCTTCTTGTAAAATATCGTCATTTCGTCTGCAAGCAGCTTCAGCCTGTTATATTTCTCCGTCAGGTCAGGTTCGGCCTTAAATATCTTCTTCCACAAATTGTTACTGCTCCTGTCCTTGTCTCCCGCAATGCCAAGACAGTCCATAATAAATTCCGTTACGAGTCCGTAAATCTCTTTCAGGTCCTCCCTTAAGGCGCTTATTGCTATGTCCGGAACATCAGAACTCACATTACTGATATGCCTTGCAAATCCCCTGTTCTCAGAATCTTTAAAAAACATTTTTAACAGACTCCCGAATCTCTCCAGAAACGGATAAAAGAGTATTATTCCTATCAGATTTATCAGGGTATTAATCAGTACGAGGTCCATCAGCATATCATCAATCAGAAATTTATGGGTAAAGAATACAAGCTGCCTGATTAAGAGAAAAGAGACTCCGCCTGCAACTAAATTGAAGAGTACATTTGCGGCAGCAAGTCTCTTCTTGTCTGCGTTACCCCCTATTGATGCCAGAACTATTGTGGATGTAGTCCCTATATTTGCCCCGATAATCAGAGAGACCGACTGGTATACATCAACTATGCCCGAATTGAAGAGGCTCAGAACCATAACTATTGTAGCTGAACTTGACTGAATTATTGCAGTAATAACGACACCGATCAGCAGAAAGACAAAGAGACCAAGGTCGGCATATTTCTTAATATCTATCTGTCCCGAGAGCGATTCAACGGAATATTTCATAAAATCCAGACCCAGAAACAAAAGACCGAATCCCATAAGAAATAGGCCGGAATTGCTGAGAACAGGTCTTTTCTTAATCATCAGATAGCTGAGAATCCCGATTGCAAGAAACGGGAATGAAAGTTCACTGATGCTGACCTTAAAACCGATTGTGGCGACAAGCCAGGCCGTAGCAGTCGTTCCCAGATTTGCACCGAGCAGAACACCCAGCGAATTCTGAAATGTAATCATTCGCACACCCAGAAGGGCAAGGACCAGAAGATTGACAAGTGAACTGCTCTGAAGGACAGCCGTAACAAGTGCGCCCGTCAGGATACCCTTATACTTTTTGTTTGTGAAATTCTGCAGCATCCTCCTGAAGGATTTACCGGCCAGACCCTCGAGCCCTTTTTCGAGATTGTGCATACCGAACAGAAAGAGACCGAGCCCTGCCAGAAACATAAAGGGGTCAAAATCATTATTACTACTGAACATAAATTACCTCAGGGTCGGGAAAAACAGAAACCCCGCAACTCCCTTTCAATTTATATAACAACTACCCGTAAAAATAAACCAAATTTGGAAAAACCGGAATAAGCAGAACAGGTGATATATGTCACTTAAAATTGATTTGACGAATCCTCTGTTATGCATTAGCATCATAAAATACCTGCAACAGGAGGTTTAAATGAAAAAAGTATTATTTTTCCTATGTCTTACTGCAATATTAGTATCTTTTGCAACAGAATCACATGCAGAGCTGAATTACACTGTTGTTGATTCTGACCCGAATATGCCGGGAATAGCCATCAACAGCTACAGCAATCAGCTGGTCAGGGATTCACAGGGGAATATCTACGTGGCATACGGTATCTCCACAAATCAATCAACCCACTGGTACTGTTTTGTCAGAAAATCAACCGACAACGGAGCAAGCTGGGAGAATGCAGTACGAATCGAAAATCAGCCTGATTCCTCAAGTGTCACCTCAATCGCTGTTGATTCGAAAGACAATCTCTTTATCGGATATACCTTCAATGTCGGCTCATTCTTCACAAAGAGTACGGACGGCGGAAAGACATGGAGCTCTTCTGTCCCGATACTCGACGGAGGCTGGGGAACATGGGACTGGATGCCATCGCTCTCAGTTGATTCAAAAGATATAATTCACGCCGGATTTCACGCTCAGTATGGCTGGCAGGTACCTCCTTCGAATATCTTCTATGCGTTCTCAACCGACCAGATGACATTCTCCCAGCCGGAGAATATTTCAAAACTGCCGCAGGAATCACAATATGGTAACGGAATAGGCCCTGCAAATGTTCAGACAGGCAAGAACGATGAAATATTCATAATGAGCGGACAAAATGTCACCGGAGATACAGACGGGTATTCGGTACTGTTGCATTACAGCAATTCAATATGGCTCGATCAAATAGTGCTGAATGATACCAATGTGTTTGGCGCAGGCGGGGATTTCGTAATCGATTCGAACGGAATTCTGCATATCTTTATCGCACAGATTGATCCTCTGACAGGGAACAGACAGATTGTTTACAAAAGATATGACCCTGTCAAAAAGGAGTTAGCGACACAGAAAACGCTTACCTCAGCAGATGAAAACGTTGGCAATATCACAGCCGGCATATATCAGAATGACCTGATTCTCGTTGCCTATGATATCTACGATAAAACTTCCGCTAAATACAACGGCGTATATCTTAAGAAATCCGATGATTTATTCAACAAGACCTATGCCGTTTCCGAGACGGTCGGGGCAAGGAGCCCGAATCTCAGAAGTTATTTCAACAATATGTACGATAAGGATAAGCAGGATATTATCTGGGTAGAACCTGACACACTGGCCGGTGGCGAAATGCTTGTTTATTATGAACTCTCAAACGGAATAAAAACGACAGGAAAAGCTAAGATTGATGTATTTGTTCCATATTTTATGAACCCGGGACAGGAGGCATCATTCGTTGTAAGATACAGCAATCTCAGGGAAGAGGACATAACAAATGCAGCGATTGTTATAGATGTACCATCAGACCTGCTCTATCTGAACAGTTCAGGCGGAGGAATATACAAGGACAGGGAAGGAAGTCCTCAGGTCTTCTGGAAACTCGGCACACTCAAGAGCGGCAGCAAGGGTTCACAATTTGCAAAGTTCTATATTCCTTGGGGAATGCCGGAGGTAAAGGGGAAGATAGTGGCAAACCTCATCGGAGATAACATATTTTCAAATTACGATACCAAAAAATATTATGACTACGAATCAAGAGATATCACTTCACAGTCAGACCTTTCTGCATCAGATATTGATTCGGTCCTGAAGTCCGACAAGGAACTAAATGACCTTTTAAACTATTCAGTCAGTCTCGGTTACATCTGGCACAAGGTCGGGCAGAAGATTACACTCAGCAACCAGAAGACAATTACAACGCTCTTTCTTATGGACCCGAAAGACTATTCACCGCTTATGATTAAGAGAATATCCGGTCTTCCGGTCTTTGCCGAACAGACACAGGGGACAAAATACACCAGGTTCGATATAAACGGTGGTTATACTACAAATTCCGCAACTGACGAATTTATAGCATTTGGCAAGTGGGCCGAGAGCCACAGTCTTACGGAGGCAAGGTGTCAGCTGAACTGTACAATCAATAAAGTACCGGGCTGGATCGGAGAGGCTGCAAGCAAGACTTACAATATGGCATCCACAGGAATCAACTGCATATCCTGTGCAAGATCCAAAGGGAAAGAGGTCGGAGACTGCATCAACTGCATGAATGCATACAAGGAAATACCCGGAGTAAGCTATGCTGTCGATGTCGGACAGTGTCTGAAGGACTGTCTTGAGAATCCCAATCTACATATCTGTACAGAGGACAAGAAGGAATGCAACTGGAGCATTCTCGGATATTACTTTTACGGTGCCGATACGGTATTTACGACTCTCTGCAACAAGACAACAGGCACATATGCAATTGCATCATACCGGACATACTGTACCGGTAATACCAAATGTGTAAACGGCGAGTGTGTCGAAAAGGATGATGACCTCTGTAAAAAGAGCTCAATAATTGCCCCCGCTCAGGAGTTCGGGGTATGCAAGCTCGATGATTTTGAAATCGTCCCTGCACACGACCCGAATGCAATTTCAGTCAGCCCTGACGGAGATATTCTGCCGGATGAGACACTTACATATACAATCGAATACGAAAATACCGGAAGCGGGATAGCCTACGATGTATTCATCATCAATCAGCTGGACGAAAATCTGGATGAGAACACACTGCAAATCAATGATAACGGCAAATTCGTCTCAAGCTCCAGACTCCTGATGTGGCAAGTCGGCCAGCTTGAACCGGCGCAGAAGGGCTCTGTATCTTACAGTGTAAAACCAAAACAGGGACTGGAACTCGGGACAGTCATCAGTAATTTTGCAGAGGTTCATTTCCCGTCTGCCGGAGAGGTCACTCCCACGAATATTGTGGCAAGCAAGATCAGCAATCTCTCTGCAGATAATATAAATATCGAAGCAGGTCCCGGAGAGAAGAAAGATATAAAACTCAGCGCCCGCGGTATAGAGGGAGCAGACTTCAGAATTCTAACTTATCCCAGATTCGGCAAATTCAAGATCAATATGCCGTCAGTAGAATATACAGCACCCGATAATTTTACCGGAGTGGACAGATTTACCTATATTGCATCGAAAGGGTCAAACCAGAGCAGTCCTGCGACAGTTACCATCAGCATAAAGGGAGAGGATAAGACTCCTCCGTCAGTAATAAAAACGTATCCTGAAAATGACGCCAAAAGGATCAGATTCAGTGCGGTCTCATCTGATGACGGAACTTTTCTCCCCGAGATATGGATTCAGTTTGACGAGGATATCAATAGTGAAAGCGTCCAGACATACAATGTATATGTAAGGGAAGGCGGAACTATGGTAATATCATCCAAGGTTTTTTATGACCCGACGACAAGGAGAATTATTGTAAGACCACTCTCGGTGCTGAACCCCGCTACGGAGTATACAGTAACCGCCTCATATATATACGACATGAATATGAATCTTATGGAAGGTGAGTATATTTTCAAATTTAAGACCGTTTCAAACAGAGAACTTGACTTGGCCCTGAGTGACAATGGAGATACACTCGATTTCGGAAAAGTAATGCTGAATAGTAAAACAGAGAATAAGACCATATCTCTTACCAGCATGGGTCTTTCAGCGGTAAATATAACGGAGGTAAAACTTGAGCAGAGCGGAAGTGAATTCAGTATCATCGAGGACAAGTGCTCGCAGAAGCTTCTTCAGGAGACCGAAAACTGCCATATTTCGCTGGAATTTGTGCCGAAGACCAAAGGGAACAAGAGTGCAAAACTTACAATCAAATCGGATGATGATATAAATCCGGAATTAACCGTATCTATTAAGGGCGAAGGGGTCGAGGCATCTGTAAATAATGGCGGGACAGATTCAGGTACCGCACAGGACGGCGGGAGTACAAGTACCGAGGCTAAGGATAACGGAGGTTGCGGCTGCAGTTATCTCGAATAGTCCGGTCTGAACAGGAAGATTCTTTCTGAAATGTTCTGTTTGCTGTTTTAAGAAGGTTTTGCTGCCTGTAAAAATGCTGAAGAGAAGAAAGTGAAGCTCTTTATTCCGGACATTGCTCAGAGATTCTCTTTTTTGTAAAGTCTTTTTCTGTAATCATTTGCAAATCTGTGTGCCTCATCTCTGAGTAATATCAGAAATCTCCCTTCTTCTGTATTTTCATCGAGTTTGGTATAATTTTTCGAGCCCGGCCTGAAGATCCGGTTAAATCCCGCAACTCTCTCTTTTGCGATTGCAAGGATATCTATATTTTTTGCAGGCCTGAATTCAGAGATGGCTTTCAATACGACATTTAATTGTCCGCGTCCGCCGTCTATGAGAATGAGGTCCGGATACTCCTCTTCCGCATGTGCCATCCGCCTCGAGATGACTTCATATAAAGCCAGATAATCATCACCTTCTGTATTGCCTTCGATTCTGTATCTTCTGTATTCGTCCTTATACAATTCGCCGTTTTTCGCCACAACCTTGGAGCCAACAGTATACATTCCGCCTATATGCGATATATCATAGCATTCAATCCTTAACGGAAGATTACTCAATCCAAACCGGTTTTTAATCCGGTGAACCAGAGAATTCCTGTTTAAATAATCCTGCATCCTGAATTCGGCATTCTTCCCTGCAAGTGCCAGAAGATTTGCCCTGAAGCCGCTTACAGCAGTCCTGATATTTGTCTTCCTGCCTGCCGTAGAGAGTATATTTCCGAGTTCTCCGCTCCCCGGAAAATCAGCAGGAATCAGAATCTCCTGAGGTATATCCTCTGAGTGCAGATATAATTTTGCCAGCACATCCTCAAAAACCTCGGCATCATCCTGATATACATCCTCGAACAGAAATGACCTTTCGGAGAATATCCTGCCATCCCTGAACTTAAAGAGAAAGAGTGCAATATGATTTCCGGCCCTTTTGAGCCCGAACACATCCATATCCGGAGCATTTACATTGACGATATTCTGTACATCAGACCTGCTGCTCACAACATTGATAATATCTCTGATTCCGGCGGCCTCTTCATATTTAAGTTCTTCCGAAAGTCTCTGCATCTCCTGTCTCAGCTCCCGGATAATCTCCTTATCCCGTCCCGAAAGTATCTTTATACAGCGCTCGATCGCATTTCTGTACCTTGTTCTGAGTTCTTCACTCTTATTTACACAGGGTGCATCACACCGCTTTATCTGATACTGAATGCAGGGTCTCTTACGTTGTCTGAATTCAGTCTCCTTGCAGGTGCGAATCCTGAAAGTAATCCTGAGCAGCTTAACCAGTTCTCTTATGTCAAGACTTCTTACAAATGGCCCGAAATAGACCGCGCCGTCCTTCTTCTGACTCCTCACTATCTCAATTCGCGGATACTCATTACCTCTGTCAATTCTCACAGAGATATAGTTTTTATCGTCTCGTAGCCTGACATTGTATTTTGGCTTTATCTTCTTAATAAGTTCATTTTCTAAAAGCAGTGCCTCCCGCTCATTTGTGGTAATGATTATTTCAATATCATCCACATCTCTTCCCAGAAGCTGAATAAAATACCTGTTGTCGGACGAGGGAGGGAGATACTGCATAACCCTGTTTTTCAGCGATTTTGCCTTCCCCACATAGAGCGGTTTGCCGGCCTTATCCTTCATTATATATACGCCACATTCATCCGGGAATGAGAGAATCTTTTCTTTCAGCTCAAGTATCATATCCTTATGATGACCGAAAAGAGACCGAGGCTTTCGATATAAAATCTGTCATAAATATTGAACCTCGTATCAATACCGAGAAGAAACGAGAGATTACTGAAGATATCGAATATGACCCCCTGAGATGTCCTGAGTGCCGTTTCAAAATTATTCTTTATACCAAAATCCGGTCCGGCAGTCAGATAGAACTTTATCCTCGAAAATTCATTTATGAGCAGCACAAATTCAGGAAAAAGAAATACCCTTTCAAAGTCCTTGTCGAATGAGAGGTTCATATTCAGAATCTTATCATCATCCAGTCCGTAACCGAGTGCGGCCTTCAGGTACAGCGCAGAAGAATCCGCCCTGCCTTCCCTATATAAAATTCCCTTCTCAATTCCCTGATAAATCAGCAGACGGTCATAATAATCAGTCGCCGAAGAAAAAGACTCACGTGGCAAAAAGATAAATAATAACAGGAATAAACAGGTTATCTGTTTCATAAATACTCAGGGTCTTGCCCAGTTGACCTTGAAGGAAGATAAAACCGGTGTCTGATTCGAATCCGATGTGGTAAGCCTGAACTGAATCTCAAGCCATCTGTTATCAGGTACCTGATTCTGAATATTTGCAGGGGAGGTATCATAGTACTGGGTCCACGGGGCATTCTGGAGGTCTCCCTGTGTCGCCGCACTCCTTACCCGGACGAGTATATTTGTCGCAGGTGGATTTTCTATCCCTGTCCATTCAACAGAATACCATCTGGCCTTGCTATATCCGCTGTCGAACTGAACAGAGAATGTACCGTCAGGATTTGTGTACATACCTGCCTGTAACCCTGTCATATCGGAATAGGTATAAGGATTCGTCCCTATATAGAAGAAGTCAATCTGATTATTTGCCGGATTTATTCTCGCCGCATTATTACTCAGATGATTCACCACCCAGACCATTCCGTCAGAATCTATAGCAGTACCTATCGGATGAATTCCGCTAGCACCCAGATCTATCGGAACATAATTGTGCGTCTTTACGTCGATTTTTGCGACATAATGATTATAAATATCCCCGTTTTTATCGTGGGAGATTGCCACATAGGCATACCCGTCATTGGAGACAGCAACACCTCTCGGTAAACCTTCGTTCAGGTCTACCTTCGACCAGGCCTGTGAATTCGCATTGAATCTGAATACCGATGCACAGGCATACCCTCCTACCCAGATATTTCTGTCTCCGTCAACAGTAATACCGTACGTATTAAAACAGCCAAAATCAGGTGGCGGCACATAATGCTGCACCTCATAAGTGTTTACGTTTATCGACGTGACAGATTGCTCTGTCCAGTTGAAGGAATTTACCCAGTTTGAATTACAGGCTACCCATATATATCCCTGTTTGTCTCCGGCCGCCCCGTAAGGTCTGCAACCTATATTCACTATCGTTATCAGTTTGCACCTCGGGAAATCCGGAGAGGCCTCTACCTCTTTGCCGGAAAACACATACATCTGTGAATTGTACCATGAGCCGGCCCAGACATTTCCGTTCTTATCGATACTGACGGCCCTCACAATACCCGGCACATCCCCTCTGCAAATCAGAGAACCGTCCAGCGCCAGATGAACAAGATTCGACCTGTTGGTATCCGAATAAGGTTCGCTCTGGTCCCAACCCCTGTTGCCTACCCATACCGAACCGTCCGAGAGCACAACGGCAGTTCTGGACGGGCTTGTACCGTATGAAGGAACGTCGAGTTCCTTGACTCCGGTCTTCGTATTCAGTCTGACGACCTTATTCTCACCGGTATTGGCAATCCATATATAAGGCGTTTCTATTGTCTTGGAATCCAGACATATATTACCGGGACCGCAATTCGGGTTTATTGGATTCGTATTCTGGCTGGTCCCGTTAAAATTACCATTACTGAGTTCCTTATCAGTATCATAATCCTTCGTATAGCAGGAGTCGTCACACTTCCCGCAGGCATTTATATTCTCATCCGTCAGACCGTTACAGTCATTGTCCTTATTATCTCCGCATACCTCCTTTACAGGCAGCACCTCCCCCTCACACCCTCCCCATACCCCGTTACTGCAGGTGCTCACCCCGTCTCTGCACTCCCCCTTGTGCCTCGTCAACGGACTCCCGGTATAGCAACTCCTCTGCTCACCTTCCTTGCAACTACACCCGTTATCCACTACACCGTCACAGTCATCATCCAGATTATTCCCGCATATCTCCACTCCTCCAAGCACATCCCCCTCACACTCTCCCCAGTACTCATTATTTATACATACCTGCTTCCCCTTCTTACATATACTCTTCTCATTAAATACCGCTTCCTTCGGCCCCCTGAAACACTCCTGCTCAGCCTTCCCCTCACAACCGCACCCCTCGTCCACCTCCCCGTTACAATTCTCGTCAAGCCCGTTTAAGCATACCTCCTTACCCTCCGGCTTCACTGCCCCAACACATACACCGCTCCACTTTCCCCCGCTGCATACCTCTACTCCCTTCTTGCATATTCCAACTCCTCCCGCACCACTCGGACCATCATAGCAACTCCTCACCTCTCCGTCCTCACAATCCCCTCCCCCACTACCACACCCGTTATCCACCACTCCGTCACAGTCATTATCCTTATTATCCCCGCATACCTCCTTTACAGGCAACACCTCCCCCTTACACTCCGTCCACTGCCACTTACTCCCCACCGCCACACAGTCGTGTAATCCCTGCCGGCACTCTCCTACACCCATCGTTGAGAGCGGTCCGTCATAACACGGCTGATTTACCCTCGGCTTGCACTCACAATTACCCCCGCTGCACTCACAGTCCGCATTGCAGTCACACCCCTCGTCCACCTCCTTATTGCAGTTGTCGTCTATTCCATTTAAGCATATCTCCTTAGGCTCCTCACCGCACCACCCACACGCATTTACTACCTTCGGGTCCGCCTTCCCGTCACAATCCCCGTCTACCGGCAATCCCCCGTTCGGAACACCTTCACAGGTATCCTTGTCCGGCAATACCTGTCCCTCGCACTCTCCCCATACCCCCTTCCCGCTACCGTCATCCACACACCTCTGATAACCGCTTTTACATATCCCCACATTCTTTGTCTCAGGCGCTCCCCCGTAGCACTCCCTTACCGACCCTATCGAACACGGACACCCCTCATCCACATTCCCGTTGCAGTTGTCATCCGCATTATTACCACAGAGCTCCGTCTTCTTGGGAAGGATTTCACCTTCACATCCGCTCCAGACTCCGTTTACACAATATTCAATCCCGGCTCTGCATATACCTACATTCTTCGTCTTTGCAGAACCTGAATAACACTCTCTGCTATCTCCGTGCCTGCATCCTCCTGTATCACCCGAAATACCATCCGAAAGAGAGAGCCCGTCTCTGTCGCCGGAAGTATCTGAAGAACCTCCGGTAATAGATGATGAACAACCCGAAAAGAGAATGAGCAGACAAAAACCCGAAATAACCACAGCAAAAACAAAAGCCTTCTTCATCCAAACCTCCGGTTATATAAGAGGCATTATATCCCAGTACCGGAAAAAATCAAAGTGATAAATAATTCTCCATTAAATCTGTGTTCTGCACTATTGCTCCGCCATTTACCACCAGTAAGATTACAGAAAACCAGGCATAAAACAACAGACTTCATATGTTTTTTACTGATATCTGTGTCGATTTTTGCTAATAATATTTTGATTTTATTCCTATATTATGTAAGATTATTGCACATTTTGCGGATATGCAGAAGAGAAGAATTAAAAGAAGAATCGAGATTCCTCCACAGGAAGAGTCCTTAGACGAGATTATTTCACAGATCGGTATTCCCGAAAAAACTGATTTTGTACTCGATGATTTTCAGAGAGAAGCCATCGAAAAGTTAAACTCGGGAGAAAGAAATCTTCTCGTCGTTGCACCAACGGGAAGCGGTAAAACATATATTGCTGAATCTTACATCAGAAAAATTTTCAACGAATCAGAGACCCGCTCAATCTGGTACACAACACCAATGAGGGCTCTTTCAAACGATAAATATCATCAGTTCTGCGAGATTTTCGGCAGGGAGAATGTGGGTATTATCACAGGTGATACAAGGGAGAATATCAATGCCCGATTCGTGATAGCAACTACGGAGAGCTACAGGAATCTTCTGATTTCACAAAAGGACTTTTCCCCCGATTTTGTAGTTATAGACGAACTGCATTTTATGAACGACTATTCCAGAGGTAAGGTCTGGGAAGAGATAATCATTCTTACTCCGCAAAAGACAAAGATGCTCTTTTTATCGGCAACGATCGGAAACCATTCCAAAATCAGGGAATGGATCGAAAAGATAAGAGGCAAATGCGAACTGGTAATTCAGGATGAAGATAAGAGACCTGTAAAACTAAAGGTTGCCCTTGTGGATTCAAGAGGACTCATATTTACATACCCCGTATGGAAGAACAACCGGAATCTTACGCCGTTTGACTACAAGAACCTTAATAGTTATGTGGCTCTGGTAAAAAGGCTGGAATCCAGAAATCTCCTGCCGGCTATATTCTATATCCCCACAAGAAGACTTTGCGAAGATGTAGTAAAATTTGTCTCCTCAAGACTGACACCGGTTACAGAACTCAGAGAACTCTCGGAGAAATCCGGTAATTCCAAAGAATCTTCGGAAAAAACATTCTTACTTAGTGATACCGAGAAGAAGATTCTCGAATCCGGTTTTGTCCAGCATCACGCCGGCAGGTCCCCCCGGTGGAGACGAATGATCGAAGACCTTATGCGGGAAGGTAAACTGAGGGTAGTATGTGCGACAACAACCCTTTCGGCAGGCATAGACTTCCCTGCGAGAACCGTATTCATATCTACGTCCCAGAGGCCATCGGATGAAGGATGGGTAAGACTATCTACCAATGAGGTCAAGCAGATTGCCGGCAGAGCCGGAAGGAGAGGGAAAGACAGAATCGGCATTGTCCTGATGACAGACGAACTTATGCTCGAAGACCTGTATTCGCCGTCGGATTATATTGTCAGCCAGTTCCAGCCGACATATATGCTGATTCTGAATCTCATCGAGAGATATTCACAGACCGAGCTCAGAACCCTGATGGAAAATTCATTCTATCACTTTACGAACAGAAAAAGGATTGAGGAAATCAGAAAAGACATCGAATTCCTGTCGGAGGGATACAACAAAAAGGGTAAATCTGTCCGCAAACATATTCATCGCCTCAAACAGGAACTTCAGATTCTGAATTACGTAGATGAACTTCTGACAAAGAGATTCTCTGTGCTCAGGGATATCGGTTATGTAAAACAGATGGAAACAGACAGGTTTATTCTGACACCTTCGGGAAAACTTGCATCAAACATCAAGAGGGATACAAACTTTTTACAGTTATCTACAGCACTGATAAGCGGAATATTCGACAGGGATGCCCCTGTTTTGCTCGGATTGCTCTTCGGAAGACTTGCACAGGGCAGACTTGTCACAAAGAGCACCGGCAGATACGGAAAGTCCCTCCGTGAGGTATTCGAATACTGCAGATACTATGAATCAAGATACGGATTAAAAGACGAGGAATTCTCCTACAGTGCATTTATGGAGAGGGTCGGAGAAAACATAGTATCGGAATATAAAAAGATAGACTTTGAGATACTCTCAGATATTGCCCTGCGTTTCAGAATTGAGGAAGGAGACCTGTACAAACTCATAGTAGATGTGAGGGATTTTCTCTTTACACTCTCTGATACGAATACCCCGTCCGGTTATGTGGCAAAGGAACTTATCGAAATACTCAAATGGGAAGAATAAGGATAAATACTCCAGACACGGTCCATATATGATACTCCGCCGGTTGGTTTCCGGAGTATCACCAGCCAGATAAAAAATTAACTTGCTTTATTTCTTTTTTGGGGTATGCTTGTTAGCGTAACTTATTTTGACCCCGTATATGGGGTGGAAAGGAACTTGTACGATGAACAAGAAACTGTATGTAGGCAATCTTCCTTATTCCTCAACAGAGGACGAACTGAAGGAGATGTTCGGGAAGGTTGGTTCCGTTGAGTCAGTATCGATTATTACCGACAGATTCAGCGGAAAGAGCAAGGGATTCGGTTTTGTGCAGATGGCAAACGAGGATGATGCCTCAAAGGCCATCTCAGAGCTGAGCGGCCAGGAGATCGGTGGCAGAAAGATCATTGTGTCAGAGGCACGCACAGAAGGTGAAAGAAAGGGCGGCGGCGGCTTCCACTCAAAAGGAAGAGGTGGTTTCAGAGGGAGAAGAAACAGCGGGGGTAACAATAGGGAATAGGTAGTTATCTCTTGTTCGGTATTAAAAAGGAGGCTTTTTGCCTCCTTTTTTGTTTTAAATTATCAGTCAAGCTGGTAGATTTTTCTGAAATCAACATCTCCTATAAGAGGTTTCTGGCGGGATTTATCGAGCAGAAAATTTCCGATTGCCAGATAATCGATATTCGTTCTCATAAAACAGAGATATGCATCCTCGGGGGTACAGACTATTGGTTCCCCGCGGACATTGAATGAGGTGTTTATTATCACACCGCAACCGGTCTTTTCATAAAACTTTTTTATAAGGATATAAAACCTCTCATTTCTTCTCTTATCCACAGTCTGAATTCTTGCCGAGTAATCCACATGGGTTACAGCCGGAATGCCGGACCTTAGGACCTCAAGCCTCTTCAATCCTGTAAAAGACTTTTCTTCACCGGTTAACTCCCTTCTGTGTTTTAGAACGACCTCCGATACAAGAAGCATATAAGGGGAGTCTGTCTCTATATCAAAATACTCTGACTTCAGCTCGGAAAGTACGGCTGGAGCAAAAGGTCTGAACGATTCCCTGAATTTTATTTTGAGATTCATATTCTTCTGCATATCCCTGTCCCTTGCATCCCCGAGGATTGACCTCGCCCCGAGCGCACGAGGGCCGTATTCCATTCTGCCCTGAAACCAGCCGACAACCTTCTTTTCGGAAAGCAGGACCGCAACTCTCTCTGCCAGATGTTCAAAATCGGAAAATCTCTCATAGTCCGCATCGTAAGATTTCAGCCGTCTTTCAATCTCATCATCTGTAAATTCCGGTCCGAGAAAGGCCCCGTTCATAGAGTCATCCGGGTCAACTACCCTATCCTTTTTCAGTCCCAGATAGTAATATGAAAGGGCAGCACCAATTGCACCTCCGGCATCGGATGAGGCAGGCTGTATCCAGAGGTTTTCGAACTGCGAATTTTTCAGTATTTTTCCGTTCGATACACAATTGAGTGCAACACCTCCGGCCATTACAAGATTTTTCAGACCCGTCATTTTATATGCGGTATTTGCGAGCCTGAGCATCACCTCATCGGTAATTTTCTGAATAGACGCCGCAATATCCATCTCGTGCTGTGTAATCTCTGTTTCAGGCTCACGGTGCTTTTTACCAAATAGCCTTTCAAATCTGGAGTTTACCATTCTGAGCGAGGTGGCAAAACCAAAATAATCCATATTCAGTCTGAGCGAACCATCCTCCTTTATGTCTACAAGCTCCTTTTTTATAAGTTCATAAAATCTCGGTTCTCCATAGGGGGCAAGCCCCATAAGTTTGTATTCACCGGAGTTTACCTTAAAGCCCGTGTAATAGGTAAATGCAGAATACAGGAGTCCGAGAGAGTGAGGAAAGTGAAGTTCCTTTATTATCTCTATCTGATTCTTTCTGCCGGCTCCGATAGCAGTGGTAGTATACTCACCTACACCGTCAACAGTCAGTATTGCTGCGTTCTCAAACGGTGACGGATAAAAAGCACTTGCCGCATGCGAGATATGATGTTCGGAAAACAAAATATCAACATCCCTCTCAAGTCCGAGTCTGTCCAGTTCAGATATAATTCTCTCTTTCAAAAAAAGTTTTTCCTTGATAAGAACCGGGACAGAGGTAAGAAATGAGATCAAACCTTTCGGGGCAAACTGTGCATACGTCTCGAAAAGTCTCTCAATCTTCAGAAAGGGTTTATCATAAAATACGACCGCATCAATCTGATTAATACTTAAGGATGAGTAATCAAGAACAAATTTCAGTGCATTCGACGGAAAGTTACTATCGTGTTTTATCCTTGTGAATCTCTCCTCCTGAGCAGCAGCAACTATTTTACCGTCCGAAATCAGGGCTGCCGCACTGTCGTGATAAAATGCTGAAATTCCTATTATATTCATCAGTAAAGCCTCTTAAAGAAATCCTTATCATAAACAGCAGGAGGTTTATCTGTAAAATATGAATCTGTTTCCTTCCTAAGTTCTGTCTTTATCATTCCCTCCGAAGAGACCCTTCTTTTGATTATAGCAATAGGGGTAAAGATAAAATAAAAGAGAACTGTCAGTATGACCTTTATTATGATGTCTATCAGGAATCTGCCGACAGGATGAATTATATAATTTATTGGCTTAAAGAGATACGGATATATCAGTGCCGTCAGAAAGAAGAACAGGGCAGCATATAAAATCCAGACTGAATCCCTGAATCTGATAAAGTAAAAGAACAACAGCAGGACCGCATATGAAATTCCTGATATCATCAGTTCGCGTCTATTATTCTGCATAATTTTTACCTGTGACGGAGTATAGATAGTTATAAAGAATATCCTTCATCCTCAAGGAAAAATAAAACCCTGCAAAATGGAATACATCATTAATATTATCGAGCAGAAACATTGAAAGGACCTGTCTGACTCTGAATCTGATTTTAATATCAGAATAGTGTAAAATTTCAAATATTTTGCCTCTTATTCCTTCCTGCGATGGCAATTTTTCACTTTCATCGGTAACATATGAAATACTGCTCAATAATAGGCCTGCATAATTCGACAGACCGTACTTTTTTGAAATTTTAATAATATTGTCATGCTTGATTCCGTATTTTTTCATAATTCTATATGAATCAACAACCTCGTGAGCATTGATATCTGCGTGTTTCAGGGTATGTATAAATGTGTTAACCAGTCTCTCCTCGGGTGATAGTATTCTCACATTATCTTTCTTATAAAAAGGATGGATAAGGCTTTTTGAAAAAAGATTATCATAATCGACCTTGCCCACAAACGGATATGAGATTCTTCGGTGTATTTCAACACCAACAGGTGAATCCTTTATTTTGTAGGAATATTCATAGGCATTGACATTGGAAAAAGGACGTGACTCATCTATAATGTGCTTGTCTGCAATTTTATCCATTATTCCTACAATTCTCTCAAAATCCTCTTCTCTAACAAGTATATCTATATCGCAACCTGTTCTTGGTGCCTCAGGAGAATAAATTGTCCCCCAATTGGCACTACCTTTCAAAAGGATTATAGTTACATCTTTTGGCAAAAGATTTTTTATGAAATTCTCGAGCCAGCCTCTCTGGTGCATATCCAGAAGGAGTGCATTGTAATAAGCCTCTTTTAGTCTTTTTAGAAGTTCAGATGGCAGTTTTTTCAAATAACCATTTTTTTTAAGGTTGTGATATATCACCGCTGTGAGATTTTTAAACGGGTTCTGGTTTATATTGTCAGTCAACAGACGGAGTTCGCCGATTATGCTCTCATCAAATCTGAATCTGTCTTTTGCAGCAACGGTAAAAAGTGGGGACGGATATAATCTCATCAGAGCCTGCTTCTGTTTTCAGAAAACCATTTAATGGTATTTCTTAATCCTTCCTCGAGAGAAATTCTGTACCTCCAGCCAAGTTTTTCGAGCCTTGAGACATCCAGCAGTTTCTGGGGAGTCCCGTCGGGTTTTGAAGTGTCGAAAAGAATTTCTCCATCAAACCCGACTATCTCTGCAATCAGGTATGCAAGTTCCTTGATTGTGATATCAACCCCGCTTCCGATATTTATAAACGGCTGGACATCCTTTGCATCATACTTCTGCATCAGAAAGAGACAGGCATCCGCAAAGTCATCACAGTGCAAAAACTCCCTTTTTACATTACCTGTACCCCACACGGTCACTGTCCTTCTGCCATTCTCCTTTGCCTCAACAAACTTTCTCACAAGTGCCGGGATTACATGAGATGTCTCAAGATTAAAATTGTCATTCGGTCCGTAAAGATTCGTGGGCATTACCGAGATAAAGTTCGTTCCATACTGGGAATTATACGAATTGCACATCATAATCCCTGCAATCTTGGCAATGGCGTAGGACTGGTTTGTTGGTTCAAGATAACCGCTCAAAAGATACTCCTCCTTTAGTGGCTGGGGAGCAAGCTTCGGATATATACAGGAAGAACCCAAAAAGAGGAGTTTTTTGACACCATATTTGTAGGCAGAGTGAATCACATTTGTTTCAATTGCAAGATTCTGGTAGATGAAGTCTGCAGGATAGGTCGAGTTTGCAAGAATTCCTCCAACCTTTGCCGCAGCAAGAAAGACATAATCGGGTCTGTGCTCACCAAAGAATTTGTCAACAGCAGACTGGTTAGTCAGGTCAAGCTCTTTGTGTGTCTTGAATAAAAAATTTTTATAACCTGCCGATTCAAGTTTTCTGAGTATTGCGGACCCAGCAAGTCCCCTGTGTCCTGCGATATAGATCTTCGCTTCTCTCTCCATCAGTCAATCCTCCACCACCGGTCAGGAAATTTCTCCCTGATAATTTTCTCGCCCTCTCCGATTGGCGCAAGTCCAAGTTTTTTCAAGTCAGAATCGACCATAATCCTGATAAGCTCCTTAAATGAAATCCTCGGAGACCAGCCGAGTTTGCTCTTTGCCTTTTTAGCATCTGCAATCAGACATTCAACCTCAGTAGGTCTCATATACTTGGGGTCTATTTTTACATAATCTTTATAATCGAGTCCTGCATACGAAAATGCCTCTTCGAGCAGTTCTTTTACTGAATGAGCCTCACCGGTACCAATCACAAAATCCTCGGGAGTTGAATTCTGGAGCATAAGATACATACACTCCACATATTCGGGAGCAAAACCCCAGTCTCTCTTTGCCTCAAGATTACCCATATAGAGTGAATCGTCCAGTCCTGCCTTTATTCTTGCAACTGCGCGCGTGACCTTTCTCGTTACAAATGTCTCTCCTCGTCTCGGAGATTCATGATTAAATAAAATCCCGTTTACCGCAAAAAGATTATATGCCTCCCGATAGTTTATCGTAATCCAATATGCATACAATTTGGCTGCCGCATAAGGACTTCTGGGATAGAAAACGGTATTTTCGCTCTGCGGCGGCTTTGCCGCACCGAATAATTCCGAAGAGGAAGCCTGATAGAATTTAGTCTTGACTCCCGCCCTCTTGATTGCGTCCAGAAGTCTGATTGTCCCGAGTCCTGTAATATTGCCGGTATATTCGGCCATATCAAATGAGACCCTGACGTGGCTCTGTGCCCCAAGATGATAGACCTCGTCGGGGCGGATGTTATAGATAATCTCAGTCAGTTCCCCGGGGTCGGATAAATCACCATAGTGTAGAAACAGCCTCGCCTCGGCCTTGTGCGGGTCAATATAGAGGTGCTCAATCCTCTCAGTGTTGAAGGTTGAACTCCTTCTGATAATTCCGTGAACCTCATAACCCTTCGAGAGCAGAAATTCAGCGAGATACGAACCGTCCTGACCTGTAATTCCTGTAATAAGTGCCTTCTTCACATCTATCTCCTTTAAGAAAAATACAGTAAAATATTCACCAAAGTACAGTCTTTTATATATTTTATTGGATAGATTTTCAAGAAATTAGTTTAATATCCAAAATTATAGGGCGTTTGATTTATGACTTAATGTCTCTGAAATATTTTTTTTGTAAAATATAATTTCCTAAACAATTTAAAACAAAAAACCAACATCTAAACATACATATTTTTTCAATTTCTACCCCGTTTTTTACTAAACAATTCAGAGAAAACAAAAAAATATTTTTCTATGGGTTTATATGTGATCTTTACTATAATAAGTTTAATACTTTAATGTTTCGATACAACTTCAATAATTCTTATCGGATTATTCTGAACTTACCTGTCTCATTATATTCATTAATAACAGCGTAGAATTCATCATAATCTATACCAATTAAATCATTAACATATTTTACATTACCTAATATGCTATTATAGTCATATCTACATGTTACATTCCCATTTCTTTTATTTAAAAAGTACATCTTCCTTGATAATAAAAACAATTCATCCTTGTAAAAAACAGGCACACTACCTAATACACCATCATCTTCTCGGAAGGTCCATCCAATATCCTTATTATTAATATTGTAGGCTAATATGTTAACTTTAGATTCATCCTCATCCGCATATTTAATAGTGAAATATATGTTTTCATCATCTCCTATTGAACCGGGTGAGGAATAATAAAGGTTCCTATTCCTAATTACTTTCCATAAAAGTTCTCCTTGAGGAGATATAAAATAAAATCCTTCAGCTACACCAATAAGTATATTATTATCCATACCAGCAAAATCAAAACTCACTTCAGCTTCCTTAATATATACTGGTTCAAACATTTTGTTGAAATTCTTATCAAAGCTATTTAAGTGCCCACCGACCAATGTATAGAATTTATCTATTTTAGTTATAACAAGTCCACCTGTATTGTAATCGCTAATCATATAACTGTAAATTTTATTCCCCTTAATATCCAGTACATCAAAATACGCATTTAAATCTATAAGGTCGTAATATAAGACAAGTATTTTATTATCCAGTATTGCTCGTGCTGGAGAATAAATAATTTTATTGGTTAAATTATATTCCCACATTTTATGCCCTTCAGAGTCAATCAATAGTACAGTGTCATCTGATGTAAATAAAGTTTCACCAGTGGATACCATCGATATATATCCGTCATATTTCAGATTATAATTTGATACATCTAAATGCCATCTTGGATTAAAGTTTTTATCTGTGGAATATATTACTCTATTTTTACAATAGTAGACGAGATTCCCCAAGCTATTTATAAATGCCGATTCAATATAGCAGCCGACATTCTTGGAACTTATAAATTCAATACAGTTTCCTATATCCTGTCCGCTATCTCTATAATCTATGATATCTATATTTGCACCCCCATCATCAACATACTTAACATCTTCTCCATATACATCGGTATTCTCTATTACGTCAGATAGATTAACAACATCTCTATTAATATCTTCATAAACATCATTATAATCACCACTATCACCAAAAATATCTTTTATCTCTCTTACATCTTCCTCTACAAATCGAACACACCTATTATTTACACATATCAGATCATCCTCACAATCTATATCCTTTTTGCATTCAATTTCTTTAGAAGTATCATATCCACTATCGTTCATCTTTATCTCTTCCACACAACAATAAATAAACACAATGTTTAATAAAATTAAACTTCTTTTCATACTTACCTCTCCATTATTGATATTTGAACCTAAAAACCCTTTTATTTATATCAATTGCTACAAATGAATTATCAGATAATTTTGCAATCTTACCTACTTCGTTTTTATAAAAATATCTTCCTTTTAAAATACCGCTATCCTTATCAACAACATCAATGAAATACTCTCCTGATACAACTATCTCTTTTCTACTCTCAATATAATATGCATTTGTAACAGCAGTATCTCCCATAAAATATTTCCATTTTATTAACTTATCTCTGCCTACTGCTGTAATTGCAGGTGTTTGATAAGATGTTGGAAAGTCAGATAAAATATAAAGTAGCTCTTCTCCATCACTAAGACACATAAAATCCTCTGAATTTTCATCCAGAAATATCACATCTTTTCTTTGCCCGCTTTTATCAAATATAATTACTTGATATGGATATTCAGCATAGACCAGATATTCATCTTTATTATTCTTAAGAATATGTTTACCATTTAGCTCTTTTTTAGAGTCAAGAACCGAATTCCAATTTAATTTACCATCAACTGTAAATGAATATAAATAATTATCCAGAGTTAAAACTATTGATTGCCCATCAAAGATTATATTTTTGCTCTGCTTTATAAATTACATATCCTGAAGTTTGTACTCCCACAATTTTTTCTGAAAAATATCTGATAATAATAATGAGGTGTAAAAGCCTTTATTATAGTCAACCATATATAAAATTATATCACCTATCCATCTGCCATCTGTATATCGCACATCTATTTCACTATTTTGCACTCTCTGTTCACTTACTTTAGACCCAACTTAATCCAAAACCCATAAGAGTTTATACTCATAATAATTATTTACAACCAACGTATACCCTTCATCTGAACCCAACTTTTCAGGAGGCTCAAATGTATCATCAGGTAATAGCACCCTCCACCTCTCATTTCCATATTTATCCATAGAGATTAATATATAATTATCACAAAAGAAGTTGAAATTGTCATATTTATCCACAGAGATGACAGGCACATAGCCGTATTCACTAAATGGAACGCAATCCATATCTTTCTCCCATGCAATCTCAAAAGATAATCCGCCATCAATCCCAATATCCGCTACATTGATATCTTCTACTATATCAATAATTTCTCTTTCACCTGATGTGTCTGGATAGATTTCATCATTAAGATAAATATCCGTTATATCGTTGTAAAAATCATAATCTTTACTATCGTCATTACCGTCATCTCGAGTATCATCTTTTGTAACTATATCATAGGTAAGATTATCATCTACTGAGACATCTTTTGAATCAATATAAACACATTCACCGTTTTTGCAAACTCTACCGCCCTTACACTCATAATTTGATGTGCATCCGTTTTGCAGAATGATATCACCATCATTAACATCAAATAGACCAACAGATTTGTCTCCGTTACATCCAATAAAAACACAGAGACTACTTACCAATATAAGGCATGCAATCTCTCTTGGTCTTGAACCTAAATATTCCATCTTCATCCTCCTCACAATAGTATCCTCCTTTAATTACGCAATTTAAAAATGTCCCCTCTTCCTTCTCTTTTTCCAAACACTCTTCAAGAAATTCATCAAGATCTCTACAACAACCCTTTTCAGCTCTAAGAACCGTATAGCACTCCTCCGGAACAGGTAATACATAGACTGAACAGTGTGTTATAAAACTATTTTTATTTATAACATAGTTACGTCCTACGCATTGAGCTATAAAATTTCGCAATATATCACACTCTGATTCACGTAGTCTATCCATAAAATCTTCCTCCATAGGTAGTGGACATGAAATTAATAATAAAAAGCACATTAGAAGAATTCTATTCATTTTTATAATCCTTAAAATTGTAATCAGGAAGTTTAAACCCTTTTTTACCATCTGCTCTTATAATCAATATATATCCGCACTCAAGTTTATCATATTTACTCCATCCTGAAGGAATTGTATCCATACTTACTCTTATAATGAACTCTCCATCAAAAGGAGGTCTGAAATTAACCCTCGATCTCCTTGCAATTGACTCATTTGTATAAGGAGTAATGTAAAAATCATTATTGTTATAATATGGGCTATACCATTTCCATCCATCAAATAAAAACCCTCTGTCTGTAGGATAGCATACATTTCTCCAAAAGAGTATTGAACCCATTGGATAAGGATTATAATCTTCCCAGTTTTTGCACTCAGAGTATCTCCTCCCATCTGAATCCTTAATATTATAATCATCTACAGAAAAGATAAATGGTAATTCTAATTTTCTCCCATCATATTCATGGTCACATCTTATGAATTCTACATTATCTATATCAATCCACATTCCCTGACAAATCCCCCACATAGGTACAACCTCAATTACATAATTAACCCCTTCATCTGCATCAAATCTATAAAAATCAAAATCAAAATATTTACCTTTGTATGGATATAACTGAATCTTAGAAGCTATATAATTTGATGTTCTTTTATAGATATCTTCCATTACTTTATATGGACGATTATAATCAAATTTATTATCCTCATCATCCTTAATTACTATCCTATATGATGAAGGGATATGTTCTTCTCTTTCCACCTCTATAATCATTGTTTTTCCGCCATAACAAATATCACTATCTATTTTAGCATTCCTATTGACAAATATGTCTAATTCATAAGTACCGGAGGGCAACCTTATATAATCAGAAGGAAGTTTGGTTATAGAATTACACTTATTATCATTATCATATATCCTTACATAAGGTCGACCTCCTTCTGATAGAATTTTTATTAAAAAAGATTCCTGAATTCCTTCAGGCACAAGATATTTATAATAATTCTTTGATCTGCCATATTGTGTAAAGTAATCAACCACTGATATATCAGAGTATTCATCAGCACCTTCCAAAGAACCAGGTCCTAATACAGGCACTGGCAAATCCTTATTATAACCTCCATAATATAAAGAATATAGATTTCCGTAATATTCAAATTCATTATTATCATTCATAATTCCGCTATTAACATACATATGTATCAAACCTTTTTATCTTTTAAGAACTTACTAAGATCTTCATCTATAACCCATCTATCACCAATTCTTTTAGCCCTAATATTCTTTCTTTCGCGTTCAGTTGCATATCTCTCGTATAATGTTATGGAAAAATAGTTTCTTGAAGAAAGATTGAGTTTGTAAAAATTATTAGATGTTGAAATAAAAGAATAACCATCCTTTGTATTGTTTTTATTGAATTTCCCACTAAAGTTTACATTGTGATCTATCGGTGAAATATGCAAAAACTTTCCAATCCTTTCAAGATTTGTAACTGTATCGATTTTGTAAGTATTTTTATAAATACCATGATCCATCAGTGCCATATCAATCTCGTGAACCATATTCTTTCTATCATCACTACCTCTACCTAATAGTATCAATTTTTCTCTCCATTTTCTCAATAGATTATCTGTTATATTTACTTTATAGTTACCATATCCAAGAATATTTTGTATAATGTCCCAAACACTCTCTCCAGCGCAGTAAATTATATTATCACCTTCATCATCCATTATTCCAAAGAAATCATAAAGCAACCTGTTTGCATTGTATTGACCTAATATATTCATTAGCTGAACACCAATTCCAGCGAATATGTTTCCTCTCTCATACTCATTGTCTAAAGAATTATAGGTTTTAATACTCTGATACAATGAAGAACCGCTATAATTACTGCCAGTCCCACTATTTTTATTTAAAAGCCAATTAACTTTATTTAATTTTTCCAGCGATGCAGCTATATAATTAGAGTATCCCTCCTGATAAGAATACTTTGGGGTGTATGGACAATATCCAAAATTGCCTGTTGCATCCTGAACCACGTGACCAAATTCGTGGAATATAGTTAGTGCATCCTGCTGGGTAATTTGACTGGATTTTAACCATATAATAGATGGAAGAAGTGGAACACCGCCAGTATAGCAAGAGGTGCTTCTTAACTCTTGGTCTATTTCAACATTTAAAAACTCTATTAAAGCTCTACATCCATAGTCATCTACTCTGAATTCAAGGTCATTAATAAAGCTCGTCCCTAAAACATCTTTATAATACATAGATGCCCAGTTGAGATAATGCCATGCTATTACCTCTTTTATTCCCTTATCTTCCAGTTTATAATAACCATTATTTTTATTACTAAACACGACATCTCTTTCTGGCAATTCATAAACTTTGAAAAATTTGTTTGTCAGATATGCCTGTGATGTACCACTTCTTATGAAATCTAATATTGCATAACTTCCCTCGCTTCTATGATACGCTCCTTTACCATTTGTAAAATCCGTAGTATTAGATATCCTCTCCAGACATTCTTCTTTGGACATTCCATATTGAATGTAAGGTATTTTAAATATTCCTATCTTTTGCCATTTTAATTCGGCACTACACATAAAACATAGATTAAAATCCTGGTCTATACAGATTTCCCAATAATCATCTATATCCCTTGGGTCATATAATTCTAAAGAATATAGTCTGTCAACCCTCTCTCTTCTCTCTTTACTTACTTCTCTTACTCTTGCGTAAGGAACTGTGATCTCTCCATTGCAACTCTGCGGGATATGAGATGGTGTAAATGATAAACTAAAAATATTTCCAAATCCTGCTCTTGGAATTGCAGCAAATAGTTTCAGATTGGACTTATCGTAAAAGTAATCAACAATAAAAGCCTTATCAATACTAACTATTATATGAAACAATAACTTATCAATACCCGTCTTATCTCTTACAATAATTCCCTCTGTAGTTAAGACCTCAGTCTTCTTATTATTTATAGTCACATCATTGTTTAATGATTTAATAAAATATTCAATATTAATTATATTTGGTTCTTCTATCGATATTTTACCCTTCCCATCCCTTACAGCGATAGCATATGGTTTATAATTAATACTTTCCCCTTCAACAAATACAATAAATAATTCGTTAAATACCCTATATCCTTTGTGTCTTCTTTCAAAAAAAACCTTAAATCTTTCAATCTTACTTTCTATATCTTCATCAATTTCAAATGCAGGTTTTGACACTCAGACTAATTCCCTCATTTATTACTTTATCAATTTTTATTCTTATCTGTGTTTTGATATCAGAATTTCTACTTTTATAATACTCATTTACCTGTTCAATAAAAAATCTATCGCCACATATTTATAAAAAATTCAACCAATTATTAATGGCGAAGCCTTACTGTTAATATTACTGCTCTTTAATTTTCTACTCCAGCTCTTATTAAAAGAGATATCTTTTCTTTTTTAAAGAAAATTTCCTTCCCTTTTCGTATATAAATACGTGACAATTTTAAGAGAAAGCAAGCAACTTTGGCTAAGATAATTAATAGATATTTATTCAATTAGCAATTTAGGAAGAAGTTGCCTGAATTAAAGAGATCTTTCAGATTGTTATTTAATATGCAGATGGCAAAGAGCTTATAATGAGGTTGCTTGTCAAAGCCGTATACTAATGTATAATAAAAATGGATATTAAATATCCTCTTATTGGACTAATCCTGATCTTTTACCAGAGAAAGATTAAAAACATTAATTGCTAAATGCTCAAGAAGCAAATGATTGGAACAGTTTAAACGGTTTGAACAGCTTTAACTTTTTATTTTCATTACGTAAAAATTGAGTATAATTATTGAGTGAGGATGAGAAATACCTGTTTGTTTGCTCTTTTATTTTTATTCACACTATTATATAACCCCTCTTGTTTTGCCGAAACTGGTAAAGCAAGTAAGAGTAAGAAGGAGAATTTTTCTAAAATGCGACAGGAGATGGTCGAATATCAGCTCAAGAGAAGGGATATTAAAGACCCGAAAGTCCTTGATGCTATGAATAAAGTGCCGAGGGATATGTTCGTACCAGAATCACTGCAGAGGAATGCATACGATGACGGGCCACTCCCAATAGGTGAGGGACAGACAATAAGTCAGCCATATATAGTTGCATATATGACAGAACAGCTCAGACTTAGAGGAGACGAAAAGGTGCTTGAGATCGGTACAGGTTCAGGATATCAGGCCGCAATACTCGCTGAGATCGCAAAAGAGGTCTATACAATCGAGATTATAGAGACCCTTTCAAAACGGGCCGAAAAAGTCCTTGGTGAACTTGGGTATAAAAATATCAGATTCAGAACAGGTGACGGGTATTTCGGCTGGAAAGAGTATGCTCCGTTTGATGCAATAATTATCACTGCCGCTCCGCCAAAGATACCCGAACCGCTTATTGAACAGCTAAAAGTAAACGGGCGTCTGATTGCGCCGGTAGGAGATACTTTTCAGGAACTCATACTTATTACAAAGACAGAAAAAGGGATTGTAAAAGAGAGCCTGATTCCGGTCGTCTTTGTACCTATGCGCGGAGAGATAGAAAAGAAGAGATGAAGAGACCACTTATTATAGCACACAGAGGGGCAAACAGATTTGCCCTTGAAAACTCCATTACGGCATTTAAGAAGGCGGTAAGGCTCGGATGCGACGGTGTCGAATTCGATGTGAGACTCACCAAAGACAACAAGGTAGTCGTCTTTCACGATGACGACCTTAAGAGATTATTTCAGATTGAGGAAATTGTAAGAGATGTATCCTATGAGAATCTGAAAAGAATAACCGGCGGCAAAATTCCTCTTCTGAGCGAGGTCCTCCGGGTTGTGAAAGATATGAAATTTATCAATATAGAGCTCAAAATCGACGGCAGATTCTCCGGGGTTCTCGAGGAGCAGGTATTAAAAATCACAAAACCATTCGATATTTATCATAAAATACTCTTCTCGTCGTTTAATCCCCTGAGCATCGGATTAATCAAAAGGCTCAAAAGGGACGCAAATACAGGTTTCTTATTTGACAAAGATGCATTTTACAAGGAACTGGGGGCTCTGCTTGCCTCGTTTCTGAAAGCAACATCAGTAAATCCTCAGTTTAACATACTCAATGATTTTATGATGATGCACTACCGGGAGTGGGGACTCAGTGTATATGTCTGGACAGTGGATAACAGTGAAGACATAAGAGAGATGATGAGACTCGGTGTTGACGGCATTATTACAAACAGACCGGAAATTGCATTAAAGATAAGAATTCCGAAACAGGTCAGTAAGTCACCGGAACTCGACCCTAAGTTCTGGGAGGAGAATAATATATGCTCATTTCAAACAGAGGCAAAATAACCGAGAGAATATATCTTTCGTTTGCAGGATTTCTGCCCGGATTTATTATAATGGGCAGCAGATATGCACTTGTCGATACAGGTGTTCCGGCAACAGCCCCGGCATTATACAATGCTATCAAAGAGGCACTAAAAGAGCCAGATCGGCTTGAATATATCCTTCTTACCCATTCTCATTACGACCACTGCGGCGGACTTTCCTATCTCAGAAGAAAGATTCCCGGTCTGAAGGTGGTGGCATCAGAAAGAACTGCAAAGATCCTTCAGAAAGACGAGGCAATCGCTTTTATGAATAATCTCTCAAAGGAGGTGGAAGACTCCATTGAATTCAGTAAATACTTCGCAGGAGAGGATATCTCGATAAAGAAGGAATTGCTGAATGTGGACATCATTGTAAAGGACGGTGACAGGATAGACCTTGGGGAAGGAGTCGAACTCGAGGTCTTTTCTACACCCGGACACACAAAATGTTCGGTCTCCTTCTATATGAGACCTGATAAGGCGCTTTTCAGCGGAGAATCGGTCGGGGCATATGCGGGTGAGAATATGGTGCTTGCAAACTACCTCTCTGACTACTACGATTATATGAAGTCATTAAAGAGGCTCTCCGGTCTCGACACTGAATTTCTTGGACTCCCTCATCACGGAATGCTCGTAGGAGAGAAGACGATTAAGAAATTCTTTGAACTCTCTGTAAAAGGAGCAGAAGTCTTCAAAGACGAAGTGGTAAATATGCTAAAAGATAATCTCGGGGAGGAGGAGATGCTCAGAAGACTCACCGAAAAATTCTATGTAGATGTAGCCTCACTTCAGCCAAAAGGGGCTTTCATTGTCAATCTCAAGGCGATGATAAGCGTCATTAAAAAGGAATTATCGAATTGATTATCAGAAACGGCAAAATACTTATAAACGACTCTATCACTACCGAAAAGGATATAAGACTCGAAGGGGGTTTGATCAGCAGGATAGACCGTAATATAAAAGCAGGTGCAAATGAAGAGGTGATAGATGCAAGGGGCCGTTATATTCTTCCGGGATTTATTGATATACATACCCATCTGGATGACAATATCGGAAAATATAATCTTGCAGACGATTTTTACTCAGGTAGCCTGGTCGCCGCAATAAACGGTATAACTACTCTGTACAATTTTATTACTGAGAGGACTGACAGGCCTCTTAAAAGCGCAGTCAGAGAGTTTCTAAAAAAGGGTAAGAATTCGGTTGTAAATTACGGCTTCCATCTCACACCTGTGAAATTCGGAGTGCGTAATTTTGACTATATAAAGAGACTTATCGAAACAGGCTTTAACTCCTTCAAATTCTATACAACATATAAAAATGCCGGAATTTATCTGCCTTATGAAGAAATTGAGAGAGTAGTAGAGCAGATCAAAGATAGGAAGACTGTATTTCTTGTTCATTGCGAGGATGAGGAGATTCTTTCAGAATATTACTGTTATCAGTATTCGGAGCCCTATGACCATTTCCGGTTCAGACCGGCAGAGGCTGAGGTGGTCGCAATAAAAAATATTATCAGGATTGCCAGAGAGACAAACGCAAGATTTCACATCGTTCACTGCTCTTCCAGAGAGGGTGCAAAAGTTATAAATAGTGCAAGAGCCAAATTAAATATTACTCTTGAGACCTGTCCGCAGTATCTTGTTTTGAGCAATGAATACCTGAAAACAAAAGATGGTCACAGATACTTCTGCACACCTCCCGTAAGAGATGAGAAAAACAGAACAGCTCTTATGGAAATGGCCGGAAAGGGGGTCTTTGATATATTTGCGACTGATCACGCCCCTTTCAGAAAACGTGACAAGGATGAGAACAGAAGGAATCTGAGAGGAGTCCCGAACGGGCTTGCAGGCCTCGGTGCACTCTCTCACATTATCTATAAAATTCTCAAAGAAGCAAAGAGAATACCTTTTGCAGAACTCTCAAAACGGCTTTCCGAAAACCCTGCAAGAATCATGAAAATCTATCCGAAAAAAGGGACCATCAGCGAAGGTTCTGATGCGGACCTTCTAATCTTGTCGGAGTCAACCTGTGAACGTAAAATCAGGCCATCACTCACCGATTCGTATAATCCATACAAAGATTTCACTTCAAATCTGAGATTCGATTATGTTATAATCGGTGGCGTTGTCGTTGTAAGAAATGGCAGAATTATTAACAACAGATTCAGAGGAAGGTGCTTAAATGTCAGTCCCGAAGGCATTCAGGAATGATGCTTATATAAAGGTAACAGGCAGGGCAAAATATGCCGATGACCTCAAATTTCACAATATGCTATATGGCGTTCCTGTTTATACAGATTATGTGCACGCAAAGATTATATCAATTGATACGAGTGAGGCCGAAAAGGCAGAAGGTGTTATAAGAGTCATAACCCACAGGGACATAACCGGTAAGAATCAGTTCGGACAGATTATAAAGGATTATCACATCTTCGCAGATGACAAGATAAGATACAACGGCGATGTGATAGCTCTCATTGTTGCAGAGACAAGAGATGCCGCTATAAGAGCAATACCTCTAATTAAAATCAAGGTACAGGAACTGGTTCCGGTACTGGATCCGGAGACTGCGCTGAAGACAGATGCCCCGCTTGTTCACGAAAGCAGAGGGAATAATATTGCAAATGAACACAGGGTCAGAAGAGGAGATGTCGAAAAGGGTTTTTCCGAGTCTGATATCATAATCGAACAGGACTTCTCTACCCAGTTTGTTGAACATTCATATATGGAGCCCGAATCTGCTGTATGTGTCCCGAGATTTGATGGTGTATTTGAAATTTATGGGAGTATGCAGCACCCCTTCTCAACAAGAAGATTTGTTGCAAATCTTTTAGGCGTTCCTCTATCTGATGTGGAGGTAAAGACGATTCCAATGGGAGGTGGCTTTGGAGGAAAAGATGATACCGCTGCGATAGTCTGTGCAAGGGCTGCACTTGCCGCAAGGCTTACGGGAAGACCGGTTAAGATAACTTATGACAGAGAGTGGTCAATCAGAGAGAGTTACAAGAGACACCCGTACAGAGTTTATTATAAAATGGGAGTTACAAAGGACGGATTTATCAGAGCCGTCAAAGTCAGGATTATTGCAGATGCCGGTGCCTATTGCTCTGTTACGCCATGGGTCACCTGGCGTTCAACGGTTCAATGCTGTGGACCATATAAAGTTCCGAATGTCTGGTGTGATACATACGGTGTCTATACCAATAACGTCTTTACCGGTGCAATGAGAGGGTTCGGCTCACCGCAGATTAACTTTTGTATCGAGCAGCTTGTGGAGATGGCAGCCGGAAAGTGCGGTCTCTCTGTCATAGAATTCAGAAAGAAGAATATGCTGCGGCAGAACGACGAGACAATTACATCACAGAAACTGGATAATCATAAGGTAAGCCTTGAGGAGGTGCTCGATAAGGTTATTGCGGAATCTGACTTTGAAAACAAATACAAAAAATGCTCTTTCGGAAAATCAGAGACAGATGAATTATACGGAATCGGCATCGCAATGAGTTACAGGGGAGTAAGCCTCGGTGCAGAGGGAAAGGACTTTAATTCCGCAATAATAAATGTGCAGGCAGACGGCTCGATACTTCTGGAAGTAGCAGTTCACGAGAACGGACAGGGTTCGGAATCAGCAATGATTAATATACTCTCCGAACATCTCGGTGTCAGAAGAGAAAGAATTAGATACAGAATGAACTCCACTTCAAACATACCCGACGGCGGGACGACTGTTGCATCAAGAGGGACGATAATGGGAGGAGGGGCGGTTGTCAATGCAGCAAAGATATTGAAGGAGAAATTTCAGAACGTTCTCTCAAAGAGATTCAATACAGAATCCGGGAATATAAGATTTGAGAATGATTGTGTGATAGCCGACAATCAGAAACTGACCTTTGAAGAGGCTGTAAGGATTATGTTCGAAGAGAGAGAGATTCCCTATGCCTTCGGGACATTCAGGGCCCCTGATGTTGACTGGGATGAGGAGATAGGCAAGGGGAATGCCTACTTTACATGGGTTTACGGTTGTCAGGCAATAGAGCTTACTGTCAATAAGAAGACCGGAAAGATTAAGCTATTAAATGCATATATGGCACACGATACAGGTAAGGCAATTAACAGAGAGATGCTTCTCGGACAGTTCTACGGCGGGATCGCGATGGGAATAGGGTATGGCCTTCTTGAAGAGTTAAAGACGGAAAACGGGAAGATTACATCACTCAATTTCAACAGATACAGAATACCCCGCTCAACCGATATGCCGGAGATTTATGCATATATTATCGAGAATCCCGACCCAAATTCACCTTCTCTTGCAAAATCAATAGGTGAACCGACCAATGAACTTATGGCACCGGCAATAGCAAATGCCATTTATGCTGCAACCGGCAGGAGATTTACAAAACTTCCGATAAAATTAGAGGGATAAAGATGAAGAGTCTGATAATCAACGAAAAAAAGATAACCGTAGATTCAAAAAACGAGAATCTTTCACTCCTTAATCTTCTGAGAGAGGTGCTTGACCTGACCGGGACGAAGAACGGATGCGGAAAGGGATTCTGCGGAACCTGTACTATAATACTCAACAAAAAAGCCACAAAATCCTGTAATCTGAAAATATCCGACATACCCGATAACGCACAGATTATCACAATCGAAGGAATGGAAAAGCCGGACGGAAGACTCTCCCCGATTCAGCAGGCATTTGTGGACTTCGGAGCGATTCAGTGCGGATTCTGTACACCGGGTATGGTTCTGACAGCCCACGCATTCCTCCTTTCAAACCCGAATCCGGACAGAGAAGAGATAAAGAAGGCGATCTCTCCCAATCTGTGCAGATGCACAGGGTATAAACAGATTATCGATGCAATTGAATATGCTTCTCAGTTCTATAGAAACGGTTATGTCAGATAAGTTACTATATTTCATACCGACAATTTCACTTCTTATCTTTTCAGGATGCGGGCTGTTAGGCAATGACGAGAAAAAGGTTCAGACAATAAGTGATTCTACTATAGAGAAAGTCTGTGATGAGATTTCCCGGACTTTCTGTGAAAATGCCACTACCTGCGGATGCAATAAAATATATATCTTCCCGGATAATTGTTCAATAAGGATAAGAGAGAGTTGCAGGAAAAAGTACGAGGATTATCTAAAAAGTCAGGATATTGCAGATATCAGATTATCGGGGAATCTCCTCACAAATTGCATAGACACAATAAATTCCTATGCCGGCAAATGTATTCTTCCACCGGAACCTGTATATTCCCTTGAATGCTCTGTATTTATAAGTCTGGCAAAAACCGGAGAGAAATGCTCAAATCTTTTGTGTGATGACGGCTCAGGAATATGCAATGAAAAGAATATCTGCCAGTCTCTGCCGCAAAAAGGCGAAGGATGCTACAAAGGCCTGTGCCAAAGGCCGTATGTCTGCAACAGTCTCAACATATGCGCCGAACCGATTGAGAAGAATTTTAGCTGCAATATAGATTCGGAGTGTAAAAAGGGTCTTATATGCATAAATGGTATATGCTCTGAAATTGCCTCTGATAATTATTTTAACACTTGTGAATCTGATTCTGAATGTCATTTTGGGGCAAAGTGCATAAGCAGCGAAGAGAAGACCTGTTTGCAATTGAAGGCAGAAGGGACAAAGTGCACTCATTCAGAAGAATGCATGGCAAAACTTTACTGTGATGAGAATGAAAAGTTGTGTAAGCCTCTGCCCGGGACAGGAAAGAGTTGTGCGGGCGGAATAATGTGCAACAACGATTCGGGTTGTGATATCAGTGAGAATATCTGCAAAGAATCGCCGGCTTTGGGAGAGCCCTGTCTGTTTAACCTGTACGGGCAGGTCGTATGCAAAGAAGGTCTTCTGTGTACAGAAGGTCTTTGTCAGAATCCGCCGGGACCCGGTCAGAGATGCGGACAGAACAGCAAAGGTCTCTATGAGTGCGGCAATAATCTTGGTTGTTTCTTTATGGAGAACGGGGAGAATATCTGCAAAGAAAAGGTAAAAACAGGAGAGAAATGCACCAATGATTCGAACTGCGCCTATACCGATTTCTGTGATTACAATACAAATAAATGTGTACCAAAACTTCCGGAAGGCTATCCCTGTAAAATGGGTAATGAATGCCTAAGCGGACTCGTTTGCGATTTTAAGAGCAAGGATTCAGACCCAATCTGCCTGAAGCCACCCAAGGAAGGAGAGGAATGCTATATCAGTTGTGCAGAAAACCTCTACTGTGCTATCGCTGATAACAGTAAAAAATGCATCCCTCCTATATGTACTGCGATAATCACATATTAAGACAGGCTTACAGACTTCTGCCCGAAAGTTCAGATTTTCAGTTTTTAATGTCGCTTAGTTCGTTTGCAATAAAGTTCTTTCTGACGAAGAGCATCTTTCCGCTCTGTCTGATAACTCCCCGCTTTATGAAGTCGTTCAGGGTTCTCGTCACAGTCTCCCTCGTAGTCCCTATCTGGGATGCTATTACATTATGGGTAGGTCTGTTATCTATCACATATTCATTGCCGATATCTCTCCCCTCCCTTTTCACTAGTTCAATGAGATATCTCGCAACACGTCCGTAGGCATCGAGTAGTGTAAGATTCGATATAATCTCATCTGCGTGTCTTAGACGATTTGAGAGATATTTTAATAGCTTTACAGCAAAGGCGGGGTGTTTGTTCAGCCAGTCAAGAAAGATTTCTCTCGGGAGTACAAGTACTCTCGTCTTCTCAAGTGTAATAACATAGGCAGACCTCACATCCTCATCCAGAAGTGCCATCTCTCCGAAGAAATCCCCACTCTTGAGTATTGACAGAATTATCTCCCTGCCCTTGTCACCATAGAGGACGACCTTTACCTTCCCTTCGAGAATTATATAGAGTGAATCACCTTTCTCGTTCTGAACGAGAATATCCTCTCCCCTTTTATAAACCTTCTCGGTCATCAGAGTCGATAGCCTAGCAATCTCCTGCTTACTCAGGTCCGAAAACAAAAATATCCTGTTCAGAATTTCCGATGAAGTCATATCCTACCTCATAGAGAAATTTATCGAACCCTTACGGCTGACGGGGAAGGTTTTTCCACTTATTCCCAGAACACCCTCTACCACATAATTGAACTTTTTCTGAGAGAGCATCTTCTTGACCTGTACAGAATATTTGGAAAGGTCTATCTTTGCCGGGAAGGTATAACTCAGCTGGGCATTGGGCGGACATTTTTCCAGTTCAGCGACTCTTCCCTCCCCTACGGGAATATCCTCAATCATTACTTTATAATCAAAGTAGTCTATCTTTGTCTCGAATGTATTGTTGTTGCTGATTACAAGGTCAAATGTAAAACCTATCTCTCCCTTTTCACCGCTCGAAATCGAGGCACCCGGGACACTCACCTGAGGTATCTCCGGAAGGATTATCTGATACTTTGCACCGATAGGAATCTCGAAACCATCTCCCCTGACCAGACCATTGAGGTCATAATCGGCACTCTTCTTTGCCAGAAACTCCTCTAATTTCTCACTCTCTTCGGGAAATTTCACAGGTATAACAACCTCGAAGTTTCCGCTCTTCTTTGGCTCGACAGTCAGATTTATCTCCTTCTTCTCCTTGGGAACCTTTATGTCGGCAAGTGAAAATGTATACTCAGCATCCTTAATGGTAACAGGTGTGTCGTTCTTGTTCTCCACCACAAACCTGAACTTATATTCCACACCTGTAACCGAGGGATTCTGAAAATCAACCCTATCGTACTCAACAGACACATTTTCGGCCGAAAACTGCGACGACACGGTATCGGTTCTGGTAGTGGCACATGCAACAAACAGAATTATCAGAAGAGGAATAAAAACCTTTTTCATCGTAGAATCTCCTTTATAAAACCTGTAAATTCAGCAAAAAATATCATTATGGTTTTTAAAGCACAAACTTTGGGATTTGTCCATACTTTTATACCGCCTATCTTTTTGCGTAATAGCCGGTTGAAAATATTTTTGCCAGAGACAGACACAAAAAATTGTATAAGTTTTAACTTGTATTATCAGTGTGATATAGTATAAAAGAATCTCATTTTTCCGGAGGTTTTTTATGAACGAAAGAGAATACCTGTTTTCATCAGAGTCAGTAACGGAGGGACATCCCGATAAAGTTGCGGACCAGATATCCGATGCGATACTCGATGCAATCATCAAAGAGGATAAAAACTGCAGGGTTGCCTGTGAGACACTCGTCACAACGGGACTCGCAATGATTGCAGGAGAGATCACCACATCTTCGTGGGTAGATATGCCCAACATCGTCAGACAGACGATAAAAGAGATCGGATATAATGACTCCTCAATGGGTTTCGACTGGGAGACCTGTGCGGTCATTACATCCATTGACAAGCAGTCACCGGATATTGCAATGGGAGTAAACGGCCACGGGGCATACAACAAAAAAGACCTCGGGGCAGGTGACCAGGGAATTATGTTCGGATACGCCTGTGACGAGACAAAAGAACTGATGCCACTGCCGATTATGCTGGCACACGGCCTGACAATGAAGCTTTCGCAGGTCAGAAAGAGCGGAAGACTCAAATGGCTCAGACCCGACGGGAAATCACAGGTCACTGTCAGATACAAGGGCAGCCAACCGGTTGCGGTAGACGCCGTCGTCCTGGCAGCCCAGCACTCTCCCGAGATAACACACAAGAAGCTGGAGGAGGCATTAATCGAGGAGGTAGTAAAAAAGATTATTCCCAAAAACCTTCTGCACAGGGGTACAAAATACTTTATCAATGCCACGGGACGCTTCGTCATCGGCGGACCAATGGGAGACTGCGGAGTAACCGGAAGAAAGATTATTGTAGATACCTATGGCGGATGGGGACACCACGGAGGAGGCTGTTTCTCAGGCAAAGACCCCACCAAAGTTGACAGGTCAGCATCCTATATGGCGAGATATATTGCAAAGAACATCGTTGCGGCAGGTCTTGCAACGAGGTGTGAGGTTCAGCTCGCATACTCCATCGGCATTGCCCACCCCGTATCAGTCTATATCGACACATTCGGCACAGAGAAGACGGAGATAACCAGAATCGAAAAGGCTGTCCACTCGGTCTTTGATATGAGACCAAGGGCAATTATCGAACACCTGGACCTTCTGAGGCCAATCTTTAAAAAGACTGCGGCCTACGGACATTTCGGAAGAAATGACAGGGATTTTACATGGGAAAAGACAGATATGGCAGATAAACTCAGAAGATTCTGCAAGGCAAAATAAGAGGAGATGAGGAAATGAAATACGACATCAGGGATATATCACTAGCCGGAAAAGGAGAACTCAGAATCGGATGGGCAGAGATGGATATGCCCGTTCTGAGAATAATCAGAGAACGTTTTAAGAGAGAGAAACCTCTTAAGGGAGTAAGGATAGCCGCCTGCCTACACGTAACGACAGAGACGGCCAACCTTATGAGAACACTCAAGGCCGGCGGCGCAGATGTAGTGCTCTGTGCAAGCAATCCGCTTTCGACTCAGGATGACGTAGCAGCAGCACTCGTGAAATTTGACAGAATTCCGGTCTTTGCAATCAAAGGCGAGAACAATAAGGTCTACTACTCACATATCATTTCCGCCCTCTCGGTCAATCCCCAGATTACAATGGATGACGGTGCTGACCTTGTCTCCATTCTCCACAAAGAGGAGAGAAAGAGGCTTGTGAATGTCATCGGAGGTACGGAAGAGACGACAACAGGAGTAATCAGACTCAGAAATATGGCAAAGGAAGGTGTTCTCGGCTATCCGATTATTGCGGTAAATGACGCAATGACAAAGCACTTCTTCGACAACAGATATGGCACAGGCCAGTCAACCATTGACGGAATCCTCAGGGCGACAAACAGACTCCTCTCCGGTTCATATTTTGTTGTTGCCGGATACGGATGGTGCGGCAGAGGCCTTGCGATGAGGGCGCGGGGAATGGGGGCAAAGGTTATCGTAACCGAGGTTGACCCTGTCAAGGCTCTCGAGGCGGTTATGGACGGATTCGAGGTAATGCCGATGAACAAGGCTGCACGTATCGGAGATATTTTCTGCACCCTTACCGGAGACATCAATGTAATTACGGCCTCGCATATGCAGAAGATGAAGGACGGAGCAATCGTCTCAAATTCAGGTCATTTCAATGTGGAGATAGATATCAAAGGTCTCGAAAAAGTGGCAAAAAGTCACAGGACCGTCAGGGATTTCGTAGAGGAATATACGCTCAGAAACGGTAAAAGGATATATCTTCTGGCAGAGGGAAGACTGATAAATCTGGCATCTGCGGAAGGTCATCCTGCATCTGTTATGGATATGAGCTTTGCAAATCAGGCCCTCTCTGCAGAATACATACTAAAAAACAGCAGGTCACTGAAAAAGGACGTCTACACGATTCCCGAATCACTCGACAGGGAGGTCGCAATGCTCAAGCTCAGAAGTCTGGGAATTTCGATAGACCGCCTGACCCCCGAACAGAAGAGATATCTCTCACAGTGGGAAGAAGGGACATAAAAGAGTTTAGAATCTGATGGAATACTTTATTGCAGTTCTGATGGGTATTCTACAGGGGCTGACGGAGTTTATTCCGGTCTCAAGCACGGCCCACCTCAGGATATTGCCGGAAATTTTCGGAGAAAAAGACCTCGGCGCAGCCTTCACTGCAGTAATTCAGATAGGAACTCTTCTCTCACTTCTGGTCTACTTCAGAAAGGATATTTATCATCTCTTCACTGATTTCTTCTTATCACTCATCAGAAAAGATTACAAAAACCAGAACTTTCTTCTATCTTTATATATTATCACAGGAACCATCCCGATAGTAATAGCGGGACTATTCTTCAAGAGATACATTGAAAACGAACTCAGGTCTCTATTTGTAATTGCCCTCTCGCTGATAATCTTTGCCATACTTCTGCTGATTTCAGAAAAAACAGGTAAAAAAGAAAAAGATATTACGAATATCAGCCTCAGAGATGCCGTCCTGATAGGCATTGCACAGGCATTTGCGCTGATTCCCGGGGCATCCCGTTCGGGCGTAACCATATGTATGGCACTCTTTCTGGGTTACAAAAGAGAGGTATCGGCCCGTTTTTCATTTCTTCTCTCCGTCCCGTCGGTACTGGCAGCAGGTATTTTCGAGATGAAAGAGATTTTTCATCCACAGGCCAGCTTTAATATAACATCTGTTCTGATTGCATCAGTAGTCTCTTTTATTTCCGGCCTTTTTGCCATTGAATTTCTGCTCAGATTCCTTGTGAATCATAAAGTAAACATCTTCGCATACTACAGAATTATTTTGGGAATAGTAATCCTGATATTATTTGTATAGTATCTTTTATGGGCAGTGAGATATCCTCAATAGATAATTTTTCCTTCCGTATAATCAAAAAGGTCGGGCTTGCCATCAATCGTTTCAAAATGCTCAGCGAGAATGACAGAATAATCGTTGCCGTAAGCGGAGGGAAGGATTCGCTGACTCTGTTAAAAGCGCTTCATATAAGAAAGATGTGGGTCCCTATGAAATATGATATTGTAGCGGTAAACGTCCAGTCTGATATGCACTGTTCGGGCTGCATCCACAGAGACACACTCACAAGACTGTTCGAGGAGATGAAAATAGAATACCACTTCGAGGAGATAGAAATCCTGAAAAAACTCAGGGAAAAAGGTGAAAAACTCAACTGCTTCTTCTGTTCGTGGAACAGACGAAAGGCATTATTTCTGGCAACCAAAAAGTACAACTGCAATAAAATAGCAATGGGTCATCACATGGACGACGTAGTTCATACAATACTGATGAATCTCATAATCCACGGCAGAAGAGAAGGGATGGACCCGAAGGTATCATTCTTCGGCGGGGAATTTGAACTAATAAGGCCACTCTTTTTCATAAGGGAATCCGAGACGAAGAAATTTGCAGAGATTAATAATCTTCCTCATCACTTCTGCAAATGCCCTGAGGCCTCAAGGAATATCAGAGTCGAGATGAGAAGACTTACCGAGGAGATGAACAGAATAAACAGCAAGGCTTATCTGAATATCTTCTCTTCATTATACGGAAATCCCGGCAGACACAATCCACGATAAAATCAGATTTTCCTTTTGATATCCCTCTCATCGGGAGCAATGTCCTCGGGAATGGGTATTTCGAGCAGATGTTCAGGCAGAAAGAATCTGTTTGCTATCAGTGTAGGGATAACAGCGCTCGCGATTACTGCACCTACAATCAGTGAATATTGCTGCTGGTCAATAATGTTCTTCGAAAGCCCGAAAAGCGCAGATATCGTGCCGAATGTAAGACCTGTCGACATAAGCAGTGTATAGTACCACTTCTCCTTCCTGTTCTCTCTGAAATTTCTGATAACAGGATACAGCCCGAATATCTTTGAAATAACTTTTGCAACAAATAAAACTATAAAAATTACCGGTGCTACCAGAAGAGACGGAATCGACATAAGAGCACCTGCCCTTAAAAAATAGAGCGGTGTAAGAAAACCTATTGTAAGCGTTCTCAGCCTTCTGACAAAATGTCCGTCCTTTTCCATCGTTCTTACAAGAGTCATACCGATTATATATGCCGGAAGCACAGGTTCACTCCCTGACCATATCGCCAGCGTTCCTGCGGCTGTAAGAAGAAAGATTATCCATTTTGCACGAATGGCTGCCGTCTTATAGGCAAACCGCTTTATCAGAAAGGATGTTACAGAGGGAACAATAATAATCAGGAGAATCGTCAGACCAATAAAAATCAGAGTCCTGTAAGTAAACGGAGCAAAAATCAACCCGAGTCCTATGACTGTCCCAAGGTCATTGACAAAGCAGGCACCCAGTATTCCTTTTCCGTAATCGGTGTTGTTGAATCCGTATTCAAGCATTACTGCATATACAACTGCCATAGATGTAGTGGAGAGAGCGATACCACACAGAAGACTTGCACGGATATCCCAGCCTACCAGATAATGTGAAATCAGGGTACAGCCCAAAAACGGAGCCAGAAAACCGGTTATTCCGACTACAGAGACCTCTTTTATCTTTGTCTTCATTATATCGGGATTGAGTTCTGCGCCTGATAGAAATGTAAGCAGAATTGAACCCATACCTGCACAAAACTTAAACCAGTCCTCATTCAGCGAGAGAGAATCATACAGATTCAGCTCCATCCCGGCAAATCCGACCAGCGCACCTACAAGAATCTCCATAAGTGCTATTGAAATCTTCAGTCTGTTTGCCAGAATCGTCGAAATAACCGCCGCAAAAAACCAGAAAGATACAACAAGATAAATACTTTCCATAAACACCTCGATAAAAAATATTTAATTTTGTAGGAGTTATTAGCTTTGTGGCAGTTAGAGGTGAACTCCATCACCTGAAAAGACAGGCGCTGTGTATATCACTAAATATCAGAAATCAAGAAGAAAAATCAAAATATTACAGAATGATCTGAACTCTGATTTTCTGCAGAATGACTATGTATTTTCCGATACAGGTCAGATAATCATTTATTTGACAGCGGGGAATAATGATATTATTTTATTGGTGTTATGGATATAAATGCGGAAATTACAAAATTAGAAAACATGATAGAATCTCTGAGGAAGAAATATGAGCTCTTCTTCTTCGGACTGGAAAAGAAACCTCCCAATGCAGAGAGGGAACAGGTCGAACGCAAGATTCGTGAGCTTCTGAATGCGTTCATTACTAACACCGGCCAGAGATACAGACTTCAGAGTGTAGTAGGTAAATACAACAGCTACGTGAGATACTGGGAGAGAATTCTCCAGCAGATCGAGGAAGGAACATATCAGCGCGAACTGATGAAGAGACAGATTCTTCAGAAGGAATTTGCACAAAAATCCTATAAAAAGCAGGACGCTTACGTGATAGGAGATGATGAAGATACGACCGCATCGGATTCCAAAAAGCCCTCACAGGGACCACTGTCCGATAATTATGTCAAAGAATTGTACGATAACTATATTCAGGTAAAACAGACCCTCGGAGAGAGCACCGGCAACATATCAGTCGAAGCCTTCAAGAAGTCACTCGAAAAACAACTCCCGCTCCTCAAAGAGAAATACAAGACCGACAACATAGAATTTAAGATTTCAGTAAAGGGAGGCAAGGCAACAATCAAGGCCGTTCCAGCCGACAGGGAAGACGAACAATAACATCAGTATATATTATCTTCCTGTTTTACCTTACCGCTGAATATCCTGTGCACATAAATTGTGTAGAAAACAACGACAGGAAGACCAAGAAGAACGATTATCAGCATATTTCTGAGTGTTGCAGAGGTTGAGGCAGAATTGTATATATCAAGCCCACCCGACCCCTCGGCCGAAGGAAGAAAATACGGGTAATTGCCAATCCCGAAAATAAGCATCAGAGAGAAGATAAATAAGGAACTCATAAGAAAATTTCTGCCTTCCTTTTCAGATCTGTTTGACAGATATGCGGCAACCAGAAAGACCGGCGGCAGGACGAGCAGCACAAACAATACAGGATTTTCCGAAAAATTCAGGAATCTGCCTCTGGCAAATACAAATGTCAGAACGATGTTAATCACATATAATATGAGATTGATAAATACGAAATATCTGTTAACCTTAGCAGCCCTGCTGTAAATATCCCCGTCGAGTTTTATCATCACAAATGACGCCCCGTGCATTATTACTACAGAGACTGCAAAAATACCTATAAACAGTGAATAAGGATTAAGAAGCCCTATAAGTCCCCCGTAATAATGTTTTCCGTCTGTCAGTTCGAGTCCGCGGGTTACATTGCCAAGTGCCACACCCAGAATCAGGACGATAAAAAGGCTCGAAATCATAAAGATATTATCGAAATACAGCCGGTTCTTTTCGTCGGCAAGTTTATTTCTGAATTCAAGAGATACAATCCTGAGAATCATAAAAAAGAGCAGAAGAATCAATGCCAGATAAAATCCCGAGAAGACGGAGGCATATACCACAGGGAAGGCCGCAAACAATGCCCCTCCGCCGGTCAGCAGCCATACCTCATTTCCGTCCCAGAAAGGTCCGACAGCATAATAGAGCCTCTTTCTCTCCCCGTCGGTTCTTCCAAGAATACGGTTCAATATTCCAACCCCCAGATCAAAACCATCCATAATAACGTATACAATAAAGACTGTCCCGATGAGAATATACCAGATATTATTCAGTATCATATTCATTCTCCTTTTATATTTCCCCGGTTTTGCTGATTATCTCTCTTCTTATCAGGTAGATGACAAGGGCGAGTATACAGATAAATATCAGAGAGAAGAGAATTATTGAAAAAAGAACCTCTCCCGCAGTTGTTACTACAGAGATTCCGTCTCTGGTCTTCATAAGTCCCTGAACAATCCACGGCTGGCGTCCCACTTCAGCGGCAATCCAGCCGAACTGCATTGAAATCCAGGGGAGTATTCCTGACATAATCAGTAATTTCAGAAACAAAAGATTATCAAAAAGCCTTTTTCGCCACCACAGAAAAACGCCTAGCAACGTTATACCTATAAAAAACATTCCAAGTGCTATCATTATATGATAGGAGAAGAATGTCGTTTTCAGAGGAGGCCAGAGCGACTTGTCAACAGAATCAAGACCCTTAATCTCGGCATTCGGGTCAAGTTCTGCCATCAGAGAGAGCATTTTTGGGATAAGAACAGGATACCTGAGCTCTTCGTTATTCTTGTCGGGTATTCCGAATAAAGACATCGGGGCACCGCTCTGAGTCTTGAATAATCCCTCGAATGCCGCCATCTTGACGGGCTGAGTTCTGGTAACCTGAACTGCATGCCAGTGTCCGGTGAACAACTGTAAAACAGAGAAAACCACCGCTACCGCCAGTGAAAGTAGTAACAACTTTTTGCCGAATTCATTCTCCATTTTCTTTATAAGCATATATGCACCGATTGCCATTATGAAAAACGAACCGGTCATAATGCAACCGACCACTGTATGTACAAACCTCGGCATCGTAGACGGATTAAATACTGCTGCCCAGAAATCCGTAATCACTGCACGGTTTCCCTGTATCTCAAATCCGGCCGGCGTCTGCATCCAGGAATTCGCAACGATTATCCAGAAAGCCGAAAGGACAGACCCGATAAACACAAAAAACGTTGAGAGCAGATAGAACTTCCTGCTCACCTTTTCCCTTCCGAAAATCAGTACGCCCAGAAATGTAGATTCGAGGAAGAAGGCAAATATGGCTTCTGCGGCAAGAGGCGAACCGAAAATATCACCTACGAATTCCGAATATCTTGACCAGTTTGTTCCGAACTGGAATTCCATAATAATTCCGGTTGCCACACCGGAGGCAAAGAGTATTGCGAATATTTTAATCAAAAATTTTGAGATGCTCTTATAAACTTCATCACCTGTTCTGTAGAATCTGTATTCGTTCAGGAAAATCAGAAGTCCCATACCGATTGTTACAGGGGGAAATATAAAATGAAATGCCGCAGTCAAGGCAAACTGGATTCTGGATAACAGTACTATATCCATAATACCTCCGGAAATTTAATATTCTGATTCAGGACATGCAAAAAGGTTTCTATTTGTTCCGATGCTTGAGTTTGTTGATTTCATTTATCAGTTCTTCTTTGGTAATAATACCCTTTTTGATCAGAAGCCTTACAACAGCCACAAACTGAAGGTCCTGAGCCATCTTGTCATTCTTTGAAAACTCAACAATCTTGCTATCGGTTGATTCCCGTTTTCTATCATCTTTCTTGATTATCGGGCTGCTCCCTTCATCGTCAAACGAAATCTCCTGCTCCTGAAGGGGCATATTCAGCTGGGAGTAAGGAGAGACCCTGCTGTCCGGGGTTATCTCTATCGGGTCAGTGTCTATTCCGAGATAATATCTTCGAATCATCCTCTCTATCATCCCCTGAGGTGCAAGCGCCGGTTTTATCTTGTAATTTGATATAAACTCGACCTCCGAAATTGCATCAAAATTGAGCGGGTCTGCCATAGCAACAAGCAGTAAACTCCTCGGACCTTCCTGAACAAAAGAGACAGGGAAAAGGATATATTTCTGGGCAATCTCGGCTGTGACAAGTTTGAGGACCATCTTGTTTTCACGGTAATTGGTAAGGTCAACGATCGGGAGTCCCAGATGCCGGCTCAGAATCTCCAGAAGTTTCTCTTCCTTAATAAAATTGTTTGCCACAAGAGCAGCGCCGAGTTTGTAGTTCCACTTCTTTGCGAAATCCAGTGCTACCTTCAGCTGGTCTTCATTAATAACCTTAAGCTCAAGCAGTATATCTCCGAGTCTCTTCTTGGGCTGCATCTTATTTCTTCTTTTTTGCTTCCTTTTTCATTTTATCGGGGGAGATGTCCTCGTTGAACTCGGGAGGGGTCTCCTCAACTGCCTGTGCCTCCCACTTTGCATCAGGCGGCAGTTTCCAGGATGGTTCGATCGGGATTTCCTTGAATGAGAGAGCCCATGCTACCTCTGAGCCAAAATATGTCTTTGCAGAGTATCTGAATTCAAAATCGGCCTTTGCCACAGGATGAGGAATAAGCGGAAGGTCATAATATCCCGGCATAGCGAGCGGGGGAAAATCCTCAATCCATATTGTCGGGTCTTCAACCCTCATATTGGGCTGCGAAGAGGATGAATTTATCTCACCGAACTTCTTGCCGTTTTCATCATAGAGAATAATCGTAATACCGCTGTATCTCATCTCGGGGAATGCGCCCCACATAACGAATTTCCACCTCAGAACTGAATTTCCGCCTTCGTTTACCCTTGATATATCATAAAAGTCGAGTCTCACACCCTCGTCAGATGCAGTAAAAAGAGGATTGTATCTCGCTTCAAGAAAGGTCTTGAATACCTCCTTTGAATACTTGAATGCCTCCTCCATTCCGGCCCGCTGTTCGGCATACTTCTTGTCCGCCTTCTCACCTATCATAGCAAGCTGGGTACCGGTCTCCTTGCCACCCTCCGTATACTCCTTCCACTTTTTGTCTATATCCATCTCTTTACCGTACTTGGTATATACTTCCTTGATTTTTCCGAGATGAGTCTTGATGAGCGATGTAATCTCAGTAACATACTGACCCTTGTTCTTGGCAACTCTCATCCAGGCATTCTTAATAATAAACTCCTGAACGAGATTCTTTTTCTCAATATCATAATTCCGCTCTGCATTTATCCTTGTGGCATAAATTATCAGATATATAATAATACCACCGATAATCAGAATTCCTGCCAGCGATAGTAAAAATTTCTTGAATTCCATAAAAGAACTCCTTTTAATAAATCTGGGGTGTATATTAGCCAAAGACTTTCTTAAAAGCAAGCACAAAAAAATACTTGTGTGATTCACAACTATGACATAATATTCAGAATGAAGCAGAGTAAGAATGAAATACTCAAAATACTATATTTTTGCATTGATTATAATCTGGTCAGTTACACTGATTAATCCGGAAGGTTTTTTGTACGAAGATGATGAAGGGGCATATTTATATATTTCTGCCGCAGCATCTCAGGGTTCAAGGATATATTCCGATGTTCTGGCAGCAAAACCACCGATGATTTTCCTTCTGGGGTCTGCAATATATAAGATAGCCGGGAATAATATAGTCGCATTCAGATATACCGCTTCCGTTCTCGGCCTTTTGACGGCTTTACTCGTTTTTTTCATAACCAGAAAAATCTGTGATTCTTTCGGGGCATTTATCTGCTCGCTCCTATTTCTTCTTGACCCTATTGTTTTTACACAGGCAAGACTCTTCAGAACCGATATATTTATGCTTTTCCTTATTACCGCTTCTATGTATTTTTTATCTGACACAAGTCGTACAAAAAACATAATATACGGCTCGGTCTTTTCTGCCCTTGCGGTGCTGTCAAGGGACAATGCTGTCCTGTATGTAATTTTCATTATGGTATTTTACCTGTTAAAAAACAGGGAAAAAAGAATAATATTCGGAATAATCCTGTCTGTATGTGTGTTTGCAATTTCACTACTGTCAAGGGGAGAGAATCAGGTAATCGGCAGTTTCTCGCAACAGGTCAATATATCAGACATAAACATCTTACAAAAAACAGGACCTTTTATAGATTTTCTAGTTTATATGACGAAAAAATATCCCGTCTGGCTGCTCTTTCCTGCCCTGATTATCCCGGCAATAAGGATAAAGAGTGAAAACCATTCAATATTCACAATATCAATGATTCTGCTCACTCTGATTATGATATTTGTGTCTGACAGTCATTATATCAGGTATGCCCTTATTCTTATTATCACCAGAATTCTGATTACCGCTGACCTTCTCAGAATCCTGCAGGGGAGATACAGAAATATTATTGCATCAGTTATCCTGATTACCCAGTTGATTTTGAATCCCCCTCCTGTCAGCGAACTCACATTCAGGGATGATACCGTAAAACAGATTGCCGCATATATAAGAAGTAATGCGACTCACGGTGATATCCTTCTGGCTGATTACGGTTACTTCAATTTCCACAGCCAGATGAAAGGGACATCCATATCGGGATATATTTCAGGCGGGAATGTAAAGACAGGTGAAATAAATGCAGATAAGGTTATAGAAGTAATACAAAACGAAAATGTTAAGTTTCTCCTGATTCATACGAACGGCAGGTTATATTATCCGTATGGGAGTGAACTCTATTATTACGAACCGCATCATCTGAAAGGAATGAAGGATTATCCGAAACTGCAGGAATATCTCAACAAACATTTCACCGTCAAGAACACCTTTGCTGATGAAAAGGGTCCGGTTTTCGTCCTGTATGAAAGAAGTAATTAGATTTATTTTACTCTGAAACTGAACTTTTCTCCCGATGAATCAACTATAAGAGTCTGGCCTTCTCTGAGTTCACCTGATATGAGCATCTTTGAAATCTCATTTGTAATGTGCTGTGCAATAACCCGTTTTATAGGTCTCGCGCCAAATGTCGGCTCATAACCGAGATTTGCAATGAGGTCTTCTGCCTTCTCCGTAACTCTGATAAAGATATTCTTCTCCTTTAGCATATTATCCAGCCGCACCAGCTGAATCCTGACTATATCCTTTATATGTTCCTTTTCGAGCCTGTTGAATACAATTATCTCGTCAATACGGTTTAGCAGTTCCGGCTTGAAGAATCTTCTGACCTCTTCCAGCACCCTCTGTTCAACCGATTCCCGTGAAATATTACTCTCCAGAAAGTACTGTGAACCGAGGTTTGAAGTCATAATGATTACAGTATTCCTGAAATCGACCGTCTTCCCGTGTGAATCAGTCAGTCTCCCGTCTTCAAGAATCTGCAGCAGAATATTAAAAACATCCTGATGGGCCTTTTCTATCTCGTCAAACAAAATCACAGAATACGGTTTCCTCCTTACGGCCTCGGTGAGCATTCCGCCCTCATCATAACCCACATATCCCGGAGGTGCGCCTATCAGTCTTGAGACCGAGTGCTTCTCCATATATTCGCTCATATCAATTCTTATCATAGCATTCTCGGTGTCAAAGAGAAATTCAGCAAGTGATTTTGTCAGTTCTGTCTTACCGACTCCGGTCGGACCAAGGAATATAAATGAACCTATCGGTCTGTTCGGATCAGCAAGCCCCGACCGGCCTCTTCTTATAGCATTTGAGACAGCCTCCACTGCCCTGTCCTGACCTACTACTCTCAATTTTAATCTCTCTTCCATATTCAGGAGTTTTCTGGACTCGCTTTCCATCAACCTGGTGATGGGAATCCCCGTCCAGCTTGCAACGACTTTTGCAATATCCTCATATCCGACTTCCTCTCTGAGTACTGCCCCGTCTTTCTGAACCTCTGACAACCGCCTGGAGTATTCGTCGATCTTTTTCTGCTGTTCAAGAATTTTTCCGTATTTGATCTCGGCTGCCTTATTCAGGTCGCCTCTCCTTAAGGCATCCTGTTCTTCGACCTTAAGCTTCTCAAACTCTTCTTTCGCCTTCGAGATAGACTGGATAAGTTCCTTTTCAACCTTCCATTTCGCTTTAAGTGAGCCGGATTTTTCTTCCAGATTCATAATCTCCTTATCGAGTTCCGAGAGCCTTTCTTTGGCCTCCTTTGATTCGTCCTTCAGTAATGCCTGTCTCTCTATCTTGAGCTGGATGATCTTTCGCTCTACCTGATCTATTTCAAACGGCATTGATTCTATCTCAATCTTTCTGCGGCTCATTGCTTCATCCACAAGGTCGATTGCCTTATCGGGCAGAAATCTGTCAGATATATATCTGTTTGAAAGTGTTGCAGCAGCAATAAGTGCCGAATCCTGAATCTTTACTCCGTGATGTACCTCATACTTTTCCTTGAGTCCCCTCAGTATTGCAATGGTATGCTCAACATCAGGCGGATTGACCAGCACTGGCTGGAATCTCCTTTCAAGAGCGGCATCCTTCTCAATATGCTTTCTATATTCATTCAGAGTGGTTGCTCCGATACAGTGGAGTTCTCCTCTGGCAAGCATCGGCTTCAGCATATTGCTTGCATCCATGGCTCCTTCCGCCGAACCTGCACCAACAAGGGTATGCAGTTCATCAACAAACAATATTATTTCACCCTCTTTTGACTGGACCTCCTTTAATAGAGCCTTCATTCTCTCTTCAAACTCACCTCTGTATTTGGTGCCGGCTATAAGAGAGCCCAGGTCAAGCGCCAAAAGTCTTTTATTCTTCAGTGTATCAGGTACATCCCCGTTTACAATGCGCTGGGCAAGACCTTCAACAATTGCAGTCTTCCCTACTCCTGGTTCACCAATCAGTACAGGATTATTCTTTGTCCTTCTGGATAGTACCTGCATTACTCTTCGAATCTCATCATCCCTGCCAATTACCGGGTCAAGTTTGCCGCGCATTGCTTCTTCAGTAAGATCCCGGGTAAACTTTTTGAGCACATTATATTTTGACTCTGCCTCCTGGTCAGTCACCCTCTGATTCCCTCTGATTTCCACAAGCGATTTAAGAATAATATCTCTGTTGAGTCCGGTCTTTTTTAATGCTTCCTGAAGTTCGTCCTTGAAGTCATCACTAAGCACTGCCAGTAAAATATGTTCAGACGAAATATATTCGTCCTTAAGATTCTTCATCTCCTTTGCTGCAATATCGAATATCCTGTTGAGTCTTTTTGAAAGCATCAGGTCGTTGTCACCATCCAGAATCGGAAACTCAGCTATTCTTTTATTAAGATAGGTTTTGACAGTATCAACACTTACACCTGTTTTCTGAATCAACGGAACAATTATACTATCCTGCTGATTCAGAAGACTCAACAACAAGTGTTCTACATCAAGCTCCGGGTTCCTTCTCTCTTTTGCAAGTTCCTGCGCTGAAAATAGGGCTTCCTGTGTCTTAATAGTAAACCTGTTTATATTCATTCTTCTATTTCTCCTTTCCTCCTCTCATATTCCTTAATAAATTTAATCATACAATCCACAAAAACAAGTACCCCTCGGTGATACCCCCGGTGCCAGGTAGAATTAGTTCTAACCTATTGATTTCACTGCATATTATCCACTCACCTCCCATTATCCCATATCCCTTTTCTTTTCTCCCTCTCTCTGCTATTCAACCGGTGCCTGCCAAAAATCTGGAACGCAATTTGATGTCATTATTAAAATCATGCTTTCTT
>Ga0067045_1002622_pt1 | contig 62993 bp, 45 predicted proteins | sample TerdegcTABiofilm_FD_59184 | JGI IMG/M metagenome (GOLD analysis project Ga0067045, IMG submission 59184) | Combined Assembly of (Gp0054472, Gp0054536) Wastewater bioreactor microbial communities from Singapore -Terephthalate degrading...
CTTTACCATGGGAGTTGGTTTTTTGGTTAATGTAAAACTATTCCTTAACGGGGATATTTCCAACTCCCTTTTTTTTAACTACAAAATTTTATTTTGGACGGATGTGAAATAAATTATATTTTCTGCGTAAAGTATCGGTTCCATAGCTATGCCATGCCAGTTCTTCAACTACCGGGGCAAAGACAAGTATAAACCATGGTGAAAAAATAAAAGATGTAAATTTTGGTCTGCCAGAAATATAAAATTGAGAAAGGCTATGTCCAAAAATAACTGAAATTAGTTGAGCTATGACAATAGAGACTGGAATTAATAAAAATGTTATTACAACATATAAGATATTGAATTTTTGTATATTGAAAATCCTTTTTTTCAGGTCTTCCAAAAGATATTTATCAACAAAAAACAAGTAGCCAGCCTCAAAAACAGGCGCTATCAGTCCTGAAATACCTAAAACAGGTATCATAAAGTTAATTAACGTACTTTGATTTTCTTGATGACTGAAGTATGCAACTATAAACCATAGTAGCCATGGAATTATTAATGATAATCCATAAAATGTAAATGTCTTGTTATATTTTTCGAGCATTTTCATTCTTTTTTATGATGACATAATCATACCACTATTGCATGTAAGAAAACAAATTAAGGCAAATTTTTACAAAAAAAAAGAAAAAATTGGTATGACTTAATAACACACTAATGTTTATAACTATTTTAAGGAGTAACTAAGTATATTGTTTTCAACAAAAGCCAGTTATTAGGATCGAGCATGATTTTAATTGGTTTTTCATTTGATTGAAAAGAAAAAATCATCTGCTTTTCAGTAATATTTACTTTTCTTATCTCAATTCCTTTTTCAGTCTCGATGCCAATTTCTAATGGCAAATTGTAAAGGTTTTCAACTTGAGTTAGAATACACCTGATATTATAAAAATTATCATCAAAACTAACTTCTGCTTTCAAGGATATCACTGGAATGCCCTTTCTTTCGAGCCATTCTTCTCGCCACCATTTCAAGGAGTGACCACATCCTTCTTCTAAAACACCAATGAATTCATCCATTGTAAAAGTTCTGAATAGGAATTTCTGAAAAATCAATTTCATTGCGTCTCTAAATTTATCATCACCAACAACATAACGGAAAAGATGCATAAGCCAGGGATATTTACCATGAACAATTTCTTGTGGTGTATTTCCTGTCAATTCATAATATAAAACATCTTCCTGAGAGGACAATGAAAGATATTTAGTACGGAAATACTGAAAAATATCCGGTATAGGTTTTTGATATTTTTCATCATAAAGAAACTCTGCATAGTCACCAAAACCTTCTGTCCATTGGAAACTACCCTGACCATCTCCACGTATTGTATAAAACCACCATAAAAGTGCAGTTTCGTGGGCATCAAATCCTGTAGTTGTGAATTCCTTTTCCAAATAACGTGGATTATATCCTACAAAACCAGGGAACGCACGCCTTGCATAAATTCCATCAAGATTAATAAAACTGAACTGATCAAATGGATAATTATAGTAAGTTTCTGAATAGAATTTTAGTATTTCACTACTTGTTTGAAAAATCTGTTCAGAAAATTTCTGGCTTTCAGGAAAAAGTAATGTCTGCATTTGTATACCATTTATTTTTCTTTCGGTTTTAACCCATCTCGAATCCGCAAATACTTAAAAGCATACAACAGGATTAGTAGTTCTAAATGTGTATTCTGCCTTTTTATTGTGCTTTATCGTGCTAATTAATTTCCCTGGAGCAATTGCATTGAAATTATCAGGAAGAATTATTGTGGTTTTGACTTTTGCCCAATGATTATAATCGATAGGGTAAAACCTATCTGACCATATCAAAAACAGGCTTGAATCTGTGATAACATCTCTATTTTCACTATCACTTTTCCCAATAATGCCTTTAGTTTCAAAAATAAGAGTGATATGTTTTGCAGGTTTTTGGAAAGCAATAATAATCCATCCATTTTCCCTTTGTATAGACATTGGTGATGAATTGGATTTAACATTTAACGTTTTATAATGCTCATTTAATCCAAAATAAAAAGTGTCAAGAAGAACAGGATTGTTAATTTTGATTGTGGTTTTTACGAAAAGACTCTTAGTTTCAAAATCTGGATGAATGAATAAATCATATTGTTCAATATTGTATGAAGCCTCTTGAGCTAAAATCCAATTTTCGTTTACAAAAAAAATTGTAATAAATAATAGACCAATGTTAAAAGTTCTCATATTGCCCATTAATAAATTGTACAAAACTTTAATAAAGAGCCTGTGAAAAATTTTATATAAACTGATAGTTGCCATGTTTAAAGAACGCCACATTTGTCGCCAAATATAATGATTAATCCCTAACTTGGATCAAAATTACGTATTATAAATTAAAAAAAAGTCCATCAGTACTTGTATTGATTGATTTTTTTGTTTTATCTTTGTAATACGTAATCACGTATTATTATGAAGAAAAAAGAATCACCGCATCCGCAATGGGCATTGAAGTACAAAAAGAAAGGCACAGAGCTTCGTTTTATCAGAGGCAGGTATTATTTGTATGAATACAGAACTGTTTATGATAAAGAAAAGAAACGTCCCAGAAAAATATCTGGTCGACTTTTAGGTTCAATTACTGAGAAAGAAGGATTTATTCCTTCTGAGAAGAGAGAACTTGAACAAAGCATGTCAGATAAATTAGTAAATGGCTTACAATGTAAAGAATTTGGTGTAACACAATTAATAGTTACACGGTTTAATGAATACACATTGGTACTGAAAAAGATTTTCCCGGATGAATACAAAGACCTATTAGCTATTGCCTATTGTCGTTTCATATATCGTTGTCCATTGAAGAGTATACCTTTCCGCCTGGCATCGAGTTTTCTACCAGAACAGTTAGAAATGAAACCCTTTGGCGAGAAGCATTCATCAGAGATATTGAACAGGATTGGCTCCCAACGCGATAAGATGTTGCAGTATATGAGGTCCTTCATAAAACAAGAAGAATATATTTTAATGGACGCCACAGATGTTTTTAGTAGCTCAAAAAATATTTCATTAGCCAAATCGGGATACAATAAGAATCTGCAATTCGATACTCAGTTTAACCTGATGTATATCTATTCAGCTGATTGCCGCATGCCTCTTTACTATCGGCTGTTGCCTGGAAATATCAGGGACGTTAAAGCATTCAAAAACAGCATTTTGGAGGCAGGGTTAAAAAAAGCAGTTATTGTGGCCGATAAAGGATTCTATAGTGAATCAAATGTGAAGCTAATGCTACAGGAACAATTACAATTTATTATTCCCTTGAAGAGAGATAATGCAATGATTGATTATCAATTGCTTATACAAAATAATTTTAAGTCAGGCACATCTTACTTTGAACATGAGAAAAGAGCAATTTGGTATAAAATTTTTTCGTTGGGCAATGGTCTTTCACTTATCATGTATCTGGATGAACAACTACGAGTAAAGGAAGAAGCTGATTATCTGAGGCGCATAAAAACCCTGCCGGAAAAATACACCATTGAAAAATATCATGAAAAAAAACACAGATTTGGAACTATTGCCTTATTGTCGCAAGTCAATGCATCAGCACAGGAAATTTATGAGGCTTATAAAAGCAGAATGGATATTGAAGTTTTTTTCGATAGCATGAAAAATGTAATGGAAGCAGACCATACATGCATGCAAAACAAATAAAAGAAGGGTGGATATTTATAAACCAAATCGTCTTACAACGGTACCACTCCTTATACATCGAACTGAAAAAAAAGCTCCTGAAAAGTTTATCTGTTAATGGTGTGATTCAATTAATGATTGATGTGAAGAAAATCGGAATTAATAAAAAATGATACCTCCCTGAGGTTATTTCTTTAACGCAAATAATGATGGCTGAACTTGGAATAGATTTGCATAATAAGTAATCCCTTAACAAATTAGGGATTATAAAAACCCTTACCAGAGAAGTAATTTACATTTGTGTAAAAGCTTCATACTTGATGAAACCGGCCCTGCATCGCAAGAACTGCCTTACGGCAAGTTTAACCCATTTCAGCTTACAATAAAATGAGATTCAAGCGTAGATAGTGTGAAAATCGTTATTTCACTGTAGTCTATGGTTGCTTACGTTTCAATTTTACCTTACAAACCCGGCAGGACCCGTTCCCAGATTAATCCCGATCCTCAGATTTGGTTTTCTCTTGCGGTAAAAAATTCAACTGCTTTCTGAATTTTATCCAATTCGTCCATTTATCTGCCCTGCCCGTTATTCTTTAGAAAGCACTATAATTAAAGTTTACACCGTTTCTCATGCCATTGTAAACAATGATAAACTATCCAGCCATAGTTGTTATGCTCTGAACCTTGTTATTTGTCCATTTGTTTATTTCTCGAACCTACCTTTGCGGAACAAAATTTAAAAAATCATGTTCAGAATTAAATTAAACCTGTTTAGTGTCTTATTAGTATTATTTTATCCTCATTCGTCTTTTAGTCAAATTCCCGATACCACCCTGGTTTATCGATGGGTCAATGTCTTAGCCAGCGACTCTCTAGAGGGTAGACTCACGGGAAGCCTTGGTGAAAAAAAGGCATCCACCTTCCTGGTTCACGAATTTCAATCGATGGGTCTTATTGGACCACAGCATGGCGGAATTCAGGAATTTGACGTGATTACGGGCTTGAAACTGGGCGAGATGAACTATATGTGCAACGGAGAATGCCCCGGCGAAACAGGAACCGATTATATGCCTGCCTCTTTTTCGGCTTCGGCAGATGTTGAGGCGGAATTGGTTGACGCAGGATATGGTTTTCACCTTCACCTTGACACACTGAAAAGAAATGATTATGAAGGGCTTAATATCAAAGGGAAAATTGTCATTATTCGTAAAGGAGTCCCAGATAATGCTCCTGACTGGTTGCGTGAACATGCTACAGACCGGGAAAAAGTGATGATGGCTACCGACCTCAGTGCTGCAGGGGTAGTCATCGTTTTACCATCAGACATGAAACTCCCTGAACTTCATTACGATAAAGTTGGCTCGGCGGTCAGCATTCCGGTTATGTACGTCACCAAGGAACATGGCCAATGTCTCGTGGGCTCGAAGAATCTGAATAAACTGCGGATCGCAGTAGCTATAGAACCTGTTATAGCCAAAGCCAAGAATGTATGGGGACTTCTACCCGGAAGCGATCCTTCACTTAAAGATGAATATATTGTAATCGGAGCCCATTACGACCATCTGGGTTGGGGAGGAGCCGGAAGCGGATCACGTATGCCCGACACTGTGGCCATCCATTATGGTGCCGACGACAATGCTTCAGGCGTCGCAGGATTGGGTGCTGTGGCTCAATATTTTATTAAAAACCATATTCAGCCTCGCCGTAGCCTTCTGTTTGTCAGTTTCAGCGGCGAAGAAATGGGCTTGCTCGGTTCTGCCGCTTTCATGGAAAATCCTCCTGTGCCCCGCGAGAAAATTGTTGCCATGATCAACTTTGATATGATAGGCAGGCTTAACCGTAAGACGCTGGCTATAAGTATCGGAGGAACGGGTACAAGTGCAGAAAGCCAGGCAATTCTTGATAGTTTACTGGCATCGATTCCCCTAAAAGCCACTTATTCTCCCGAAGGTTTCGGTCCTTCCGATCATGCATCGTTTTATGCTAAGAACATACCTGTTTTTTATTTCAATTCTGGTATACATACCGATTACCATACCCCATTCGACAGGCCGGAAAAAATTAACTACAGCGGTTTGGTAAGTATAAGCGAAGCCGGGGCACGACTGGCACTTACCTTGGCCAATCGCAGCCATGGATTAACTTTCCGTGAGGCAGGACCCAAATCGCGCACAAGCGGTCGGCAAGGACTGAAGGTGACCCTGGGAATAATGCCCGATTTTACGGCCGGAGATATCAAGGGTTTGCGTGTGGCCGGTGTGACTCCCGGTGGGCCGGCTTCAAGGGCAGGAATGCAGAAAGGTGATATTATTACTGCTTTAGACGGAAAACCTGTTAACGACATCTACGAATATATGAACCGCCTGAAAAGCTTCCATAAAGGGCAAAGGATAAATGTGGATGTAAAACGAGGGACGGAGGATGTTGTTTTGATTGTTGAATTGTAATTTGTTCCAGGTTCCGGGTTCCGGGTTCCAAGTTCCGAGTTCCAAGTTCCAAGTTCCAAGTTCCGAGTTCCGAGTTCCGGGTTCCAAGTTCCGAGTTCCAAGTTCCGAGTTCCAAGTTCAAAGTTACGGGTTATGAATTTAAAATTTTGGGGTTTAAAGTTATTTGGAGGGTTTGGATATGGGGTCAGGGGGAAAGAGGGGAGGGATATTCCTCGGTGTTTTCAAAACTTATCAGGTGCTTCTCTGTCATCTATTCTTCTTATTTTCAATGATATTCTATAGATATTGCATTGCTTTCCATCGGATTTTTTGATGGTAATCACATGGCCAAATGGATTAGATGATGCTTTTTATTCGGTTTTCCTTCGTATTTGCATCACTTTTCCATCGCTGTTTCATCGCTTACGAGCGAAGAAGAGCGAACCAAAAGCGATGATGGAGCGATGATGGTACGAAGCAAACACGATGAAATCATTTTATTTGCTGATAATCAATCATTTATTATTTGATAGTGATATTTTCTTTTGTCAAATAAGACATCCATTTTGTCAAATAAGGGCAAAGTTTGTCAAATAAGGACGGGAAAAATGTAAAATAAGCGTGATTTTTTATCAAATAAGCGCTGAGGCATGCCTATTGCCAGGATGGGAAGTGTTCTTTAAAATTTCAGTTTTATGGCTAGAATTAAAAAAGGTATTCTCGGAGGCGTCTCAGGTCGCCTCGGGAATGTAATCGGAGGCTCCTGGAAAGGAGTCGATTACCTGAGAAGCCTCCCCTCGGGAGGACGGAAAGATGCCACAGCAGCACAAATGCAAGTGAGGCAATCCTTCCGAATGGCGGTAACCTTCCTTAAACCCTTTACGGAGGTAGTTCGTATCGGGTTTGCTCCGCAGACGGCACAAAAAACGGCTTTTAATGCTGCTGTCTCGCTCTTTATCAAAAATGCCATTACAGGTACCTACCCTGATCTTGAAGTCGACTATTCACAAGTCAGACTGAGTCAGGGAACGCTTCCCATCCCTGAGACCTTTACCCTGGCATCCTCAAGCGCCGGTCAGATCGGGCTTACCTGGACTCCACTGGGTGGACAACCGTCCGACAAACTGGTAGTGGCTGCCTGGTGTGCCGAAACGGGTGAGGGATTCTATCATCTGACGGCAGCAGAACGGCAGGATGGAACCGCTCAACTGGGTATCCCTACCTATCTCAGCGGTAAATTGTTCCATGTCTACGCGTTCTTTGTGTCGGTCTATCCTTTGGGATCGGGTAAACCAGGCAGTATCTCCAACAGTGTCTATGCGGGTAGCGTGACGCTGGGGTGAGATGTGTTGTAGTAATGAAAAGGCCATCCGGAGGGGTGGTCTTTTTTTTGTTTCAGGTTTCAAGTTCCGAGTTCCAAGTTCCAGGTTCCAGGTTCCGGGTTCCAAGTTCCGGGTTTCGGGTTCCGGGTTCCAGGTTCCGGGTTTCGGGTTATGGAATATAAAAAGCAGATAATCAGATAGTTAATTAATACAGTAGGTTTTCATTCCTAATACAAATACAACATTCTGTTTATCAAGAACTTTCGTTTATCATCAACTAAAAAATCATTTATTAATCCGGAACCGGACAAATAATTATTTACCAGATTGACAATGCGCTAAAAGCTTTTTATCTATTATGTAAAAATATTGCCTTTGGTGAAGCTAACCCTAACCCCAGACCTCTGGCTAATAAAAACAAAACAAAAGCAATCCAGAGGACATGATTTGAAGGCTTCATTATAATTGGTAAGACGAAAAATACTATGGAGGATACTATCATTACATTGCGTAATGCACGCGTGGCAGTTGAACCAATATATATGCCATCCCACAAAAAAGCTGCAAAAGATGCAAGTGGAATAATCCAGATATAAGGAAGATACATATACGAAATCATCCTCACCGTTTCCTGAGAAGTGAGCAAGCTTATGATTATTTTACCACTTACGTAATAAAAAACACTAAAAAACAATGCAAGAATAAATCCAAAAATTAAAATCCGCTTTACAACAACTCGAAGACGTATTATTTGTTTACCCCCTTTAAATCTGCCAGAGAGAGACTCAGCGGCAAATGCAAAACCATCCGTAATATAGGAAAATAAATAGAAAAATTGCAACAAAAGACTATTACTTGCCAAAATTACATCTCCCTGTTTAGCCGACCAGGAAGTGAATGCAGATAGTACGCTAATAAGAAGTATAGTCCGGATAAAAAGGTTAAGGTTAATACCCAGGAATTTTTTTATTGAGATTTTTTGTTGGCCAGAGAATTTCATAAAAAGAGTGAAAATATATTCCGGGTATTTAGTTTTAAGAAAATACAACGATAATCCCAAGCCAGCATAGCGGGCTATCACAGTACCGAGGGCTACGCCATCACTTCTCATATTGAGAGACCACACAAAGAATATATTAAATAATATATTCAAAACATTCTCAGTAATAACTACATACATCGGAGATCTGGAATCCTGCAAACCAATAAACCAGCCTTGCAACACATATTGCAACACAACGGCCGGGGCAGCCATTATACGGATATCGAAATAGGATCTGGCATAATTCTTTACCTCCTCACCTCCACCCAACAATCCAAATCCGACTCCAGAGATTAGGGTTCGAAATACAACTAAAAGGAAACCCAATATTAAAGCTGTAATGATTGATGTACGCAGCACAGAGATAATTCCTTGCTTATCGCCAGCCCCGAATCTAATAGCCGTCATTCCGGTTGTTCCCATGCGAAGAAAGGCCAAACCGGAATATATAAAGCTGAAAATTACACTACCCAGGGCTACTGCCCCAATATATACAGGGGAGTTGAGATGCCCCATCATGGTTAAATCAACTAATCCTAATAAAGGAACCGAAAGATTAGATATTATATTTGGCCAGGCAAGTCCCAGAATGAGCCTGTCTAAACTTCGGTGACCGGAAATCCAACGTCGCATTATAATCGAACTAATTGCCTGGAGTTGTATACTTTAATGTTGGAGAATAACTTTTAAAATATGTGTTTTATCAGCATCATCCTTAAAATACAAAAAATAAATACCATTGGGGAGTATATCAGGCACCTGCCCATGCCCTTCAATTATTTGAAAATCAGACACAGTATGGCCGGTTAAATCAGTCAAAGAAACGTGTTGATTTCTGGCCTTGCCTCGTAATCCAATGATTGTAAATAAATTAGCAACGGGTTGAGGCACAATCATAACCTGCCTGCCGGGTTCAGGTGAGTCCAAAGCATTAATGTAATCGCAATCGGGGGCACCCTGACGACGATAAACAATTTTTCCGGCCACAGAATAACACCGAAAACGACCACCCTCGCTTTGTCCAAGGTAATCCATCAAGAGGGAAGCAGGAAAGAAATAGCCGGAGACAATACCTATATTATCAGCTAAAGTATCAATGCGCGAGAGGATGGAGCCATCTTCAAGTTTCACATCAAACTGAACTTCACTTCCAATAAGATTTTCATTATCAATGGTTTTTAATATCAATCTACTTTGAACGTCGGCCCGCATAAGGACGGGCTGCGAAAAAACGGGGGCAATAGCTACGGGATAACGATCGCCTGCATGCGTACTGAAAAAAAACAGTGTATCAAAATCCTCATTATAATCGTCCCAGACATATACAACCTTATCAGTATAATATGTGATGGTTGTACCCAGCTTTTTGACTCTGAGTGGTGAGCCCTCTGCAGGCACATAAAATCTCTTTCTGCTTAAAAGCTGGCAGGTCTTACCGTCTATAACAGTATCACCCACATAGTCAATACTCACATAACCCTTTTCTCCCTGTTGACCCGAGTATTCATATATCCAGGAAGCTCCCTGCGGACACCAAATGAGCTCCTGTGACATCCCTTTAATTGACAAGAAAAGAAAAAACACAGCGGGAAAAACTATTTTTAGTAATCTGTACATAAATCAAATGCTTTTAAGAAGATAAGGTTTATCCTGATAGATTTTCAATACCAATTCACCGAGCAGCGTATTGGCCCAGGCAAACCAGGACCTGCTGAAGCGATAAGGGTCGTCTTTATGGAAAGATTCGTGCATGAAATAAGTTCCCGCATGCGTATCTATAAGTTGTCGCAGACAAAACAAGATTTCTTCGTCGCGTCGGGAGGTAAGGGCTCGCATGATAATACTCATGGGCCAGATGCTTTCCTTACCGGTGTGTGGGCTACCATTGCCTTCCCCGGCCTGTCCTTTAATATACCATGGATTTTCGGAACTAAGCACAAAATCACGGGTATGCTGGTATATATCATCTTCGGATTGATGTATGCCAAGATAAGCGAATGAAAGCAGGGAGGGTACATTCGCATCATCCATGAACACCACATTACCAAAACCGTCGGCTTCGTAGGCATAAATCTTACCAAAGACAGGATGTTGGGCTATTCCAAATTCCTGAATTCCTTTTTCTACCTCAGAGGCAAGGGATAAGCATTCATTAGCGAAATCCGGGTCATGAACAACTGCGTTTGCCATTTCGGCTAACTGCCTTAACGACTTAACCGCAAAAAGGTTGGAAGGAATCAGGAAGGGGAAAAGTGTAGCATCATCACTGGGACGAAACATAGAATAAATCATGCCGGTGAAGCGGGCGGGGCGGCCGGTTCCATCGTGCACAGGCGCATCTTCCATGGCCGAAGTGGTTCTTTTAAAGCGATAAGGACTATCACCCTTGCGACGTTTTTCAGTACGAAAGGTTTCCACAATGGTTTGCATAGCTTTCTTCCACTGTTGGTCGAAAGGAGAAGTATCCTCGCTGGCTTTCCAATATCCATGGGCCAAACGTATCACATAACACAGGCTATCAACCTCCCATTTACGCTCATGCACACCAGCCTTGGGTGACGGCTGATCGCTTGCCCAGGCGGAAGACCTTGTAGCATCGCGATAAAAGCTATTGGCATAGGGATCGAGTAAGACACATGCAGTCTGCCGCCTTACCAATCCCCGAATCATTTTTTTTAAATCCTCATCCTGACGAACCAAAGGCAGGTAGGGCCATACCTGTGCAGTACTGTCGCGCAGCCACATAGCATCTATATCTCCTGTTATGATAAATGTATCTTCAGCGCCATCCTCTTCACGGTAAAAAACAGTTGTATCCAAAGTATTGGGGTAACAATTTTCGAACAGTCGGCGCAGCTCAGGGTTTTTTATAGATGCCGAAACCTCCTTTATGGTATTTTCTACTGCCACACTGGTAAATTTTCGTTGAGAAGGCTCAGGGCGGTCCTGGGGTACCACCATAAGAGCGGCCATTGAGGTTCGATTCAGTAAAACGGAAGCGGCAGTAAGGGTAACAGAACGGGTCAGAAAATTCCTTCGGTTCATAATTAATAATATTTTAGAGGCATTGCCAGTGAAATAAGGCAAAAATAGGGCAAACTGTGCGGAAATGAAAAGAATCAGATGAGCCCTGAGGTTTTATGAAATAACCAGGTATTATGCGGTCGAACGCCGCAAAAGGGATCAGAAAAGGTAATTCCAAATTTTATTTGAATAAAGGAATCACGCAGAGTCTCTAACCTTTATGGTAGGGGTAAATACCCGGGTTTGGTAATCAATGGGAACATTGGGATTGTTGAGGCGCTGCAACAACAATCGCACTGCCTCTCGCCCCATATCGTAGCCCTTTTGCTCTACTGTAGTAAGTGCAGGTTCAACAATAGTGGCAATAGGACCGTCTCCAAATCCAATCACTCGAATATCTTCCGGAATTCTGAAGCCATTTCGCCGAAGCATTTGAATCACAGCTATGGCGGTACTATCGTTTACCGCAAAAATGGCATCTATTTGCGGAACAAGTGACAGGATGTGATTCTGCATAGTAAGTACCTCTTCGCGGGTATCACATTTGAGAATAAATTTGTCTCTAACCGGAATATTATTTTGGCGCAGGGCTTCTATATATCCGTCACGGCGATTTCGGCCGATAAGAAGGTTGGGCGCTGCAGCCAGATGAAGAATATTCCGGCAACCTTTATTAATAAGGTATTCGGTAGCCAATCTTCCCCCTTCGAAATCATCCATCACTACACGATCCGTTTCAACGGCATCGCATATGCGGTCGAAGAAAACCATGGGAATGCCGTCATCATATGCTTTTTTAAAATGATTGAAGTTAGTGGTGGACTTGCTCATAGACACAATTATACCATCCACGCGGTGATCGATAAGCGTTTGCAGATTGGTACTTTCACGGAACTGATTTTCATTAGATTGGCAAATGATGAGATTGTATCCTTCGCGATAAGTGAGGTCTTCGATTCCACTGATTACGCTGGAAAAGAAATGGTGAACTATTTCGGGTATGATTAAGCCAATAGTATTGCTTTTTTGTTTACGCAGACTCAAAGCAAGTACATTCGGCCTATAATTCATTTCGTTAGCGAAATTGCGAATAAGGGCTTTTGTTTTTTCGCTGATGTCAGGATGGTCTTTAAGGGCTCGTGAAACAGTTGAGACGGACACTCCCAATTTTTTCGCAATATCTTTGATAGTAAGCTTGTTTTGCATAAACAATCAAATAGGTTAGGAATTGAACAAAATTTGGTTGCAAAGATAACTTAGTGTAAATTAGCAACTAAGTTTTGGGGCACGAAATTAAGAAAATAATTTTAATTGCAAACGTTTGCGAAATCGTTTTCGCAATTTTTTTTAGAAGAAGTTATGAATAGCTTCAAAAAACATTTGATTAAAAGCAGAAAAAATCTATAACTTTGGGAATGCAAACTTTTTAAACCAACTTGCAGGCAATACCCGTAAAAAGAGTTAAAATTGTTTGCGGTTGAGCAGAATCAAAACCAATTAATGTTAAACCATTACTAAAACCAGATGTATGAAGAAACATGCTAATTTGCTGAAGGGACTGTTTCTTTTCCTGCTCTGGGCTTTTGCCATACCGGTTATGGCGCAGGACCTGACAGTTAAAGGAAAAGTTACGGATGCTACTGATGGCAGCTCTCTACCGGGAGTTACCATCCTGGTGAAAAACACCACCCAAGGTACAGTAACCGACATGAACGGAAATTACAGCATCACCGTCAAAAAAGGAGCCACGCTGGCATTTTCGTTCGTGGGTTATCAGACACAGGAATTTGTGATTGATAAATCGCAAATTCTCAACGTGGCACTTGCACCTACCATAACAAGCCTAAACCAGGTGCTGATCATTGGTTATGGTCAGGTAAAAAAGGGAGATGCCACGGGTTCAGTTACTGCCGTTAGTACTAAAGATTTCAACAGGGGTAGTATTACCAACCCCATGGAGTTGATGGCAGGTAAGACAGCTGGGGTTCAGATAACAACCAACAGTGGTGCCCCTGGCAGTGGAGCCACCATCCGCATCAGGGGAGGAAGCTCGCTTTCGGCCAGCAACGATCCCCTCTTCGTTATTGACGGAGTACCTGTTGATAACGATGGAATTGCCGGTGCCCGTAACCCGCTGAGCACCATCAACCCCAACGATATTGAAACTTTCACTATCCTTAAGGATGCTTCAGCAACCGCCATCTATGGTTCGCGCGCAAGTAACGGTGTTGTAATTATTACCACCAAAAAAGGCAGTGCCGAAGGTGGAGCCGCCCGTCCTGTGGTATTTGAATACAATGCAGCATTCAGTCTTTACACCATTCCCAAAACACGCGAAGTATTAGACGGAGATGCATTCAGGGCTTTGGTAAACGAGAAATTTGCTAATCGCCCGGATGTAACTGCCTTATTAGGCACGGCAAATACCGATTGGCAGAAAGAGATTTTCAGTTCATCTTTCGGACAGGACCATACCTTAAGTGCTGCAGGGAGCTTGCTCGCAGTACCCTACAGGGCCTCTGTGGGCTATGCCAATTATGATGGTATCCTCAAAACCGATAACCTGAAACGTACAACCTTAGGGTTGAACCTGAATCCAAGCTTGTTAGACAATCACCTGAAAATTAACCTGAGTGGCAAAGCCATGTTCATGAAACAGCGGTTTGCCAATGAAGGGGCTATTGGTGCTGCCTTACAGATGGATCCTACTCAGCCGGTGTACGACGAAAACAATGCTTATGGAGGGTATTGGGCATGGCTTCAACCCAATGGCGATCCCGTTGATCAAGCTACCAAAAACCCGTTGGCCCTGATCGAACAGAGAGATGACAATGCAGATGTTAATCGTTTCCTGGGAAGTGCACAGTTTGATTATAAATTCCATTTCCTCCCCGACCTGAGGGCCAACCTCAACCTGGGTTACGATTACTCCAGTTCCGATGGCACCGTATTCGTTCCGGGCAATGCAGCTTTTGCTTTCGATAAGCTGAACGGAGGTGGTACCAATACCACATACGACCAGACCAAAAAGAACGAATTGCTCGACTTTACCCTCAACTATGGAAAAGACCTGAATTCGATTGATAGTAGGTTGGACGTGATGGGTGGTTATTCCTGGCAACATTTCTACCGCGATGGTAGCAGTTATACCACCAACGACCTTACAAGTCCTCTGTTTATTCAGAAAAAAGTGTCCGACAGCAGCGACTATAAGACTGAAAGCTATCTGGTTTCTTTCTTTGGTCGCTTTAATTATACATTCAAGGGACGCTACTTACTAACCTTCACTCTGCGTGATGACGGTTCGAGCCGTTTCTCAAAAGATACCCGTTGGGGTTTGTTCCCCTCGGCTGCTCTGGCCTGGAGAATCATGGACGAACCCTGGATGAAGAATGCAAAAACCCTTTCACAGTTGAAGCTTCGTTTGGGCTGGGGGGTTACCGGTCAGCAGAACATTACCTCTAACGATTATCCTTACCTGCCCCGTTACACCTATAGCCAGCCTACGGCTTCCTATTTGCTGGGCACCAATTATATTATCACTTTGCGCCCCGAAGGATACGATTATAACATTAAGTGGGAAGAAACCACAACCCTCAACGTAGGTATTGACTATGGTTTTGCCAATGACCGCATTTACGGTTCAATCGACCTTTACAAGCGTAAAACCAAAGACCTGATCAACTTCATCCCTGTTCCTGCAGGCAGCAACCTTACCAACTATATCCTTACCAACGTTGGTAATCTTGAAAACCAGGGGGTTGAATTCAGTATCAATGCCAAACCCTTCGTTGAAAAAGAATTTGCATGGGACTTTGGTTTCAATGTAACTTATAATAAAAACAAAATCACCAAGCTAACCGCCACCGACGATCCCACCTATATTGGTGTGCTCACCGGAGGTATTTCCGGTGGTGTTGGAAACACTATCCAGATTCATAGTGTAGGTTATCCTGCCAATAGCTTCTTCGTTTACGAACAAGTATACGACCCCAATGGCAAGCCAATAGAAGGCCTCTATGTAGACCGTAACAAGGATGGAAAAATTACGGATGACGACCGTTACCACTACAAGAAACCCAGCCCCGATGTATATCTTGGGATCAACAGCCGTATGGATATTGGCAACTGGGACATTGTATTCAGCGGCCGTGCACAGTTCGGTAACTATGTTTATGACAATTTCAGCTCAAACAATGCTACTTATGAACGTCTGTACCGTCCTGAAGGACCCTATCTGGCCAATACAGCTGCCAATGTAAACGAAGCCGGATTTAACAGTCCTCAGTATTTGTCGGATTACTATATTAAAAATGCCTCCTTCTTCAAGCTGGATAACCTCTCCATAGGTTATACCTTCAACAAACTTTGGAATGCAAGTTCGAAACTGCGTATAGCGGGAACTGTAAACAATGTATTCACCATTACCAAATACAAAGGATTGGATCCCGAAATTTTCAATGGTATCGACTACTCGATGTATCCGCGCACACGCGTATTCGTACTTGGCCTCAATCTCAATTTCTAACCAGCAAAATTTAAGAGAACTATGAATAAGCTAAGTAAAATCTTTGTATTACTCACTGGTTTAGCATTCATCCTGGGGGCATGCACAAAAGACCTTGATACCACTCCCCTCGACAAGGATGAAGTAACCTCGGCTCAGGTATATGAAAAACCTGAAGCCTACAAACAGGTTTTGGCCAAACTATATGCAGGCCTGGCTGTATCAGGGCAAACAGGTCCTTCCGGGCAAGCTGATATCAGCGGTATTGACGAAGGATTCGGTCAATATCTGCGTGGCTATTGGTATCATCAGGAACTCACTACCGACGAAGCCGTAATTGGCTGGAATGACCAGACCATTAAAGACTTCCATTGGCAGACATGGGGACCCAGTGATGTATTTATCTCCGCTTTCTATTACAGGATTTTCTATCAGGTATCCCTTTGCAATGAATTTATCAGGGAAACTACGGATGAAAAACTGGCTTCGCGCAATATCACTGATCCTCAGCTGGTAGAAGACATCCACCATTTTCGTGCTGAAGCCCGCTTCCTGCGTGCACTCAGCTATTATCACGCCCTCGACCTGTTTGGCAATGTGCCTTTCGTAACTGAAAATGACCCCGTGGGTGCTTTCTTCCCCAAACAAATCAATCGAGCCGACCTCTTTAAATACATTGAGGAAGAGCTATTGGCAATTGAACCCTTGATGGTAGATGCTCGGCAGAATGAGTATGGCCGTGCCGACAAAGCAGCCGTATGGATGCTTCTGGCAAAGCTCTATCTCAATTCCGAAGTATATACTGGCCAGCCTAATTATGACAAGGTCGTTACTTATACTCAAAAGGTAATCGACGCCGGTTATGAACTCGAACCTAACTACGAACACCTGTTCATGGCCGACAACCACCTTAGCAAAGAAATCATCTTCCCCATCAACTTCGATGGCAGATTTACCCAGACCTGGGGTGGAACGACATTCCTGGTGCATGCTCCAATCGGTGGAAAAATGGATCCCACTCAATTTGGAGTCAGTGGTGGTTGGGGCGGTGTACGTACGACCAAAGCATTCGTACACAAATTTTACCCCGATGCTTCTAAGAGTTTGATTGTTTCTCCAAGGCCCAAAACGAAGAAAAAATCTTATACCCTACTCTATGTGCCCGGAAGCTATCAGGGTTGGGATCCTGCTAATACAACAACGGTGCTTGCCTCGGTTCTTAATGATGGAAACTTCGAAGGATATCTCTACTTCGCCGATGCAAACACAGAATTCAAATTCTGCGTAAATCCCGATTGGAGTGTTAACTACGGGGATGATGGCGCTGACGGAACCCTCGAACCCAATGGAGCCAATATTGTAGCTGCTGAACCCGGATATTACAAAATCAATGTAAACCTTAACGACCTCACCTATACTTTCACAAAGACTGAATGGGGATTGATAGGTTCGGCTACAGCAGGTGGATGGGACAGCGATGAAAACCTGACATATGATGCTGCCACTGGTCTCTGGACGCTGACCACTGACCTCTCAGCTGGTGAAGTAAAATTCAGGGCAAACGACGATTGGGGCATCAATCTGGGAGATGATGGAGCTGATGGTATTCTGGAATACAACGGAGCCAACATTCCCATTGCTCAATCTGGCACTTACACCATCACCCTGAAGCTTGGAATTCCCGATTATACATACACCATTGAACGTTCGAGCTACGATCACCGCGCTTTGTTCTTTACCGATGGTCAAAGCTTAGAAATTAATGATATAGGTGACTTCACCAATGGATGGGCAATGACCAAATGGAAGAATATAAAACGCGACGGAACCCCGGGTAGCGACCTTACCCATGTGGATACCGACTTCCCCATGTTCCGCCTGGCTGATGCTTATCTGATGTATGCAGAGGCTGTTTTGCGCGGAGCCACCAATGGCGATATGAACAAAGCCTTAACCTATGTGAATGAAGTTCGCAAGCGTGCTTTCGGAGGTGAAACTTCAGGAAACATCACTGCTTCACAGCTTACCCTTGACTTTATCCTTGACGAACGTGCACGTGAACTTTACTGGGAAGGCCATCGCCGCACCGACCTCATTCGTTTCGGTAAATTCACCGGAGGCAGCTATGTATGGCCGTGGAAAGGCAAAGTACCCGACGGAACGGCAACAGATGCTCACTTCAATCTGTTCCCCATTCCCGCTTCCGATCTGGGAGCTAATCCTACGCTTAAACAAAATCCTGGTTACTAAGATTTTAAATATCAATGACTATGAAGAAGTTATTTGCCATAAGTTCGGTTATTCTGGCCTTTGGTCTGATACTTTCCGGCTGTGGAAAGGATGATAAGGATCCCGTATTTGATCCGGCTCAGACCCAGAAACCATCAATTGTTACGCCAGCTAACGGTTCGGAAATCGTTTTGCTCGAATCGCAGAAAGACCAACCATTCATTATTGAGTGGAGCCCAGCTGTATATAATCTTGAAAACCTGCCGGCTACGAAGTATATCCTTCAAATAGATACGGCTAACACCTTCGCTACTGCTCAAACCCTTATCAGCAGCGAAAATACGAAATGGGAAACTACGGTAGAAGGCTTTAACCAGAAGCTTATCAACTTCGGCCTTTCTACGGGTGTTGCTCACGATGTGTATTTTAGGGTAAACTCTTTTATTGTGAATAACAATGGTACAGAAAGCACCTACTCTGAAATAGCAAAATTCGTTGTTACACCTTACAGTGCTGCCATTTACGTAAAACCTATTTATTTACTTGGAAGCGCCACTTCAGCCGGGTGGGATAACACAAAGGCTCTCCCCATGACCTGGATTGCCGGTGGACAGTTTGCTGTAGTAGAAACCCTGACTCCGGGTGACGGTCAATACATTAAATTTATCTCTGTGCTGGGTCAGTGGGCACCGCAATGGGGAACCGATGCTTCGGGTACGCCTGAAGCTGGCCCGTTGGTTTACAGACCAACCGAATCCGTGCCTGATCCTGCTCCTATTCCCGCTCCTGCTGAGCTCGCCGATTACCGCATCGTTGCTGACACACTCAACCTGACTTATACAGTAAGCAAAACATCGGCTCAGCTTTACCTCCTGGGCGATGGTACCCCTGCAGGATGGGACAATACTGCTGCCCTGCCCATGACCAAAGTTGCCCCGGGTATCTTCGAAATTCAGGTACAACTTGGAGGCGATGGAAAATACCTCAAGTTTATTGAAGTCCTCGGACAGTGGGCTCCTCAGTATGGTACCGATGCTAATGGAGCATCCGACGGAGGAAATCTGGTTTATCGTCCCGATGAATCCGTACAGGATCCTCCTTCTATCCCATGCCCGGCTACAGCAGGAACCTACACTGTAAGGGTGAACCTGGCCACCATGACTTATACCATTAAGTAATTTCAATAGAATTGTTCTGTAAGAAGGGGTGCCATTAGGTATCCCTTCTTTTTTTATTACAGAGCCTGGTTGAAAGTATTTTCTCTATGAAAATGGACATAACTTCATTCCTGGGCATTTCGCACTTTTCATCTCGAATTGCTTTCTATTTCCTAATATTCGTGTTAAGAAATTTTAGTTTACTTTAAAAAGTTTTCAATTTTTACTTAACCGATTTAGGCCTTATAAACAAGCATTTTAAAATTTAGAATATTTCTAAATTATATTCTTTTAAAAACCATTATAAAAAATTTACTTGACAAACGGATAAAATACCTTATTTTTGCAGTGATGAAAGCTAATCCTTGTGATTTTGTTTTCATTGGTTTGTAAATTGTTTTTGGTTAAAGTTTGGAGAAGCGGGGGCTGCAACCCCCGTTTTCCATTTTTAGCCTAAATAATAAAAGTAAAACCGGTGAACCTGCATAAAACAAGCCACCGGTTTTATATCAGTCAGGAGGACAATAGCCTTCTAACCTCTGCATTGTTTTTTTAACGGTTACTAAATATGATTCCTTCTGGGTTAGCATCTGCCACTATTATAAGATCCTTGTCTACACTTCCGGCAAGAATCATTTTCGACAACACATTGAGAACCTCGCGCTGCATGGCACGCTTAATCGGACGAGCACCAAATTGGGCATCGAAGCCGGCACGGGCAATGTATTCAACAGCAGCATCCGTAAACTCAAGAGTGATATCATTTTTTGCCAGCGTTTCAGCAACCTTTTCAAACTGAATGCGGGCAATTTGTTTTATCTCGATCCAGGTGAGCGGCCTGAACATAATTATCTCGTCGATACGGTTGAGAAATTCCGGCCTTATCGTCTTTTTAAGTAAATCGAATACTTCATCCCGCGTTTGGCTGATGACATTTTCATCGATATACTCTGCATTTTCAGGAATGCGCTCTCTGATGATATGAGAACCGATATTAGAGGTCATAATGATGATTGTATTTTTGAAATTGGCCGTACGGCCTTTATTATCGGTCAACCTGCCATCGTCGAGAACCTGAAGCAGGATATTGAATACGTCGGGATGAGCCTTTTCAATTTCGTCGAGCAGAATGACTGAATAAGGCTTGCGCCGAACGGCTTCGGTAAGTTGGCCGCTCTCGTCATAACCAACATACCCCGGAGGAGCACCAATGAGGCGGGAAACCGAATGCCTTTCCTGGTACTCCGACATATCGATGCGAACCATATTGTTTTCATCATTGAAAAGGAACTCGGCCAGTGCACGTGCCAATTCGGTTTTACCTACACCTGTGGTTCCCAGGAAAATGAAAGAACCGACGGGCCGTTTCTGATCTTGCAAACCGGCACGGCTACGCCGGATGGCATCGGCTACAGCCTGTATGGCTTCATCTTGTCCTACAACGCGTTTGTGAAGGTACTCCTCGAGGTGTAAAAGTTTTTCGCGTTCACTTTGCAACATACGCGTTACGGGAATGCCTGTCCACTTGCTTACTACCTGAGCCACTTCCTCAGCAGTCACTTCCTCATTTATCATGGGATTGTCGCCTTGAATCTCGGTAAGTTGGCGCTTGAGACGCTCTATTTCATTTTCGGCTTCACGCACCTTACCATACCTCAATTCAGCTACACGACCATAATTGCCCTCACGTTCGGCCTGTTCGGCTTCTATACGGTATTGTTCAATGGCTTTCTTATGGTGTTGAATCTGGTCGATGATATTTTTCTCGGCCTGCCATTTGGCTCGCAATACGTTTCTTTCTTCGTTAAGGCTGGCAAGTTCACGGTTAAGGTTTTCCAATTTTTCCTTATCCCCCTCTCTTTTAATGGCTTCACGTTCAATCTCGAGTTGACGGATACGGCGCTCAATGGTTTCCAATTCTTCGGGTAAGGAATTGATTTGCAGCCTTAACCTTGAAGCAGCTTCATCAATCAGGTCAATAGCCTTATCGGGCAAAAAGCGATCGGTGATATACCGCTGCGAAAGCTCAACAGCAGCAATGATAGCTTCATCTTTAATCCTTACTTTGTGATGGTTTTCGTAACGTTCGCGCAGACCACGCAATATCGAAATAGCCGACTGAGCATCGGGCTCATCTATCATAACCGTTTGGAAACGACGCTCGAGAGCCTTATCTTTTTCAAAGTATTTTTGATACTCCTTAAGGGTTGTAGCACCTATTGCGCGTAATTCACCTCTCGATAGAGCGGGCTTCATGATATTCGCTGCATCCATGGCACCTTCTCCTCCGCCTGCGCCCACAAGGGTGTGAATTTCATCAATAAAGAGAATAACTTCACCGTCGGAGCCGATAACCTCTTTCATCACAGCCTTCAAACGATCTTCAAACTCTCCCTTATATTTGGCTCCGGCGATAAGTGCCCCCATGTCGAGGGAATAAATTTGCTTGGATTTCAAATTTTCGGGAACATCACCGTTTATTATACGAAATGCAAGTCCTTCAACTATAGCGGTCTTACCAACACCGGGTTCACCAATAAGAATAGGATTGTTTTTCGTACGACGGCTCAGAATTTGAAGCACTCTCCTTATTTCTTCGTCGCGTCCGATTACCGGATCGAGCTTACCCTGGCGTGCCATCTCATTCAGATTTACAGCGTATCTGTTAAGCGCATTGTAATTCTCGTCAGCCGTCATGCTGTTCACTTTTGCTCCTTTGCGCATCTGGCGAATAGCTTCTTCCAGCTCTTTTTTCGACACACCATTGGTTTTTAGCAAGGTGGCAATATTGTCGTTACCCTCTACAAGCGAAAGGAGCAAATGTTCCATCGCCACATAATCGTCTTTCATGCCTTTTGCAAGGCTTAAAGCACGCTGCAGCACCATAGCCCCATCGCGGCTCAGGCCCACATCGGCTCCTGTTACCCGGGGATAGGTTCCCAGAATGCGCTGCAATTCTTGCTGTATGAGTGCAGGATTAGCTCCCAATTTTTTAAGCAGAAAATTCACGCCTTCCTCTCCATTTTCGAGGAGAGCGGCCAGAAAATGTGCTGGTTCAATTTGCCCGTGTTGCCTTTCTATGGCAATTTCCTGAGCACGATGTATTATTTCTTGTGCTTTTACTGTAAAATTGTTCAGATTCATAGGTCTAATTTCCTTTCTGTTTTTGACCCAAACCCAGCAATTCGTCTGCCAACATCAAAAAACAAGACAAAAAGTCCTATTTTTCAATAAGTTAATCATAAAAGTACGCCAATTTGACACCCAACTATTCCGGAAGAACACACCTGGAACTTCGCCCTTTCAGCATTACTTTATAATTGAAAAGGAGTCGATGCGTAAATTCTGGCTTTTCTCCGTGGCAGTAGAGACAGGCTCCTACTTGCAAGATTTTTTTCTGTTCGTCGGGTGTAAAAGGTCGGTGATAAAGTCGAGTGGAGGAAGAGGTAGAAGCAGCTTTCAGGAAACCGGTCCATGCGTCCGGGGGAAGACCATCCTGAGGCATTGGAGCATATTCAGCGTCGAACGTCCAGCGGGCTTTTCCATTGCTGATTATATATTCGAGGTTGCCTGCACCATAACCAAGGGCAATACTACTATTATGGCATGCTTTGCAATGCAAACCTGTACGCGACGTTGTATGAGGATCAATCGGAGCAAAAAGCCGATGAAACGCTTCGGGCCTATCCTTTGATATTCCTTGAAAATCCACAGTTAAAACCATTCCCGGGACAAAGGGGAGTATTTCCCGGATTCCTCCTGATTCTCGTACTCCCAATGAAGGTTGACGTGCTTCAAAAATACCCGCAGATTCTTGCCAGGCTCCTTTCGTAGGCTTTTGTGTTTTAAAGTCCCAACCTTGCAAAGCAGGCTTCCACTCGTTGTGACATCCCAGACACGTGGGGGCCCAGGCTGAGTGGCAAGACTGACAACTTAATGAGGCATGAACATCGGCCTTGCAAACCTCAGCAGGAGATTTTAAATCGTGCCACTTGCCATCGAGCCGTGAGACAAGTTTTATTTCTCCCTCAGGCAATTTTTGAACATTAACAATGGGTCGCCTCGCTTTTTGTGAAACAGCATAAGATGACCCTTGTTGCAAAAAGTCACGTAAAGCGGTAATTTTACGTGCCTCGGCATCGAGATCAGAGGTCTTAAGCGGAGCTTCGAGGTTTTCGCGATGACAATCGGTGCAGCTGATTTTAACCGCATCTTCCTTATGTGGATAAAAATTGCCATCACCCATGGTTTCCCAAGCATCGTGGCAATCTACACATGCCAATCCGGCTTCATGATGTACATCGGCGGTTGTTTTCAAAAAAACTCTTTTCCCTTCAATAATCCTATACTCTTGCCCGGGTTGAAGCTCTTTTGCGGATAGTAAAGTTTCATACCAGCCGGCAAAGCTTTCCGTAATGCGCCCGGAGCGATTGTGACAGCTTGCACATTTATCATTGCTAATATCGATGGTAAGGCGAGGATGTAAAGCGGGAACCTGGCCTTTAGCCCCCTTATGGTAATACTTTTCGACCATGGTCGCAGTCAAAGAATCGTAATGCAAATGACAGGCATTACATCCTCCTCCTTTTTCAAGGTAATGCGGAATGCCAGGCAGGTTCTTAGGCTGTCCCAAATGGCAGCCTGCACAAAGATTTCTCATGTGCAGATCGGCGGGTGAATTCTTTAAATCCTGGATATGAAATAAACCATGAGGCTCCGTTAATTCACCAAAAACATACTTATCCACACTCACCATGCCGCTGAGAGTAGTCATCAATGAGGTATGGATGCGCTGGGTGATATCGGCATGGCAATTGGCTGAACCACAGGTAAGATGGGCTGTTGAAAGATCTCCGGGAACTAAAATCATTCCCCGATGGGCAGCTTCCTCGTCGGCAGTAAAAGGGTTCCCCAGATGACAGGATGCACATCCTATGGAATGGGGATCGTGCGAGGGTGAGAAACCTTTCATACCTCCATGGCAGCTGAGGCATCCCTCATATCGCCCCAAAACAAATGCTGAATCTGGCGAACTCAGCGAATCACCAGCAGAGTTCCAAAGGGCCACCCGGGGATTGAGGATAATATGTCTGTTTGTACTGTATTTCCAAGGGGGTATCCACTCCCAATCGGCTCCACGGAAAAACAAGGCAATAAGCGTAAATAAAAAATAAATGAAGGCAACCATTAATAAAAAATACCCTGATAGAGTGTAGGCCTTATGCCCCATAAAACGTAAAAGATAAATCAACAGGAGCATAAGCATGAAACCCAATACCACCGGCAAAGGAGAAGAAAAATAATGCAAAATCTCCTGAACACCCAGGAAATACCATGGGCCCTTTGCTACTGCTGAGAAACCATCATGCAAGGGTGCAGCCAGGAAAAGGGATAGCAAAAGTGATATGAGAAGGGCATGCAAGGCAGGCTTAACCGCTGTCCACAGCAAACGCGAATGTTCAACAATAACAATAAACAAGATTATAGTAGCTGTGGCCACATGGTGAATATAAATAACCTGCAGATCATCAGGGCGGCCCAAAAAGAATTCCTTTAACCATTCTCCAGCAAAGGGAATTGAACCAAATATGGAACCCAGAATCTGTACTGCTTGCCGACTATCCGGGTCGTCTTTCAAAATAAAGCCAGAAATCAATACATAGAAAAGAAACACCAGAGCAAAAACCAAACGCATCCATATTCCATGCTTTACTACACCAAATTCCCGGCGCAAACCATAATCGAGGATGTGTATGAGTGTAGAAATCAAAAAGAGCTGTGCAGTCCAATAGTGAAAATTGCGGAAGAAGGCAGCCCAGGGATTAAAGATCATCATTTTGGAAACAGAAGCCCAGGCATTATGAACATCGTAAGGTAAAGCCAAAACTACCCCACTGGCTGCACAAAGTAAAAATGAAGCAGTTGCAGCCTGCCCGTACGGGTAGGCTTTGAGATATTCCCAGGTCTTTCTGGCTATGCTCTTCATTCTCTACTTATGAATACAAAGTAAAGATAAAAGGAATTATCTATTCAACTTGACCCATAATTTATCGGTTTCAGGAGAATAAATTGCCTCCAAACGATACAAAGGTTTAGAGGCAGGCCCTTTCACAGGCAAACCTTCTCTGTTGAAACGACTGCCATGGCATGGACAATGAAGCTGATCGTCGCGTGCTTCGCGAATAGTGCAACCTAAATGTGTACAACGATTTTCAAAGGCGAAAAAACGATCACCTTCTCTGCTAATAATCACCTTATCGAGAACCAGAAATCCGTTTACCTCCGAAGCATTGATTACAAGTGTTTTTGTTCCTGTTTCCAATTGCCTTTGTCGATGCATCATGGCAGCAAAAGCGCCAAAAACGGGCAACCACAGGCCCCAAAAAAGCCTTTTTAAAAACTGACGCCTTGTCCACGGGCCCGGTCGCCTTAATTCACTCATTTTTAAAGACAATTAAAATTTTAAATTTTAAATTTCCCATGCGAAGGTACGGGGGTTTCGTCAGATTTCATTGTAAACCCATCCGGATACCAACAACAGGCAAAAATCTATGTAATTAAAAATAATTAAGATAACGCAATAAAATCTGCTTATTTCTGATTACCTTTGGATAGTAATTGCAATGCTGAAATGGTACCGAAGAACTTTGGTATTCTTTGCTTACTTGCTATACTCACACTTCACGCAACAGGTCAAGCGGGATTTACGGAAAACCGGGGGCAATGGCAAGAACCGTTTTTATACAAAGCCGATATAGCTACAGGTGTAAGTGTATTTATTGATCAGCATGCATTAATATTCAACCTGGCAGAACTCAGCCACAGGGAGGAAGACAATGCCGCTACAGGTAAACCAGATTATAACCACATCCATGGTCATGCCTTTCGGATTGTTTTCGACGGGGCTGTTTTTAAAGACATTTTTCCGGGAGATCCTCTCCCCGGATATGAAAATTTCTTTCTTACAAACGATTCAAAGAGGTGGGTCGGTGGATTGAAAAAATATAAAAATCTCATTTTAAACGAAATATGGCCCGGCATTGATTTGAAATTAGAAATCAGCGGAGGAAGGCTTAAATACACATTCTTTCTTCAAAAGGGGATTAATGCGAAGCGTATTAAGCTGTATTATGAAGGACTGGAGGAATTAAAACTGAACAACAAGACACTGGAACTAAAAACCAGTATCGGCAAAATTATTGAGAATGAACCTATTGCCTGGGATCAAAAGGGCAACAAAATTCAGGTTAGCTATCAGCTTAATGGGAATATTCTGCAATTCGACGTTCATGATTTTTTAGAAGAAGAAAGCCTGGTGATTGACCCTGAGTTAATTTTCTCTACATACACCGGCAGTACGGCAGACAATTGGGGTTTTTGTGGAACCTATGCTCCTGATAAGGCAGTGTATTCGGGGGGAATAGTATTCAGCACAGGATATCCGGTTAGTATAGGTGCCTGGCAGCAAAACTTTGCGGGGATATGCGATGTAGGAATAATAAAATATGATTCAACGGGTACCCAACGACTATGGGCCACCTATCTGGGAGGGCAATATGCGGACCTGCCCCACAGCATGATAGTAAACGAAGCCAAAGAATTGATAATACTGGGAACCACAGGTTCACTCAATTTCCCGGTAACCTCAGATGCATTTGATACCACCTTTAACGGAGGCACAGCCTTGAACTATGCCTCCCTGAGTTTTCCTCAAGGCAGCGATATGTTCATCACCATCTTGAGTGAAAATGGCACACAGCTTAAAGGGAGCACTTACATTGGAGGCTCTGATAATGATGGACTTAATTTCAGGCAGCGTTATGCCTCCTACCTGATGGCAGGAAACGATAGCCTTTATTTTAATTATGGCGATGGAGCAAGGGGGGAGGTTATTACCAACAACGCCAATGAAATTATAGCCGGTTCGTGTACATTTTCTCAAGATTTTCCTACGTCGGTTGGAGCGCCCCAACAGGCAAGCGGAGGCCAGCAGGATGGGGTAATATTTAAACTCGACAGGTATGCGCAGCACCTGCTATTCAGTACATATTGTGGTGGGAGTGGCGACGAAGCCATTTATTCCGTGGCGTTGGGGAGCGAAGGGAATCTTTATTTTGCCGGTGGCACCAATAGCAATAATCTTCCGGTTACCTCAGACACGTGGCAAAGTAGCCGGCCTGGCGGTAGTGCAGATGGATTCGCCGGTTACATTATTCCCGGACAGCCACAGTTTGCTGGTCTTACCTATTTTGGATCTCAGGCTTACGATCAGGTGTATTTTATCAAAACCGGACCCGATGGATATCCCTATCTTTATGGGCAGACCAAAGCCTCAGGAAATACCCTGATGATAAATGCCACCTATGGTCAACCCAATAGCGGTCAATTTATCGCAAAATTATCCCCCAATTTAAGCGACCTATTATGGAGTACTGTTTTCGGAACCGGCGACGGGAAACCCAATATATCACCCACAGCCTTCATGGTTGATGTTTGTAATCGCATTTATATAAGCGGTTGGGGACGAATTTTTGGAAATAGCGTGGTGAATGGGGTACCCTATCCATGGGGTTCGGTTTTTGGTACAGTAGGATTGCCTGTTACACCAGATGCCATTCAAACCCAGACAGATGGTCAGGATTTTTATGTAGCTGTATTTTCACCCAACGCTTCAGGTCTGGACTATGCTACATTTTTCGGCGAATTACATTATGCCGGATGCTCTTTCAGCGGCCATGACCACGTAGATGGAGGAACAAGCCGCTTCGACCCGCAAGGAAACATCATACAATCGGTTTGCGCTTCCTGCGGTAGTTGTCAACAGTTTCCAACTTCTCCCAATCCAGGAGCCTGGTCTAACTCAAACAATTCCTGGAATTGCAATAATGCTGTTTTCAAAATAAAACTGAAAAGCGATTTTGCCCTGGCCGGATTCGAGCAACCCACCTCAGGTTGCGCCCCACTGGCTGTTCAGTTTAAAAATACAGGGAGAGGCACTTCGTTTGAATGGGACTTTGGAGACCCTGCATCGGGTAGCAGCAACAGCTCGACCCAAGCCAATCCAGTGCACACATTTCAACATTCAGGAATTTACCCAATTCGCCAAATTGCCTGCTTACCAGGTAGCTGCAACGGCTGCGATACACTCGTTCGCCATCTTTTAGTACTCTCCGATACTACTATTCGATTAGATACACTCAAAATCTGCAAAGGAGAGTGGATTCAGGCCGGTATGATGCCCGTGCCCGGTTCAAACGCAACTTATCAATGGATACCTGCCTCAGGCCTCAGCGCTTCCACTATTCCCAATCCAATGGCCTCACCCTCTGCTACTACAGATTATATTTGTTTAGTAAGTCATGGTGGATGTACAGATACACTTTTACAAAGAATTGAAGTATCAAACATAGGCGCATTTGCCGGGAATGACACAACAGTTTGTTCTCCAGCGTTTACACTCACGGGCAATTCAGGAGCCAGAGGTTCAAACTTCCAGTGGTCTTCGTCACCCCTGTTTACGGATACTTTAAATTCAACATTCTCTGACAGCACCGCCACTATTAACCTTCTCAACTTTGGGAGCCATTTCTTCTACTTAAAAGTAATCAACGCAGAATGTGAAGCTATCGACAGTATTTTTATCGATTTCCAAGGGACTGAAATCGAGGCCGGAGGCGACAGGGAAATTTGTAAAGGCGATACAGTGCATCTGCAGGCTGTCAATCTCTTCGCATCTCATCCTGTTACATGGAATTGGCAACCCTCCGCAGCAATCCTGGGGAATAACCAGCAGCCCAATGTGACAGCCTTACCCGACAGCACAACCCTCTTTATAGTCACTGCAACTACCTCATGGGGATGCGTGGCGACGGATACAGTGAAAGTGGAAGTAAGCCGGATAGAACCCCATGCCGGAAGCCTCAATTGCTCCTGCCACGATCTTTGCAATGGCTCAGCCTGGGTAGCTCCTGCGGGAGGTTTTCCTCCTTATACGGTTAGTTTTAGCAATGGAGTCGCAGGCAACCTCATTCAGCAACTTTGCCCGGGTGAATACCTGGCCTATATCACCGACTCCCTGGGGTGTGATACGACTGTTCATTTTTTAATCACAGCCCCAAGCGAATTAAAGGTTGAAGCGCAAATAACGCCTCCGCTTTGCCATGGTGATAGCACCGGTTCTGTTCAATTACAGATTTCCGGTGGTACACCACCTTATATGGTTCAGTGGTCGAATGGAGCTACCGGAAATGCACTTAATAATTTGGGAGCAGGAACCTACATTGCATGGATTTCAGATGTCAACGATTGCGACACTACAATCGTCGTACAAATCGTTCAACCCTCAGCCATACAAATAACTCCTCACTTATATAATCCCATATGTAATGGACAAAGTAACGGAAGCATCTCCCTTTGGATGGAGGGTGCAACTCCGCCCTATACAGTAGTCTGGAATACCGGTGCTCAAGGAGATTCCATTGGTAATCTGCAGGCAGGGAACTATACTGCTTTAGTCAGCGATAATGTGGGATGCGATACGATTGTAAATCTGGTATTGACCGAACCAGAAGCCCTTCAGGCCTTTGCAGTGCTAAATCCCCCTCTGTGTTACGGACAGGCTTCCGGAAGTATTCGATTAACCGTTAGTGGAGGGATAGCCCCCTATAGCCTGCTGTGGAGCACGGGTGATACATCCTCCCTGTTGCATCAGCTTGAAGCAGGTAGTTATTCGTTAACCGTAACGGATAACAATGGCTGCCAGTTAGATACTACGTTTTCCCTTGAAAGCCCACCACCCTTTATCATCTACCCGACTCTGCATCATGTAACCTGTATGGGTTGGGGAGATGGTGCCATTGATGTTAATGTTCAGGGAGCAACTCCTCCTTATGTTTTTCAATGGAATACAGGTCAGACCAGTGCCTATGTGAACAACCTTTCCGGAGGTTTGTATAGCCTGACTATTACAGATACCTATCAATGTGATACAACGCTAAGCTTTAACATTATCGAAGCCACGAACCCTCTTCAGGTAGAATTTCTTGAACAAATGCCCAGCTGCTACGGATACAGCGACGGTCAACTCATTGCAAAAGTTAAAGGGGGTATTTCGCCCTACCAAATAAGCTGGCAGAATGGTCTTAGCGGAGACACAATTAAAAACGTTCCAGCGGGGATTTATTCCGCTGTTGTTACTGACCTTAATGGCTGCACCATTTTGGCAAGCGATACTGTTTTACAACCCGACAGCATAAGCATTCAGGCGCAGATCATCCATCAGCGCTGCGGAGGAGGCCAACCCGATGGTAGCATTCATTTGTCCATTCTTGGAGGGACACCTCCGTATGCTATTTCTTGGAATAATGGTATGAATGGCCTGGACATCGATAAGCTGAGTGCCGGGGTTTATCAGGCAACAATCACAGACACCAAAGGATGTCAATATACATACACAGCCATCGTGCATTCACCTGCACCCCTGGTTGCTGAGGTAATAACTAATCCGGCCTCTTGCCATGATAAGGCCGATGGAAACGCCATTCTTCATTTTACAGGCGGCACCGAGCCTTATACATTTATATGGGAAGATGCTTCCAACGATAATCCAAGATGGTCCATGACACCCGGCCACTACCCTTTTAAGCTGATTGATGCTGTTCAATGCACCCTGATTGACACGGTCTTCATTACAGCTCCAGCTCCACTCAGTGGAAGCGAAATGATAACCCCTCCTGAATGTGAAGCTTCCAACAACGCCTCGGTTCAGATAGAAGCTGAAGGAGGTACTCCGCCTTACCACATCGTTTGGGAAGATGGCTCGCTATCCTTTTTCCGCAACATGCTAGCACCTGCTATCTACAGCTATACCCTCTCCGACAGCCACCAATGTCAATACACTGACACCATGGAAATTAAGCTCCCTGACTGTAGTTTATTCATTCCCAATGTATTTACACCCAATGGAGACGGGGTCAACGATTACTTTATCATAAAAGGCATTGAGAACTTCCCGCATAATCAACTGTTAATTTTAAACCGTTGGGGAAGAGAAATCCTGCAGTTCAGTGGTTATAAAAATGAATGGGATGGGTGCGATGGCAGCGGCAGCCTGGTAGCCGAAGGGGTTTATTATTTCATTTTAAAATTGAGCAACGGTAAGGAGTATCACGGATCGGTAACGATTATCCGCTGATTCAAAATATTATGTATTTGTGAATAATTCTGCTTATTTTTGCCGCAAACGTTTGATAAACACCCATTCACCATAAAATCAAAGATTTATGAAAAAAGTTCTTGTTGCAACCGAGAAGCCTTTTGCATCGGCAGCCGTAGCTGCCATTCGCAAAGTGGTGGAAGATGCAGGATATACCCTTGCATTGCTTGAAAAATATACGGCCAAGGAAGACCTGCTCAAGGCTGTGGCCGACGTTGATGCATTGATCGTGCGCAGCGATATTGTCGATCGCGAAGTGCTGGATGCCGCCAAAAATTTAAAAATTGTGGTTAGAGCCGGCGCCGGTTACGACAACATAGATCTGACTGCCTGCACCGAAAAAGGTGTTGTAGCTATGAATACCCCAGGACAAAACAGCAATGCGGTAGCTGAACTGGCTTTTGCAATGATGCTTTACATGGCTCGGGGTGGCTTTGACGGTGGCACTGGTACTGAGCTTAGAGGTAAAACTTTAGGACTGCATGCCTATGGCAATGTAGGAAAATACATGGCAAAAATTGCACACGGATTCGGAATGGAGACTTACGCTTTCGACCCATTTGTGAGCAAAGAAGCTATGGAGGCAGACGGAGTGAAACCTGTGGAAAAAGTGGAAGACCTTTATCGCACCTGCCAGTACGTTTCACTCCATATCCCGGCCAATGAGCAAACGAAAAAATCCATTGGTTTTGCACTGATGTCGTTGATGCCTAAAGGAGCAACTTTGGTTAATACTGCACGTAAAGAAGTGATTGATGAAGAAGGCTTACTTAAAATGTTCGCCGAACGCGCTGATTTTAAGTACCTGAGCGACATTGAACCTGCATGCAAAGCCGACATTGAAGCCAACTACCCAAAGCGCTTCTTTTTCACTCCTAAAAAGATGGGAGCTCAAACTTCAGAAGCCAACAACAATGCCGGAATTGCCGCAGCAAGGCAAATAGTAGATTTTTTCGAAAAAGGAGATATTCGATATAAAGTGAACAAATAATTTATTAATTTAGTCCCTGTTCTTTTCTTTCTGAAAACCGGATACATCCCCAAAGCATAACCATGCTTTGGGGAATCTCCCGGGGCATACTACACATGCTGATGAACCTCCACCAGCACGGCTTGCCGAACAAGAAACCTGAACCAGGTTTGGTATCAGGAAAATTTTAAAACTGCAACAGCATAACTCTCATATAAACAATAGTTTTATGGCATTCTTCAGGTTTCAAGATTTAAGGGTTTACCAGAGGATCCTTGAATTTGCAAGGTTAGCCGATGCCCAGGTTCAGAAAGAACCCGGAATGGACGGCGTGGAAGTTTTTCCCCGGCTTTCGGAGACAGCACTCCGGGCAGCAATGAAAATAGCCGAAGGAGCAAGTATGCCGCGAGATGTATTTGTACTGCAGGTGCGAGATTCTAAAACAAATATTCGCGAATGCGTTGTTCTTCTCGACTACGCCCACTCCAAAGGAATTATCAGCCAGGATAAATACTCCCAGCTGGTGAATGAACTCGAAGAAATCACCAGAATGTTAGGGGCGTTGATTACCTCACTGGGGCGCAACAATGCCTTGACAAATGGCGATAATCAGGAAGAAAAAGATTGGGACGCACCAAACGACTAATCTTTCATCAAAAAAAAACAAACATAACATGGCTATACTTAAACCTTTCAAAGGCTTACGTCCTCCTAAAGCGATCGCACACCTGGTAGCTGCCAGGCCTTACGATGTGCTCAATTCAGTTGAAGCCCGCAAAGAAGCGGAAGGCAACCCCTATTCCTTGTTGCATATAACAAAACCCGAAATCGACCTTCCCCTGGGAACCGATGAACATGCACCTGAAGTGTATGAGAAGGCAGCTGAAAATTTCTGCAAATTCAGGGAAAATGGATGGTTGGTCCCAGACAATAAGGAACTACTCTACATTTATGCTCAGACGATGGAAGGTCGAACCCAGTACGGAATTGTGGGTTGTGCAGGTGTGGATGATTACCTCAATGGTATAATTAAAAAGCACGAACTCACCCGCAAAGACAAAGAAGAAGACCGAATGAAACACGTCAGGGTGACCAATGCCAATATGGAGCCTGTATTTTTCACCTATCCCGCTGTCGCAGAAATAGACCAGATTGTAGAAAATATCGTAAAAACCAGGGAACCGGAATACGACTTTACGGCTGCAGATGGATTCGGACACCATTTCTGGGTGATTGACGATGAAGCCACAATCCGGCGAATCGTTGAACTTTTTGCCCGGATTCCCTATACCTACGTCGCCGATGGTCATCACCGTACTGCTGCTGCCGCACTTGTGGGCGCAGAAAAACGTAAAAACAATCCTCACCATAAAGGCGACGAAGAATACAACTACTTTATGGCTGTACATTTTCCTGATAATCAACTACGTATTATTGACTACAACCGCGTGGTGAAAGACCTCAACGGCCTGTCCCCCGAAGAATTCCTCCACCGTCTGAATATACATTTTGAAGTCAAAGAAAAGGGAAGCCAGCCTTTTAAACCCACTCATTTGCACGAATTTAGCATGTACCTCGGTGGAAAATGGTATTCGATGGAAGCAAAGCCAGGCACTTACGACGATAACGACCCCATCGGAGTACTTGATGTAACTATCCTTAGTCGACTTGTACTCGATGAAATCCTCGGCATTAAAGACCTGCGCACCGACAAGCGCATCGATTTTGTGGGAGGCATCCGGGGGCTTGGTGAACTACAGCGCAGAGTCGATAGCGGCGAAATGGCAGTTGCTTTTGCATTGTGGCCGGTATCTATGAAACAACTTATCGATATAGCTGATACAGGCAACATCATGCCGCCTAAAACCACCTGGTTTGAACCCAAACTGCGTTCAGGCCTGGTTGTGCATACACTCGATTAAATCAGGGTATATGGTAAAAAGGCCGGGGATAGTATCTCCCGGCCTTTTAATTGATATTTGCCATCTTCTCATTTACTCTATTACACTCGTCATTACTCTATTACAAACTCATTCATCTTCAAACTGAATCCAAAACTGCGAACCAGCTATGACTGCATCAGCTACTATTATCTGGGACTGGAATGGCACCTTACTCAATGATGTAGAATATAGTATTCAAACCATGAATTCACTGCTCAGCGAGAGGGGGCTCGATTTGATTGATTACGAAAAATACCGTCAATGGTTTGAATTTCCGGTAATAAAATATTACCAAAAATTGGGATTCGACTTCACTCGTGAATCGTTTGAGGAAGTCGGACTTGAATTCATGAAACGATATTTCGCTGGCATGGATTCCATAAAACTTTATGATCAGGCGGAAAGTTCGCTACGTTGGTTCAGGTCTATCGGATGCCGTCAGATGATCCTCTCATCTATGGAGCAGGAAATGCTTGGGAAAATGCTGAAAAATTTAAACATCCTCGATTTTTTTGAACATGTGGTGGGTATCGATAATCATTATGGTGGCGGAAAAATCGAAGCCGCCCACAAGCTTCATTCTATACTGAATCCAAAAGACAACAGGGTATTGTTAATTGGAGATACCTTACACGATGCTGAAATTGGTCAACAAATGGGCTATCAGGTAGTTTTGGTCTCTCATGGCCATCAAGACCATCAAGTGTTGCGTAAAGCGAATGTACCTGTTATGGGTGACCTGGCCGAGTTGGTGGGGTGGTTTTACACATCAACATTCAAATAATTCTATAAAGACAACTAATAATCAGAGAATTAAATTATTTGAAAAAAGATTTCACCACCAAAATTATTCAATCATAATAAACGATGATGCATGCTTCAAAGGGCTGCTTCTTTATCTATTTAAGAAAAGGCAACTCATTATTAGCAACCCAAACAGGAAAAACCTTTTGGAAAGCCACCAGGCAAGAATTGAGGAATCCTAACTATATTTGCACAAGAACATAATCGAAAAATGGAAAAGATAACGATTCTGGGTGTCAGGATAACCAACAGAGCAGAAAAATCAGTGGCTGTGCAAAACGTGCTGACAATGTATGGATGTAGCATTCGTACCCGCCTCGGACTTCACGATGTAGTAGATGGCAATTGCAGCCACACAGGTTTAATTTTGCTTGAGCTAACCGGTGATGAGGAAGAGATGCAACGCCTTGAAAATGCTCTAAGAGCCATTGAAGGAGTTGAGGTTCAGAAAATGGTTTTCGCTTAATGCCGGCTGAGAAGCGTTATTTCCTGCATTTTGCCTTCGACGGAACACAATATTGCGGATGGCAGCGTCAACCAAATGGCATTACGGTGCAGGAAACTCTCGAGAATCAGCTTGGGATACTCCTCAAACATCGTGTGATGCTCACGGGTTGCGGCCGAACAGATACAGGTGTTCATGCCACAGATTTTTATGCTCATTTTGATACCCCAGAACTCCCTTTAAACCGGAGGATAGAACTGTGCGAAGCACTTAATCATACACTACCCTCCGATATCGTAATTTACGACATTCTTCCTGTGAGAGAAGAAGCGCATGCAAGGTATTCGGCCCTGTGGAGAACTTACAGATACTATGTTTCCACGCATAAAGACCCCTTCCACACTTCTTACCGATGGTTTCGTTTTCACCTCCCGGATATTGAAAAAATGAATCAGGCAGCAGCATTGTTGCTGAAAACTGATGATTTCACAAGTTTTGCCAAACTGCATTCCAACAATACCAACAATCTTAGCAAGGTAACGGAGGCCCGATGGGAAAAGCACGGACACGAGCTTATTTTCACCATTACGGCCAACCGTTTTCTCCGTAACATGGTAAGAGCTATTGTGGGAACTTTGTGGGATGTGGGCAGGGGGCGGTTTACGGTGGAAGAATTTCAAAGGCTCATTGAAAACAAAAACCGCTCACAGGCGGGAGCTTCTGTACCTGCAAGCGGTCTCTTCCTCGAAAAAGTAGAATATCCTGCGGAGATATTTTTAGCAAAAGATTAATCTGTCACTTCAGTAGATCCTTAACGTTATCTATACTACCATCTACAGGAGCAGGTTTTATTTTCAGCAAATGAGCGATCAGCGGATACAGATTTACGTTTTCAAAGGCTTTTGAGGTGTAACCCTTTTTGAAGGCAGGGCCGGTGGCATAAAATATGCCGTGCATATCGGGATTCTCATTGTCGTATCCGTGATTCCCGATATATTCCTTTTCTGTCCGATAAAGCTTCACATTCCAACCTTTGTTGGCAACCACCACCAGGTCGTGAATACGTGGATGGGTACCATAATGCAGACGAGCGGGCACTTCCTCTTTTTTCCACACCGTAAGCTGCGGAATCTTTTTCAGACGATTGTATAAAGAATCTTTATAAGCTGGAGTTGCCGAAATATTCAGGTGCATATCCATTCCTGAACCGCTCTCAATCCAATACTTAGGAACCAGTTCATCTAAATAAAGCGTGTTACCGGGCTGCACTTCAGCCATGCCATGGTCGGAAACCACAAGAAAGTTGATCTTGGAGCCGAAGGGAAGCTCAGCCAGCCGTGTACGAAAAACACCTACCAGTGAATCGAGATAACTCACCATTTTTCCTGTAGAGGCTGCCAGTGGGCCTTCGTGGTGACTGATTTCATCAGGTTGATGAATATACCACATAATCAGATGAGGCCGACGAGCTTCGGGAAGTTGCAACCAACTGATAACAGTATCGATGCGGGCGGTGAATGGGATAGACTGGTCGTATTTTTTCCAGATGGAGGGGTATTTCCCTTTGATGGGTGCTTCGCTCCCTACCCAGAAAAAAGATGCGGTTTTTATGCCCTGGTTTTCGGCCGTAACCCAAATAGGCTCTCCTCCATAGAAGGCTGGATTTTCAATGCTCTTTCTGTTGGTCATTTCAAAAACCCCCACCTGGGGATCGTAAAAACCATTTTGAATAAGGCCATGATGGTCGGGGTAAAGACCTGTGGCCATCGAATAATGGTTGGGGAAAGTCTTGGTAGGAAAGCACGGTATCATCGCTTCGGCATGTACTCCTTCTTCAGCCATGCGATTGAGGTTAGGTGTAGAAAAATGCTGAGGATAATCCCAACGAAAGCCGTCGAGCGAGAGAACTACCACATACGGTTGTTTTTCAGGGCCACGGGTGCACGAAAAGGGAAGGTAAAGAGTGATGGCCAGGCCAATTATAACCAGGAGCCAACGGGCAATGGATATTCGCTTTTTATTCATGGGTTTTGGTTTTGCAGCAAAAATAAAGCTTTTGGAAAAAGCAGAAAATTAAAAAATCGTTAATTAACAACAGGGTTCAACCTTTCTTCTTCCACCAAAAGTAATTTTTCATAATCTCTTTGGCGAAGAGCAGTCCGGAGAATGTTGCGTGCATCACGTGTATCGGTAAATCTCTGTATGCAGGCGTGTAAAAAGTCGGTACTTCCATCAAAATCGTTAGCATAAAAAAAGCCAAAGCCTCGGTAACTTCCGTTAAGAACTTCCACAACGGATTTTTCTTCTTCCGAACGTCCTTTATGAATAAGATAAAAATTATCGTGATCCAATTTCACAGGAGCAATAGCTGCTTCCACCCTTTGATTGTAAGATTCAGGTGATTCGAGGCCGATACAGGCCCCATCGCATTGCCCAATAGAATGATGAAAACAGGCTCCGCGGCTTTTATAGAGACCGTTGAGTTTCTGGCACAGTCTGTAAGTCTCTGTCAGATAAAATAAGGCATTGCGCGCTGCAGTCATTGAATTAAAAGTAGTAATGGGGACCTTGTCTCCGTTGAGTTTTTCAGCTTTGAGGCAGAGGTAACCTTTCTCATCGTATTTTGCAAAAAGACCAATATTAAAGCCAATGCGCCTCTGCTGACGGTTGTAGATGGGCATATGACGTTTTATCTCCTCCGATTCGAGGAGCTGCGCAATAAGGTCGTTACCGGTGATTTCGAAAGAAACGTCGGCAATAGCAGCTCTCATTTCAAGGGCTTTACGGGTGGTATCGTTGTGCAGATGCTGAAGAACCCGGTCCTTGATGTTGCGGCTCTTACCAATATAAATAATATCGCCTCTTGGATTGTAAAAATAATAAACCCCCGCCTCCTCGGGAAGCTGACGAATGGTTTCCACTGAAAGTGCTGAAAGTGTTCCCCTGAGATTAAGTTTTAAGGGATCGGGATCGATGGCAAGTAAACGCTCAAACAACTTTACCGTAGCCAGGGCATCGCCTGCAGCCCGGTGTCTTCCGTTAATTTCAATCCCCAAATCTGCACAAAGATTTCCCAGACTATAGGAACGCATTCCCGGAATGAGTTTCCGGCTTAGCTTAACGGTGCATAACTTCTCCCGCTCATAATGATATCCAAGTCTTTTAAACTCTTCACGGATAAATCCATAGTCGAAACCCACATTATGAGCCACAAAAACACGACCATCCGTCATTTCCACAACCTTACGGGCAATCTCGCAGAAGCGCGGAGCATCCACCACCATGGCATCGTTTATCCCGGTAATCTGGGTGATACGCCAGGGAATACGCTGCTCAGGATTAACAAGGGTTGTAAACTCTTCAGTGATTTGCTGCCCGTCATAGTTATAAATGGCAATTTCAATGATACGTCCATCCCTGGCCGAGGTTCCGGTTGTCTCCAGGTCGATGATGGAATATTTTCCCATGATGAAGATTGGGTTGAAATGAATAAAACTTAGATTTCCAGTTTATTCCGAATAGCTTTTACATCGTTTCTGATTTCGTTAACAGTGCCATAAATGGCATCCGTAGTAGCCAGGGGCTCGGGAAATTGTTCTGTCATATAGTTGACAAACTTCCATACTTCGCGCACATCTTTAATATCGACGTCGAAAGGCTCGTAAGCAGGGTTGAGCGAGAAAAGCCGCAAAGTCCCATCAATGTCGATACGATTTTCCACTACTTTAAATACGATACCATCGGAAAGGGTCAGAATAATGTAAGGGTAGCGGCTGCGTATGGTTTGCCAGTTCTGCACAAACTCTCCGGTTACATAAGCCCCAGGGGGGATGGGCAACATACTGTCACCCGAAATCTGGAAGGTACGATACTTCTTATTTTTCGACAAAAAGGGAAGCCTGAAGGTAGGCAACACGCTCACAAAGTCGGGATCGGCAAAACCCGTGGCATATCCGGCCTTGGCTTTTTCATTCACAAGTTCAATATTTTCTTCATTGTCAACATTAACCGTTGTAGCCAGAACCCTGAGATTAGTGCCCCTGACGAAGGGGTCGTGGCCATGCTCGAGCTGCCAAAGCTGACTTTCGGTAAGGCGACTAAGATCGACCCGGATAAGGGTATCTACTGAAATTTTGTAATAATCAGAAAAAGCCAGCAACACACTCATGGGAGGTTCGGCTATCCCATTCTCGTACCCACTGAGCGTTGGGCGTTTCATATCAAGGGCAATGGCTACCTCATCCTGGGTACGCCCCTTGCGCTTACGAAGAAATTTGATATTCTGAGCGAAAAACATGGCAGTAAAGTTTGCAGCAAAGATAAGCTTTTTTATTCAAAATTATTAATTTCTCACCAAAGAAAAGATTAAAAAATAAACAAACCCAAAACCCGGAACCAGGAACCTGGAACCTGGAACCTGGAACTTGGAACCTGGAACTTGGAACCTGGAACTTGGAACCTGGAACTTGGAACCTGGAACTTGGAACCTGGAACTTGGAACCTGGAACATCAAATAAAATTACTCACGCCGGAGGTTTTGATTTTTTTGATTATATTGTAAACAAAATTCTGATTAAAAAATAAGCAAAGAAATGCAAAACGAGTCACTGATTTTCAGGTCAAACGGAGGCGAAGGCCGAACCATTGTGCATCTCGACATGGATACCTTTTTTGTGTCGGCCGAACGGCTTTACAACAGCAAGCTGGAGGGTAAGCCGGTGATTATCGGGGGCATGGGCGACAGAGGGGTGGTGGCGGCTTGCAGCTACGAGGCCCGACGTTTTGGGGTTCATTCGGCTATGCCCATGCGGATGGCCCGTATGCTTTGCCCCGAGGCCATATTCATACGCGGAGATATGGAGCTCTACAGCCGGTTGTCGCGTATGGTTACCCAAATCATAGCCGAAAAGGCCCCCCTCTTCGAAAAAGCCAGCATCGACGAACATTATCTCGACCTTACCGGCATGGATCGCTTTTTCGGGTGCTATAAGTGGGCTCACGAACTGCGCGAAATCATCATCAAAAACACGGGACTGCCCATATCGTTGGGACTATCGGTCAACAAGACGGTGGCAAAAATTGCTACCGGTGTAGCCAAACCCAACGGCGAAAAAGAGGTGCCTCCTCCCGAAGTCAGACCCTTTCTGGCTCCTTTGCCCATTAGCAAAATACCCGGCATAGGCGAAAAAACCCACCAAACCCTCCGCAGCATGGGCATCGCAACCATAGAAACCCTCAGCCAGATACCTCCCGACATGATGGAGCGCTTGCTGGGAAAAAACGGATTGGTGCTCTGGCGCCGGGCCAACGGCATAGACCCCACCCCCATCATCCCCTATTCCGAAGAAAAATCGATGAGCCACGAAACCACCTTCGACCAGGATACCACCGACGTTCAAAGTCTCCACGACACCCTTTTTCGTATGACCGAACGATTGGCCTTCGACCTGCGCCGCAAACAAAAACTTACCGGATGCATAACCGTAAAAATCCGCTACGCCAATTTTGACACACACACGCTCCAAAAACAGATTCCCTACACCTCGCTCGACCATGAACTGTTTCCCGTAGTCAAAACGCTCTTCGAAAAACTTTACCAGCGCCGCATGCTCATCCGGCTGGTAGGCGTAAAATTCAGCCATCTGGTAAACGGCGTCCACCAACTCGACCTTTTCGACCCATCGCCACGCCTCATCGAACTTTACAAAACCATGGACCGCATACGCCTGCGCTACGGGCCAAAGGCCATACGAAGAGGGGCTGCCTTCTGAGCAGCCCCCAGGTCTCAATGCCGAATAAGCTTACCTACCCGCGTTGTACCCCCTACCTGAAGACGATATACATATACGCCGGAAGGTAACGACGAAGTATTGACTACGGCCGGTAAATGCAACGACGCTACCATTACCCGCCGTCCATTTATATCCGTCAACTCCAGTAGTCCATACCCTTTCCCATCAACATGCAGCACATCACCAAAAGGATTGGGCCATAAACACTCACTCAAGCGTCTCTGGTTTTCGAGTCCGGTAAACTGACGATATTGATAAAATAACTGCATTTTCCGGTACAACTCCCATGTTTGGCCATCCCACATGTAACCGTTTACGGATTCAGGCATATGTCGCATGTATATAGAGTCAATGAAAGGAGGCCAGAGTAATTGTTCCATTAATACATTGTTATTATAAATTATTTCCTGCATTTCTATCGGTTGCCAGGTAAACGAAAAAATATCGTACCACCAGATAGACATTTTAAAGGGATTAAGTACCTCATCGTAATCAATTATTTGGCGTACATAAGGAATAAATGAAGCCTGGTCAGGGCTTATAAAGTTTATCAATGTATCAGGATCACCATTAATGGTATAAGATTGTGTAAAACCCCAGGAAGGCAGATAATCGCCTGAAATCGCATCCCATTGATAATTAAAGCGACTGATAAGCCTTCCCTGAGCATCGTAGTTATTTACCTCTTTATCAAGATTTACCCACTGCAAAGCTCCCCAATCGTAAACATAACGCCAGGTAAGGATATTTAACGTGCCCATATAAACATAATCCGTTCGATCGTTGTAAATCCAATTGTTCCATGGAATATAATAACTATAACCTGTTTCCTGCGTTAGTAAGCCACCACTCCTCACATACTCCCGCTTGCTGACTGGCCACAAAAAGCCGGTACTATCCGCCTCATAAAAATAGTTTTCTTTTAAACTCCCATCTGCATAATAAACTTCAACAGTTTTATTTACAGGAACAAATATACCTTGCTGGTTTAGAACATACTTCACCACTATCAGGGTATCAGGAGCGTAATAATATACATCATAATCGCCTAAAGTCCATCCACTTTCAGTCATTTTGATAACATTGCCATAATATCTGTATAAGGTATCAATGCGTCCATCGGGCCGAAATATCACAGTATCTTTTTCAATAGGCTCAAACTGACCCAATTCTGGCGAATACCAATATTGGGCCTGCTTGTTGAAACGCATCTGCTCATCAAATCCATAACTTTCTGCATTCTCATAAATCCAGTTTACACCGGTAGAGTCTTTGACCATTTCCAGGGTGCTGTCGAGCGTGTAAATCCAGACCTGAGGATTAATCCCAAGACCTTGAGCTGGCAACACAGAATTTACGAACTGCTGATTTTTTCCTTTAAAATCGCCGAATTTCCGGATTGTAAGATTTTGGCCCGGAACAGCTTTAATAATAATCAGCATTCCTGTCCATAAAATTAACTCCCGAGCTTTCATGGTTTTGGTTGTTTTAACATACAAAATTACTCATGCTTATCGCCAATTTGCTCTCCATGAAAGTTTTAAAAAATGTTGAAATTCTTGGGAGTTCCCAAACACAGGATATCTTTAAATTTTTTTCTGAGGTTTCCAAAAAGAATGGAGCCCGGGTATTTGCCAGGCTCCATTTTCTTAAGATCTATTTTAATGAATTAACGAGATTAGCTTTTGTTATAAAAATCAGGCATTATTCCCTTACTTACCCGAAGGGACCAATACTTCATCTATCACATGAATGACCCCATTTGTGCCTTGTACATCGGAAAGTACAACCTTCGAGGTTCCATTAATCGTAACAGAATTACCAATTTCTACATTAATGTTTCCGTTTAATGTTTCCACGGCTCCGCTTGAAAGCTGGTTTGATCTTACATTGCCCGCTACAACATGATACAGTAATATGGGGGTGAGATCCTCCTTGGTGAGCTGATCAATACCAGTGACACCTAACTTATTGAAAAGCTTATTAAAGGCATCGTTGGTAGGAGCAAATACAGTGAATGGACCGGTTCCATTAAGCGTTTCCACCAATTCGGCCTTTACAAGTGCAGAGACCAGAACACTGAAATTTGGATTACCCAATGCAAGATCTACGATGCTTGGAGGGAGCAACACTTTATCAATTACATGGATAATGCCATTAGAACCTACAATGTCGGTTAGGACTATATTTACATCCCCATTCAATTTTGCATTGGCTGCATCGACATTAAGTGATATAGATGCATTGTTGGGGCCGCTGCTAAGAGTTGAAATATATCCACTTTGTAGTTGAGAGGAATTTATCACTGAGCCAAGTACATGATACAATAAAATAGGCGTCAAGGTTTCGGCTGATAAGCTTTCCAAACCACTTATGCCTAAAGTATTAAATAGAGAACTAAAGGCTGCATTGGTTGGGGCAAAAACGGTATAGGTACCATTCCCCTGGAGCGTAGTGGCAAGATTTGCTTTGAGCACTGCAGCAGTTAAAGTAGTAAAGTCATTGTTAGCCAGTGCTATATCAACTATGGTTGGAGGAAGCAATACTTTATCAATGACATGGATTACCCCGTTGGACGCATCGATATCAGCCGAGGTAATGCTTACATTTCCATTTAGTTTAAGAGAAGCTACATCTACTTTGAGTGAAATGCCCAAATTTCCCGGGCCAGGGCTCAACGTTGATACATAACCATTGCTCAACTGATTGGAGGTTAACTTCCCTGAAAGAACATGATACAAAAGAATTGGTTTCAACTGGTCTACGGTTAGGTCATTAATACCAGTCACACCTAACTGACTAAATAAAGCGTTAAAAGCATCATTGGTAGGAGCAAATACTGTAAAAGGACCGCTCCCTTTCAGCGTTTCAGCCAAATTCGCTTTTTGAAGTGCTTCTACCAAAATGGAAAACTGTGAATTAGCGGATGCAACTTCTACCAAATTCTGTGGCTGGGGTTCTTCATTTTCTTCATCTTTTGAGCAACCTGCGAGTGTCATACTTACTAAACCCACTGCGACGAGGAGAACGAATAAATAATTTCGGTTTTTCATAGTATTAATGTTTTTGTTTAACATTAACCCAACAAAAGTTAAACAATTCTTGTTCAAAAAAACAACAAAAAGTTTAGACAAAATCTAAATTATTTGGTTAACACCTGGCTTTCAACTTACAAAATCACCAACTTTAACAGCATCGACCCCAATGCCCTCAAAACCTGAGAGAATTTCTTGACCCATAAGCATAAAGCATTCTTAATGAATATTTTAATATAACCTTTTACTGTCTAACGCACCGAATCATGAAAAAATCTTAGGTTTGCATTCTGTCATCATCTATTCTTTGAAAAATGAAAAAAATAAGCTTTCTTGTAATTATTCTCTTAACCACAATGTACCATCAATCGCTTGCAGAGTTCGTTACACTTGGCAACCTGAAAAGTTTTAACCAGCAGGGACAGCAACTGGAGATAAAAACCACTACGGGTAACGCCATCATTACGGTGATGCGGCCTGATATATTTCGCCTGCGAATTGTGAAAGACCAATTTGGACCGGATTTTTCGTATGCTGTGGTTGGTAAACCTCAAAAAACAGATTTTAAGGTCACCCGAACGAGTTCAATGATAACCGTCAGCACCCAGGCTTTAGTATTGGAGATAAGCACCCAGCCGGTACGTTTTACATTTAAAACAACCGATGGAAAAATCATCAACCAGGATGACCCCGCCCTTGGAACCAACTGGAATGGTACTGAGGTGACTACTTGTAAAACCTTATTTAAAGATGAGAAATTCATAGGATTGGGAGAAAAAGCCGGTAACCTCGACCGACGGGGTGCACACTATTGGCATTGGAATACCGATAATCCACGCTACGACAACAACAGCGATCCTCTTTACTCTACCATACCGTTTTATATGGGTCTGCATTCGGGTCTTGTTTATGGCATATATTTCGACAATACCCATAAATCGTATTTCAATTTTGGGGCTTCGCAGGAAAGATTCAGTTCATTTGGTGCTGACGATGGAGAAATGGACTATTACTTCATCGGAGGACAAAAAGTAGCGGATATTATTGAAGGATACACCTGGCTTACGGGTCGCATGCCCATGCCGCCGCTGTGGGCCCTGGGAAACCAGCAATGCCGTTGGAGCTATTACCCCGACGAAGAAGTCGTCAATGTTGCCCGCACCTTCCGTCAGAAAAAAATTCCTGCCGATGTGATTTACCTCGACATCCACTATATGGATGCCTATAAAGTTTTCACCTGGCACCCGGAACGTTTCAGCCAACCCAGAAAATTGTTGAGCACATTGAAAGACATGGGTTTTCATACAACTGTAATCATCGATCCGGGCATTAAAGTTGAAAAAGGGTATCATGCGTATGAAGAGGGTTTGAAAAACAACATGTTCATTAAATATCCCGATGGTCAGCCCTATCAGGGGCAGGTATGGCCCGGCTGGTGTCATTTTACCGACTACACCAAACCCGAAGCCAGAAAATGGTGGGGCAGTCAATTCAAAGGTCTGGTGGAAGATGGTGTTGATGGTTTTTGGAACGACATGAACGAAATAGCCACCTGGGGGCAGGCCACACCTACGTTCATCCACTTCGATTGGGAGGGTCAGGGAGCTACGTATCGTAAGGCAAAAAACATTTATGGCATGTTGATGGCCCGAAGCACCTACGAAGGCACCCGCTCGCTTTTGAAACGTCGGCCATTGGTACTCACCCGTGCAGGATTTGCAGGCCTTCAGCGCTACACCGCCATTTGGACAGGCGACAACCAGGCCAACGACGACCATATGCTGCTGGGCGTAAGATTGGTAAATAGTTTTGGACTTACCGGAGTTGCCTTTAATGGATACGATATTGGCGGATTTGGCGGTGATGCCACTCCAGCCTTGTACGCCCGTTGGATTAGTCTCGGCGCCCTCTCCCCTTTCTGCCGCACCCATAGTGCATTTAACACAAAAGATTCAGAACCGTGGTCCTACGGCGAAGATGTTGAAGACATTGCGCGCAATTACATCAACCTTCGCTACCGCCTGATGCCCTATCTCTACAGTCTTTTCAGAGAATCTTCCAAAACCGGCATGCCTGTACAGCGGAGTCTGGCCATTGATTACACCAACGCCCCAAGGACATTCTATTATGTTTATCAAAACCAATATACTCTCGGACCCTCTTTGCTTGTGGCTCCCTGTAAAAGCACCGATGAGTTCACAAAAGTTTTTCTTCCCGAAGGACAATGGTATAGGGTTTACGACGACCAGATGATTAGCGGAAACACTGAATTACTTGCAGAGACCCCGCTTAATCGTCTCCCTGTATATGTGAAAGCCGGAAGTATAATTCCTGTTTGGCCTGTTCTGCAAAACACAAGCGAAAACCCTGGCGATATTCTTGAAATTCACCTCTATAAAGGCGCAGGAACACACTCTTTTACATACTACGAAGACGACGGCCTTACCTATGACTATGAAGCCGGGAAATACTATGAAAGGGAAATTACCTATGATGGTAGCAACAACACCTTAACTCTTGCCCCCAAAAAAGGAGAATTCACCAGCCGATTCAACAAGCTCAAAATCATAATGCATGGCTTCAAAGCCAAAAGTGATGCTGAGAACAATGTAAAAAGAGAAATGCAGGTTGAAAAAACGGGTATTTTGCCCGAAGGATTTGGATACAACCAGGAAAACCCAGTGATTACTGCTGAATTGCGCGACGATGAAATAAAAATCAAGTTATATTAACATGGGCACCCTCACCGACAAAGTAGTCATCATTTCAGGGGCTTCTTCCGGCATTGGAGAGGCCACTGCGCGTGCCTTAGCTGCCGAAGGCTGTCGCCTTGTGCTGGCAGCCCGGCGAATGAAGAGACTTATTGCCCTCAAAGAATCCTTAGAAGCCCAGGGAGCACAATGCCTGGTAATGCAAACCGACGTCACCAGCCAGGGCCAATGGAAATGCCTCGTAGATAAGACCCTGGAACTCTGGGGGCAAATAGATGTGCTCATCAACAATGCGGGAATTATGCCCCTCTCTTACATAAAAAACCTCCGCATCGAAGAATGGGAGCAGATGATTGATGTGAATCTGAAAGGGGCACTCTACGGAGTAGCTGCAGTCTTACCCCACATGCGCAGCCGTCGAAATGGACACATAATCAATATCAGTTCGACTGCCGGGCGATGGCTCTTTGATGGAGGTGCGGTATATTGTGCTATCAAATTTGCCTTGAATGCCTTTTCGGAGGGTTTTCGGCGCGAAATAACGGCAAGCGAGGGAATTAGAATGACATTGATTGAGCCGGGCATCACTTCCACAGAATTACATTTGGGTATTAAAGACCCAGAGGTATTGCAGGCGGGGAGCAATCAACCACCAGTGCAACCCCTCATGCCTGAAGACATCGCCCAGTCTGTTGTTTATGCCCTGTCACAGCCAGCCCATGTGAATATCAATGAAGTTTTGGTAATGCCCACGAATCAAAAATCTTAACAAAACCAAATACCTTTAGAGCCATGTTTAGCGAAAAAGACCTCATACAGCTCAAGGAAAGGGGAATAGAACCCGATACAGTATTGCAGCAAATAGAACATTTCAAAAAGGGCTTTCCCTTTGCCGATTTGGTGGCTCCCGCAACCATAGGTTCTGGAATCATGAAATTTAATGATGAAGAAATTGCTGAGCTCGAATCTTATTTCGAACAAGCCAACCAGAATCTGGAAATGTTGAAATTTGTTCCGGCTTCAGGAGCAGCTACCCGAATGTTTAAACACCTATTTGAGTTCAAAGAAAAATTTGATGGGAGTGAAGCTGCTTTGCAAGATTTCGAAAAAGACAAAAGTTTCAACTCGGTATACAATTTCATATCACGGATTCATGATTTCGCTTTTGCCGGCCTTCTGGATGAGAAGCTCAGCGCCAAAGGAAGCAGTTTAAATGAAGCCCTAGAGAAAAAAGACTACCTTCTAATTATATCCGGCGTACTTGATAGCTGGGGGCTCGATTATGCCAATCTTCCCAAAGGCTTAATTTTATTTCACAAATATCCCGAAGGTCCTCGCACCAGTGTAGAAGAACACCTCGTAGAAGGAGCCTTGCACGCCCGAAATTCCAACAACGAAGTTCGCATCCATTTTACCGTATCACCTGAGCACAAAAGCAAATTTGAAGCACTCATTGCCGAAAAGAAGCCTTTTTTCGAAAAAAAACTGGGAGTTCGTTATCGTATCGACTATTCCATTCAAAAGCCTTCTACCGACACCCTGGCTGTCGACATGAATAATGAACCCTTCCGAAATGCCGATGGCAGTCTGCTTTTCAGGCCCGGCGGGCATGGAGCCTTACTCGAAAACCTGAACGAAGCCGGCGGAGACATTATCTTTATCAAAAACATAGACAATATTATTGGAGACAGGCTTAGAGCAGAAACCATCAAGTACAAAAAGGTTATCGGAGGCCTATTGCTGAAAATTCGTCATCGGGTCAATGAATTTTTGTTTCAACTCGATGCCGGAGGAGCACAGGCAAGTATGATCGCCGACATGGAAACTTATGCCCGAACGCAATTATTCATCAACATTCCGAAAGAGTATCATCACCTGAGCCTCAATGAAAAAGGGCAATGGTGGAAACATCGGCTCAACCGTCCTATCCGCGTTTGCGGTATGGTGAAAAATGAAGGGGAACCCGGCGGTGGCCCATTTATCGTACGAAACAGCAACGGAGAAATAAGTCTGCAGATTGTGGAATCATCGCAGATAAATCTAAAAGTCCCTTCACAGAAGGCCATTGTAGATCAGGCTACGCATTTCAATCCGGTAGATTTGGTATGCAGTATCAAGGATTATCGTGGCAGACGCTTTCATCTGCCTGACTTCGTAGACCCTGAAACTGGCTTTATCTCCATTAAATCAAAAGATGGCCGCGACCTGAAAGCATTGGAACTACCGGGGTTGTGGAATGGAGCCATGGCCAACTGGCTTACGGTGTTTGTGGAAACCCCTCTCATTACCTTCAATCCTGTGAAAACCGTCAACGACCTTTTAAGACCTGAACACCAATAAATCTTTTAACCCAATGAAAATTCTGATTTCAGGTTATGGACGAATGGGCAAAGAAATTGCCCAGAAAGCCACTGAGTTGGGACATGAAATTGTAGGAGTTTACAATAGAGAGGAAGATTGGGATTCTGACCCTCAAGCCCTGCAAAATTGTGATGTAGTCATCGACTTTAGCCGCCCTTTGGCTGCTCCGGGTAACATAAGGCGCTGCTTGGTGGCAGGTAAACCCATTGTGACAGGAACTACAGGATGGTATGACCACCTGCCCGAGCTAACCATGCTTTGCGAGAAAACAAATGGCGCTGTTTTCTATGCTCCCAACTTTAGCCTGGGCGTCAACATTTTTCTTGAAGCAGCCGAAAAGCTGGCTCAGGCGCTCAATAATTTTGCCTACGAAGCCTCTATCAAAGAAATACATCATATCCACAAAGCTGATGCTCCCAGTGGAACCGCCATTGCCCTTGCCGCAAGGGTCATCAGTCAGATGGACAAATACAACGAATGGCAAATAGTTTTATCAGGGAAAGCCGACGAAGGCAAACTACCCATAACCGCCGTTCGTGAGGGAGAAGTCACAGGTTTTCATGAACTTACATTTAGATCAAGCAATGACATCATTCGTCTGAGCCATGAAGCCCTCGACCGCTCAGGCTTTGTAATGGGTGCTCTGACCGCCGCAAAGTGGCTTCTCAATCGCCGCGGATTTTTTACTATGAAAGACATGCTCAGAGACTGATATCCCTTCATCCTAACTTTTATTTACTTCAAAATTTTTCTCGATGAAAAAACAGGATTTCCTATTTGCTGCAGGGGCAGTGCTGGTATTATTGCCTTTTTTTCTAATTCCGGAGGTGTATTCTTTTTATGATACCTTTAACCGAGAACATGGCATGTGGACCAGCTTTATCAAGTTTGCCATACTGGCTACTGCAGGTGAGTCGATTGGTCTGCGCATTCGCACAGGGAAATTTAATCAACCGGGTTTTGGGCTTCTTCCCCGGGCTGTAGTATGGGGATTTTTAGGACTTACGATCAAGCTGGCTTTCATCATATTTTCGGATGGTACCCTTAGTTTCCTCAAATATATGGGAATGCATAATGCCAAAGAATATATGCATGCGACACTCAGTATAGATAAAGTATTCGTGGCCTTTTGTATCAGTCTGTTTATGAATTTGATTTACGCCCCGGTGATGATGACCTTTCATAAAATTACAGATACCCACATAGTTATGCATGGAGGTAAGCTTAGCGCTTTGGCTCAGCCGATTCGCTTTGCCGAAATGTTCAAACAAATCAATTGGGATGTGCAATGGGGATTTGTTTTCAAAAAAACCATACCTTTTTTCTGGATTCCGGCGCATACGATTACTTTTCTATTACCCGCTGAATTTCAGGTACTTTTTGCCGCTTTGCTGAGTGTAGCCTTGGGGGTTTTCCTGGCTGTGGCCAGCCAGAAAGGGAGAAAATAATTTTCCGCAATCGTTTGAAATTTATATTTTAGCCCACACAAACTGCTTCACATGACTGACAGGATACCTATCTCGGGAGAAATTGTAAATAAGGTTATTAGCGATTGTGGACTTTCAAGCATTGGCAAAGCTTCGATAAGAGAAATAAAACGATTGGTAGATTGCCTCGAGAAAGCCAGCGGCCAGCGCTTTGTCCGGATGGAAATGGGCATTCCGGGCCTGCCGGCAGCATCCATAGGGGTTGAGGCCCAAATTGATGCCTTGCGCAAGGGAGTTGCCTCGATTTACCCCGACATTCAAGGATTACCTGAACTAAAAGAAGAAATTTCCTGCTTCATAAAGCTATTTATCAATACTGAAATTAAACCAGAAGGCTGCATTCCCACTGTTGGAAGTATGCAGGGCGCATTTGCTTCGTTTATGACAGTAAACCGGATGGAGGATGGGAAAAACAAAACCCTTTTTATCGATCCGGGGTTTCCTGTACATAAGCAACAAATAAAAATTCTTGGTCTTGAGTATCGCAGCTTCGATGTCTATAATTATCGTGGCCAGGCATTGAGAGATAAGCTTGAGGAAATGCTTTCGGATGGCACGGTATCCTCTCTTTTATATTCTAATCCCAACAATCCAGCCTGGTTCTGCCTCACAGAGGAGGAACTTGCCATAATAGCTGAAGTTGCCAGGAAATATAATGTTGTTGTAATTGAAGATTTGGCCTATTTCGGAATGGATTTTCGAAAAGATTATTCAAGGCCGGGGAAGCCCCCCTTCCAACCCAGCATTTCACATTTCTACGACAAGTACATCCTTCTGATTTCCAGCAGTAAAGCCTTTAGTTATGCAGGAGAACGCATAGGGATGCTGGCCATTTCAGATAATCTTTTTCACACACAGGCAAAAGGGCTTACCTCCTACTATGGTACTGATCAATTTGGCCATGCCTTCATTTTTGGAACACTCTATGCGCTAAGCTCAGGGACCTCTCATTCCTCGCAATATGCCCTGGCAGCCCTGCTCAAATCGGTAAATGATGGTAGCTATAATTTTTTGGATGAAGTTAAAGAATATGGAGAAAAAGCTGCCATTATGAAAAAAATGTTTACCGACAATGGTTTTAAAATTGTGTACGACAAAGACCTCGACGAACCCATCGCTGATGGATTCTATTTTACTTTTGCTTACCCGGGTTTCTCTGGTACAGAACTTCTCGAAAAATTAGTCTATTACGGTATTAGTGCCATATCCCTGGCTATTACGGGTAGTGACCGTACAGAGGGTATAAGGGCCTGTGTTTCATTGGTGGGTCGCGATCAATTCCCCGACCTTGAATACCGACTCCGTCGCTTTCACGAGGATCATCGTCATTGATATCCCGCGACAGCAAGAGAACCTTAATACTTATCCACCTACGTCATCAATTTAGCGGAGTGCTGTAATTGGGCTAAATTTGCCGATTCATTTCACCCGGCATGAATTATCCCCTGGAACTGCTTGCTCCTGCTCGTGACCTTACCACAGGTAAGGCCGCCATAGATTATGGTGCAGATGCTGTATATATAGGAGCTCCCGCCTATGGAGCAAGGGCTGCTGCAGGCAATAGCGTGGCCGACATAGAGAAATTAGTGAATTATGCCCATATATTCAAAGCCAGAGTTTATGTCGCCCTTAACACCCTTTTGCGTGACGATGAATTAGATGATGCTATCAAACTGGCGTATGATTTATGGAATGCCGGTGCCGATGCGCTTATCATTCAAGATTATGGACTAACTGAGGCCGGCCTTCCTCCCATAGCCCTCCATGCAAGCACTCAAATGCACAATTGCAGTGCAGACAAAGTGCTATTCCTCGAAAAATGTGGGTTTCATCAGGTAGTGCTGGCTCGTGAAACATCTCTTGAAACGATAAGGGAAATCAGAGCAGCCACCACCGTTCCACTCGAGTTTTTTGTTCACGGAGCATTGTGTGTATGCTATAGCGGGCATTGTCATTTAAGTAAGCATCTCACAGGCCGCAGTGCCAACCGGGGGGAATGCGCCCAACCCTGCCGGGCTTACTACGACGTAATTTCCGCAACCGGCAAAACCATTGCCCGTCAGGCTTATGCCCTCAGCCCCAAAGACCTCAATCTGTCTAATCATCTCGAAGAACTGATAGAAGCCGGGGTAAGCAGTTTTAAAATTGAAGGGAGACTTAAAGGGATTGACTACGTCGCAAATATAACCGCCTGGTATCGCCAACGCCTCGACCAATACCTGAATCTTCACCCAGACAGGTCTCGGGCTTCCACAGGCAGTTCAACACCCGATTTTGTACCTAACCCCCAAAAAAGCTTCAACAGGGATTTCACTACTTACTTTTTACACGGCCGCCCCGCTGATTTGTTGTCTCCCATACCTCGCTCAATCGGAGAACCTGCCGGGACAGTTACTCAGGTAAAAGGCAAATGGCTCATGCTCAGTAGTCAAATTGAAATAAAAACAGGAGACGGATTGGTTTTTCTTAACCCTGACAACAGCTGGGGTGGTGCCCGGGTAAGCAAGGTTGACAACAACCGATTGGAACTTTTCAACGAAGTCAAAATCAAGCCTGGAGCCAGGGCCTTTCGCAATGAAGACCCCTCCTTCACTCGTCTGCTTGAAAAATCGGATACCCGAAGAAAAATACTACTCCGTGCCCAATGGCAAGAAACTTCGGAGGGTTTTGCCCTTCATCTGACGGATGAAGACAACATTACCTCAATAACCAGCATTACAGCACTTAAAATACCTGCTCAAAACCCTGATAATGCAAGACGAACCATCATCCAAAGCCTGATGAAAGACAAAGACAGCCCTTTTAAGTTAATCATAGATGTAGATGAAAATTTAGCAGGTAAATGGCACCTCACGGCTTCTCAGGTTAATAACCTTAGGCGTGATGCACTGGACAAACATATCATACTGAGACAGAAACATTTTTCTCCAAAACCCGTTCCCTGGAATCTCTCTTCACACCCCTACCCGGTAGACGACTTCCTTCCATTTCTCGAGATTACAAACCACCTCCAGGAGAAGTTTTTTGAACGTCATGGGGTAGGGCCCTCTATTCTCGGCCATTTACCACCTCCACCCCTGATGGTCACCAAACACTGTTTACGCTATGCTTATGGGGTTTGCCCCAGGCATCAGGTTTACGACGCGGACCGCGACCCTGCCCTATTATTAAATAACCGCAATAAGCTTTATTTATCCTACGATTGCAGCCATTGTGTAATGATGATTCGCAAGGAAAAGAAACCATGAAAGGATTGACGTTCATTACGGGCGAGTGAATATTACCTTACACCGAAATTTTATAAGCCATTGAACAACAAATTTTTATACATTAAAGATATCTGCCGTAAATTTGAAAGCAAATAAACCGGATGATTCATTCATGATGAAAGATATAGAAACCCGCTCCTGGAACGATTATGAGCTGATTGACAGTGGCAATTTTCAGAAGCTCGAACGCTTTGGAGCATATGTTTTGATAAGACCCGAGCCCAAAGCATTATGGGACAAAGCCTTAAGCGATGCCGAATGGCAAAAGGCAGCCCATGCCGTTTTTAAAAAAACCCGAAACATAGACCCGGGCGACAAAGAAGAAACCGGAGAGTGGATAACCACTAAAGGTATGCCCCAGCAATGGAAAGTATCCTATCCTATGGAAAATTTCACATTAAGGATGCGGCTGGGACTCACCCCTTTCAGGCATGTAGGATTATTTCCCGAGCAAGCGGCCAATTGGGACTTCATTTATGAATCGGTGCAGATGATACGTAGTGAACGTCCACGGGTACTTAATCTCTTTGCATATACAGGTGCTGCCTCCATTGTAGCACGGGCTGCCGGAGCTGAGGTGGTGCATGTTGAGGCGCTAAAACAACTCATCACCTGGACCCGCGAAAACATGGAACTTAATAATCTGGACGGGATTCGCTGGATGCTCGATGATGTGGTTAAATTTGTTAAAAGAGAGATTCGCAGGGGAAATCAGTATCACGGCATAATTATGGATCCTCCGGCATATGGACGCGGACCCGACGGTGAAAAATGGATACTCGAAGAACAAATTGCTTCACTGCTCAAAGATGTCAGACAAATTTTGCATCCACACACCCGGTTTTTTGTCCTCAACCTCTACGCTAAAGGAATTTCTCCTATGATAACAGAAAACCTTTTCGACACAATTTTCGGTAAGGTTGACAATAAAACCATTGGAGAACTTTATATAACCGACCGTCAACGACACAAAATGCCATACGGCAGCCTCCTGCGTTTTCGGGAAATCTGAAGCACCCTGCAGCTCCCCTTCCTATTACGGATAGTACCGGTAGCTTCACTTTTTGTAAAAAAATGTTAAAAACCCAAATAATCCGGTACAAAGTCACCCTTTCCAATTGACGAAATAATAAGCATTTGAACAAGTGGTTTGGCAAATTTGAACAAGTGAAAAATTTGTTCAAATAATTTAAACCTGCTTCATATTTAAATATACTTGTGCAAAAAATGAATTTCATTTTTCTTTGCACGCTCATCAACCAAAATCTGATTATATGAGAAAATCTCTATTTAATTTATTGTTACTAATGCTAGCCAGCACAAGCCTGATGGCCGGAGGATATCAGGTAAGATTGCAAGGGGCACGCCAGACCGGGATGGGTTTGACGGGTACTGCCTTAAAATCCGGCGCAAGCGACATCTTTTACAATCCAGGGAGCCTCAGCTTCCTTGGCAAAAAGTTTGAACTCAACCTGGGCGGTAATGCCATTATCTCAAAAATCAGCTTCCGCGACCTCGAGTCGGACTATACAGCCAAAACCGACAATCCGGTAAGTCCACCTTTCTTTGTTTACGGAGCAGGAAAAATTACCGATAAACTCGTGATGGGTCTTGGGGTTTACACTCCCTATGGGAGCAAAACCGTTTGGCCGGATGATTGGAAAGGCCGTTACCTCATTCAAAATATTGGACTAAGGGCCTATTACCTACAGCCCACTTTAAGTTATCAGCTCTCAGATAAATTTGGAATAGGCGCAGGTTTTGTATACATGTATGGGAAGGCCGATATTCAGAAAGCTCTTCCATACAACGATGCCACAGCCAACCTAAGCGGCAGTGCTACAGCCATGGGCTTCAACCTCGGGCTCTTTTTCAAGGCTACCGACAAGATAAATCTTGGTATTAATTACCGTTCAAAAATTGACGTAGAATTGACTGAAGGTGACGCCACTTTTGATATTCCGACATCCATCAGCACCATCTTGCCAACAAATAATAAGTTTTCTGCCAGCCTGCCTATGCCTGCAAATCTTGATTTTGGTGTATCCATACAGGCTACTGATAAACTTTTGCTTTCGTTGGAACTCAACTGGGTAATGTGGGGAGTTTACGACACACTTACATTTACCTTCAAAGAAAAAGGAGAATTACTCAACAGCAAAAATCCCAGGTTATACAGTGACTCCTTTATCCCACGCTTGGGCATAGAATATAACGCAAGCCAAAAACTCACCTTGCGTGCCGGGGCATACTACGACAAAACCCCGACTAACAAAGACTATTTCAATCCGGAAACCGTAAGCCTGAACACCATGGCTTTTACTTTTGGTTTTACATATAAACCTACTGACAATCTGAAGGTTGATTTTTCATTTGCACAACTATTTGGCCAAGAAATGGAAAGAGCATACACTCCGGCCAATTTTTCGGGCAAATACAAATCTTCTGCAAGCATTCCCGGATTGGGTATTACTTATAGTTTCTAACCTAAAAAAGTTAAGGATATGAACAGAAAATATTTTGCCATACTCTCAGCCTTAATATTAATCGCTTTCGCAGGCTGCCAACCCACCATCGAGGACTTTCCGGCCAGCAACGGCAATGCTGATTTTACGCGTTATGTAGCCCTGGGTAACTCACTTACGGCAGGATATGCCGACGGGGCCTTATATAAGAGCGCACAAGCCAACTCCTACCCTGCTATTCTGGCCCGGCAATTGGCTAAAGTGGGCGGAGGTGCTTTTGTACAGCCGGTTGTTGACAATGAAATAGGTCTATTTGGGAATAAGCGCGTATTAGGATATGCAACCGATTGTAAAGGAGTAACAAGTCTTTCACCTGTAATTGCCGAAGGTACCCCTGTTGGCCTTCCCGGAGCTCTGGCACCAGTAGGATATCCCGTGCAAAACTTAGGTGTTCCCGGGGCCAAGGCTGCTCATCTCATTTTCCCTGGCTATGGCAATCCGGCGGGACTACTTACTCAACCTCCTTCAGCTAATCCTTATTTTGTAAGATTTGCTTCCTCCGCCTCTACCAGTGTTCTGGCCGACGCTATGGCTCAAAACCCGACATTCTTCAGCCTTTGGATTGGTAATAACGACGTATTGGGTTACGCACTTGCCGGAGGAGAAAATAATGTGGGTGAATCGATTACCTCGATGGATGTATTCAATTTTGCATACAATACCCTTGTTGAGACCTTAACCAGCGGTGGAGCCAAAGGCGTAGTAGCCAACATACCCGATATCACCTCTATCCCCTTCTTCAACACTGTTCCAGCCATGGGCCTTGTCCTTACCGAAGAGCAGGCTGCTCAGCTCAATGGAGCTTATGCCCAGGTAGAAAACTACATCCGCACGGTAGTGGGAATACCCAATTTTTCTTATGGCATTAGCTTTAAGGCAGGAGTTAATCCTTTCGTCGTTGAAGACCGAAATTTCCCTTATCCCTTGCCCAAAGCCTTCAGGGTTCGTCAGGCCAAACCAGGTGAACTCATCCTTCTTACCGTTCCTCAGGATTCTCTCAAATGTGCAGGCATGGGTACCTTTAGCCTTGAAAAACAACGCCCCTACGGCATTCCTCAAAACTTTGTCCTCGACGAAGAAGAAGTGCAGAATATCAAAACTGCTGTGGCTAACATGAATGCCACCATAAAAAATCTGGCCGACCAAAAAGGTCTCGCTTTTGTTGATGTGGCAACACTGCTTGAATCAGCTAAAACAGGCCTGGTTTACGACGGTATCACATTTTCTACCACATTCGTCACCGGTGGAATTTTCTCCCTCGACGGCGTGCATATGAATCAGCGTGGAGCAGCCATTGTAGCCAACGCTTTCATTGAAGCAATAAATAAGAAATACGGAGCTTCTATACCCAAAGCCGATATTACGGCCTATCCGGGTATTGTTTTCCCTTGATGACAATAGGTATGTTTTTTGACCTGAGCCGGTACACAGCGTACCGGCTTTTTTTTTAATTGAAAAATCTAGCCTAAAAGCTTTGCTTGATGAAAATTAATCGTATCTTTGCACCCCTAAAATGGAAATAATAACCGTTTAAACCATGGCAAATCATAAATCAGCAATTAAGCGTATTCGCGCCAACGAAAAGAAAAGGCTTTTCAACCGTTTTTATGCCAAGTCGGCCAGGACGATGGTAAAGAACTTCCGTAAACTCAGCGATGTAGCCGAAGCAAAATCCCGTTTACCCAAGATTGTTTCGGTAGTCGACAAGCTTGTAAAAAGAGGTATCATTCATAAAAACAAAGCTGCCAACATTAAGAGCAAACTCATGCGGAAAGTAAACGCAATGGCCTCTTAATCAAGATTTTTAAAAAAAATACTAAGCACCTGTCAAACCTGGCGGGTGCTTTTTTATTTTTTCCGGGCTTAATTTTGCTAAATTTACGATACCAAAATATAGCGCTATGGCCCAATACATCAAACGTACCCAAATTCGATTTACTCCTGATCCATCCGTAGTTGTTACTCGTTTTTATAATCCGGGCGACAAAATCCGTGCTGGCAGTATCTTACAGAAAATAAGTGATATGCCCGATACGGCAGCTGCCCTTGCGATCCAACAGGTAATTAGGGAATTCTCCTCGAGACATCAGAATCTCGGGAAAGAATTTGTCAGACATTTTGAACAGGCAGCCATGGTTTCGGCACTTGAAACGGGGGGTTTTTCGGAAGAAAAAAAGATGCTGGCCGGCGCTTATTTCACAGCAGAACACTCAGTAATGTCGGTAGCGGTTTATAACCCTTCCATCATCATTCATCCGGATCAATCGGGGTTGGAAGCAGGATTTTTAAGAATAATTATTTCACTCAGGGCAACAGGTAGTTTTCATAAATCATCCATTATTTTCAGGGAGGCAGTTGCCGACCCCAATTTCAATATTTATCTTTCACGTGAGGAAAAGGTGCTGGCTGAACCTTTCGTAGAACGAAGGGATATCCTTGCAAAAGAACGTTTTATAAAAATATTGAAATCGATGGGGCTTGACAGCGGATTTTTAGATGAGTTGGAAGTCCAATTACCCGAATCAATCTTACCAGGGCAGGCCATAGAAATATTAAAGAACCTGGGAAACAGCCGGCGTCTTACCAAAGCTGAAGCAGATGCCCTTGAGTCAGGTATATGGCTTGCAGAGTCGTACGCCCAACTGACCTTCGGAGCCGATACCAATCTGACGACAAGAGTTATATTTCCTCTGAGCCCTTTCGACCACGATGGCTTCGAAGACCCGCGATTTGTCAGGTTTACTGATGACAGCGGAGAAGTAACCTATTATGCCACTACCCATTCAAACAACGGGAAAAGCTTCATCCCCAGACTTATAGAAACCAAAGATTTTATCCATTTTAATATTCGTCCCTTGAGGGGTAAAAACATGCTTAACCGTGGAATGGCCCTTTTCCCTCGCAAAATCAACGGAAAGTATGCAATGCTGGGACGCCTGGATGGCATCAACAATTATGTACTTTTTTCGGATACCCTCGACGACTGGGATGAGGGCCAGATAGTTCAAACTCCTGTTTATCCATGGGAATTCCAGCAAATCGGAAATAGTGGTTCACCCATAGAAACAGAACACGGTTGGCTGGTCATCACTCACGGTGTGGGAGTCATGCGCCGCTATTGCTTAAGCGCCATTTTACTTGACCGCAACGACCCCACCCGACTTATTGGCCACTTGAGTGAGCCCCTGCTCTACCCTCACCCCGACGAAATGAACGGATACATGCCTAACGTTGTATATAGCTGCGGTGCTGTGATTCATCGCGATCAACTCATCCTCCCCTTCTCTGTCGGAGATACCTATAGCTCAATTGCAATTGCTCCTCTCGATGAAATCTTCCACCGTATCCTATCCAAAGACACCAGCCAGAAAATTATTTCCAAAGAAGAAGAGGAGAAAACAGGGCGTATTTTGCTGGTTGAGGATGATCTGATACAGCAAAAAATAGTTGCCTCCATCCTGAGAAGTAATGGTTATGAAGTAGAAATTGCCGCAGATGGAATTGTAGCCCTTATCAAACTGAGTAGCGGCCCCTTCGACATGATTCTATCCGATATCAATATGCCTAATTTCGACGGACTACAGCTGCTCGAATATTTGAGACAAAACAAAATTGAAATCCCTGTATTGTTCCTCACCAGTGTCAAACTCGAGGAAATAGAAAAAACAGTAAAACAATACGGCGCCCGCGATGTTCTTAATAAACCTGTGAATAGAGAATTGCTTCTGAAGCGTATTAGAGAAATTATCGTTTAAGTTCGCCTTATTAAGCGTTGAATCCATTGCTGAGAAACTGTTTTACCGGTGGTAAGCATCCAAATGCCGAGGATGATCATTACGCCTCCCCATATTTGATGTAAGGTGGGTAAAACGCCAAATACCAACCACGTCCCCAATAAAACAAAAAACATTCGACCGGTTGAAATAACAGAAACCCGCGAAGCATCAATATACCGCAGGGCACTGTATGTAAAGAAAACCGTAAGAAACGGTCCTGTTATCGAGCCTGGAAGTAATAGCGGCCATAATCCCGACCTAACGTCCAATGAATCACGACGTATTAAGAACCACAGCAGACATGCGATGAACATTAAAAGACTGCGGTTAAAGGTCACCAGGGAAGCATCCAATATCTTGACATTTCGCTTCATGCTGACCGTACTTACTGCGTATAAAATAGCGGAAATCAATATATATCCAGAACCCGAACGAAACAATAAAATGGGTTTCAGCAGCGCTTCTCCAGTAATTAATATAGCTCCACCCAAGGTGATGGCAAAAGCAACATAATCAACTGCTCCGATTTTTTCTTCAAGAAAAATTACTGCCAGAATTATAACAAACACAGGGGCTAAATTATTGAGGAAGGCAATGATGGAAGGATTTGGTGTAAGGCTCACCGCCGTAAAAAAGGAAAAAGTTGCCACAACCTCAACTAATCCTATCCACATCAACCAAGGCCAGGCCCTCCCTGAGGGAACAATAAATGCATGGCTTCTCCACTTCCGAAATATGTTCAGTCCGTTCCAAATTATTCCCAGGCCAAACCACCAGATACCGAAGACCCTCAAGCTCATCGCCTTAAGTAAAAGTTTGCTGATAATGTATGTTGAAGAATTGGTTAGCACTGAGGCAAACATCAGTGCGTAACCCTTTGTTAGTTCAGCACTTAACTTATTTTCTTTCACTTGGTAAAATTAAAGTGAAATCATAACCTGGCAAATAAAAACTTCATCCGTGTATTCCACCCCTACGCCTTTGAATGAGAATTATGCTCGCTGTTTATTTAAACTTTAATGGTGTAACTATTTATAAATTACAAAATTGGATACCTGCAACCCTATCATAATGGGCTTCTGGAAAAGATAAGCCGTCATTATTCTGTGCAAACTATTCTACTACTGAAACAAATACTTACAAGATAAAAGTTTACCTATTGAAAATGGAAAGCAGAATTTTTATAATTTTCAGGTATTCCTGTCAATAAAGTAAATGGCTATAAATGAACAAATTATTAATTATTAAACTTTTAGTATCCATTGCTCTGCCTCTTGGAATAGGGGCTTTTGCAGGCATTTTTACTTCACAATCGATACCTGAATGGTATGCCACCCTCAATAAGCCCTCATTCAATCCCCCCAATTGGATTTTTGGCCCAATGTGGTCTCTTCTCTATATATTGATGGGTATTTCCTTCTTTCTGATATGGAAACAACCACCCAGCAGCCAACGGAATCTGGCTATTTTGTGTTTCGCCCTCCAATTGGTACTCAACTTTAGTTGGAGCTTCATCTTTTTTTATTACAAACTTATTGGATTAGCCTTGTTAGAAATAATATTCCTTTTAGTAAGTATATGCCTGATGATCCTAATGTTTTACAAACTTAAACCCCTGGCAGCCTACCTTAACATTCCGTACCTCTTGTGGGTAAGTTTTGCTACGGTTTTAAATGGAGCAATAAACTTTCTCAATCGAAACTAAAGAATAACAAAACACTTTTGGCAACTGTCCCATTCTTGTTTTTTGTCGTTTAAGAAAGATATTTCTTCAACCTGCAAAACTGCAGATAAACTTAATGTTATTTTGCTACTATGCATTTTCAGGAGAGTTCCACTGCAACACTGCCTTTGCCCCGGGGCAGGACGAGAAAGCTTACCCGGGTGTTTATTTGATTGATATCCAGAGTAAATAAGAGCTATTAATTTTTCCCTTTTGTTGAAGGAAATATTCATTCACACCGCATAAATTAACCTTGTAAGTCAGAAAAGGGAACAAGGAAAAATACTAATTAATAAGGTAAAAAGAACATTTTTCTCTTAAATTACATGTCACAATCAGTGGCACCAGCTTTTAAAAATATCAAGAAAATAACACAGACATGTAAATCTACGGGAAAGATAGCAGACTTAACTCATTAGCGTGACACTCTGTTCCTAAACATGTTCTAGCCCCCTAAAAGACTGGACTCGATTAGTGAAAAAGAACACTAATTTTGAGTTATGAAAAGAACATGGAGTATTGAAGAAAAAATTGC
>Ga0067045_1002624_pt1 | contig 62783 bp, 73 predicted proteins | sample TerdegcTABiofilm_FD_59184 | JGI IMG/M metagenome (GOLD analysis project Ga0067045, IMG submission 59184) | Combined Assembly of (Gp0054472, Gp0054536) Wastewater bioreactor microbial communities from Singapore -Terephthalate degrading...
AGAGCCCGGGAATTGGCATGTAATCGCCGTCTCACCTAGATTGGTTTTTTAGACATGTTTTGGTGAACCCCTGAGGCTTTTTATCGTGCGGTGCTTGGGCGGCGCTGTAAGGGTAGTCTTGACGGCCGGGGGCCCCCACGCATGGTATAATGGGAGAAGTGACGGGTTTGCTACCTTTGTAGATGTGTTCCCGGAGCCACCCCGTCGGCGTGTTTATAAGACCATGCGTGGGGTGGCAGTCAAGACCGCCGCCACCTATGTTTTAAATTTAACTTGGTTGAGTTGCATTGGAAATTATTGGGAACGACCAACTTTAACTTGACAGCATCGCGGGTAGGGTAGCAATTGACACATAATTTTATCTATGGTAAACTTATAGGTACATTATTATGTATAAAATCCGGTAGTTGGAGGGCCTGAACGGAGGGGTGTCCGAGCGGTTTAAGGAGGCGGTCTTGAAAACCGTTGGTCCTTTGCGGGTCCCGTGGGTTCGAATCCCACCCCCTCCGCCAAAGTACTTGAAGTTAACAGTAATGTTGTGGAGAGTTGGCCGAGTTGGCTGAAGGCGCTCGCCTGCTAAGCGAGTAGACGGCGTTAAACTGTCTCGAGGGTTCGAATCCCTCACTCTCCGCCAGACTAAAAGCAAAAGAAGCTGATTTATGCCAGCTTCTTTTTTTTGCATTCAGGTATTTCTGTATCAGGGGTCTTTGCTTTGTACAAGATAATCAACACAGCCATATATCAGTTCTTCTAATGGGCTTGATATTTTATGAAATCGGAATATAATAAATACATGGAAATCTTATTTTCAATGCAAACAGGGGAGTTGATGATATGGAATTGGCCAAGGTGACTGTTCGAGGTCAAATTACAATCCCAATAGAAATCCGTAAAAAGCTGAATATTAAAGACGGCGACAAGGTGGTTTTCCTGGAGGAAAACGGAAAGATCATCATGGAGAATTCGGCAATGGTTGCCCTGCGGGAGGTGCAGGATGCTTTCAAGGGCGAAGCGGAAAAGCTTGGATTAAAGGATGAGCAGGACGTAGTGAATTTGGTCAAGGAAGTCAGGAAAAAAATGTGGGAAGAACGCCATGCGGATCACAATTGATACCAACATCCTCCTTTCTGCTTTCCTCTTTCCAAACGGCCAGATAAATGAATTGATGAGGGTTATCGCCGAAAAGCACAAGTTAATCTTGTCCTCATTCGTCATTGAAGAACTCACGGGTGTGGTCAAAAGGAAATTTACAGGCAAGAAAGAGGCTGTAGACCGCTTTTTAAGCAAGTTTCCTTATGAAATGGTCTATACCCCGAAGGAAATGAAACAAGACTTATTTCAAATTCGGGACGAAAAAGACTACCCCGTTTTATATACCGCTATCATGGAGGATGTGGATATTCTTATTGCAGGAGATAAAGATTTTACCGATATTGAAATAGAAAAGCCCGAAATTCTTACACCTGCACAATTCTTAGAGAAATATTATTAAGAAAGACAAAAGAGAGAACCTATGTCCGATGAATTCACATATTTTATAAGTCTGAAGAAACAGGACCTTGTGAAAAAACGGGTCCTGTTTCTTTTATTAAGTTTTTACCTTGACGGATAAAAATAGTTTTTGAGACCTCGTCATATTTTACACGGTAGCCAAGTTCCTCAGCAACAGTCCTTAAAGGGACCATGACTATCACGCCATCCTTGATGAACGGGGGCACTTCGCATTGTTTTTCAACGCCGTTGACGGTGTACATCTGCCGGTCGACATACATGGTGATAGAGATGTCTTCGCGGCAAATAGTTACCTGATCCGGCTTGGTCCATGTTACTTCGCACCCCAGTGCTTTCGCCAGGTTTCTCACCGGCACCATCGTCCTGCCGTCTTTGTCGTACGGGGCGACATCAAAAGCAACCGGCCTGCCGTCGACCAGCACGCGAATTCCCGTTGAATTATTGGGTGACTTTAATGAGTTGTTATTTACCAAAGAATCAATATCCGAGCTGTTTGACTTGGTTAGCACGGGAATATTTATCCGGACATTCTTATCTACTTTATCCTCGGAACTGAATTCTAAATTTAAATCTATTAGAGTGGTGTTCTTACTTGTGTCTTTTACGTTTACCTTCATAGAACCATCGGACTTGATATCATTACCGGTTTGTCGCATCTGCCCTTCAATTTGCCCTGCTACATCTATTTTTTCACAGTCGTCCCGGACAGACAAACTTACATTATATGTTCCATTCAAGTTTTCGTTACCGCCGGTAAAATCGGTGTTTACCGTCAGCCTGCCAGTTAATTCCGAATCGCCGCCGAAGTTTACCGCCGCTACCAGTTTGCGCTGCCCCGCCGGCAACAAGGAAACCTCGTATTTTAATTCTTCTAAATCAATAATGTCTGCCAGTTCTCGCTGTATTTTTTCGGGGCTTTCCGGGTAGTCGCCTTTACTGACGCTGTGATCAATCCCGGCTATTATTTCACTTTTAATTTTTTCCTTGTTTGCTTCGGGTTCAAAAACGGAGTTTATATCGGCTAATATAGATGCGAATCTTTCCTTTTCATTGATGGTTTTTTGCATAAACGAGAATATTACATCACACAGCCCCTGCTGGTTTATACTAAAAGTGACTTTCTGGTTGACTAACGAGGCTGTAAAATACTTGTCCGGAACGGCTTCAATTATGAAAGCCAGCAAATCCTTGAACCCAGGCGGCAGGTATTGCCCCTCGCGGTAAGTATATGAATCCCAGATTTCACTGATTTCATTTCCGGTAAAATAAACGTATTTGGGGATATTGGTCAGGTTGTCGGTTTTAAAATCCGGGTCGATATCTTTGAGCAACGACAGGACTTCCGTTGACAGGATCAGCTTGTTGTTATCAATAAACAGGCTGCCTGTATAGTCTCTATGATTGTAAACCAGATTGTAGTTTAGCTCTATTTTTTTTTCGGGGGAGTTGAGCTTGTAATCATACTTTAACTCAGAGCCGTTCAAATATTTTAACGCCTCATCACCGGAGATGAGCGTTCCGCTGAGTGTTTTTAAAACCAGGGCGGCAGTTCCTGAGGATCTTTCAAAAAGACCGTTTGGCGAGCTGAAACTGTAGTTTTGCAGACAACCGAGCAGCAGTTGTTTTGCCGTTAGCGTGGATTTCGCCTGCACGGGGCAAGCAATGCCGAGATATAAGATAAAACATGGCAATAATAACAATAGTATTCTTTTTTTCTTCATAAAGTTTGTCAAGTTTGTCCCTCCTATGTTAATAAATTCCTCTTGCTACACTTTACCATAGATTGAACAAACGTTGTAGACAAATATTGTAATTAATACGGCAATGCCCTTAAAAATCTATCCCGAAACGGCGCATGAACCAGTCGTCGTCAAATTTTCGCCGGGCAAAATAAACGAGTCGCTGTTCCATAGCGCCTCCTTCTAAAACTCTCCTGATTATTTTTTTTAGCCGGGTGTTGGACTGAACCAGATTGAGGATTTTATCTATGCGAAAGTTTTTAAAATGTGAATAAGCCATACGCAGCAAATTGTAGTGCACGTGATCAATTGTTACAGAATAGGGATGTTTATTGCGAAATAGATGTAATATTTTGACCGACGGGTTTACATATAACTTATACCCGAAGAGCCAGAGTTTAAGAGAAATTTCTACATCTTCATATCCCCAAACGATAAACCCGCTGTCAAATCCCCCCACTTGCCGGAATGCTTCGGCACGGACTGCCAGACATCCTCCCGGCAACAGGGGCACGCTTGTTAATTCCCGATGGGCTGGCGGCGGCAGCCAGACTGTTTCCAGACGATTATTCCAGGTTTGTCCGCAACCGGTAGCTGCCGGGTTTTCCAGCGAGCCTATAGCCGGTGAGACGGCGTCGACTTCGGGGTGCCGGAAGGCTTCCAGAAGATTGCGCGGCCAATCCTCCGGCACAGAAATATGAGCGTCGCAAAAAATCAGGTACTTGCCGTGAGCTGCTGAAGCGCCGCGGTTTCGTGCCTGCGCGGCTCCTATCCCGGGAGTACAGATAAAACGCACTTTCTGATATAGACGGCTTTCTTGCAGAAATGAACAGCAACCGTCTGTGGAACCGTCGTCAACAATGATGATTTCATGATTATCGCCAGGCGCGGCCGCTATAATTGAATCTACCGTCATCTTAACATTGGAGCCTTCATTTTTGCAGGGGATAATTATTGATACGTCTGTTTGATGGACTTCATCGTTAATATGCATAAAACACCCACCGAAAAGTTTTATTATAAATTATTAAGCAGGGCGGGAAAAAGCGACAAAGAAGCAACGACTTGACTAACTATAATGATTTTGTTATAATTTTTTTCGCATGGAAAGAGACATAATATGCGCCTGTAGCTCAGTTGGATAGAGCGTCTGACTACGGATCAGAAGGCCGGGGGTTCGAATCCCTCCGGGCGCGCCAGAAAGAAAAATCAAGCATTATAAGGACAGGTTATTATGCCTGTCCTTTTTAATATCTTTAATATTATTATAAAAAGCCACTATTTGTAGGATGTTTCATAAAATGGTCCTCGAATGCGTTTGGTAACCTATTCAAAAGATGACAGGGGATGTATAATAAATTATCATAATATAATAAATATTTATGCAAGGAGGCGGTTAAAACGGAAGTTTTATATCAGAGTAATTTTTTTTCCACGGTCAAGATAATTCATAATAATGAATTGCTGGCCGAAAGTACTTTTATCAGTACCAATTTTGAAGCGGTCGGCCAGTTGGTTATCGACCTGAAAAGCTTCGGGATCAAAAAAGCGCGGTGGGATATTTACCGTTCACCGGGCGGCAGTATGAACGGCAGTAAGGAACTGCCGGAACTGATCGGTGTTGAGGCTTATTTTAACGCCGGCGGGAGCTTGCGGCGCGTAGCCGGTGAAGAGGCGGGCGGGTTGCCAAGGGAACTGTTGGCGGAATGCGTCAAGGGGATTATTCAGGCGGAGACGTTTGTTTTTGATGCCAGAGGTTACCCGTCGCCCGGGGCTTACGAGGATTACTGGGATAAAATTTATTTGAACGCATGCCGTTATTTCAGCAACCTGGAGCATATCGTCAGCAGGTGGTTTGATTACGTCGGCTATTACAAGCGTGAACGGAACCTTTTTAACCGTTATATGAGTTGCCGGGTTTGCCGTCAGGATGACGGTAGTTTGACGGCGTCCGGGTGCTTTAGCGACTCGTTCCATGAACTGGGCGTACAAGCTGACCTTAACGGAGAAGGAATTGTCGTTGCTTGCGCGGGGAATTTCCTGCGGGCTCCGGACCAGATTTGTTTCGAGAACAGGGAGCATTTGATCAAGCTTGCCGGGAAGAAGATCGCCTGTATGGAGAAGAAAGAAATAGGGGAGTTGTTAGGCGGACCGCAGGGTTGCAATCACCTGGTAGATATTGTCTCCGGGCTCGGCAAAGCGGTGACGTTTGCCCTGGAGTGAACATTAAATAGGGGACATTCCTCGACCCCAGAGACAGGCTATAAAGAGAGGAGTGTCCCCATTCCTTAATTGGACATTCCTCGACCCCAGAGACAGGCTCTAAAGAGAGGTGTGTCCCCATTCCTCGTTTGAATCGTGGATAAGTCACCTTTGGGCATATAACGGGGCTCATGTTCGGCCCGCCGCTTATATATGCCCAAAGGCCGCCATAAGGTAAATTTGTCTGTTGCTCTGGCCGGCTGTTGGGAAGCGGTATAATTATGCGCGAAAGCAACGGGCCAGCCTTTCCAGCGAGCGGTCATATGTTTTTTCCACATCCGGCGGGAATAAGCAGGCCGGTGCTCCGCCGTGTTCACGGTGATAACTGATACAATCGCAGCAAAGCCCTTTTCTTGAACACGTTTTGTAAGTGCAACTACAATTTGCCTTATTTTTTTCTTGCTTGCATTCCATGAAAAAATCCCCCTTGAAATCCGCCCTGTCGGACGATTACTGATTTTGTTGATTTTTTATGTAGTATTTATTTGTTTCTACAAGTTATAATTTAATCCCTGCCGGAATTTAAGTCTGACAGTTTATTGTTGTCGATTTTTCCCGATGTTTTCTTGTGGTAAAACGTTCTAAGTGCTATAATTAATAATTAAACAGAACTGGATGCGTTTACCATGCGAGCGAGGTCTTTTTTTTACTGCCGTGAATGCGGACATCAGTCTACCCGCTGGCTGGGGCGTTGCCCCGGTTGCGGCGCCTGGAACAGTTTGGTGGAAGAACTGAGTAGCCGCCCGGCTGCCGGCCGGACTGCCGCCGGCGCAAGTGTTCTCCCCAGCCCGGTGACAGATGTGTCTGCCCTGGAAGAGGAACGCCTGCCTACCGGGATCATGGAATTGGACCGTGTCATTGGTGGCGGTGTGGTACCAGGTTCTTTGGTACTGGTCGGCGGCGACCCGGGCATCGGCAAGTCTACCCTGCTGTTGCAAATTGCTTACCGGTTCAGCGACAGGTTTCAGGTGCTTTATGTTTCGGGTGAGGAGTCGGTACGGCAGATCAGGATCCGGGCCGACCGGCTGGGTACTTTGTCACCCAACTTATTGCTGGTTGCCGAAACCGATATTGATCAAGTCGAGCGCCACCTGAGAGAAGTCAATCCGCCCGTGGCGGTAATTGATTCTATACAAACAATGTTTAAGAACGAACTTGGTTCAGCTCCCGGCAGCGTCGGGCAGGTGCGTGAATGCGCTGCCCAGTTGATGCGCCTGGCCAAGGCTTCCGGGATATCTATTTTTTTGGTCGGTCATGTGACCAAGGAAGGGTTGCTGGCGGGACCACGGGTTCTTGAGCATATGGTGGACACAGTGCTTTACCTTGAAGGAGACCGGCACCAGTCCTTTCGCATTCTCAGGGGAGTAAAAAACAGATTTGGATCTACCAATGAGATAGGGGTCTTTGATATGCGCGGCCAGGGGCTGGTTGAGGTTGCCAACCCTTCGCTCCTCTTTCTGAACCAGCACCCTGGGGCAAACGTTCCGGGCACGGTTGTAGTGGCAAGTCTGGAGGGATCAAGACCTTTGCTCGTTGAAATGCAGGCGTTGGTTTCACCTGCCGGCTATGGAGTGCCGCGCCGGATGACGGCTGGTGTTGACCACAACCGGGTAGCGCTGATCACAGCTGTCTTGGAAAAAAGAGTCGGATTGAATCTTGGCAATAATGATATCTATGTAAATGCGGTTGGGGGAGTTAAAATAGACGAGCCTGCGGTTGATCTGGGTATTGCCCTGGCTTTGGCTTCGAGCTTTCGGGATATTCCTGTGGAATCCGGCCTTGCTGTGGCAGGTGAGATCGGCCTTGCCGGGGAACTTCGCCCGGTACAGGGCGCCGCAAAGCGAGTGAATGAGGCTTTTAAACTGGGTTTCAGCCGCTTTTTACTGTCAGGCCAAAGTGAAATCCTGAATAAGACGGAGGCCGAAGTTTTACGGGCGGATACACTGGCTGAAGCCCTGGAAGTGGCTATAAAGCTGTGAGGTGGAATAGTTGAAGGAAGAGAAATACGAAGATAAACTGCTGAAAATCCTTCGTGCGGTGGCGCCGGGAACCATGCTGCGTGAAGGTTTGGAGAATATTTTAAGGGCCAAGTCCGGCGGGTTGATTGTTCTCGGTGATTCGCCGGAGGTAATGGAAATAACGGAAGGCGGTTTCTACGTCAATGCAGATTATACCCCGGCCAGCCTGTATGAGCTGGCAAAAATGGACGGCGCGATCATACTCAGCAGTGATGCGAAAAAAATATTAAAAGTAAACGCTCAGTTAGTTCCTGATCAGAATATACCGTCAAGTGAGACCGGTATTCGCCACCGCTCGGCCGAAAGGGCGGCCAAACAAACTGACACCATGGTCATAGCCATTTCTCAGCGCCGTGGTGTAATTACTGTTTATCAAGGGTCTTTTAAATACGTGTTAAGCGACCTGGGTGTTATTTTGGCCAAGGCGAACCAGGCAATCCAAACCCTGGAAAAATACCGTTCAGTATTAAATAAGGTATTGGTCGGGCTGAGTATTCTTGAGTTTGAGGATTCAGTGACGCTTTATGATGTCGCCAAGGCTATTCAACGGACAGAAATGGTTCTACGTGTGGTTAGTGAGATAGAAAGGTATACCAGCGAACTGGGCGTTGAGGGACGTTTGATTACCATGCAGGTGGAAGAATTAAACGTCAACGTAAAAGAAGAAGGCTTGCTGGTTATTCAGGATTACGCGACGGTTACCGGGGAAAAGCATCCCTTGAGTATTTTAAACGTGATCGGCAGTTGGCCGGCGGAGGATTTGCTGGACTTGTCGTTGATCGCCCGCGCTCTGGGTTATCCTGGTAGCGCCGGTATTCTTGAACAACATGTTTCCCCAAGGGGATACCGGATTTTAGAAAAAATACCTCGGTTGCCTTTGCCGGTTATCGATAATCTGGTGAAGGCTTTCGGCGCTTTGAAAAGAATTCTGCTTGCGACTATTGAGGAACTGGACGATGTCGAAGGTATTGGCGAGGTTCGCGCCAGGTCGATCAAAGAGGGGCTGAGCCGTTATCGCGAGCAACTGATGCAAGAGAGGCACGGTTAATAAAATTTTTACTCTTTATCATAAGTCAAACATGTTGACAGTACCTTAAGGCTATGCTAAAATTATAGTTTATTTGACAAAGGCCAAACTCCATGTTATAATTTATACGTGGTAAATATTCGAAGGAGGATAAGGCCTTGTTCAAGATTGGTGATAAAGTGGTGTATCCGATGCACGGCGCTGGGGTTATCGAGGCCATTGAAGAGAAAGAGGTTCTGGGGGAAAAACGGCAATATTATATATTACGGCTCCCTGTCGGTGATATGAAAGTGATGATTCCTATAACCAACGGCGGGGGGGTGGGTTTAAGGGAAGTAATTGACCGGGAAGGAGTGCAAAGAGTCTTTCACATCCTGCGTGAACAGTCTTCGGCAATGTCTCCCAATTGGAACCGGAGGTACCGCGCCAACCTGGAAAAAATAAAAAGCGGTAATATCTACGAAGTTGCTGAAGTGGTTCGCAACCTGGTTAAAAGGGATCGTGAAAAAGGGCTGTCTTCCGGTGAAAGAAAGATGTTGGAAAATGCCAGGCAGATATTGATCAGCGAGCTGGTGCTGGCTACAGAACTTGAGGAAGATAAAGCTCAATCTTTGCTCGACGGCGCCTTCGCTTGATAGCGTCAGTTATCACTGGCGTTATTTATTTTATTTCCCATAAATCGGTAATATTTTTGGTTGAAGTAATCATACAAAAAGCAATATAATATACTTTATGGAATAGAATTAAGTTATTTATGGTGGAAGGAGGTGAAAAAATGATCAAGAAAATTATTTATGTTATTCTTATAGCCGGTTTTACAGGGCTGGGATTCACCGCCGGCCTGAATTTGATTGAAAGCGGCTGGATTGCTTTTTTGAACGATCTTCCCCAGCAGCTTAGGTTCGGCCTGATCGGTCTTGCAACTTTAATCGGTTTGTTTGCCGGGATTCCACTTTCTCCGCTGCTCATGCGCGGTGCTGTCCGGCTTACTGTATTTATAGAACAGTATCTTCAACGTACACCGACCCAGGATCTGGTAATGGGTTCGGTTGGGTTGATTATCGGACTTATTATAGCTAATTTAATGGGTTCTATTCTTTCTTACATGGGTATATTCGGTAAAGTAATCTGGTTGCTGGTCACGTTGCTTTTGTCCTACCTCGGATTGAGTATTGGGATTAAAAAAAGGGAAGACCTTATCGCCCTTTTTGCCAGCTTTCCGAAATTCGGCAAAGAGCGCGGCTCCAAGTCGGATCAGCGTAGCGGCAATGCTAAAATCCTCGATACCAGTGTGATTATTGACGGCAGAATTGCCGATTTGTGCGAAAGCGGTTTTGTTGAAGGGACATTGATTATACCTGCTTTCGTGATTGAGGAACTACGTCACATCGCCGATTCTTCCGATCTCCTGAAACGGAACAGAGGGCGGCGTGGTTTGGATATTTTGAATAAGATGCGTAAAAGGCTGGATATCAAAGTTCAGATCTATGACAATAGCCGCGGGCTTGAAAGCGTGACGGAAGTAGATTCCAAACTGGTCAAGCTCGGCCAAAAGTTAAACGCCAAAATTATTACAAACGACTATAATTTAAATAAAGTAGCGGAACTACAGGGCGTAAAAGTTTTAAATATCAATGAATTGGCCAACGCTATCAAACCGGTTGTGCTGCCGGGCGAGGAAATGGTCGTCCAGGTGGTCAAAGACGGGAAGGAAATTGGACAAGGAGTGGCCTATCTTGATGACGGTACGATGATTGTGGTGGAAGGCGGTAAACGCTATATGAACCAGACCATATCCGTACTGGTGACCAGCGTGCTTCAGACAGCCGCCGGACGGATGATTTTTGCCAGGCCTAAATTTGAAAGAAGGGGCGAAACGGGCCACAGCCATTTTAATGAGGTGAATGTGATTGGTTAAAGTGGCGGCGGTAGTGCCGGCTGCCGGCCGTGGTGCCCGGATGGGACTAGCGGTAAAGAAGCAATATCTTCTTCTGGAAGGTATTCCGGTAATAGGCCATACATTAAAGGTTATTGCAAACAGCCCGGTTGTCCATAGTATTGTCCTCGTAACAAGTCCGGGGGAAGAGGCTTACTGCAAAGCCGCGATTGTTGAGCGGCTGGGTATTAGCAAGGTCGCAGCTATTGTACCGGGCGGAAGCGAGCGCCAGGAGTCTGTTTTCAACGGCCTCCTGGCGCTTTCTACTGATACCGGCGTCGTTGTGGTTCACGACGGTGCCCGGCCGCTGCTCAGGACGGAAGAACTGGCCGCGGTTGTGGACGCTGCCGTAAAATACGGCGCGGCAACTCTCGCGGTGCCGGTGAAGGACACGGTAAAACTGGCCGGCGGAGATGATTTTGTCGCAGGGACCTTGCCGCGGGAGCGCTTATGGTTGACCCAGACGCCTCAAGCCTTCAGCTACCGCCTCATTCTTGAAGCGCATCACAGGGCGATGGAGGCGAAACATACCGGAACCGACGACGCCGGGTTGGTTGAAATGCTGGGACAGCCGGTTAAAATTGTAGCCGGTTCCTATGAGAACTTGAAGATCACCACGCCTGAAGATTTGCTTGTTGCGTCTGCAATAATCAAAGCCAGGCAGGCGAGGGGCTGAGTAAGCCGGCAGCCAGCGCAGTTTATTAATAGACTTGGTGAATATAAGTTGACCTTTGGGTATACATTAGCGGCGAATTTGATGCCTAATTCAAAGAGCGAGTGAGCCCGAGGATAAGTGAGGGAACTGTTTGAGGCGCATAGCGCCGAGTTTGACCGAACCCGAGGGCGATTGAACTCGAACAATTATTGGGGCCGAACATGAGCCGCGTTGTATACCCAAAGGTCGCCAACGGGGGGGTAACAATTGCGGGTGGGGTTTGGTTATGACGCGCACCGGTTGGTGGCGGGCAGACCGCTGGTGCTGGGCGGTGTGAACATTCCATACGAAAAAGGGCTTTTAGGACATTCCGACGCGGATGTGCTGGCGCATGCCGTAATGGACGCCTTATTGGGGGCTGCCGGAGAAGGGGATATCGGCAGGCATTTTCCGGACAGCGATCCGCAGTATAAGGGGATCAGCAGCTTGAGTCTGCTGTCCGAGGTTGCTCATATCCTTGCCCGAAAGGGGCTGACAGTGGGGAATATTGATTCTGTCATCGTTGCCCAGAAGCCCAAACTGGCGCCTTTTATGGACGAGATGAAAATAAAAATAGCGGAAGCATTGCAGATCGACCCTGACCGTTTGAATGTCAAGGCTACCACCACCGAAGGGCTCGGTTTTACCGGCGCCGGCGAAGGAATTGCCGCTTACGCGATAGCGGTGGTGTTGCCAGTCCGCTAAATGTGGTGTTATAATAAGCTACAATTGTGGCGCGTGAAAAGCGGCCAGGCTTAAAGATTCCGGAATCAGCACGGAAGCAAGGGGGAACTGATATTGTCATCCGTTCGTGTGCGGTTTGCGCCCAGCCCTACCGGTCCCTTTCATATCGGCGGAGCGCGTTCGGCGCTGTTTAACTGGCTTTTTGCCCGCCGTTACGGCGGCACATTTATTGTGAGGGTAGAAGATACCGACTTGGAGCGGTCAACCAGAGAATCAGAGGAAAATATTTTGGCCGCGTTGCGCTGGCTCGGCATGGACTGGGACGAGGGCGTGGAAGTCGGGGGACCGCACGGGCCTTACCGGCAGACCGAAAGGCTGGGTATTTACCGGCAGTATATCGAACACTTGCTGCAAAAAGGGTGCGCTTACCGTTGTTATTGTACAGAGGAAGAGCTTGCGGAGGAAAGGGACGCCCTGTTAAAAAGGGGTGAAATGCCCAGGTATTTGGGCCGCTGCCGCAACTTGTCCCCGGAGGAATGCTCCCGGCTGGAGGCTGCCGGCCGGCAGCCTGTAATCCGTTTCCGGGTGCCGGAAGACAAAACAATCAACGTCAAGGACCTTGTCCGGGGGGATGTGTCATTTGAGTGCGATGGTATCGGCGACTTTATTATTTTAAAGTCGGACGGTATTCCCACCTATAATTTCGCTGTGGTAATAGACGACCATTTGATGTCTATCAGTCATGTGATCCGGGCGGAAGAGCACTTGCCGAACACCCCGAGACAGATTTTACTGTACGATGCACTGAATTGGACACCTCCTGAGTTTGCCCACGTGTCGCTTATTCTCGGGAAGGACCGGAGCAAAATGAGCAAACGCCACGGTGCTACCGCAGTCGAGCAGTACCAGGAAAAAGGATACCTGCCCGAGGCGCTGGATAACTTTTTGGCACTTCTGGGCTGGTCGCCTGGGGGAGAGGAAGAAATCTTTACCCTGGAAGAATTGAAACAGCAATTTTCACTGGAAAGGGTGGCTAAAAGCCCTGCTGTGTTTGACCTGGACAAGTTGAACTGGCTGAACGGGCATTACATCCGGCAAGCTCCCCTGGAGAGGATTACGGATTTAGCCATTCCTTACCTGGAAGAAGCCGGGTACATCAGTACACCCCTGGCGCAAAAAAAATACGAGTGGGTTAAAATGGTGGTGGAAGCCGTCAGAGAATACCTTACTTGCATGGCGGAGATTACCGGCCATGTGGCTGTCTTTTTTGCGGACAAGGTTGAGGCGGAAGAGAAAGAGGCAAAAGAAGTCCTGGCGGGAGAGCAGGTCCCGGCTGTGCTTGCTGCTTTGCGTGAAAAAGTGGCTGGTAGCGGTGAACTGACTATTTCTGAAGTAAAGAGTATCCTAAAGGGAGTAAGCAAAGAAACCGGGGCTAAGGGGAAGCAAGTTTTTATGCCGGTGCGGGTGGCGCTGACCGGCAACACCCACGGACCCGACCTCAATCAGGTTATGGTCATTCTCGGCAGGGATAAAATTTGTAACCGCCTTGATGGGGCGTTAGGCAGGATTGCAGGGTAAAATTGATTAGGAGTCAGGAGTCAGAATAATCATGTTTGAATTTAATAATGCCAGCCAAAGGGAGGAACGGCGTTATTCATAGCGAACGACTTGCGAAGCGCCGGTAACAGCAGCCGGCGAAGCGAGGGTAACCGGACTGCGGCGCGAAACCAGCGGCGAAGCCGCCTTTGCAGTGCCGCTAGTCCGGTACGAAGCGAGCCGTTCTGCTGTCGGCGTGGAGGATCGGAGTGAGCGGGGATAACGTCGTTCCTATACCTATACCTGGGGCTTCCTTAGAATACTGAACTGGAGGAGACCGAGCAATGGAGGTTTACAATACCATTACCAGGCGCAAGCAGACCTTTCAGCCACGAGAACCCGGCAAGGTCGGCATATATGTCTGCGGTCCCACTACCTACAATTACATCCACCTGGGCAACGCGCGCCCAATGGTATTTTTTGACACTGTCAGGCGGTATTTCAAACATAAAGGTTACGATGTTATATATGTGCAAAATTTTACCGATATGGACGACAAAATTATTAAGCAGGCCGGGGAGGAAGGAATGGATCCCCTTGACCTGACCCGTAAATATATCGCCGAGTATTTTAAAGATGCCGACAGCCTGAATGTAAGGCGCGCGGATATTCACCCGAGGGTATCCGAGCACATCCCGGATATTATCGCTTTAGTGGATAAGCTGGTGCAAAACGGGTCGGCTTATGTGGTTGACGGCGATGTTTACTTTGAAGTGCGGAAGTTTGCCGGATACGGAAAATTATCCGGTAGAACCCTTGAGGACATGCAGGCCGGCGCGCGTGTCGACGTGGACGAGCGGAAACGTGATCCGATGGATTTTGCCCTGTGGAAATCCGCCAAACCAGGCGAACCGTCGTGGGACAGTCCCTGGGGACCGGGACGGCCGGGCTGGCATATTGAATGTTCGGCCATGTCGCTAAAATACCTTGGGTCTGATTTCGACATTCATGGCGGTGGATTTGATCTAATTTTTCCCCACCACGAGAACGAAATTGCTCAGAGTGAAGCGGCTACCGGCAAGCCTTTTGTCCGCTACTGGATGCATAACGGCTTTATTACTATAAATGAGGAGAAAATGTCCAAGTCCCTCGGTAACTTTTTCCTTGTACGTGATATTTTGGCCAAATATCCGGGGGAACTGGTCCGGTTTTTCTTGCTCTCAACCCATTATAGGAGCCCGCTGGACTTTGACGACGAAAAACTGTCCGCCGCGGGGCGGGGTCTGGAGAGGATCAAGACCGGTGTGCGCCTGCTGTCCGAAGCCCTGGGTCGGCCTCAGGGAGAAGAGGATACGGGGATAGCCTCGGAGTTCAACGCCACGCTGGATTCTTTAAAAAGCTCATTTGAGGCTGCTATGGACGACGACTTTAACACCGCCCTGGCTATCGGTGTTGTTTTTGACCTTACCAGGGAAGTGAACACTGCTGTACAGCGACTGAGAGGGACATTGTCGCCTTCGGACCGCGAGGCTTTGTTGAAAGCTAAGGAACTGTTCAATACATTTAACGGAGTGCTGGGTATTTTCAAAGTTGACCAAAATTCGGGCGATATACTCCTGGATGGTGTGCCGGGTGACAGCTCCGGTCTGGTTGAAGGGCTGATCAACCTGATTATCGAGGTGCGGCAGGAGTCCCGTAAAAAGAAAGATTGGGCGTCAGCCGACCGGATCAGGGACGGACTTAAAAAACTTGGCATTATTCTGGAAGATACCCCGCAGGGAGTCCGTTGGAAAAAGCAGGGATAGAGTTGGAACAGATAGAACGCCCCGGCGACCTGCCGGCGCTGGTTCTGGCTTATGTCGGGGACGCTGTTTACGAGCTGGCGGTGCGCAGTCATCTTGTAGGGAACGGAACGCTTAAGGTGGGCCGGCTGCACAAGGAAGCGGTGAAATATGTTAATGCCGCGGCACAGGCCAAAGTGTTGCGTGCTCTGGAAGGAAGGTTAACTGAAGAAGAAGCGGCGGTCACACGCCGGGGCCGGAACACCAAATCGCCTCATATTCCCCGCGGCGCCGGGGTAATCGAATACCGGCAGAGTACTGCTCTGGAATGCCTGATCGGTTACCTCTATTTAAAAGGGGACACCGCCCGGCTCGGGGAGATCATCAAAACGGCACTGGAAACGGTTGGCGAATAAGTGCCCTGGGAGAGTGAATAAGCTTGAATAAAAAATATGTTGGTGAAGGAAAGGTTCAGCTTATTGCCGGCGGGGGTAAAATTTATACGGATATAGCTGCCAGATTCGTTGGCTCTGAAAACTCGTTGGAGGAAATTATCGCAAAGCCTTACTCTAAAGAATTGGTTCTTAGGATTGTCAACAGTGGACATAAAGCAGCTGTTGAATTTGATTATTTTCTTTTTGGAATAGAGGGCTACGCTCGGGTTACAGAAGTTCAGTTGGTCAGAAAAAGAATAGCTTCGTATATGATTAAAACCGGACGTTTGGATAAAAATGGAAAAAGATCGTTCGATATAGTTATACCGAAAAATATTGAAAATAATAGAGTTAATTTTAAAGTACCTGTTAAATCATTGACTCTTGTTGATGGAACACCCTTACAAAATTATCTGCCTGATGGAGAGGTCGAACTAAATTATTTAATCGGTGTGGATGAAATACTGGATATGATCGAAAATTGGTATGACGCCGGAGTAAAAAATGGATTTCCTGAAGAGGAATTGAGGTACTTGAAACCTCAAGCGACAGAATTCAAAGCTATAATAGGTATGAACGCGCATGCTTTATTAGACTGGTTCAGTATTCGTTGTTGTAAAAGAGCACAAGATGAAATCAGGGATCTGGCGAATAAAATGCTCAAACTTTGTAAAGCGGCTGCGCCTGATTTATTTATAAATGCCGGGCCGAACTGTAAGGTTTTGGGTTATTGTCCTGAAAATGAAATGCAGCATAAAGACTGCCGGGGGAAGGTTATAAGTAAAGCTGAAGCGATGAACTTACTGAGGGAAGCTGGGAGAAAAAAAATAAGTAGTCAGTAGTCAGGAGTCAGTAGTCAGAATAACTAAAAACGATAGGTTGTTTTTTATTCTGAATTCTGACTACTGAATTCTGACTCCTGATTATTAAGGAGAGAGTACGCTGGACGACGTTATTGCGGGCCGTAACCCGGTGCGCGAAGCGCTGCGGGGCGGCAGGCCGATAAACAAAATATTGATGGTTAAGGAAAGCCATTCCGGACCATTGCGGGAAATCTTTGCCCAAGCCAGGGAAAATGGCATTCTTGTACAAAAGGTAGATAAGCACAGCCTGAACAAGTTTGTGCCGGAAACCGCCCATCAGGGGGTAGTCGCTCTGGTTGCGCCTAAAGCCTATGTGGCGGTTGAGGATATTATAGAGGCTGTGCGGTCGGGCGAGGAGCCTTTTTTGCTCCTGCTCGACGAAATCAGCGACCCTCATAACCTGGGGGCGATCCTGCGCACGGCGGACGCCGCGGGTGCGCATGGGGTGATTATCCCTCGCCGCCGTTCCGCTCCGCTAACCCCCACTGTGGCGAAGTCGTCCGCCGGTGCAATTGAACATGTACCTGTGGCCAGAGTCGCCAACATCGCCCAAACTATCGACACTCTAAAAAAAAGAGGGATTTGGCTCGTCGGGGCCGATCCGGGCGGGCGGGAACTTCTCTGGGATGTCCGGCTGGATGGGCCGCTGGCGCTGGTGATCGGAGGTGAGGATAAGGGCCTGGGCCGGCTGGTGAGAGAACGTTGTGATATTTTAGTACGGCTGCCGATGTTGGGACAGGTGAATTCTCTGAATGCTTCCGTTGCCGCCGCTCTGCTTGCCTATGAAGTGGTCCGGCAGAGGAGAAAGGCCTTAGATCATGAAGGAGTATCTCATAGTTGACGGTTATAACATAATATTTGCCTGGCCCGAGTTTGAAAAATTCAGAGAATCCGGCCTTGATTATGCCAGGTCAAAGCTTGTAGCGATTTTAGCCAATTACGCGCCTCTTTCCGGACAAAAAGTTATAGTGGTTTTTGACGCTTATCAGCAGAATAATATTACTGATAAAGCAGAAGTTACCGACGGTGTGGAGGTTATCTATACCCAGCGGGGCGAGACGGCCGACGCTCTGATTGAGCGGCTGGCCGGAGACCTCTCCAAAGAAGGGTTAGTATATGTGGCCACGTCGGATTGGGCTGAGCAGGGAATTATATTTGGACGGGGGGCTTATCGCATTACCCCCGTTGAGTTGCGCGCACAGGTAAACCGTGTTAAGCAGGAGAGTGAAGAAAGCTGGTCGGAGGTTAAACCGGTAGACAGTTACCTGGAGAACCGGCTGTTGGAAAAAGTTCGTTTAAAACTGGAGAGGTGGCGCAGGGAAAAGGGGTAACCTGGAAAGGCTGGGCTTGTTTAATTTTCCTTGACGAGTTATCACCCCTTCGCTATAATAGTATGGTAAAGGAAACAGTAAAATTAAATACTTTTGATACCTTAACCAGTGGAAATAAAAGATTGTTCCGGGTTATTCGCCCGGACTTTATTATCAAAAGAGGGAGAGGTTTTTTATTTTTTACTGTCGGTAAAAGAGACAGAGCGGGGGGATAATGTGAGTCTTCAAGCCCAAAGGGAAATTCTGAACGTGTATCAGCTAATGGTTGATGAGGAGGTAGTGGAGTTTGCCCGCGAAGGTGAAGATGAGGCGCTGGAATTTTTAATTAATAAATATAAAAACTTTGTCCGGGCCAAAGCCCGCTCCTACTTCCTAATCGGAGCAGATCGGGAGGATATTATCCAAGAGGGCATGATTGGTTTGTATAAGGCCATCAGGGACTTCCGGGCAGACAAGCTCTCATCTTTTCGCGCTTTTGCCGAGTTATGCATCACCAGGCAAATCATCACCGCTATCAAAACAGCGACCAGGCAAAAGCACATTCCCTTGAATTCCTACGTTTCTTTGAACAAGCCTATCTATGATGAAGACTCTGACCGTACCTTACTGGACATCATTTCCGGTTCTAAAATAGCCGATCCCGAAGAATTAATCGTATCTAAGGAAGAATTTGACAATATAGAAGAAAAAATGAGTGAGATCCTTAGCTCGTTGGAATGGAAAGTACTGATGTCTTACCTTGAAGGAAAATCCTATCAAGAAATAGCCGAAGATTTAAAACGTCATGTCAAGTCCATTGACAATGCGTTGCAACGGGTTAAACGAAAATTGGAGCGTTATCTGGAAAAGAGGGAAGTCTAATCAGTTAATTAACTATTAGTTGTTGTCTTACGTCAGTAAGGAAATTCATTGTTACTTGTACAGTATTGACAGTTACACGATTATCACTTATAATGGTTATTGTGTCACTGCCGGCGTAGCTCAATTGGCAGAGCAGCTGATTTGTAATCAGCAGGTTGCGGGTTCGAGTCCCATCGCCGGCTCCATAATTGCTGGTTCCAAGTTGGTTACTAATTATTATCGCGGGGTAGAGCAGCTGGTAGCTCGTCGGGCTCATAACCCGAAGGTCGAGGGTTCAAATCCCTCCCCCGCAACCATGTGAACAATTCTCGCAAGTGATTGCGGGTTTTTATTTTTTATAGACGTACATAGGCTCTACATATGACTAATTTGTTTATTCCGGGCCTTGACATGCGTTTCTGAATTATGCTAAACTACAATATGCGGGCTTGCCACTATAGCTCAGTAGGTAGAGCGCATCCTTGGTAAGGATGAGGTCACCGGTTCAATCCCGGTTAGTGGCTCCAGAATCGAAATAAGAGGTCGCGACCGACAACCGATGTATGGCGGCGTAGCTCAGCTGGTTAGAGCACACGGTTCATACCCGTGGTGTCCGGGGTTCAAGTCCCTGCGCCGCTACCAGAAAAAGAAAAAGCCGGTGAGTGATCACTGGTTTTTTTTATTTGTTAGCAAGTGGGGGGCAAGTGGGGACGGTTCTTGCTTGCCACCCCGCGGGTGGCAAGCAAGAACCGTCCCCACTTGCCCCCCACTTGCTACTTAAGGCAGCGATGGTATAAATAAGCAGCAAGATTGTTAAAATAAGACTAAGTAGTAGGGAAACTATTGACATGATCATATAATTGTGATAAATTCAGTAAAGTTAATTCTCATAAAGGTGCAGAATTTTTTTTTGGTTTTAGGGGAGGTGGCTTTAAGTGAGAGTAGGTGTTACATTAGCTTGCACCGAGTGTAAACGTAGAAATTATACTACTACGAAGAACAAGAAAAACGATCCCGGCAGGATTGAAATGAAGAAATACTGCAGGTTCTGCCAGACCCATACTCTGCATAAGGAAACCAGGTAACTACCGGTTATCTTTTGGAATACTAGCCGCATTCTGGTCTGATGGTATACGCCGGTATTGTTTCAGGTCGGACGCGTTTTAGATAATAGTTTAAGGATGTGGCGTTTTATGGCACTGATGAAGAAACAGGATAGTAATAAAAAAAAAGAAACCAGTAAGAAAGAAGCATCAAAAAAAGCTGTTATAATAAAAGATAAAAATGTTATAGTAAAAGATAAAAAAACATTAGTCAAAAAAGATTCCAGCAAGGTTGTCGTAAGGAAAGACAAAGTAAACCGGCTTGAACAGGTTAAAAAGTTTTTCCGGGGAGCGCTTGGTGAATTAAAAAAGGTCCATTGGCTAAACAGCCGGGAGGTAGTAATATACACTTCGGTAGTATTAGTGGCGGTAGTTATTGTAGGTTGTATGATTTGGCTGTTTGATTCAATTTTGAGTTTGGTCCTGAGGCTGGTTATGCAAAGATAATTTTCCTTAAGGGGGTGAGGGACCTAAAACTTATAAAAAAGGGTCCCTTGTATTTTATGGTGAAAAAGTGGTATGTTGTACATACCTATGCCGGCTATGAAAATAAGGTAAAAGCCAACCTTGAAAAACGGATCGATTCAATGAATATGGAAGAGAAAATCTTCCGTATACTCGTACCGATGGAAGATGAAGTTGAAATCAAAGACGGCAAGAAAAAGATCTCCAAACGCAAGGTTTTTCCCGGGTATGTGCTGGTAGAAATGTATATGACGGACGATTCCTGGTATGTCGTACGCAACACCCCCGGGGTGACAGGTTTTGTAGGTTCCGGCTCAAAACCTATCCCCTTGAATGACGATGAGGCCAAGCAGATTATCAGACAGATGGGAGTTGACGAGCCCCGGACGCGGATTGTTTTATCTGTAGGTGAAAATGTTCGCGTTATCTCAGGTCCATTTGAAAATTTTGTCGGGCTGATCGAAGACGTCAACACGGAAAAACAAAAAGTAAGAGTATTAATCTCCATGTTTGGACGGGAGACCCCTGTTGAACTGGATTTTAGTCAGATAGAGAAAACGTCTTAACTATTGAACAGGAGGTGTAGAGTGATGGCAAAAAAAGTGTCCGCCATAATAAAACTGCAAGTTCCGGCAGGAAAGGCTACCCCGGCGCCGCCGGTAGGCCCGGCTCTGGGGCAGCACGGGGTTAATATCATGGCTTTTGTAAAGGAATATAACGAGCGTACGGCGTCTCAGGCCGGTCTGATTATTCCGGTTGAAATTACTGTTTTTGAAGACCGTTCCTTTACTTTTGTTACCAAAACTCCACCTGCGGCTGTCCTGCTGAAGAAAGCGGCAGGGATTGAAACGGCTTCCGGTGAACCTAACCGCAAAAAAGTTGCGAAACTCCCCCGCGCCAAAGTCCGTGAGATTGCTGAATTAAAAATGCCCGACCTGAACGCTGCCAGTGTTGATTCGGCGATGCGGATGGTTGAAGGCACTGCACGCAGCATGGGCATTGAGATCGTGGAAGGTTAACAGGTACAGGTTAATATGGTAGGACAGGTGGGAGGAAATATTTCCGCTAAGACCACAAGGAGGTAAAAGTTTATGCCAAAACACGGTAAGAAATATTTAAACGCTGTCAAGGAAATTAAAAAAAGTGCTGTTTATGAGCCGGCCGACGCTCTGGAGTTGGTTAAAAAAATAGCCCCGGGGAAATTTGATGAGACTGTTGAAGTAGCCATCCGGTTGGGCGTAGATCCCCGCCACGCCGATCAACAAGTACGCGGCGCAGTTGTACTGCCTCATGGAACAGGCAAAACTCGCACCGTACTTGTGTTTGCCAAGGGCGATAAGGCTAAGGAAGCTGAAGAAGCGGGCGCTGATTTTGTGGGTGCTGAAGATATGGTGGCTAAGATTCAACAAGAAGGTTGGCTGGCGTTTGACGTGGCTATCGCAACCCCGGATATGATGGGTACTGTGGGTAAACTGGGACGGATTCTGGGTCCCCGCGGCCTGATGCCCAATCCTAAAACAGGGACTGTTACCTTTGACGTTGCCAGAGCCGTGCAGGAAGTAAAGGCTGGTAAAATTGAGTACAGGGTTGATAAAGCGGGTATTATTCATGCTCCGATCGGCAAGGTGTCTTTCAGCACTGAAAAGCTGCAAGAAAACCTGCGCACCTTGATGGACGCCCTGAACCGGGCCAAACCTGCCTCTGCCAAGGGTCAGTATCTCAAAGGTATTTCTTTGTCGTCTACAATGGGGCCCGGAATTAAGGTTAATACTCAAAAAGCCGTTTTCTAGCAAACCAGGTTTTTCAATAAATTGAATTTTATGTATAAATAACCTGTAGGTTTTGAATAAGTTGCGGGCAATAGTAAAGGCCGAACATGGCCACCTTTTAGGCCTATAGATCCAACTTAATAATGAGCTGTGGACAGCCGGTGCATTTGTGCATAATGGCGTAAAAGCCGCCTGCCGAGGCCTATTTAAACTGCGTATGAATGACGTGGCCTCTGTATGTTTGTCTACAGAGGCCATTTTAGTTGTTGGCTGTAGGTTGTTGGTCGTTACCACTAACCTCCAACTACTAACTGCCAACCACCAAGAAGGGGGGTGTAATAAAAGAGTGCCTATCTCAAAAGCTAAAAAGGATGAAATCCTTGAGGAATTAAAAGAAAAATTTGAAGGATCTGCAGTGTCGATTTTTACGGATTACCGTGGCTTGAATGTGGCCGAGGCGACTAAACTGCGCCGGAAAATGCGGGAAGCAGGATGCGAATTAAAGGTGGCAAAGAATACCCTGACCGGCTTGATTGCCAGACGCCTCGGCGTGGAGGGCATTGAACCTTACTTGGAGGGTCCCGTGGCGATTGCCTTTGGTAAAGATCCGGTTGCACCTGCCAAAGTACTCGCTGATTTTATCCGTGAGACCAAAAAAATGGAGATCAAGGCGGGGATTCTGGAAGGAAAAATCATTGACGCCAGGAGTATTAAAGAACTGGCTGATCTACCACCGCGTGAGGTGCTTCTGGCTAAAATACTGGGTGGTATGCAAGCTCCGCTTTATGGTTTTGCAGGTGTGCTCCAGGGGACTATCCGCAGTTTTGTTTACACTTTGGATGCCGTTCGCAAACAGCGCGCCGGTGAGGTTTAGGGATTCTGAATAGCTGATATAGTAACGTCTTTATTCTGATATAAAAAAGATTTATTATGGAAAGGTAGGTTATCTAAATATGTCTAAAGTACAGGAAATTCTTGAAGCGGTAAAAGGTATGACTGTTCTGGAGTTATCCGAACTGGTCAAAGCTTTTGAGGAGGAGTTCGGTGTGAGCGCCGCCGCTCCGGTGGCTGTTGCCGCCGCTCCTGGGGCGGCTCCCGCAGCAGCCGCCGCCGCCGAAGTGGAGGAACAGACTGAATTTGATGTAATCCTTACCGCTGTTGGCGATAAAAAGGTTAACGTGATTAAAGTGGTCAGGGAAATCACCGCGCTTGGCTTAAAAGAGGCCAAAGATCTGGTCGATGCGGCGCCGAAGGCTGTCAAGGAGAAGGTTAGCAAAAAAGAGGCTGAGGAAATTAAAGCCAAGCTTACCGAAGCTGGCGCCACTGTGGAAATCAAGTAGGCAACTATGATAATCAAAAAGGGGCCGGGCGGCCCCTTTTTTAGTAGTCAGTAGTCAGTAGCAAGAATGGGAGAACGGTTTATCGTCTCTCCGGGGTGTTTCCGAATCTAGGTAAGCGCCATGTCACACTGAACTAACTTTATAGTCATATGTGGATAAACGACCTGTGGGCTTATTAAACGGCGATGAGGGACAAGGTACCTGTCCCCTTGTCCCTCCCCTTGTCCCTTTTTCCCCTTGTCCCTTTTCCCAAACGATTCGCCCTGTTCTTTGACCCCCTTTTTAATTCGTTTTACCTGGCGTTCGCTGAGGCCGAGAGTTTCTGCAGCTTCACTGATAGTCATTTTTCCGTCCAGTAAGCAACGGGCAACATAAAGCTTGTTTCGTTCATCCTGTGTCATCGATAATATCATCCTTTCATTTTAACCCGGGGGGTGACATTTTCTCAGAAATATTTCAGGGTGACATTATCACAGAATGAACACATTTTATCAAACAATGTCTTGACAAAAAAAAATTGATATGCTAAAATTACAAAATGTCATCAAAAATGTAACTTCTTAATTATATTATGATGATATGTTAGCTATAAATATATAATGCGTATGCAATATGATCTGTAATATAATGTATATTATTGTATTATCCTGGCAACAATATTTAAGATAGTCTGATTTTATATAAAGCGAGGTATTGTAAAGAAAACAAAGCCTTGCTTTTCATTGTTTAGGTTTAAACAAGCTGTAAAATCCTGTTTGGGGATTTGTGAATAAAAGGACACGCCTGCGGCGTTTCAGCGCTGTTTTAGCTGACGGGCCGGTGGTTAACCCATTGTCAGAGGTAACCGGGTGAGGGTATCTTTTCCTTATTTTTGGACGGGGGTGTGATGCGCTAGATGATTTATCCCGAGAAGGTGGGGGTAAGAAGCCGTAAAAGTTTCGCTAAACTGAAAGAAGTACTGGAACTGCCCAACCTTATTGAGGTCCAGCGCAATTCCTATGATTGGTTTTTAAAAGAGGGGCTGAAAGAGGTATTCCAGGATATATCTCCTATTCAGGATTTTACCGGAAATCTTGTTCTTGAGTTTTTAGACTATACCCTCGGCGATCCGAAATACTCGGTAGAGGAGTGCAAGGAGAGGGACGTGACCTTTGCCGCTCCTTTGCGGGTCAAGGTGCGGCTGATCAATAAAGAAACCGGGGAAGTCAAAGAACAGGAAGTCTTTATGGGAGATTTCCCGTTGATGACCGAAAAGGGCACTTTTATCATCAACGGTGCCGAGCGGGTCATCGTAAGCCAGTTGGTCCGGTCGCCCGGTGTTTATTTTAATGAAATTATTGATCCTTCCGGAAAGAAACTTTATACGGCCACCATAATACCTAACCGGGGCGCGTGGCTGGAGTTTGAAACTGATATCAATGACCATATCTTTGTCAGGATTGACCGTACCAGAAAGATATTGGCCACTGTTTTGGTGCGCGCTCTGGGGTATAGTACCAATGCGATGATTAACGAGCTTTTTGACGGAGATAAGAATATTCAAGAAACCCTGTCACGTGATAACTGCGATACTGAAGAAGAGGCGCTGGTGGAGATCTACAAGCGTTTGCGTCCCGGGGAACCGCCAACAGTTGAAAGTGCGAGATCGCTTTTGGAAGCGCTCTTTTTTGACCCCAAACGATATGACCTGGCTAATGTCGGCCGTTATAAGATCCAGGAAAAATTGAAACATGGCATTCTCTACCGTTTCGGCGAAAACACCAAAGGGGAAACCGAATTTGATCCTTATCTGAAGAAGGAATTACCTAAAGAACGTGAATTCATCAGAGAATTGACCAAAGAAGACATTATTGAAACAATAAGGTACTTGCTGAGTTTGCTGAATTCAGAGGGCCATGTGGATGATATCGATCACCTTGGCAACCGCCGGTTGCGTTCTGTCGGTGAGCTGTTACAGAACCAGTTCCGGATTGGCCTGTCCAGAATGGAGCGGGTTGTCCGCGAGAGAATGACTATTCAAGATGTGGATGTGATTACGCCTCAGGTATTGATTAACATTCGCCCGGTAGTCGCCGCCATCAAAGAGTTTTTTGGGTCAAGTCAGCTGTCTCAATTTATGGATCAGACAAACCCGCTTGCCGAGCTGACCCATAAGAGACGTCTGTCCGCGCTTGGCCCTGGCGGTTTGTCACGGGAACGGGCAGGTTTTGAGGTGCGTGACGTGCACCATTCGCACTATGGCCGGATGTGTCCGATTGAGACGCCTGAAGGTCCCAATATCGGCCTGATTGGTTCACTCAGCACCTATGCCAGGATTAACTCCCTTGGTTTTATTGAAACCCCTTATCGCAAAGTCGATAAAGAAAGCAAACGGGTTACCGATGAAATAGTTTATCTTACCGCGGATAAAGAAGAAGGTTATGTCATAGCCCAGGCTAACGCGCCCCTGGATGAAGAGGGCCATTTCCAGGAAAGCCGGGTCAATGCCCGTTCTCCCGAGATCGTGGTGGTTCCCGCAGACCGGGTGGATTTCATGGACGTATCCCCAAAACAGGTCTTCAGTATAGCAACTGCGCTGATTCCATTCCTGGAACACGATGACGCCAACCGGGCCTTGATGGGAGCAAACATGCAGCGTCAGGCGGTGCCCCTTTTAAAAACGCAGGCGCCCCTGGTTGGAACCGGGATTGAGTATAAAGCGGCCAGGGATTCCGGTGTGGTGGTAATTGCGAAAAACCCGGGCATTGTTGAGCGGGTAACCGCGAACGACATTACCGTCAAGACCGACGCCAGATATGAGGGAACATGGCCATATAATGTTCATAATGAAACAGGAGAAATACTGGCCAAAAGAGGCGACATTATTACTGAAGCGGCCGTAAGGCGGCTGAAACAAGCAGGTCTGCTGGAAGAGCCTTCTGCCCATTCGAGACAAACAGTATCCCGGCTGAAAGTATATGATGTTCCCCTTTCACAGGTTATGGACGAAAATAAGTATCATGTGCCGGAGATTAAAGAAATCAGATCTTTGAAAGACATCCATGCGCCGGAAACGGCAGAAGTCTTGATCAGAAAAGATGAAAAAATAAACAAGGGAAGTTTGGAGCGTCTGAAAAGTGCAGGAATCAAGCTGCTTTCGATAACGGTTGATTTAAACCTGGTTTACCAGCCGCCGGGCACTGATAAGTACAAGTTGTTGAAGTTTACCCGCTCCAACCAGGGTACATGTTTTAACCAAAAGCCCATTGTGCAGAAAGGTGACCGGGTGGAAGCGGGTCAGGTTATCGCCGACGGTCCTTCCACCGACCATGGCGAACTGGCGCTTGGCCGGAATATTCTGGTAGCCTTTATGCCCTGGGAGGGTTATAATTATGAAGACGCCATATTGGTTAGCGAGAAGGCGGTAAAGGAAGACTACTTCACTTCGATTCATATTGAAGAATATGAATGCGACGCCCGCGATACCAAGTTGGGTCCCGAAGAAATCACCAGGGATATTCCCAACGTCGGCGAGGAGATTTTAAAAGACCTGGACGCGCGGGGGATTATCCGGACAGGCGCGGAAGTGCGGCCCGGCGACATTCTGGTCGGCAAGGTCACACCCAAAGGAGAAACCGAGTTAACCGCCGAGGAACGTCTTTTGCGGGCGATATTCGGTGAAAAGGCGCGGGAGGTAAGGGATACCTCACTGCGTGTGCCGCATGGGGAAGCCGGGAAGATTGTCGATGTTAAAGTGTTTTCCAGGGACAACGGAGATGAACTGCCGCCCGGTGTGAACCAGTTGGTACGGGTATATATCGCCCAGAAACGGAAAATTTCCGAAGGCGATAAGATGGCCGGCCGCCACGGAAATAAAGGTGTCATCGCCCGTATCCTGCCTGAAGAGGATATGCCTTTTCTGCCGGACGGCACGCCGATAGAAATTGTCCTGAACCCGCTCGGCGTTCCTTCCCGGATGAATATCGGACAGGTTTTGGAGGCGCACCTCGGGTGGGCGGCCAAAGCGCTGGGCTACCATGTGGCCACACCGGTATTCAACGGGGCGTCGGAAAGTGACATTCTTAATGCGTTGAAGGAAGCCGGCCTGCCTACGAGCGGTAAGATGATGTTATACGACGGGCGCACCGGTGAGCCTTTTGACAACCCGGTAACGGTAGGTTATGTATATATGCTCAAACTGGCCCACCTGGTGGACGATAAGATTCACGCACGCTCCACCGGGCCGTATTCCCTGGTTACCCAGCAGCCGCTGGGCGGCAAGGCCCAGTTCGGCGGCCAGCGTTTCGGTGAGATGGAGGTGTGGGCGCTGGAGGCTTATGGCGCGGCCTATACCCTGCAGGAGATCCTGACCGTAAAGTCGGACGATGTGGTAGGCCGGGTAAAAACTTACGAGTCTATCGTCAAAGGGGAAAATGTGCCTGAACCCGGTGTCCCTGAGTCCTTTAAAGTGTTGATTAAGGAGTTGCAGAGTCTTGGACTGGATGTCAGGGTATTGTCCGATGACGACCGGGAAATTGAAATTAAGGAAGTTGAAGAGGATATTACTGAAACAGCCAAGGAGTTGGGTATTGATATACAGCAAGAAGAATTGCCTGAAACTGAGGATGAGGATTACGACGGCGATGTAGATGATGTAGATGAGGAAGAGTTTAACGATGATTATCCGGAAGATGATATTGATCTGGAAGATGAGTAATATTAGCGTTGAGTGGTTGGTGTAACGGCCAGCGACTCATAGCCCACCACCAAAGGGAGGGATTCTTTTGCTGGAATTAAATAACTTTGACCGTATCCGTATCGGCCTGGCATCTCCTGAGCAAATCATCAGCTGGTCCAGTGGTGAGGTTAAAAAACCTGAAACAATCAATTACCGTACTTTGAAACCGGAAAGGGACGGATTGTTCTGTGAGCGTATCTTTGGGCCTACCCGTGACTGGGAGTGTCACTGCGGCAAATATAAGCGTGTCCGCTATAAGGGGGTAGTATGCGACCGGTGCGGGGTTGAAGTAACCCGTTCCAAAGTGCGCCGGGAGCGTCTCGGTCACATCAGGCTGGCCGCCCCGGTTTCACATATATGGTATTTCAAAGGTATCCCCAGCCGGATGGGCCTTTTGTTGGATATGTCCCCGCGGGCTCTGGAAAGAGTTTTATATTTTGTTTCATATATTGTAATCGACCCGGGCGAAACCGGGTTGATCAAAAAGCAGTTGCTGACTGAGATGGAATACCGGGAGTACCGGGAAAAGTTCGGTAATGTTTTTAAAGCGAGTATGGGTGCTGAAGCCATTAAAAAGCTTCTGGAGGAAATTGATCTGGAGGAACTGGCCAGGGAACTTCGCCAAGAGTTGAGGGATGTCACCGGACAGCGTAAAATCAGAGCGATCAGGCGTTTGGAAGTAGTAGAAGCCTTTCGTAAATCAGGAAACCGGCCCGAGTGGATGGTACTGGACGTGGTTCCGGTGATTCCCCCCGAACTTCGCCCTATGGTTCAACTGGACGGCGGCCGTTTTGCCACGTCGGACTTAAATGATCTATACCGCCGGGTGATCAACCGGAACAACCGCCTGAAAAGGCTGCTGGATTTAGGCGCGCCGGATATTATTGTTAGAAACGAAAAGAGAATGCTCCAGGAGGCTGTAGATGCGCTGATTGATAACGGCCGCCGGGGCCGGCCGGTTACCGGACCGGGTAACCGCCCGTTAAAGTCGCTGAGCGACATGCTGAAAGGGAAGCAAGGACGCTTTCGCCAGAATCTTCTGGGCAAGCGGGTCGATTACTCCGGCCGGTCGGTTATTGTGGTCGGTCCTGAGTTAAAGATCCACCAGTGCGGTCTGCCTAAAGAAATGGCCCTGGAACTGTTTAAGCCTTTTGTAATGAAACGTCTGGTGAACAACGGCCACGCCCATAACATTAAAAGCGCTAAACGCATGGTCGAAAGAGTGCGCCCGGAGGTTTGGGATGTGCTTGAAGACGTTATCAGCGAACACCCGGTGTTGCTAAACCGCGCCCCCACCTTGCACCGTCTGGGCATTCAGGCCTTTGAGCCGGCGCTGGTGGAAGGAAAGGCCATCCAGATTCACCCGATGGTTTGTACGGCTTATAACGCCGACTTTGACGGCGACCAAATGGCCGTGCACGTGCCCCTGTCTGCGGAGGCACAGGCCGAAGCCAGGTTGCTGATGCTTTCATCAAATAATATACTGAACCCTAAAGACGGCCGTCCGGTGGCCATCCCCACTCAGGACATGGTTTTGGGGATCTACTATCTGACCGTGGAAGAGCCCGGGGTACAGGGTGAGGGGAAGGTTTTTAAAGACAGTGAAGAGGCTGTTATGGCCTATTACAACAATGTCATTTCCCTGCATGCCTTAATCAAGGTGCGGATGCCTGATAAAAGTATACTGGAAACTACTGTCGGGAGGATTATTTTTAATGAGGTCATACCTCCTGAACTGGGATACATCAACCAGATGGCAGATAAAAAAGTGCTGAGCAAAATCGTCGATGACTGTTACCGGCGGCTGGGTTTTTCGGCCACCACTAAATTGCTGGATGGGATAAAGAAGCTTGGTTTTACTTTTGCCACTAAAGCAGGAATTACCATCGGCATTCAAGATATCACGATACCGGAAAAGAAAAAAGAAATTCTCAAAGATGCCGAAAAACAGGTTGAAAAAGTTGAGTTGCAGTACCGCCGCGGCTTGATTACGGAAGATGAACGCTACCGGAAAGTGATCGGGATCTGGAACGACGCCACAAAAAACGTGACCGACGCGCTGGTTGAAACGCTGAGCCGGTTTAACCCGGTATATATGATGGCCAACTCAGGCGCCCGCGGTAATATCCAACAAATCCGCCAGCTTGCCGGGATGCGGGGCCTGATGGCCGATCCTTCCGGCCGGATTATCGACCTGCCGATTAAAGCGAACTTCCGGGAGGGCCTTACTGTTTTGGAATACTTTATTTCCACTCACGGTGCCAGGAAAGGTCTGGCCGACACCGCGTTGCGCACGGCCGACTCCGGTTATCTGACCCGCCGTCTGGTGGACGTCGCCCAGGATGTGATCGTCAGGGAATTTGACTGCGGTACCTCTCAGGGCATTGTGGTTGAAGAAATTAAAGACGGAACCGAAGTTATTGAAAAAATTGAAGACCGGATTATCGGAAGGGTAGCTCTTGAGGACATCAATGTAGAGATAGACACCGGCGATGAATTGGAAGAAGATATCGTCATGCCGAAGACCGGCGAAGTGCTGGTGCCTAAACACACAGTTCTTGAGCAAGAGCATTTGAATAAAATACGGCAGGCCGGTCTGAAACTGCCGGTAAAAACCTTGGTACGGGCTGATGAAGAAATTACTGAAGAGCATGCTGATAGAATTGTCAAAGCAGGTATTAAAAAAGTAAAGATTCGTTCCGTTTTAACCTGCAAGACCCGCTACGGCGTATGTATCAAGTGCTATGGGCGTAACCTGGCTACCGGCCGCAATGTCGATATCGGTGAGGCTGTCGGCACCATTGCAGCCCAGAGTATCGGCGAGCCTGGCACCCAGCTTACCATGCGCACCTTCCACACCGGTGGCGTGGCCGGGGACGATATTACCCAGGGCTTGCCGCGGGTGGAAGAGCTTTTTGAAGCCCGGCGCCCCAAGGGTCAAGCTATTATCGCCGAGGCGGACGGCGTGGTCGAAGTCCGTGAAATCAAAGGCCGCAAAGAAATTGAAGTTACCACTGACGACGGCGAGAAGGCTGTTTATCAAGTGCCTTACGGCGCCCGTCTCAAAATAAAAAACGGCGACCGGGTTGGCGCCGGTGATGAACTGACAGAAGGGTCGGTAAACCCGCACGACCTGCTCAAGATTAAGGGGGTGCAGGGTGTGCAGATTTACCTTCTTCAGGAGGTTCAGCGGGTTTACCGGTTGCAGGGTGTGGATATTAACGACAAGCATATTGAAGTAATGATCAGACAAATGCTCCGGAAGATTAAAGTAGATGACCCCGGCGATACCGACCTGCTACCGGGCGGCCTGATTGATATATTCGAGTTTGAAGATGAAAATGCGCGAGTTACGGCGTTGGGAGGCCAACCGGCTACCGCCAAGGCGGTGCTGCTGGGGATTACCAAGGCTTCTCTGGCCACTGATTCTTTTCTCTCTGCCGCATCCTTTCAGGAGACGACCAGAGTGCTTACCGAGGCGGCGATTAAAGGTAAGTTGGACCCGCTCATCGGCTTAAAAGAGAATGTTATCATCGGCAAGCTGATTCCGGCCGGCACGGGGATGTCCCGCTACCGCAACATCAACGTCAACATAATAGACGAAGAAGGTTTGGATGAACAGGATTATAACGGTGATGAAGATATTATGGACAGAGACTTGGCGCATGATGATTTGCTGACGACGACTGTGTAGCCGGGGCAGTAGTAAGTAATCAGTATTCAGTAGTCAGTAGTCAGAATGAGATCGAACAATTATAAAGGCCGAATATGAGCCGTGCAAGACTGATCGTGTGAGTAGGAAGACATGTGGGCTTACGTTAGCGGCGATTTTGAGGTTTAAATCAAAAGAGCGAGAGAGCCCTCGGATAAGCGAGGGAACTGTTTGAGGCGCGTATGCGCCGAGTTTGACCGAGCCCGAGGGCGAATGAGCTCATGGCTGAGGAAAGGGGACACACCTCCCTAACGGGCCTATCTTTGGGGCCGGAGGAATGTCCCCGATTAGGTGGACCGAACATGAGCCGCGTTGTAAGCCCAGGTAGGAGACCTTTGGGCATACATAAGCGGTGATTTTGAGCCTTAAATCAAAAGAGCGAGAGAGCCCTCGGATAAGCGAGGGAACTGTTTGAGGCGCGTATGCGCCGAGTTTGACCGAGCCCGAGGGTGAATGAGCTCATACAATATTTGAGGGCGAACATGAACCGCGTTGTAAGCCCAAAGGTCCTATTCGAAAATATTGACAATGGTATCCTGTGGTGATAAGATACTAAAGTGTCCGGTTTTAGGAGGTTAAGCTGTTATGGCTTATAAGCGGCTACTATCAGCGCGAAAAAAGACTGTAGGCGCGAAACAGACATTAAAAGCCGTTGAGCGAGGGCAGGCCAGAGTGGTATATACAGCACAAAATGCTGATAGACATGTGGTTGAACCCATCATCCGGATGTGTGCTTTAAAGGGTATCCAGGTAATCCAGGTGGAATCCATGCAGGCGCTGGGTAAAGCATGTGGTATAGAGGTGGGCTGTGCTTCAGCGGCTGTTATCGAGGAATAAGCTGCTTGAGGTACAAAATTAATAAAGGTAAGTAACTACACAGGAGCTAAAATGAGAGAATGTTTTATCGCCTTTAGATATTCTGAATTCTGACTACTGTTCAAGTATGACTAGCCGGGAAGGAGGTGTTTTTTTAAGTGCCAACTATTAGCCAACTGATCCGCAAAGGCAGGGAGAAAGTTATTAAGAAGTCTACAGCGCCGGCGATGAAGGAGTGTCCTCAGAAACGGGGCGTTTGCACCAGAGTATACACGACCACACCGAAAAAGCCCAATTCCGCTTTGCGTAAAGTCGCCCGGGTCAGGCTTACCAACGGCATTGAGGTAACCTCCTACATTCCAGGTATCGGGCATAATCTGCAAGAGCACTCGGTTGTTCTGGTACGCGGCGGCAGGGTGAAGGACTTGCCGGGCGTCAGGTATCACATCATTCGCGGCTCGCTGGATTCAGCGGGTGTTCAGAACAGGAACCGGGGGCGTTCTAAATACGGCTCAAAGCGGCCGAAGAAGTAAGTATAGATTTTACACATTCATTGCAAAGGGGGGAAGATTGTGCCGAGAAGAGGGGCTGTTGCCAAACGGGAAGTCCTGCCGGATCCTGTATACCGGAGTAAAGTATTAACCAAACTGATCAACCAGGTTATGCTGAACGGCAAAAAAAGCCTTGCCGAGGCGATTGTCTATGGTGCTATGGATATAATCAAAGAAAAAACAAATAAAAACCCGCTGGAGGTTTTTGAACAGGCGATGAAAAATATCATGCCGGTACTTGAGGTAAAGGCCCGCCGGGTTGGCGGGGCCAACTATCAGGTTCCGGTAGAAGTGCGCCATGACCGCAGGCAGACATTGGGTATTCGCTGGCTCACCAAGTATTCCAGGGAGCGGACAGGCCGGACCATGGCTGATAAGCTCGCCAGTGAAATTATGGATGCGGCTGCAAATACGGGTGGTTCGGTAAAGAAAAAAGAAGATACTCATAAAATGGCGGAAGCTAACAAAGCATTTGCGCATTACCGGTGGTAAGGGGGATCTTGATGGCGCGTCAGTTTTCGTTGGATAAAACTCGAAACATAGGAATAATGGCACATATTGACGCCGGCAAGACCACAACTACCGAGCGGATTCTGTTTTATACAGGCAAGGTGCATAAAATAGGGGAAGTGCACGATGGGGCGGCGACAATGGATTGGATGATCCAGGAGCAGGAGCGGGGTATTACCATTACTTCCGCTGCGACCAGCTGCCGGTGGCGTGACTGCCAGATTAATATTATTGACACGCCAGGGCACGTGGACTTCACTGTGGAGGTAGAACGTTCTCTGCGTGTGCTTGACGGCGCGGTAGCGATTTTTTGTTCAGTAGGGGGCGTCGAACCGCAATCTGAAACCGTATGGCGGCAGGCCGACAAATACGGCGTTCCAAGGATAGCCTACATTAATAAGATGGACCGGGTGGGAGCTGACTTTCACCGGGTAATAAAAATGATCAAGGAACGTTTAGGCGCCAACCCGGTGGCTCTGCAAATACCGATCGGGCTGGAAGACAAGTTCCGCGGCGTCGTTGATCTGGTCAGAAATAAGGCAATCATTTATATTGATGAACTGGGAGTCGACAGCGAGGAAACCGACATCCCGCCGGAACTGGCTGAGGAAGCGAATATATTTAGAAGCAAGCTGGTTGAAGCGGTTGCCGAGTCTGACGAAGATTTAATGATGAAGTATCTTGAAAACGAGGAACTTACGGAGAAAGATCTTCAAGAAGGCATTCGCAAAGCGACTCTGGCGGTGAAGGTGATCCCGGTACTGTGCGGCTCCGCTTTTAAAAACAAGGGAGTGCAGCCGCTGCTGGATGCGATTGTGGATTATCTGCCCGCACCTACGGAAGTGCCGCCCATGCGCGGGGTTGACCCGGAAACCGGTGCTGAAGAAGTACGGGCGGCCAGGGATGATGAGCCGTTTGCCGCTTTAGCCTTTAAAATAATGTCCGACCCTTATGTGGGTAAACTGACCTTTTTCCGTGTTTATTCCGGGAATTTGCAGTCCGGCTCGTATATTTATAATTCAACCAAGCAAAAGCGGGAGAGAATCGGGCGTATCCTGAGAATGCATGCCAACCACCGGGAGGACATCTCAGAAGTATTTGCCGGTGACATTGTTGCCGCGGTAGGCTTGAAAGCGACCAGCACCGGAGACACCCTTTGTGACGAAAAGGCACCGGTTCACCTTGAATCCATGGATTTTCCGGAACCGGTCATTCAAGTGGCCATTGAGCCGAAAACCAAGGTAGACCAGGAAAAAATGGGTGTTGCCCTGCAGAAGCTGGCAGAGGAAGATCCTACTTTCCGGATTAATACCGACGCTGAAACAGGCCAAACATTAATATCAGGCATGGGCGAGCTGCACCTGGAGATAATTATTGACCGGATGCTGCGTGAATTTAATGTGGAGGCAAATGTTGGCCGTCCCCAGGTTGCTTATAAAGAAACAATCAGGAAGAAAGTCAAGGCTGAGGGTAAGTTTGTCCGTCAGTCCGGCGGGCGCGGTCAGTACGGGCATGTTGTTTTGGAAATCGAGCCGCGGGAGCCTGGCTCCGGTTATGAGTTTACAAGCAAAGTCATTGGCGGGGTTATCCCCAAAGAGTATATTCCGGCTGTTGACGCTGGTGTCAAAGAGGCGCAGGAAAACGGCGTTTTAGCCGGTTTCCCGATGGTAGACATCGGAGTCACCCTGCTGGACGGTTCTTACCACGATGTGGACTCATCCGAAATGGCTTTTAAGATTGCCGGTTCCATGGGCTTTAAGAATGCCGCCAGCAAAGCCGGTGCGGTTCTCCTCGAACCGGTAATGAAGGTCGAAGTTGTGGTAAACGATGAGTATATGGGTGACGTGATCGGCGATATAAACTCCCGGCGGGGCCGGATCGAGGAAATGGAGCCGCGTAACGGGGTGCAGATAATCCATGCGCTCGTACCGCTGGCGGAGATGTTCGGTTACGCGACCGACCTGCGTTCACGTACACAGGGGCGCGGCACCTACAGCATGCAGTTTAGCCATTATGCTGAAGTACCGCAAAATATTGCAGAAGGAATTATTGCCAGACGGCAAGGGTAAAATATGGGTAGCCGGAATTTGGTTTAAACAAGTGTCAGCAAGTAGGATGAACTGTTTGCAGTTTAATAAAAATTTAAAGGAGGATAAAACCAATGGCAAAACAAAAGTATGAGCGGACTAAACCCCACGTTAACATCGGCACCATCGGCCACGTTGACCACGGTAAAACTACCCTGACCGCGGCAATCACCATGGTCCTGAATACAGTCGGTCAGGCCACGATTAAGAGGTTTGAAGAGATCGACAACGCTCCCGAAGAGCGTGAGCGCGGCATTACCATCAATACCGCCCACGTCGAGTACGAGACCGATAAAAGGCACTATGCCCACGTCGACTGCCCGGGCCACGCCGACTACGTTAAGAACATGATTACCGGCGCCGCCCAGATGGACGGGGCGATCCTGGTTGTATCCGCGGCCGACGGCCCGATGCCCCAGACCCGCGAGCATATCTTGCTGGCCCGTCAGGTTAATGTTCCCTATATCGTCGTATACCTTAACAAAGCTGACATGGTCGACGACCCCGAACTTCTGGAGCTGGTCGACATGGAAGTGCGCGAATTGCTGACCACTTACGAATTTCCCGGCGATGACACCCCCATCATTACCGGTTCGGCCTTAAAGGCAATGGAATGCGCCTGCGGCAAGAAAGACTGTGAATGGTGCAAGTCCATCTGGGAGTTGATGGACGCTGTTGACGCTTACATTCCCACACCTGAGCGGGATGTCGACAAACCGTTCCTGATGCCTGTCGAAGACGTGTTCTCCATTACCGGGCGCGGCACTGTGGCCACCGGCCGGGTTGAGCGCGGGCAGATCAAAGTACAGGATGAAGTCGAGATCGTGGGACTTAACGACAAGCCCCGGAAGACTGTGGTAACCGGTGTGGAAATGTTCAGAAAGATCCTGGAAAGCGGCCAGGCCGGCGACAATATCGGCTGCCTGCTGCGGGGCGTCGACCGGAAAGAAATTGAACGCGGGCAGGTTTTGGCGAAGCCCGGCACAATCAAGCCCCACAAAAGCTTCTCTGCTGAAGTGTTGGTTTTGACCAAGGAAGAGGGCGGCAGGCATACCCCGTTTTTCAACGGCTACCGTCCCCAGTTTTATTTCCGGACCACTGACGTGACCGGCGTGATCACTCTGCCTGAAGGCGTTGAGATGGTGATGCCGGGGGACAACATTAAAGTTGACATCGCCCTGATTACTCCGATCGCCATTGAAGAAGGACTTCGTTTTGCCATCCGTGAAGGCGGCCGCACAGTGGGCGCGGGCGTTGTTACTGAAATTAAGGATTAAGTTTGTTTGACCCGTTTGTTTTCATACGCTAAAATGCTAACCCGTTTCAATTAACAAAAGCGATGAGGTGAGAGGTTGCCAACTCAGTAGTCAGTAGTCAGTAGCCAGTAGTCAGACGATTTTCAATGAGCAATCCGACTGCTGGCAACCGGCTACAACAAACTACCGGGTTGGGAAATTTTCACCGAGAAAGGTCCGGTCATCGGGCGAAAAGGAGAGCAGGATATTGATGAAGAGCCAAAAAATCAGGATCAGGCTAAAGGCCTTCGACCATCATATACTAGACCAGTCGGCTTTGAAGATTGTAGATACCGCGAAGAGAACGGGCGCCTCTGTTGCCGGCCCGGTTCCGCTGCCCACTGAAAAAAACATATATACCATTTTACGCAGCCCTCATGTTAACAAGGACTCTCGCGAGCAATTCGAGATGCGGACCCATAAGCGCTTGATTGACATTATCGAGCCCACTCCGAAAACGGTAGATGCCCTTATGCGTTTAGACCTGCCGGCCGGTGTCGATATTGAGATCAAATTGTAAATATATCCGGTTAAGATAGAGGTAATGTTGAGAACCAGCTCAACCACTTGCCACAGAATTCAGGGGCCGGGGGCGGATGCGTGGCAGTTTGGTCTCCAGCCCCTGAAAAACGGAGGTGCATCAAGTCATGCCAAAAGGCATTCTGGGGAAAAAAGTCGGAATGACACAAATTTTTACTGACAAGGGTTTGGCGATACCTGTCACCGTTATCGAAGCGGGACCTTGCCTTGTAGTGCAAAAAAAGACCCCCGGGACTGACGGTTACAGTGCCGTTCAAATTGGTTTTGGAGAAAAGAGAGAACAACTTTTTAATAAACCGCTGAAAGGACATTTTGCCAAAGCCGGCGTGCGGCCGTTGCGATTCCTGCGGGAGTTGAGGGTCGAAGATGTGGATTCATATGAGGTAGGCCAGGAAATTAAGGCTGATATCTTTGCTCAGGGCGAAAAGGTAGATGTGGTTGGGACCAGTAAAGGGCACGGTTTTGCCGGTGGGATTAAACGCCACGGTTTTCACCGCGGACCGATGGCACATGGTTCCAAATATCACCGGCGCCCCGGTTCACTGGGGGCGAAAGGCCCGGCCCGTGTGTATAAAGGCAGGAAATTACCGGGGCACTACGGGGCGAAGCGGATAACGGTACAGAATCTTGAAGTGGTAAAAGTTGACAGCGATCGCAATTTGCTTGCCGTCAAAGGAGCCGTGCCGGGACCCAGAGGCGGTCTGGTACTGGTGGTACCGTCGACCAAAGCGCGGCAGCGTTAGAAAAGAGACTTTAGGCCAAAGACGTAGGAGCAGGTGCGGTTTGCAGCAAGCGCGCCCTACGGCCGAAAAGGCTTACGGCTCAGAAAGGGGACACTCATGCCTAAAGTAGCAATGTACAATATTAACGGCGAACAGGTCGGAGAACTGGATCTGAAAGATGAAGTCTTCGGCGTTGAGGTTAACGAAGCTGTTTTGCATGATGCCGTTGTGATGCAGCTGGCCAGCCGTCGCCTGGGCACCCATTCTACAAAAACCAGGGCGGAAGTTAGGGGCGGCGGCCGCAAGCCCTGGCGTCAAAAAGGCACCGGCAGGGCTCGTCACGGCACCACGCGTTCACCAATCTGGCGTGGCGGCGGGATCGTTTTTGGACCTCATCCCAGAGACTACCACTACAGCCTGCCCAAAAAAGTTCGGAGGCTGGCTTTGAAATCGGCCCTCTCAGCCAAAGTAAATTCCGGCGATATTCTTGTTGTGGATTATCTGCAGATGGAACAGCCCAAAACGAGGGATATGGTTAAAATATTGAACAACCTCAAGGTGAATGAGGCTCTGCTTGTCACGGCGGCAGCTGATGATGTGATAGAAAAATCCGCCCGTAATATTCCCGGGATCAAACCGCTGGATGCCGCCGGCCTCAACGTTTACGATATACTGGCTTACAACAAGCTGGTCATAACCAGAGACGCGGTGGCCAAAGTTGAGGAGGTGCTCGCGTAATGAAGAATCCGCGTGATATCTTGAAGAAACCGGTAGTTACCGAGAAGAGCACTTCTCTTTTAAAGGATAATAAGTACACTTTCCTGGTTGATCTCAAGGCCAACAAAGTGGAGATCCGGCAGGCCGTGGAAAAACTGTTTAAGGTTAAGGTGGAAAAAGTAAACACCATGCGAGTCAAAGGAAAGATCAAGCGGGTCCGCAGGATCCCCGGTAAAACTCCTGACACGAAAAAAGCGATAGTTACCCTTAAAGAGGGTGACAGGATCGAGATTTTTGAGGGAATGTAGTTATTTACCGCGATATTATTTATTACGTAGGAAAGGAAAAGGTTTTAGCAGTCACAATCCGGTAACGCGTGTTGTCATGGGATGTTGTGATACTGCTTCCCGTGGAGTCGGCGGGAGGGACATATTTAAACATATGTTTCTTAAAACCAGGTGAATTCCTGTGGCTACTAAAAGTTTTAAGCCAACGTCACCAGGTCGCCGGTTTGTAACCGTTTCAGACTTTAAGGATATTACCCGTTCGGAACCCGAAAAATCGTTGCTTGAACCATTAAAGAAGAACGCCGGCCGCAACGCTTACGGCAGGCTGACGGTAAGACACAGGGGCGGCGGGCACAAGCGGATGTACAGGATTATTGATTTTAAACGTAACAAGGACGGTATCCCGGCTAAGGTTGCCAGTATCGAATACGACCCGAACCGTTCCGCTCGGATTGCCCTGTTACATTACGCCGATGGTGAAAAGAGATACATACTTGCGCCAGTTGGTATTGAAGTCGGGCAGAAGGTAATATCGGGTCCGGATGCTGATATCAAGGCGGGTAATTGTTTGCCGTTGCGTAATATTCCGCTGGGTACGATGATCCATAATATCGAGTTGTACCCCGGTGGCGGAGGTCAACTGGTACGCTCGGCGGGCGCGTCGGCCCAGCTGATGGCCAAGGAAGGCAAGTACGCCAATATCCGGATGCCGTCGGGCGAGATGCGGCTTCTGCTGATTGACTGCCGTGCCACAATTGGGCAGGTAAGCAATGTTGATCACGAAAACATAACTATCGGCAAAGCCGGCCGTAAACGCTGGATGGGCATCCGCCCGACGGTCCGGGGTATTGTGATGAACCCGGTCGACCACCCGCACGGAGGTGGCGAGGGCCGCTCACCAATCGGCCGGAATCCTGTTACCCCGTGGGGCAAACCGGCGCTGGGTGCCCGCACCCGTAAGAAAAAACCAAGCGATAAATTAATCGTTAAAAGAAGAACCAAATAGTGGTTGGTTTTTAGTGGTTGGTGGTTGGGGTAGAAGGAATTCGCAAGGCGAATTCCAACAATCAATCTAACGACCCACGGCCAACGACGAATATGGAAAGGGGACACACCTTCTTGTGTCGTAAAATTCGGAGGGATAATTCTTATATATGGTATGTTGAGCAATAGTTACTGTTATAACAGGCCAGTGAAGGAATGTCGTCAGCGGAAAGGGGACACACCTTCTAGTGTCGTATAAATCCAAGGGGATTACTCCTGCATGTGGCGTGTAAATCTCTAGTTAATTTGGGTCAGGCCAGTGAAGGAATGTCCCCAATTGAGTGTGAAAGGAGGGCTACAATTTTGGGCCGCTCATTAAAGAAGGGGCCGTATTGCGAAGAACGGCTTCTCAGTAGAATAGAGGCTATGAATGAGACGGGCGAAAAGAGAGTTATCAAGACCTGGTCCAGGCGCTCAACCATCTTTCCTCAAATGGTAGGGCACACTATAGCCGTGCATGACGGGCGAAAGCATATCCCGGTTTATATTACCGAAGATATGATTGGTCACAAATTGGGAGAATTTGCGGCTACCAGGCTTTTTCGAGGACATGGCCACCATACGGAAAGGTCTACAGCGCTGAAGTAGAAGCCGTAAAACAAAAAGTCAGAGGCAAAGTTTTACCGCTTAATTTGATAAATCCGGTATTTCAGCCTCCGGCTTTCAGTTCCGGCATCTTAACGAAGGGGGTAAAAAACTGTGGAAGTTAAGGCCACAGCCAAATTTATAAGAATTTCCCCGCGGAAGGTGCGCACAGTAGTGGACCTGATCCGGGGTAAAAAAGTTCAGGAGGCCCTTGCTATTTTAAGATACACTCCCAAACGGGCCTCAGAGGCGGTGACAAAGGTAGTCAAATCTGCCGCTGCCAACGCCGAACACAATCAGCAAGCCAATCAGGACGAGTTGTTCGTTACCGCGGTATATGTTGACCAGGGCCCCACCTTAAAGCGGTTTCAGGCCCGGGCCATGGGCCGCGCGGATGTTTTACGCAAGCGTACCAGCCATATTACGGTCGTGGTGGGCGACAAAAAGGAGGGTAGATCTTAGTGGGGCAGAAGGTAAATCCCAAGGGCCTGCGGATCGGCATTATCCGGGACTGGGAAGGCAAGTGGTTTGCTGACAAAAAGAACTACGCCAGCCTCTTGCACGAAGACCTGAAAATACGTAAGTTTATTAAAAAGAAACTATATGTGGCGGGCGTTTCGCGCATCCAGATAGAGCGGGCGGCCAACCGGGTAAAAGTGTTTATACATACCGCCAAGCCAGGCATTGTAATCGGGCGGGGTGGCATGGAAGTGGAAAACCTGCGCAAACAGCTCGAACAGATCACCGGTAAGCAGGTCAGCGTCAATATCGTGGAAATTAAGGTGGCTGAGTTGGACGCCCAGCTTGTGGCTGAAAATGTGGCTTCTCAGCTGGAGAAGCGGATTGCATTTAGAAGAGCCATGAAACAAGTGGTCAACCGCTCCATGAAAATGGGTGCGAAAGGGATTAAAATTGCGTGCGGCGGCCGTTTGGCCGGCGCTGAAATTGCCCGCACCGAATGGTACAGTGAAGGAAAAGTTCCCCTGCATACCTTGCGTGCCGATATCGACTACGGGTTTGCCGAAGCAAACACCACTTATGGAAAAATCGGTATTAAAGTATGGATTTATAAGGGAGAAGTGTTACCGGAAGCCAAGAATTCCGAAAAAACCCCGGACAGGGGAGGGAAGGCCGCATCTGGTGAAGGAGGCGTATAGGGATGCTTATACCGAAAAGGGTTAAATACCGCAAACAGCACCGCCCCGGGACAGTTGGAAGGGCTAAAGGCGGCAGGGATGTCAATTTTGGTGAATATGGCCTTCAGGCGCTGGAATCAGCCTGGATTACCAACAGGCAAATAGAAGCGGCCCGTATTGCCATGACCCGTCATATCAAGCGGGGCGGCAAGGTCTGGATTAGAATATTTCCAGATAAACCAATTACTACTAAGCCGGCAGAAACCCGGATGGGTTCAGGCAAGGGCACTCCCGAATACTGGGTTGCCGTTGTCAAACCGGGCCGGATCATGTTTGAGTTAGCGGGCGTTTCCGAAGAAGTGGCCCGCGAAGCGATGCGTTTGGCGTCTCACAAGTTACCGGTCAAAACAAAATTTGTGAAACGCGGGGAAGTAGGTGAGGTCGTTGAAAACTAAGGATATTAGAGAGTTGACCGATTCCGAGCTTTACAAGAAACTGGACGACTCGAAGGATGAGCTCTTTAAGTTGAGGTTTCAGATGGCCACCGGGCAGTTGGATAACCCGATGAAACTGCAAGAAGTCCGCCGTAGGATTGCGCGCGTTAAGACGGTAATCCGTGAGCGTGAGTTAGGCATCCAGCGGGCGTAAGACGAGGAGCAGGATTAAGGCGCCTGCTCTTGCGGGGATATCTTTTTTCATCCTCTGTTCTTGAGTTTGAGCGCCGGAATGGGGTAATGCCCTTAGTTTAGGAAGGAGTAGTGTGGATGGAACAACGTGGAATGCGCAAGGTTCTTACCGGCAAAGTGGTAAGTGATAAAATGGAAAAGACCGTGGTTGTTGCCGTTGAAACCCTGGTCAGACACCCTATGTACCAGCGCATCATTCGACGCACCCGTAAGTTTAAAGCGCATGACGAAGAGAATTCCTGCCGGATTGGCGATAAAGTAAAAGTTATGGAAACCAGGCCATTATCGAAAGAAAAGCGGTGGCGGGTGATCGAGATCCTGGAACGGGCGAAACAGATTTAGCGGTTGATGGTCGTAAGTAGGAAGTGTGAGGAGGTTGCAGCTTTGATTCAGGTACAGTCTTTGCTCACCGTAGCTGACAACACCGGGGCGCGCAGGCTGATGTGCATCCGTGTTTTGGGTGGATCGCTGCGGCGCTATGCCGGCGTGGGTGACATCGTTATTTGTTCCGTTAAAGAAGCCACGCCAGGCGGCGTTGTTAAGAAAGGTGACGTAGTAAAGGCCGTGGTGGTCCGTACGAAAAAAGAGGTAAGGCGCCCGGACGGATCCTACATCAAGTTTGACGAAAACGCTGCTGTTATTATCAAGGATGATAAGAGTCCGCGGGGAACGCGTATTTTCGGGCCGGTCGCCCGGGAATTGAGGGACCGCGAATTCATGAAGATTATCTCACTAGCGCCGGAAGTGCTCTAGCGCGCCGGATGTTATTAAAAAATTGACGGTGAGTTCGGAGGTGACACAAGATACATGACAAAACCCAAGGTACACGTCCGTAAAGGAGATACAGTATTGGTAGTCACTGGCAAGAATGCGGGAAAGAAGGGCAAGGTTTTAGAGGTGATGCCGGGTAGAAGCAGGGTAATCATTGAGGGAGTAAACATTGTTAAGCGTCACACCAAACCTACCCGGAAACTTCCGCAGGGGGGCATTTTGGAAAAAGAGGCCCCCATACACAGTTCTAATGTGATGCTTTTCTGCAACAAATGCAACAACCCGACCAGGATTAGCAAGAAGGTCCTTGATAACGGGGAAAAAGAGCGTGTATGCAAAAAATGCGGGGAAGCGATTTAGTGGTTGGTGGTTAGTGGTTGCAACAAACAATCTAACGACTAACGACCTACGACTTACTACCGAGAAGGGAGGTAGTTCGGATGCCCAGATTGAAAGATAAATACAAGAACGATGTGATACCTGCCATGATGAAAAAGTTTGGGTACAAAAATGTAATGCAAGTGCCGAAACTTGAAAAAGTAGTTGTAAGCATGGGCGTGGGAGAGGCAATTCAGAACTCCAAAGCAATCGACTCCGCGGTAAACGACCTGATGATCATCACCGGACAAAAGCCCATTACGACTAAAGCGAAGAAATCCATCGCGGCGTTCAAACTGCGTGCCGGTATGACCATTGGCGCGAAAGTAACATTACGCGGCGATCGCATGTATGAGTTTGTGGATAAGCTTTTTAACATTGCGATGCCAAGAGTGCGTGACTTCCGGGGTATTTCGCCTGAATCATTTGACGGGCGCGGAAATTACAGCATGGGTATTCGTGAGCAGCTTATTTTCCCGGAAATTGATTATGACAAGATCGATAAAATTCGTGGTATGGATATCATTTTTGTGACTACGGCCAGAACAGACGAAGAGGCAAGGGAACTGTTGGGATTAATGGGAATGCCGTTCCGGGCGGCATAATTAGTGGTTGGTGGTTAGTGGTTGGTGGTTAGGTTAAGAAGGAATTCGGCAAGGCCGAATTCCAACGAACAATCCAACGACTAACGACTAACGACATACGACTAAAAAAGGAGGCAAGTTGGTGGCTAAAAAATCAATGGTTTTAAGAGCTATGCGACCACCAAAGTTCGCAGTGCGCGGACACAATAGATGCAAAATTTGCGGGCGGCCGCACGCCTATATGAGAAAATTCGAGATTTGCCGGATTTGCTTTCGGGAACTCTCGTACAAGGGTGAAATTCCGGGAATCCGTAAAGCCAGTTGGTGATCAGGAAGGAGGTAGTTGCTCGTGGTTATGACCGATCCTATTGCAGATTTCTTGACCCGAATCCGGAACGCCAATACGTTTTATCATGATAAAGTAGAGGCGCCTGCTTCCAAGGTTAAAAAAGCAATCGCCAATATCTTGAAAGATGAAGGGTTTGTCAAGGATTACGAATTTGTAGATGACGGCAAGCAGGGAATTATCCGGGTTTACCTAAAATACGGGACTAATAAGGAACGGGTGATCACCGGTCTCAAGCGCATATCAAAGCCGGGTTTAAGAGTGTACGCCAGAAAAGACAATGTGCCGAAGGTTTTAGGCGGCCTCGGAATAGCTATTATCTCTACCTCTAAAGGGTTCATGTCTGATAAAAAGGCGCGTAAAGAAGGCCTGGGCGGCGAGGTAATTTGCTACGTGTGGTGATTAATACCATGTGCTTGAATACATTTAGGATGGCAGGTGTAATTTATGTCCAGGATTGGTAGGCAGCCGGTACCGGTGCCCGCCGGTGTTGATGTGCAGATTGACGGGAACCGCATACGGGTTAAGGGCCCGAAGGGTCAGTTGGAAAGAGATTTACACAGGGATATGATTGTAAAATATGAAGGAGGACAATTATTAATTGAACGTCCTTCCGACAATAAGCAGCACAAGTCGCTGCACGGCTTGACCCGTACCCTTGTTAATAATATGGTGGTAGGAGTTACGACGGGTTTTCAGAAAAATCTTGAGTTGGTTGGTGTCGGTTACCGCGCATCCAAGCAAGGTAATAAACTGGTTTTGGCCCTGGGGTACTCCCACCCGGTAGAAATTGAACCGGAAGCGGGGCTGGAAATTGAAGTTCCGGCGCCGGCCAGGATCAGTGTCAAAGGTATCGACAAGGAAAAAGTAGGAGCCCTGGCGGCGGTTATCCGTGCCGTACGTGAACCGGAGCCTTATAAAGGGAAAGGCGTCAGGTACGAAGGTGAAAAGGTCAGGCGCAAGGTTGGTAAAGCCGGCGGCAAGGGCAAGAAGTAATTTTATATATTTCAATTAGAAAGGCAGTGAATACCTAAGTGCTGAAAAAACCCGACCGTAAGGCCCTGCGGGCAAAAAAGCGCTTCAGGGTGCGCAAAAAAATTACCGGTTCTGCCGATCGGCCCAGGTTGAACGTGTTTCGCAGTATCAAAAATATTTACGCCCAGATCATTGATGATGAGCGCGGTGTAACCCTGGTAGCCGCTTCTACCCTGGCACCGGAACTAAAAGGCAAGCTGACCACGGGCGGCAACACGGCTGCTGCCGTGGCAGTGGGAGATTTACTGGCCAAAAAGGCGGTTGAAGCCGGGATTAAACGGGTAGTTTTTGATCGTGCCGGTTATATTTATCATGGGCGGATCAAGGCCCTGGCTGACGCGGCAAGGGCAGGCGGACTGGAGTTTTAGCGGAATGGGGACACACCTTCTTATGTCGTATAAAAACGGAAGGAATACTCCTGCACATGGCCTGTTGGAGCCCTGGCTACCTTTAGGGCAGGTCGGTGAAGGAATGTCCCCGATGAATGAGAAAGGAGGGAAATAGGTGGCGAGAATTGACGCCAGCAAACTGGAAACAACCGAAAAAGTGGTATATATCAACCGGGTGGCCAAGGTCGTCAAAGGTGGACGGAGGTTTAGTTTTTCCGCTCTGATGGTAGTCGGCGACAGCAACGGTCATGTCGGCGCCGGTCTGGGTAAGGCGGGTGAGGTTCCCGAGGCCATCCGCAAGGGCATTGAAGATGCGAAAAAATCTTTAATTAAAGTGCCTCTTTCCGGCACAACCATTCCTCACGAAGTAACCGGACATTTCGGGGCGGGTAAGGTGTTGCTAAAACCAGCCGCGCCAGGCACCGGTGTGATCGCGGGCGGTCCGGTCCGGGCGATCCTGGAGTTGGCCGGAGTGCGTGACATCCTTACTAAGTCCCTGGGTTCCAACAATGCCAACAATATGGTTCGCGCGACTATGGAAGCGTTAAAAAGTCTTAAGACTCCGGAGGAAGTTGCCCGGCTGAGGAATAAGTCGGTGGAGGAACTGCTGGGGTAAAAAGGGGGGGATGTTGTGGCCAAGTTGAAAATAACCCTGGTCAGGAGTCTGATCGGCCGTCCGGAAGGACAGAGAGTTACCGTGCGAACTTTGGGTCTGACTAAAGTAAACCGGTCGGTAATACACGAAGACACTCCACAAGTCAGGGGCATGATTAATAAAGTCGCGCATTTGTTGAAGGTCGAGGAAGCCGGGGCGTCAGGCCCGATACTTAGCAAGCAGGCCTGAGAAGCGCTGGCCCCAGGAATGTTAAGGAGGTGTCATCTTGAAACTGCATGAACTAAAGCCGGCTCCCGGTTCAAGGCCAAAACCCACCCGCAAGGGGCAGGGGATCGGTTCCGGTCTGGGCAAAACGGCCGGACGCGGCCAAAAAGGTCAAAAATCACGCTCAGGCGGGGGTGTGCGTCCGGGGTTTGAGGGCGGTCAAATGCCGTTACAGCGCCGTCTGCCGAAACGAGGGTTTTATAATAAATTCGCCAGGGAAATTATCACTGTCAATGTAGCGGCGCTTAACCGGTTTGAGAACGGGGTTACTGTAACTCCGGAAACTCTGCTTGACGCCCGTTTAATTAAAAAGTTTGGCGACGGGGTAAAAATACTTGGCAACGGCAATCTGGAAAAATCTCTAACCGTATGCGCTCAAGCTTTCAGCAAGTCGGCGGAAGAAAAAATCACAGCCGCCGGCGGTAGAGCTGAGGTGATTTAATTGCTGGGAAGTTTTGCTGGTGCCTTTAAAGCTTCTGAATTAAGAACAAAGCTGCTTTATACTCTTGGGATGATATTTATCTTCCGGTTAGGTGCTCATATTCCCGTGCCGGGGGTCAACCCGGAAAGATTTGCCGAATTGGTGGCCAGCGGAGTTATTTTTGGTTTCTTCGATGTTATTTCCGGCGGCGCGCTGAAGAACTTTTCAGTTTTTGCCATGAGTATCACGCCATATATCAACGCTTCAATTATCATGCAACTCCTGACAGTGGTCATTCCACATCTGGAGCGGCTGCAAAAAGAAGGAGAAGAAGGCCGAAAAAAAATTACTCAGTATACCCGCTACCTTACCGTGATTCTGGCGTTTATCCAGGGCCTCGGCATGGTGGTCGGAGTCAGCGGTTCACTGCAGAATCCGGGTCCGGCGACCTACTTAATGACAGCCCTCACGATTACCGCCGGGACCACTTTCTTGATGTGGCTGGGTGAACAAATTACTGAAAAAGGGATCGGGAACGGTATTTCACTCTTAATTTTCGCGGGTATAGTATCGCGGGTTCCCTCAGGCCTGACCAATATTGTTGAATATTATAAGGCGGGTACCATCAACATTTTGAGCATCCTGTTGCTTGTCGTCATCGGCGGTTTGGTAATCGCCGGCGTGGTTATGGTTCAGGAAGGACAGCGCCGCATTCCCGTACAATACGCCAAGCGTGTGGTTGGACGCAGGGTTTACGGCGGACAGACCACTCACCTGCCGTTGCGGGTCAATCAGGCGGGTGTTATCCCGGTAATTTTTGCTTCTTCGCTGTTGATGTTTCCGGAAACGCTGGTGAAATGGTTTTCCAACAGCGCAGTTGGGGCGTTCTATTCGCAGTGGTTCGGTTGGGGGACAGTTGCGCACACACTTGTATACGCGCTTTTGATTATCGGTTTCACTTTCTTTTATACCGCTGTCATAATGAACCCGGCAGACATGGCCGATAATATCAAAAAATACGGTGGATTTATCCCGGGGCTGCGCCCGGGGCGGCCGACGGCGGAATACATCAGCCGGGTGATGAGCAAGATAACCCTGGCCGGAGCGGTCTTCCTGGCCCTGGTTGCGATTCTGCCCAACTTTGTGCTCATTACGACAAGGATACCAAATATTTATTTTGGGGGTACCGCGCTGTTGATTGTGGTGGGCGTGGCTCTTGACACTATGAAGCAGGTAGAGTCGCACATGTTGATGCGTAGCTACCAGGGGTTTATTAAGTAGGTGGGCGGATGATTACCTGCAAGTCCGAAAAAGAACTCGCCTATATGAGAGACGCCGGGCGGGTTGTGGCCGAAACACTGGCAGAGGTTACTAGTGCTGTAAGTGTGGGGGTGACTACCCGGGAATTGGACCGGCTGGCTGAAGATTTTATTGTCAAAGCCGGCGCCAGGCCTGCTTTTAAGGGGTTGTACGGTTTTCCTTACAGTATCTGTACTTCTATAAATGAAGAAGTTGTACATGGTCTTCCCAGTTTAAGGAAATTGAGAGATGGGGATATTATTAGTATTGACACCGGGGCGGAAATAAATGGTTATTATGGTGACAGTGCCGTTACTGTCCCGGTTGGAGAAGTTAGCGGCGATGCCATGCGGCTCTTAAAGGCAACGGAAGAAGCCCTTTATCGAGGGATTGAATGTGCCAGGGAGGGCGCCAGGCTGTCCGATATTTCCAGCGCTGTGCAGACCTGCGCTGAAGGATATGGTTTTTCGGTAGTGCGGGACTTTGTCGGGCACGGGATCGGCAGCAGACCGCACGAAGATCCGCAGGTCCCCAACTTCGGCAAGCCTGGAAGAGGTCCCAGACTGAAGGCGGGAATGACATTAGCGATCGAGCCGATGATCAATGTGGGCACTTACGAAGTGCGGACTCTTTTAAACAACTGGACGGTAGTAACTTTGGACGCAAAGCTTTCAGCCCATTTCGAACATACTATTGCCATTACTGATGATGAACCGGAGATACTGACAAAATTATGACGGCGGCAGGCTGTAATTGAAAAAAAGTACTGATAGCCGGTAACTGTTTTCCAAACGATGAAAGGAAGGAAATAGATGGCTCAGTCAGTGCCTGACAATAGCGACAATATTGTCTTCAACCGGCTGTCCGGCAACCAGGGCGCTTTACAAATCGGGCGCTTGGTCAGTTCGATAAAGGGCCGTGATAGAGGTAATTTTTACCTGGTGGTAGGTATTAAAAGTCAATCCAGAGTATGCGTAGCCGATGGGGAAAGGCGTAAAGTGGAGAATCCCAAACTTAAAAATATCAAGCATTTGAATGTTTTTGAAGTTATTGCCGGTGAGGTTTCACACAAAGCCGAAAACGGGAAAAGGATAACCAACGCGGATATTCGGAAGGAGCTTAAGAGTCTTGTAAAATACTTTGATAAGTGCTCATTTTAGGATAAGGAGGTTGGTCAGATATCTAATGTCAAAGCAAGATGTTATCGAGGCTGAGGGTACTGTCATTGAACCGCTGCCAAACGCCATGTTCCGTGTGGAACTCCAGAATGGTCATAAAGTATTGGCGCATGTTTCCGGTAAAATCAGGATGAATTTTATCAGAATCCTGGCCGGCGACCGGGTGACAGTTGAACTCTCACCTTACGATTTAACCCGCGGGCGAATTATTTATCGATATAAATGAGTGGTTGGTGGTTAGTGGTTGGTGGTTTGTATAGAAGGAATTCGGCGAAGCCGAATTCCAACAAACAATCTAACGACCAATGACCCACGACCCACAACTAAAATTGGAGGGTTTACGATGAAAGTGAGGCCATCCGTTAAGCCCATCTGCGAGAAGTGCAAGATCATCCGCAGAAAGGGTAAAGTCATGATAATTTGTGAAAACCCCAAACATAAGCAGGTCCAAGGGTAATACCAGGAGGTGTGAAATAATTTATGGCACGTATCGCAGGCGTCGACTTGCCGAGAGATAAAAGGGTCGAGATTGCCCTTACTTATATTTTTGGCATAGGTAAGCCCACGTCCCAAAATATCCTGTCTCAGACGAATGTCAACCCTGACACCAGGGTAAAGGACCTGACTGAGGATGAGATTAACAGGCTGCGTGAAATTATTGAGAAGAACCACAAAGTGGAAGGCGACTTGCGCCGGGAAATAGCTTTAAACATTAAGCGATTGATAGAGATCGGCTGCTACCGTGGGTTAAGACACCGCCGCGGCATGCCGGTACGGGGACAGCGTACCAAGACTAATGCCAGGACTCGTAAAGGACCGCGCAAGACTGTCGGCGTGCGCAGGAAAAAATAACATGAGTGTTAAGTTGGCTCAGTGTGGCGTGGCGCTTACTTGGCGGGCGGTTTTAGGTATGGGGCTTAAGCCGTCCCCGAAATAGGAGGCTAAACCGGTTAGACCGGTGAGTTTGGGCGGTCCGGGGGCGAACGCAAAAGCCTGTAGGTAAGCGCTACGCCATGCAGTCAAGCGGATAATCTGAGCAAACTTGATACAAGTAAATTAATTTTTGAGGAGGTTATTAGATGGCGCGTCGCGTAACCAGGGCGAAAAGACGTGAACGCAAAAATATAGAATCAGGTGTTGCGCATATCAAATCTACTTTTAATAATACCATAGTCACTATTACCGATACCAAGGGCAACGCGATATCCTGGTCCAGCGCCGGGGGTGTGGGCTTTAAGGGCTCGCGGAAAAGCACTCCGTTTGCCGCTCAGATAGCGGCTGAAAACGCTGCTAAAGAGGCTATGGAGCACGGTATGAAAGTAGTCGAAGTGATGGTTAAAGGACCGGGCGCGGGTCGTGAGGCGGCCATTCGCTCTCTTCAAGCGGCGGGGCTGGAAGTCAATTTGATTAAAGATGTTACCCCGATTCCTCATAACGGCTGCCGGCCGCCCAAGCGCCGGAGAGTTTAGGGAGGTGTATTTGTATGGCTAGATATACAGGGGCGGTATGCCGGCAATGCCGCCGGGAAGGGCTTAAACTCTACCTCAAAGGCGACCGTTGTTATACAACAAAGTGCGGCGTCGACCGCAGAACTTACGCACCCGGTCAGCACGGCCAGGGCCGCAAGAAGGTATCCGAGTACGGCTTGCAATTGAGGGAAAAACAAAAAGCGCGCCGGATATACGGCATTTTGGAAGGCCAGTTCAGGCGCTATTTTGCGAGAGCCGAGCGGCAGCCGGGTATTACCGGCGAGAATTTGCTCCGCTTGCTGGAAAGGCGGCTTGACAATATTATCTATCGCCTGGGCCTCGGCGCATCACGGAATGAAGCCAGGCAGCTTGTGCGCCATGGACATTTCACTGTTAACGGCCGCAAGGTAAATATACCTTCATACTTGATCCGGGTGGGCGATGTAATTGCCGTCCGTGACAAGAGCAAGGAATCACCAAGGATTAAAGAACTGCTGGAGCGTGCTGCCGACCGCACTCCTCCCGCATGGCTTGAATTTGAGGCCGATCAGGCCATTGCCCGCGTAGTAGCTCTCCCGACACGGGATCAGATTGACTCTCCCGTTCAGGAACACTTAATTGTCGAGCTGTACTCCAGGTAAGCCATTTTGGTTGTTGGTCTTGAGTCGTTGGTCGTTAGGTTGTTAACATCAACCACCAACCACCAACCACCAATAGGGAGGTATGAGTCGTGCTTGAAATTGAAAAACCAAAAATTGAAATTGTTGAAATGAATGATGATTATACTTACGGCAAATTTACAGTAGAGCCGCTGGAAAGAGGTTACGGTACCACCCTCGGGAATTCGTTGCGCCGCATCCTGCTTTCGTCATTGCCGGGCGCCGCGGTGACTTCAGTGAAGATTAACGGGGTGTTGCATGAGTTTTCAACCATTCCGGGTGTTGTGGAAGATGTCACAGACATTATTTTAAACCTCAAGAGTATTAGCTTGAAACTCCACAGTGACGAGGAAAAGGTTTTACGGATCGAAGCTGATGCCGAAGGTGTAGTAAAGGCCGGAGATATTATCGGCGACGCTGATGTGGAGATATTAAATCCCGATCTGGTCATCGCCACTCTCTCCGACAACGCCAAGTTATCGATGGAAATTACTGTTTCCAAAGGGCGGGGCTATGTTTCAGCGGAGAGGAACAAAAAGAATGAACACATTATCGGCGTGATTCCGGTGGATTCAGTTTTTACCCCGGTACGTAAGGTCAATTATAACGTGGAAAACACCCGGGTCGGCCAGATTACGGACTACGACAAGCTGACAATTGAAGTATGGACCGACGGAAGTATCAGGCCCGACGAGGCAATCAGCCTTTCCGCCAAGATCCTAAGCGAACACCTGCGTCTTTTTATTGGACTGACTGAGACTGTTAGCGATGTGGAGATCATGGTGGAAAAGGAAGAGGAGCAAAAGGATAAAATCCTGGAAATGACCATTGAGGAGTTGGATTTATCCGTACGTTCATACAACTGCCTGAAGCGGGCCGGGATTAATACCGTGGAGGAACTGATCCAGCGCAATGAAGATGATATGATGAAGGTAAGAAATCTGGGGAAAAAATCCCTGGAGGAAGTAGTTAATAAACTGCGTGAACTGGGGCTCATTCTTAGAAAGAATGATGAGTAAGGGAGGGATTTGAAAGTGGGCTACCAGAAGTTAGGGAGAAACACCGGCCACAGGAAGGCTATGCTACGGAACCTGGTCACATCCCTCTTCCGGGACGAACGGATAAATACCACTGAAGCCAGGGCTAAGGAAGTAAAGAGCATTGCCGAGAGATTGGTTACTACAGCCAAGCAGAACAACCTTGCGGCCCGGCGCCAGGCGCTGGCATATCTTTATGAAGAAGATGTGGTACGCAAGCTGTTTGACAAGATCGCGCCGAAATATGCCGACCGGCCTGGCGGCTATACCAGGATTGTCAAAGTCGGCTACCGCCGGGGCGATGCCGCGAAAACAGTTATGTTGGAACTGATCTGAGCATTTGATGAGCTGTAATGATAAGTGTGAAAAACAAACGGTATATATAAAGGTTGAAAACCTCACCTATGTTTACAACCGTGGCGGGCCTTCAGCGCAGGAGGCTTTAGCCGGTGTAAATCTAGACATAAATAAAGGTGAATTTGTTGCCCTGGTCGGCCCCAATGGGTCGGGTAAGTCAACCTTGGCGAGGCACTTTAATGCCCTGCTTATACCGACTGAAGGAACAGTCCTGGTAGACGGCATGGATACCCGCCAGGCGGAATATTTGTGGGAAATCCGGCAGAGAGTAGGGATGGTTTTTCAGAACCCGGACAACCAGATCGTCAGTTCGCTGGTGGAAGAAGACGTAGCCTTCGGCGCGGAGAATCTGGGGCTGCCTTCGTCAGAAGTCCGGGCCAGAGTTAATGAATCCTTGCGTTTAACCGGGCTCTCTGAATACCGCAACCATGCTCCACATCTGCTCTCCGGCGGTCAAAAGCAGCGACTTGCCATCGCCGGTGTACTGGCTATGCGCCCGGACTGTCTGGTCCTTGACGAACCAAGTGCAATGCTTGACCCGTCCGGCCGCCGCGAGCTTATGGATATCCTGACCCGTTTAAACCGCTCCAGCGGCGTTACTGTGGTTCTGGTCACTCACAATATGGAAGAAGCCGTGGCGGCGGACAAAGTAGTGATCATGTCCGGCGGCAGGCCTGTACGGGCAGGAACTCCGGCCGAGGTATTCGCGGATGAGTATCTTCTGCGGGATGTCGGGTTAGAACTGCCTGTTGCGGCTAAAATTGCCCATCGTCTGAGAAGGCGGGGCTTTTTAGTGCCGGACGGCATTCTCACTATTAAGGATATGGTGTCGTTCCTATGCCGGTAATCAGGGTTGAAAACCTCATTCATATTTACTCGCGGGGCACACCGTTTGAAGTGACCGCACTGGACGGCGTTTCACTGGAAATACAAAGAGGCGAGTTTTACGCGCTGGTCGGGGCGACTGGTTCCGGTAAATCCACCCTGATTCAGCATTTCAACGGTATCCTGGCACCCACTGGCGGGAAGGTATGGGTATGTGGCATTGATGTTTCCAACAAAAGGTTGCGGCGGGAACTCTGGCGCAAGGTGGGCCTGGTTTTCCAGCAGCCTGAACACCAGCTCTTTGAGGAGACTGTCTTTGACGATGTGGCTTTTGGCCCGAGAAATTTAGGTTTAAGCGCGGCAGAGGTCAGGGATCGGGTTTTTGACGCGTTGCGGCTGGTCGGCCTGGAGCCTGATGAAGTGGAACAGAAATCCCCGTTACGGTTGAGCGGCGGCATGCGCAGAAAGGCCGCAATCGCCGGTGTGCTGGCCCTCCACCCGGAGGTTCTGGTGCTTGATGAGCCGGCAGCCGGCCTGGACCCGGCGAGTAGACGCCAGTTTATGGAACGTATTGATCATCTCCGGATTGACCGGGGGATTACAGTTGTGCTGGTTACCCACAGCATGGAGGAAGTGGCCAGGTGGGCCGGCCGGGTAGCCGTGCTGCACAAGGGCCGCCTGGTAATGGAGGCCGCGTCGCGGGAAATTTTTAACAAGGCTGAAGAACTGCGCGCCCTGGGGTTGGATGTCCCGGCGACGGTAGAATTGATGCTATGCCTGCAAGCCCGCGGGGTGCCGGTACGTACAAGTGTGCTGACAACTGATGAGGCGGTCGGGGAAATCGCTGGAATGCTAAAGAAACGAGGCAACCTGGCTGATGATTAGCGGTAAAACTATTGGCCAGTTTATTCCGGGCAACTCATTATTGCATCGCCTTGATCCGCGGACCAAGGTAATTTGTGTAATCGCAACAGCAATTGCAGTTGTTTCTATCGCTAAATGGTATGAGTTTGTCGTTTTAGCGGCATTTGTTTTAGTTTCAGTGATTCTTACCAGAATCCCGGCAAAAATATTTATAAAAGGCTTGTTTTCACTCTGGTTGCTGCTGATTGTTACTTTTTGCCTTCAAGCATTACTGACGCCCGGTGAAGTTGTGTTCGGGCTGGGGGCTCTGAAAATTACACGGGAAGGGCTGGCGGCGGGCGGCCAGATTTTTTTAAGGCTTGCTTTGCTGATTTTAATTGCCATCCTGCTAACACTGACCACATCTCCGTTAAGCCTCACCGCAGGATTGGAAAGTATTCTTGCGCCGTTAAAACGAGTCGGTGTGCCCACCCATGAATTGGCCATGATGATGACCATTGCCCTGCGTTTTGTTCCTACTCTGCTGACAGAAGCGGAAAAAGTGATTAAAGCCCAGCAGTCCCGCGGTGCCGGGTTTGGCTCCGGCGGCGGGGTAGCGGGACGGGTGAAAGGCTTGCTGCCGTTGTTTGTTCCGCTTTTTGCCGGGGCATTGCGCGGCGCGGAGGAACTTGCCGTGGCTATGGAGGCGCGTTGCTACCAGGGCGGCGCCAACCGGACGAGGATGAAAAGTTTGGTGCTGGAACTGCAGGACTACGTAGCGCTGAGCATAACTTTCGCGGTCCTTGCGGTGTTGGTCTTGCTCAGGTTTCAAAACTGTCTTTAAATAGCGAGGGAAATGGTTTGAGGTTTTCATGCGTAACATTAAAGTGACGATAGCCTACGACGGCACCAATTACCACGGATTCCAGGAGCAGCGTGGTACAAGGTTCCAAACAATCCAAGGCGTTTTGGAGGAGCGGCTTTACAGGTTGGCCAAAAGGCCTGTCCAGGTTATCGGTGCCGGGAGGACAGATGCCGGAGTGCATGCCCGCGGGCAAGTAATCAATTTTGTGGCCGGTGACTGGCCTGTGCCGGTGGAGAGGGTGGCTTACGCCCTAAACGGCCTGCTGCCGCGGGATATTGTGGCGATAGACGCGGAGGAAGTGCCGGAAACGTTTCATGCCCGCTTTTCCACCGTCGCCAAGACCTATCGCTATACAATTTATAACGGAAAATGGCATTCTCCCTTTCATCGCTTGTATAGTTACCATGTTCCAAAACGGCTGGATCTTAGCGCCATGCAAGATGCCGCCGGATATCTGGAAGGAAGGCATGATTTCAGCGCGTTCCGGGCCCTGGGCACACCCGTGAAAACAACGGTGCGCACGCTTTACCAGGCGCGGCTGGACGTCGAAGGCGATTTTATTTACATAGTGTTGCGGGCGGATGGGTTTCTATACCACATGGCCCGCATGATTACCGGCACATTGCTCCGGGTGGGCCTGGGAAAACTGCCGGCGAGCGAAGTGGCCGGCATTCTGGCAAGCCGGGACAGCCTTAAAGGCGGCCCCACCGTCCCGGCTAGGGGTTTATGTTTGGAAAAAGTTGAATATCCATAATTACTCCTTGTTTGACTTGACACTGGAAATGCTTTGTGTTATATTGTAATACATGGTTTTTTGACGGTTCACAGCCCCGGCCGTTGAAAACAGGTGAGGAGGGAGTTATAAATGAAGACCTACATGGCTAAACCTCTTGATATAAAAGACCGCAAATGGTACACACTGGACGCTGATGGCAAGGTTCTCGGCAGGCTGGCCGCTGAGGCGGCACGGATTTTGCGTGGAAAACATAAACCTGGCTTTACTCCCCATGTTGACACCGGTGATTTTGTTATTGTGATCAACGCTGAAAAAGTCGTATTAACCGGCAACAAACTTTTGGGTAAAAAATACATTAGACACTCCGGTTATCCCGGCGGTCTGAAAGTAGTCAGTTATGACACCTTGTTGAAAACGAAGCCGGAACTTGCGGTGGAAAAAGCCATCAAGGGAATGCTGCCTCATAACAGGTTGGGCGCGGATATGGCCAGGAAGCTCAAAGTATACAAAGGTCCTGAGCATCCCCACCAGGCCCAGAAACCTGAAGCCTGGCAGATGTAGCAGAGAAGGAGGGACCTACAAATGGCTCAAGTGATGTTTTACGGTACCGGACGGAGGAAAAACGCTGTCGCCAGGGTTTTTCTGGTGCCTGGTGAAGGCAGAGTGATCATTAACAAAAGGCCGTTAAACGAATATTTCGGCCGGAGAACCCTGGAGATGATTGTACGCCAGCCAATCGAGCTAATTGGCGCGTCAGGGCGGTTTGATATCCAGGCAAAGGTCTTGGGCGGCGGTATCAGCGGTCAGGCGGGAGCGATAAAAATGGGTATTGCCCGCGCGCTTGTTCAGGCTGATCCTAATCTTCGCCCCTTGTTAAAGAAGGCCGGTTTTTTAACCAGAGACCCGCGGATGAAAGAACGCAGGAAGTACGGCCTGAAGAAGGCCCGCCGCGCGCCTCAGTTCTCAAAGCGTTAATACCGATGGGTGCGCTAGTTTATTATTTTTAAATAATGTTGGTATACGAGATTGGAAGGAAACCCCTTCCTTTTTATTTGCTTAAGGGCCGAATATGAGACGCGTTGGAACCCGCAAGTCGGATTGTTTATTCTTTGCCTTTTGTGTTATGATGTAATATGTTACCAGTAGTCAGTAATCAGTAGTCAGTAGGAGAGAATGATTTATCTTTTTGAGATATTCTGAATTCTGACTCCTGAATTCTGAATACCTGAATAATTATTTTTGGAGGCTACGGTGGAACGTTTACTGGTAGTTTTTTTGCTGACGGCATTTATTAATTTAATTAACACTTTATCCCGTTCATCCCGCCTCTCCGGTGTTCGTACCGGCCACCTGGCCACGGCTATTTCACTTTTTGGAGTGGTTTACCTGGCGGCAAGTTTTGCCAATACACTCCAGGCGCCCCTGCTGGCCTCGACAGTGGAACAATTTATCGATCAAAACTATAATCAGTCACTGTCAGTAGCCCCGGACGCTGCCGTTACCGGCACCCGGATCTACCAGGAAGCGCTGGCAGATTTAAATGAGAAACTACGCTTCGTCATCCTCGGCGCGACTGTGGGGACCACTCTGGGCATTCTGCTTATTCCCAGCTTTGTCGCTTCATTCTCCAATTCAATAAAGGCCTTTGGTGAGACCGGTTCAGTTTTTCGGGTAATACCGCTGGTGCTGCTGTCCTTCTTCAGGCCAGGCAGCGGGATTATTAGATTCCGGTTTACCTCCCTGCGGGCGTTAAAGAGGATAATTTTCAGAAGAATGGCCACTCCCGGCGCTTTTCTTATTTGGAACCTGGTCAGCTACAGTTTGTGGACCGCAAATGTTTTATCCGGGCTCTATGCCGGCGCCCTTTATCCCGAGTTCCGCTCCACTGCGGTGCTGATGGCGTCAATAGTAGGCAACGCCGCGATTGTAGTTAATGTAATGATGGTGGACCCGGTTCTGGCAAAGGTAACCGACGCGGTGGCCGCAGGGGAACAGGATGAGCTTGAGTTGAAACAGATTATATTTTACCTGGCTTTTTCCAACCTGCTCGGAACCTTGTTCAGCCAGGTTATATTTGAACCGGTGGCAAACGGGCTTCAACTGTTGACCAGGTGGATCTCATAGAATACGAGTAGTATGGCGTAGCGCTTACCTACGGGCTCATGTTCGCCCATTAATATCGAATGAGCTCGTTCTCCCTCGGGCTCGGTCAAACTCGCTCACTTCGTTCACTCAAACAATTCCCTTGCTATACCGAGGGTTCACTCGCTCTTTGAACTTAAGCTCAAAATCGCCCTTTAGGTAAGCACCACGCCATACTGCTTGTATTGCTCAAGTAAACTTAATATCGATTTTCATATTCCCCCCGTTGGCGGCATACTTTTATTAAAGGTAGTTGTCCTGGGGGGGTTTTTTTTGGCTTTTATGGTTATAAGAGCAGTCAGAATCAAAAAACGTTACTTGGCCGTCATGGTCATTTTGGCGCTCCTGTCGCTTCCCTTGAGCGGATACCTGGAGGCCAGGTCCGACCGGCAGACCGTAGCTGTTCTGTCACGGTCTGTCGCTAATAAAGTGATCGTTGTGGATCCCGGCCATGGGGGATTCGACCCGGGTGTAGTGGGGGAAAACAGTGTTCTCGAAAAAGACATCGCCCTGGCGATTGGAAAGCGTCTGGCAGTCAATCTCAAGCAGGCCGGGGCGATAGTGCTGATGACCAGGGAGAGCGATGTCGACCTGAGCGAGCCCGGCACAGTGGGTTTGACGGCTAAAAAGCATGAAGATTTAAAGAAAAGAGTAGCTCTGGCCAATGAAAACAAAGCGGATCTCTTCGTCAGCATTCATGTCAACAGCCATCCTTCTGCCGGCCCGCACGGCGCCCAGACTTTTGTTCAGCCCGGTTTTCCCGAAAGTAAAAAAGCCGGCCAGATCATCCAGTCCGAATTATCCGCCCAGTTAAAAAACACCGACCGTTTGACAAAAGAGGTTGACTATTACATAACCAGGAACACTTCCATGCCGGCAGTACTGGTGGAAACCGGCTTTATCACCAACGCGAATGAAAGCAAGCTTTTGCAGGATCCGGCTTACCAGGGCAAGATAGGCTGGGCAATTTATGCGGGTATAGTCAAGTATTTTAGCGCGGCGGCAGAAACCGGCGCGTCCCCGGATAAGGAAGAAGTGATTAAAATATTCAAAGAACAGAGTCCGGGTCCATTGGGGGAACCTTGATCCTTATATGTGCATATATTACTAACGTGAGTCCGCTGGTAAGCCCCAGCCCTGTAGAGCTTAATGATGTCAAGTTTGTCTCGGTGTATGGCGTGGCGCTTACCTCCGGGCTCATGTTCGCCCTTTAAAATCGTATGAACTCGTTCTCCCTCGGGCTCGGTCAAACTCGCTTGCTTCGCTCGCTCAAACAGTTCCCTCGCTATTCCGAGGGCTCACTCGCTCTTTGAATAAAGCTCAAAATCGCCCTCTAGGTAAGCGCCACGCCATGCTGAACTCATACTGAACTATCCTATATTCATGGGCTGGGGCTTTATTACCCGACCAGGCAAAAATCCAAATACTAGGTATGCGGAGGTTGTTTTTTTGAAGGCTCTTATCCTGGCAGGCGGGCGCGGTACCAGGCTGCGGCCGTTGACATACACCACTGCCAAACAGTTAATACCGGTAGCCAATAAGCCGATCATTCACTTTGTGCTGGAACAGGTCAGCAGCGCCGGGATAAAAGACATCGGCATCATTGTATCACCGGAAACCGGCAGCCATATCAAAGAAGCCCTGGGAGACGGATCACGCTGGGGCGCGGCGATATCTTATATTCTTCAGGAAAACCCGGCGGGATTGGCTCACGCGGTTAAGACGGCGCGAAATTTTTTGGGTGACTCTTCATTTCTTATGTTTCTCGGCGACAACCTGATTCAAGGGGGTGTCGGGACTCTGGTCAGGGAGTTTAGCGCCGGAAAAAGCGATTCAATTATTCAATTAAAGAAAGTAAAGGACCCCCGGCAGTTTGGGGTGGCGGTGCTCGGACCCGGGCAAGAAGTATTGAAGCTGGTGGAAAAACCAAAAGAACCGCCCAGTGACCTGGCCCTGGTGGGTATTTACCTCTTTAGCCCGGCAATACATGCCGCTATAGACGAGGTAAAACCGTCCTGGCGGGGGGAGTTGGAAATCACCGACGCCATTCAGCAAATGGTGGACGCGGGGCGCCGGGTGGACGCCAGACTGCTGGAAGGCTGGTGGCTGGATACCGGTAAAAAAGATGACATCCTGGAAGCCAACCGGGTAGTGCTGGACGAATACGCTGTCCGCCAGGTAGGCGGGCAGGCCGACTCCGGCAGTGAAATATCCGGCCGGGTTGACATCGCCCGCGGCACGGTGATAACCAACAGCGTCATTCGCGGACCGGTGGTGATCGGTGAGAATGTCGTGGTCAAAGATTCCTTTATCGGGCCTTACACTGCTATCGGCAGGGGTACTATTCTTGAGAAGGTCGGAGTGGAACATTCAGTGGTGCTGGAAAACTGCTGGCTATCCGGTGTGGAACGGATTGAGGACAGTCTGATCGGCGGCAACACCCGGATCAGCAGTTCCTTGGCCGGGCGCCGGGCTTGCCGTTTATTTGTCGGAGATGACACGGAAATTAATTTGTAGCCGCAGGGGGCTTGAAAATGAGGGTTTTGGTCACGGGCGGGGCTGGATTTATCGGCAGCAATTTCATCCGGTATTTATTGGGACGGTATAGTTACCGGGTGATTAACCTCGATTTATTGACATATGCAGGGAACTTAGACAACCTGACCGATGTCAGGGATAACCCCGGTTATACTTTTGTGCGCGGTGATATTGCGGACCGGCAGTGTCTTGATAATATTTTTTCACAGGGCGTTGACGCATTGGTCAACTTCGCGGCAGAGACCCATGTCGACCGCAGTATCGCGGACGCCGGTATCTTTGTCCGGACTAATGTCACGGGTGTGCAAGAACTACTGGAGGCGGCCCGCAGGAATAATATTCAGAGATTCTTACAGGTGTCTACTGATGAAGTTTACGGTTCACTGGGAGAAAGCGGGTATTTTACTGAAGAAACCTCCCTTAACCCAGGTAGTCCTTATTCCGCGAGTAAAGCGGCGGCTGATCTGCTTACGCTGGCTTATCACCGGACCTATGGCATTCCGGTGAGCATCACCCGCTGCTCCAACAACTATGGACCTTACCAGTTTCCGGAGAAGCTGATCCCGTTGATGGTCACCAACGCCCTGGAAGATAAGCCGCTCCCTTTATATGGAGACGGTTTGCATGTACGGGACTGGCTTCACGTTCTGGACCATTGCCGGGCGCTGGATCTGGTTTTACACCAGGGCAGGCCGGGGGAAGTATATAACATCGGTGGTAATAATGAGCGGGCGAACATTGATATAATCCGCCTCATCCTGGCTGAACTGGGCAAGCCGGAATCGTTGATCACCTATGTAACGGACAGACCCGGACACGACCGCCGGTACGCGATAGACGCCACCAAGATTAAAGAAGAACTGGGATGGCGGCCGGAGTGCCCGTTCGAGCAGGGGCTGAAGGATACTGTCGCCTGGTATTGCGCAAACCGGGAGTGGTGGCTGAAAATCAAGTCCGGCGAGTACCGGGAGTATTACGAAAAAATGTATGCCGCCCGGTGAGCCTCGCCGGCGCGGCGGGTCAAGGAGTGTGGCGCTTGATGATTAAGGATGTGCAAGTGAAAAAACTGGTTAAACACTGCGACGACCGCGGTTTTTTTATGGAAATATTGCGGGACGACGATAACCTGATGTCCCGTTTTGGCCAGGCTTCAATGTCCAGAACTTACCCCGGTGTGGTTAAAGCCTTCCATTATCACGAACACCAGGACGACTTGTGGTTCTTCCCGGTTGGCAACGCCCAGGTGGTTCTGCACGACCTGCGCGAGGGCTCACCGACCAGAGGGGAGACCA
>Ga0067045_1002733_pt1 | contig 62757 bp, 67 predicted proteins | sample TerdegcTABiofilm_FD_59184 | JGI IMG/M metagenome (GOLD analysis project Ga0067045, IMG submission 59184) | Combined Assembly of (Gp0054472, Gp0054536) Wastewater bioreactor microbial communities from Singapore -Terephthalate degrading...
GCAGCCACGCTGGGCTGTATGCCGACTTCCACAGCCTCAGGCACCTGTTCATCACGAACCTGGAGCGGGCGGGGCTGTCGCCCAAGATGGCCCAGACCTTGGCCCGGCATAGCGACATCCGCCTGACGCTGGGAGTTTACACGCACGTGGAGCTGCACGACCAGACGGCGGCCATCCAGTCGCTACCTGCCCCGCCGGCCGGCGGCCAACAGGTGCCCTCCCAAGCCCAAGAGAAATCGGTCGCCTAAAGCCCTGGAAGCCGTGTAGGGTGGTCTATGAGCACCATCCTTTGCTAGTTACCCGGTGCTCGCAGGGTACCCTCCGCCCTGGCCCATCGCACCGCGCCCACCCTGCGGCTACCGCCGTCGCGCGATGCCCCTTGGCAATTGGGTCTATGTTGCGAGCCCCCTGGCCGAGAACCCCGGCGGCTGCGTCCGCCGTCCTTCCTTCCCCAGGTTGCACAGACTGCCGCGAAGCCGCGCTGGTCACGAACGCCCGCGATTGACAACCCGTAAGCTGGGGCGGTAGAATACACCCTTGGAAGTGGGCTCCCTTGGCTTGACTGCCAGCTAGGAGGGACAGATCGCCTATGGCCCGGAGAAAAGGAGTTGCCGCTGACAATTCCGTAAACCGTAGCGGTGCGAACCTCGGCTTTGAGGACAGGCTCTGGGCCGCCGCCGACAAGCTCCGCGGCAACATGGACGCAGCCGAGTACAAGCACGTCGTGTTGGGGCTGATCTTTCTGAAGTACATCTCCGACGCCTTCATGGAGAAGTACCATGCCCTTCAGGCCGAGCCGCACGCCGACGCCGAGGACCGCGACGAATACCTGGCCGACAATATCTTCTGGGTCCCGCCCGAGGCCCGCTGGGACTATCTCCAGAAGAACGCCAAACGGCCAGAAATCGGCCAACTCGTTGACGACGCGATGGCCGCCATCGAGCGCGACAACCCGTCGCTCAAGGGGGTGTTACCGAAGGACTTCGCCCGACCGGCACTCGATAAGGCCCGGCTGGGCGAGATCATCGACCTGATCGCCACCATCGGCCTGGGAGACCAGCAAAGCCGTCAGAAGGACATCCTCGGCCGCGTGTACGAATATTTCCTGGCCCGCTTCGCCGCCGCCGAGGGCAAGCTGGGGGGCCAGTTCTACACGCCCCAGTGCGTCGTCAAGGTCCTGGTGGAGATGATCGAGCCGTACAAAGGGCGCGTGTTCGACCCCTGCTGCGGCTCCGGCGGCATGTTCGTTTCGACCGTCAAGTTCATTCAGGCTCACGCCTCGGGCAATGGCGCCGCCCGGAGGTCCCGCGTCCGTCTCCAGCGCGAGATTTCCATCTACGGTCAGGAGTCGAACTACACTACTTGGCGGCTGGCCAAGATGAACCTGGCCATCCGCGGTATCGATGCCCGCATCGAATGGGGCGACTCGTTGCTGGACGACAAGTTCAAGGACCTCAAGGCCGATTTCATCCTCGCCAATCCCCCGTTCAACATGGAGGACTGGGGGTATTCCAAGGTCAAGGAGGACGTGCGCTGGCGGCGGTTCGACGGCAGCGGGTATTTTAGCTTGCCGCCCGGCGGCCCACGGAAGCAGAAGGACGGCTCGGTGGTCCACGTGGACGGCGGCAACGCCAACTACGCTTGGATCCTGCACTTCCTCCATCACCTGGCCCCGCACGGCACCGCTGGGTTCGTCCTGGCCAACGGCTCGCTGAGCAGCAACACCTCTGGCGAGGATGAAATCCGCCGGGCCATCATCGAGGCCGACCTGGTGGACTGCATCATCGCCCTGCCCGAGCAATTGTTCTACACCACGCAGATCCCGGCCTGCCTGTGGTTCCTGACCCGCTCCAAGGCGGCCCGCAAGTTCAACGGGCGGTCCTTCCGCGACCGGTACGGAGAGATGCTCTTCATCGATGCCCGGAAGATGGGCCGCCTTATCGACCGCACCCATCGGGAACTCACCGACGAGGAAATCGCCCGTATTGCTGGCACGTATCACGCCTGGCGGGGCGAGCCACAGGCCGGCAAGTACGAGGATGTGCCGGGCTTCTGCAAGAGCGCCACGCTCAAGGATATCGCCGCCCACGGCTACGTCCTGACCCCCGGCCGATATGTCGGTGCCGAGGCGCAGGATGACGACGGCGAGCCGTTCGACGAGAAGATGAAGCGCCTGGTGGCTCAGCTACGCGAGCAGCAGGCCGAGGCCGCGCGGCTGGATGCGGTAATCGCTATGAATCTCGCCCACATCGGTTATCCTTTGGATAAGGAGAGCGATCGTGATTCCTGACATCCAACAGCGCCGAACCGAACTGGAGGTCCTGTGCCGCCGGCTTGGGGTGCGCCGCCTGGAGGTCTTTGGTTCTGCCGCGACCGATGAGTTTCGGCAACAGACCAGCGACTTGGATTTCCTGGTGGAGTTCGAATCGCCGACCGGCCCGGGCTACGCCGACCGATACTTCGGGCTGCTGGAAGCCCTCGAGGCGCTCTTCGGGCGGCCGGTGGACCTGGTCGTCGCCTCCGCTGTTAGGAACCCCTATTTCCGCGAAGCGATCGACAAGTCAAAGGTGTTGCTCTATGCGGCTCGAGGCGAAGAAGTACCTTTATGACATCCAGCAAGCCGCGGGGCTCATCGCCAGCTTCACGGAGGGTAAGACTCTGGCGGACTACGAGGGGGACGCCATGCTCCGCGCTGCCGTGGAACGCCAGTTCGAGATCATCGGCGAGGCGCTGGCGCGGATGGCCCGCTTGGAGGAGCCGCTAGCGGAGCGAATCTCCGATTACCGCCGCATCATCGCCTTCCGCAATATCCTAATCCACGGTTACGCGGAGATAGACCACCGCATCGTCTGGGACATCATCGAATCCAAATTGCCCACTTTATGCCGCGAGGTGGCGGCTTTGCTGGAGGAACAGTAGGGATGATTGGTGACACCCACGGGCACGCCGCGAACAAGCTCGACCTGCCTGCGCCGCGAACGCTGCCCGCCTGGGCGTGGCACGAAGACGGGTAGCAGGCAGGCCTGAAGGATTGGGGTATGGCGAGTAACGACGTTTTGAAGGCCAATCGCGAGGAGATCCTAGAGCTTTGCCAACGCTACGGCGCCCGCAACCCAAGAGTGTTTGGGTCGTTTGCACGCGGCGAAGCCGACGCCGAGAGTGATGTTGATCTCATCGTGGAGTTAGAACCTGGTCGCAGCCTGTTTGATCTCGGGGGTCTTCAGTACGAACTGGAGCACCTGCTGAATCGCCGGGTGGACGTGTTGACCGAGGGCGGACTCAAGGCGCGCGTCCGTGAGCAGGTGCTCAAGGAGGCTGTGCCCCTATGAGAGACCCCAAAGAACGGTTGCGCGATATCTTAGAGGCCATCGCCGCCATTGAGCGCTATTTGCACCGAGGCAAAGCCGAGTTCGAGAACGACGAGTTGTTGCAGGGATGGTTTGTACGCAACCTGCAAATTATTGGCGAGGCGGCGCGAGCGTTGCCAGAGGATGTGCAGGCGCTTGCCCCGGAGGTCGAATGGCCTAAGATCATCGGGATGCGCAACGTGCTGGTGCACGGATACTTCGGCATCGACACCGAGCTGGTTTGGCTGGCTGCAAGCCGTGACGCCCCGGCGCTGAAACAGTGCATCGAGGCTCTCCTGCAGCGTCTGGAGGAGCGGGCATGAAATTCGTTGCCTGCGCTGGTGACCGGCGGTGCGAGACGGCGCGCCTGGATGCCGCTATTGCTAAGAATTTGGAGGAGTTGGGGTATGGGAGGTGAGTGGCCCAAAAGGCCTCTTGGCGAACTCGTTAAGAACTTCGACTCGCGGCGCGTGCCGCTTTCGAGTCGCGAGAGAGAGAAGCGCCGCGGTAGATATCCCTATTACGGTGCTACCGGCGTCATGGATTATATCGACGACTTCCTGTTTGAGGGGATGCATCTCCTCGTAGCGGAAGACGGCTCCGTCGAGCGTCCCGATGGCAAGCCTTTCCTTCAACTCGTAGATGGTAAGTTCTGGGTAAACAACCATGCGCATGTACTCAAGGGTACAACCGACGAAGATACACGTTTCATTTACTACGCACTCTCGACGGTTCCCATCCGTCCCTACATGAGCGGTTCTGTACAGGCAAAGCTATCGCAGAGCAATTTGAACAGGATTCCCATCCCCTACCCGCCTAAGGAGGTTGACCGCCAAGCCATCGCCCACATCCTGGGCACGCTGGACGACAAGATCGAGCTGAACCGGCGGATGAGCGAGACGCTGGAGGCCATGGCGCGGGCCATCTTCAAGGCCTGGTTCGTGGACTTCGAGCCCGTCCGCGCCAAGATGGAGGGCCGCTGGCGTCGGGGCCAGTCGCTTCCCGGCCTGCCCGCCCACCTCTACGACCTCTTCCCCGACCGGCTGGTCCCCTCCGAGCTCGGCGAGATTCCCGAGGGGTGGGTGGTGGGCCTTGTCAGCGATTTGGCCGAGGTGGTGAGTGGAAAACGGCCTCAGGAACAGTTTTCGGAGTCGTCACATGACGCATCTGTGCCTCTTTGGGGAGGTAATGGTCCAATGGGCTTTGTCCGCAAACCGCTCTTCAAGGAGCCGATTCTGCTGACGGGGCGAGTCGGTACACTTGGTTCTGTGTTCCGCATTAGCAGGCCTTGTTGGCCGTCTGACAACACGCTCGTCCTACGTGCGAATCCACCCTCTGCTCTTGAGTATGTTTTCTTTCAGCTGCGAAAAATTGACTTCGCGTCACTGAACAGAGGGTCGACGCAGCCATTGTTGACTCAAACCGATCTGAAGTCGCATCCGCTGCTCCTTCCAATTCCCCAACTGTTATCCGAGTTCCACCGCTTCGCTGGGAGTTTGTATGCGCGCATCGACGAGGTCGAAGAAGAATCCTGCACCCTCGCCGCTTTGCGCGATGCACTGTTGCCCAAGCTCATCTCCGGCGAGCTGCGGGTAAAGGATGCGGAAAAGTTAGCTGAGAGCATAGGATGAGCAAAAGCAAAAAGCTCAGCAGCCCTTTTTCAACCGGTGGTGGTGGTCACCATTTTGAAGCGCATGTCCAGGCGTCATTTGTCGCGCTGATGCTTACCGGAGGGAACGCCCCCTGCCTTTCATGCTGGCCTATTGTGGAAATCAAACTTCAGGGCAAGATCGAGGGCTTTGATACTGACGATCTTATTGTTTTCGTAGAAGATCCGAGCACTGCGCAACGCCGGAAACTTCTCGGGCAGATCAAGCACTCCATTGCTATCACCAAGAGCAGCACTCTGTTTCGAGAGGTGATACAGGCCGCGTGGAATGATTTCAAAAATCCCAAGGTATTCACCAGGAATAAGGATGTTATTGCACTGCTGACAGGACTGCTCAGCAAGACCGATTACGAAAATGTCGGATGGTTGCTAAACCAGGCTAGGCACACCAAGAACGTTGATGAGTTTTTCAGAAACGTGCAGCAGACGAATTTCAGCCCACCCAAGAGTACCGAGAAACTGGAGGTCATTCAGCACCACCTAAAGGCAGCGAATGGCGGAAATGATGTCTCAAGTGATGAACTTTATGATTTCCTAAGACACTTCCATCTACTCGTTTATGATCTTGGTAACGAGAATGGCGTTGTCCTATCTCTACTGCATTCCCACATTTCGCAATTCCAACCACGGGTTCCGCAGTGGGTCTGGTCACGGGCTGTTGATATTGTACAAACATGGAATCAGGATGCCGGTACGATCACACCCGACAAGCTGCCAGAGGACCTACTGGATGCCTTTAAACGAAAGGCCGTGGCGGAGATGCCCGAGGAGTTCAAGGCGGCACAGGAGAAACCTAAAACCGATTGGACTCAGCACCCAGACGCCACCTATATAGCTTTAGCGATTTTAATCGGCTCTTGGCAAGACAAAAATCAATACGACCACGAGGCGATAATCCAACTGCTCGGTATCAGGTATGACGAATGGCTAAAGAAGGCACGAGAAATACTGCTATACCCTGACAGCCCCTTGTCTCTCAAAAATGGCGTCTGGAAAGTTCTCAATCGAGCCGAGCTTTGGATGCTGCTTGGGGCGCGTATACTTGACCAGGATCTCGATAGGTTTAGGTCGCTCGCTGTTGACGTACTTAAGGAGCCAGACCCCGCCTTTGAATTGCCTCCCGAAGAGCGATACGCAGCAAGCATCCACGGCAAGGTGCTGAAACGTTCACACGAGCTGCGAAAAGGCATTGCTGAAGGCTTGGCCATTTTGGGGAGCCAACCAGGGGCGTGCGTTTACTGCTCCCCAGGGAAGGCTGAAGAAACATCCGTATTGGCAATACATGAGCTTCTAACCAATGCCGACTGGGTTTTGTGGGGCAGCCTGAATGATCTACTGCCCACCCTGGCCGAAGCCGCCCCGCGTGAATTTCTTGATGCGGTCGAAAAGGCGATGCGGCTGACGCCATGTCCTTTTGACGAGCTTTTCGCCCAAGAGGGCAAGGGCATATTCGGACGTAATTATTTGACTGGTCTGCTCTGGGCGCTGGAAGTGCTGGCCTGGGATAAACAATATTTCGTTCGGGTCTGTGTTTCGCTTGCTGAGCTTGCCAGCCATGACCCCGGTGGTCAGTGGTCCAATCGGCCGTTCAATTCATTGGTGACTATTCTGTTGCCTTGGTATCCGCAAACATTGGCATCGGTCGAAAAGCGCAAGGTGGCGGTGGATACGATCCTTAATGAATGGCCGGATATTGCCTGGAATCTGATCATTCAGCTTCTTCCAGACCAGCATCAGACCTCTATCGGATCGCACAAACCAAGCTGGCGCAAGATCATCCCCGATGATTGGAAAAACAGCGTGACGCACCAGGAATATTGGGAGCAGATTTCTTCTTATGCTAAACTGGCAGTAGATGCGGCTGGTCAAGACCCCATGCGGCTTTCTACACTGATTGATCATTTTGATCACCTTCCTAAACCAGCCTTTGATCAACTTTTCCAGGTTCTTTCTTCCCAAGCGATTTCCGAACTCCCCGAAGAGCAACGACTTTCGATTTGGCATCATCTCACGAAATTCACAAACAAACACCGGCGGTTCGCCTATGCGGAATGGGCATTGCCAGACGAGGTGATTAGTCGCATTGAACGCGTTGCCGAGCAACTTGCCCCCACAGATCCGTTAAAGTTATATCAACACCTTTTCACCGATAGGGACTTTGATCTTTACGAAGAAAACGGCGATTGGGAGCAACAGCAAAAGAAACTCGAGAACCGCCGCGAAACGGCCGTTTCGGCAATCTTTCAGCGACATGGTTTCGAGGGCGTTATCCGATTTGCTGAATCTGTCGACTCACCCAGTAAGGTTGGTTACGCACTTGGCAGTATTGCCGATGAAGTTATTGAGCGCAATCTTTTGCCCCATTTTTTGAATTCTTCAGACAACAAGTTGAAAGCCTTGGTAACCGTATTTATCTGGAGGCGACACCATCTCAAAGGCTGGGAGTGGTGCGACAACCTAGATAAATCCGATTGGTCGCTAGAACAAGTAGGTCAATTTCTGGCTTGTTTGCCTTTTACTAAGGAGACATGGGATCGCGCTTCTAAATGGCTTCAGGCCCACGAGAGTGAATATTGGACCCGCACCGGCGCCAATGCCCATCAGGCCGATGGTGATCTTGCCATTGCGATTGAGAAACTGGTCGAGCATGGCAGGCCATACGCGGCGATCAACTGTCTGGTTAGAATGCGCTATGACAAGCAACCAATCGATAGTAATCAATGTGTCCGAGCGCTGCTTACAGCGCTTTCCTCCAGTGAGCCCGGCAACAACATGGACAGGTATAACATCATTGAACTAATCAAGTATCTTCAGGAAGATCCTTCGGTGAAGGAAGATGATCTCTTTAAAGTGGAGTGGGCGTACCTCCCCCTGCTCAACCGCCATGGCGGCGCTGCGCCCAAACTTCTCGAAAGCAGACTGGCCAATGACCCAGAATTCTTTTGTGAAGTCATTCGACTGATCTACCGTTCCAAGAATGAAACTCAGCCGTCGAGAAAACCCACTGAGGAATCAAAGGCAATCGCTACAAATGCTTTGAGGCTGCTACATGAATGGAAAACGCCTCCTGGAACACAAAGAGATGGAACATTCAGCGGGGAGCGATTTAGTGACTGGCTTCAATTTGTAAAGAAATCGTGCACTGAATCCGGGCACCTGGAGGTTGCATTCATCCGTATAGGGGAGGTATTGATTCATACCCCACCCGATCCAGGAGGTTTGTGGATAGACCGCACCGTCGCTGCCGCACTAAATGACCGTGAAGCTGATTCCATGCGCAAAGGTTTTATGACGGGGACAATTAATTCACGCGGTGTCCATTTAGTTGAACCAACCGGAAGGCCGGAGAAAGAACTGGCTGAGCAGTTCAGGAGCAAGGCTGAGGAAATCGAGAACGCCGGGTTTCAGCGATTTGCAGTTACTTTGAGAGATTTGGCGGACTACTACGACCGGGAGGCTGAGCGTATCATTGCTGAACACCATGGCGAAGATGGGAACCAGTGAGTACTATCAATGAATCCACCGTCGAATCCGCCGCCCTCGCCTGGCTGGAAGCCATCGGCTGGCGCATCGCCCACGGCGCCGAGATCGCGCCGGACATGCTCGCCGCCGAGTGTGGCGACTACGGCGACGTCGTGCTGGCGCAACGCCTGCGCGCTGCGCTGCTACCGAAGCTCCTGAGCGGCGAGATTGACGGTTCGCCCCTTGCCGGCCTGGCCGAGGAGCCCGCGCAGGCGGAGGAGGTCATCTGATGCCGTACCTTGACGAAGCCCAACTAGAAATCGCCACCGTGGATTACTTCCGCGAGCTGGGCTACGAGTACGCCTTCGGGCCGGACATCGCCCCGGATGGCGAGTGGCCCGAGCGGGCCGACTACGGCCAGGTGGTGCTCATCGGCCGTCTGCGTGATGCCCTAGTGCGGATCAACCCGGACGTGCCGCCGGAGGCCATCGACGAGGCCATCCGCAAGGTAACCCGTCCGGAGAGCCCGTCGCTGGTTGCCAATAACCGCGCCTTCCACCGTATGCTCACCGAGGGGGTGGACGCGTCGTGGCGCGAGGAGGGCCGGGAGCGGCACGGCAAGGTCTGGCTCATCGAGCCCGACCCAGCCAAGATGGACTACAACGAGTTCCTGGTGGTCAACCAGTTCACGGTGATCGAGGCCAAGCGCAACCGCCGGCCGGACGTGGTGGTGTTCGTCAACGGCTTGCCGCTGGCGGTCATGGAGCTGAAGAACCCGGCCGACGAAAAGACCACGGTTTATGAGGCCTACAAGCAGCTCCAGACCTACAAGGCCGAGATACCGATTCTGTTCGTCTATAACGAACTGCTGGCCGTTTCGGATGGTTTCGCAGCCCGGGCAGGGACGATCACATCGGGCTGGGACCGGTTCTTGCCCTGGCGGACCATTGACGGGACGGCGCTAGCTCCCAGCGGCACCGCGCAACTGGAGGTACTGGTCAAGGGCATCTTCGACAAGGCGCGGCTGCTGGACTACGTGGTGCACTTCATCACCTTCGAGGACGATGGCCGGGACATTACCAAGAAGGCAGCCGCCTATCACCAGTACTGGGCGGTGAATCGGGCCGTCGAGTGCACCGTTGAGGCCAGCGGGCCGCGAGGCGACCGGCGGATCGGCGTCGTCTGGCACACGCAGGGGTCGGGTAAGAGCCTGTCGATGGTCTTCTACGCTGGGAAGGTCATCAAGCATCCGGCGATGGAAAACCCGACGCTGGTCGTCATCACCGACCGCAATGACCTGGATGACCAACTGTTCAGCACGTTCTGCGTCAACAGCGAACTGCTGCGTCAAAGGCCGGTGCAGGCCGAGAGCCGCGAACACCTGAAGCAACTGTTGCGCGTGGCTTCGGGCGGGGTGGTCTTCACGACGCTTCAGAAGTTCGAGGGCGGCGAGGCATTGAGCGACCGGCGGAACATCGTCGTCATCGCCGACGAGGCCCACCGGAGCCATTACGGTTTTTCCGCCCGGTTGGACCGCGCCAGCGGCCAGATCAAGTACGGCATGGCCAAGTACCTTCGCGACGCCCTGCCGAATGCGTCGTTCATCGGTTTTACGGGCACGCCGTTGGAACTGGACGATAAGAGCACGCCGGCGGTCTTCGGCGACTACATCGACAAGTACGACATTCTGCGGGCGGTGCACGACGGGGCCACGGTGCCCATCTATTACGAATCCCGGCTGGCGAAACTGGAACTGGCGGAGGAAGAGAAGCCCCGCATCGACCCGGAATTCGAGGAAATTACGGAGGGCGAAGAAGAGGAAGAGAAGCAGCGGCTCAAGAGCAAGTGGGCGGCACTGGAGGCCTTGGTCGGGACAGAGAAGCGCATCGGCCTGGTGGCCAGAGATATCATCGACCACTTCGAAAAGCGTCTGGAGGCGATGGACGGCAAAGCGATGATCGTGTGCATGTCGCGGCGGATTTGCGTGGACATGTACCGGGCGATCATCCGTCTGCGGCCCCAGTGGCACAGCGAGGACGACGCCCAGGGGGTTGTCAAGGTGGTGATGAGCGGCTCGGCTTCGGACCCGCCCGAGTGGCAGCCGCACGTTCGGAGCAAGGCCCAGCGCGAGGCCATTGCCAAACGGTTCAAGAACCCCGAGGACCCGCTGCGGATCGTGATCGTCCGTGACATGTGGCTGACCGGGTTCGACGTGCCGTGCTTGCATACGATGTACCTGGATAAGCCCATGAGCGGACACAACCTGATGCAGGCGATTGCCCGCGTGAACCGCGTCTTCCGGGATAAGCCTGGCGGCCTGGTTGTGGACTACCTCGGCATCGCCGACGCCTTGAAACGGGCCTTGCATACCTATACCGCCAGCGGCGGCCAGGGACAGGCAACTGTCGACCAGGAACAGGCGGTAGCCGTGATGATGGAGAAGTATGAAGTCGTGCGTGACCTGCTCGACGGCTTCGACTACAAGGCCATACTTGCTTCCGAGCCGGCCCAGCGGATGAACGGCGTCGTGCGGGCGATGGAATTCGTGCTGGGGCTGGAAGACGGCAAGGCCCGGTATCTGCGGGCGGTCGCAGTGCTATCGAAGGCGTTCGCCTTAGCCGTGCCGCACGAGAAGGCGTTGGCCATCCGAGATGAGGTTGGGCTATTCCAGGAGATTCGCGCGGCCCTAGCGAAAGCGACGGTCTCCGAAAGGGAGCGGACGCCGGATGAGTTGGAAGCGGCCGTCCGGCAATTGGTCTCTCGGGCTGTGTACTCCACCGAGGTTGTCGACATCTTTGCGGCCGCAGGGCTGAAGAAACCGGACATTTCAATCCTGTCGGACGAGTTTCTGGCGGAGGTGCAGCGGCTGCCCCAGCGCAACCTTGCTCTGGAACTGCTGAAGAAACTGATTAGCGACGAGATTAGGACGCGGCTGAGGAATAACGTGGTGCTTGCGCGTTCGTTTGCGGAGATGCTGGAGCAAGCGGTGCGGAAGTACCAGAACCGCGCGATTGAGGCGGCACAGGTCATCGAGGAACTCATCCGGTTGGCGAAGGAAATCCGCAAGGCTCAGTCGCGCGGACAGGAAATGGGCCTGTCTGACGAAGAGTTAGCCTTCTATGACGCTCTGGCGGAGAATGAAAGTGCCCGCCAGGTCATGGGCGATGAGAAACTGCTTTTCCTGGCTCAGGAGCTCGTAGAGCGCGTCCGGCAAAGCGTGACCATCGACTGGCAGGTGCGAGAGAATGCCCGGGCCCAAATACGGGTACTGGTCAAACGCATCCTTCGCAAGTACGGATACCCGCCCGACATGCAAGAGCGGGCCACAAAACTGGTATTGGAGCAGGCGGAGGTGCTCTGCGGTGAGTGGGTAGCTGCGTAATCCCGCTTTCCAGCGTCTGCGGTTCTTCGAAAAAGGGGGGTACCAATCCGCTTGAGCTTCTTTCGCCTGCGAGGTAACGGTCCCGTCCTACTGGGATGCCGCTGCGGCGGCCCTTCGGGCTGGGGGGCCAGGCTCACCTCTGCGGCGCCCCAGGGTGCTTCCCGTGGTGCTCTCTTTTCCGGCGGGGTGCCATCTATGGTGCTAGACTGCTTGCCGGGCGTTGCATCGGTTTGCGCCAAGTTGCAACAAGCCCTGAGACACAGCCCGGCAGAGAGTCGGGTTCCGGGGCCGACACAAGTGGCGAATTGGGCTAGAGTTCTGGCCATAAAGCAAGACGCCGCAAGCGTTTAGCACGTGCGGCGTCCGAGGCAAGGGTGAGGCCCAAAGAAGCGTCCCCGACAGGACTCGAACCTGTAACCTTCGGCTCCGGAGGCCGACGCTCTATCCGATTGAGCCACGGGGACCAATCACAAACCTGAACGGACTCACCGTCGGGATTACGACAACCCGACAGAAACGCGTAACCGCCATGAAACAGTTCGACGGTCGCCTCGGACCCGTCGAACCGATACCCACCACCGCATATGCCTCGATAAACCGGCGGCAAACAGCCGACGCATTCGGTCCGAGGACACCTCCGACCGCGACCGGCGGGCCGCGGATCGCTTCTCTGTAGGCGTCCCGAGGCATCCCAGCCGCGATTGCAACCATTATATTGCGCCCACGTCGCGGCGCAAAGCGTCCCATGCCGCCGTCCGGAGTTATCCCGGCGTTTCGGCATTTCTTCCCGGGCGAAATTCGTAACACGATTGCGGCGCTTCGGTATGCAGAACAATTCGATCCTGGTAATTTGGAAAAGGGCAGGGAAGGGGCCGACCTCCGTTCAGATCGCCAAGTGGCTGTAACCCGTCACACCCCGCGAAAGTGTCATCCCGAACGATGCATCGACTCCTCACGAGACGGCTTGGAATTCGGTTGACCAGACCAGACTACCCCACGGCACCCATTCCCACCAAGGGCTTGCCCCCCGGCATCCCGTACATCATCGGCAACGAGGCGGCCGAACGATTCAGTTTTTACGGTATGCGGGCGATTCTGGTCATCTTCATGACACAATACCTTTTGGCGGCCGGCGGACACTCTCAGCCGATGCCGGAATCCGAGGCAAAGTTCTACTATCACTTATTCAACGCCGGCGTGTATTTCTTTCCGATCCTCGGGGCGTTGTTCGCCGACATCCTGTGGGGTAAATACAACACCATCATCGGTTTGTCTTTGGTTTACTGCCTGGGCCACGTCGCTCTCGCTTGGGATGAGACAAGATTGGGGCTTTTTCTAGGATTGGGCCTCATTTCGATCGGATCCGGAGGCATCAAGTCCTGCGTCTCGGCACATGTAGGCGATCAATTCGGACACCAAAACCAACACCGTTTGAGCGAGGTGTTTTCCTGGTTCTACCTGGCGATCAATCTCGGAGCGGCCGGTTCGACGTTGGTTACTCCCACGCTGTTACGACTCTACGGACCGGGGCTGGCATTCGCCGTTCCAGGCTTACTGATGGCCTTGGCGACGCTGTTCTTTTTCCTTGGGCGGGCGAAGTTTGCGCATATCCCGCCGGGAGGCCGAAACTTCGTCAAAGAACTGGTTCGCGGTGACGGCCTGGCGGCGGTTTTTCGTTTGGTTCCACTGTATCTCTTCGTGGCGATGTTCTGGGCCCTCTTCGACCAATCCGGTTCTGCGTGGGTATTACAAGCCGAACGCATGGACCGCCGTTGGCTCGGCTGGGAATGGGATTCCGCGCAAATTCAAGCGATCAACCCTCTCTTGATTCTCATTTTGGTGCCCACTTTCACTTACGGTATCTATCCGCTTTGCCAACGCTATTTCGATTTCACGCCGCTTCGCCGCATCGGAACGGGCCTGTTCTTGGCAGCCCTTTCTTTCTCCCTGCCGGCCGTTGCGGAGCAAATCATTCAGGGAGGAGGGCGACCGGGAATCGAATGGCAGCTTATCGCATACGTGTTGCTCACTTCGGCGGAGGTCCTAGTCTCCATCACGTGTCTCGAATTCTCATACACGCAAGCCCCACCGACGATGAAATCTCTGGTGATGGGCCTGTACCTCCTTTCCGTATCCTTGGGCAACGTTTTTACCGCGGGAGTAAACCAAGGCCTTCGACTGACGGGAGCGGACCAACCCGGCGGACTCTTGGCAGGCGCCGGCTACTACTGGTTCTTCGTGACCTGCATGGCGGTTATGGCCGTATTGTTTGTGCCGACTGCGTTTTTCTACCGTGGTCGCACATACCTGCAGGACTCAGCCGGTTCGGATTTGAGGGGCGAGACGGAATCGAATGTCTCATAAGCCTTGCCCTTACTGAAATCAAACCATTCAAACGGATTGGCCCGGAAACCCCACCGGCGCTAGAAGGCCGGTTTCGTTCGCAATCTCGCGGTAATCTCGCTTTGCCAACATCTCTTGAAATGTCCCTTGGGGTCGGGGTGCCGGCCGTCATTGCAACATCATGCGTGCCCAAGCAGCCGGGGCCGATCGCCGTCACCTACCGGGCGGCGAGGCCACTCGCTAGAGGGGTTTTCAAAGTCGTCGCCGTGCCGCTTTAATGAGGGATTGCCCCTTTGGGGAAGATGACGGGCGGGGCTGAGGAGCGGTCCGGAAAACGGCAGCAAACCGCGACGAGTCCGGCAACAGCTGGGCCTTGGGGGCGGGGGGCGGATAAGCGGCCCCATGGTTTCAGCCCGGACGCGATTGCAGATCCGGCTTGGATCGCGATTTCCTTCGCCCCTCCCATTGACGTGAAAATCGCGAGCACCTAGAATCAGAATTTCCCGCTTGGGAGTGCAGCGGCTTTCTTTGAAAACGTGGGATTGGGCTACCAAGGAGAGTGCTCGTGTCTGCGGCATTCAACGAGATCATTCGCATTCGAATGGAAGCGTACGACCACATGGTCCTCGACCAAAGCGCGAAGGATATCGTGGATACCGTGCTGCGATCGAATTCCAAGGTACATGGCCCGATTCCCTTGCCCACCCGGGTTGAGCGCTACACGGTGCTTTCCAGTCCACACGTGGATAAGAAGGCACGCCAGCAGTTCGAGATTCGCACGCACCGTCGTTTGATCGATATTCTCGAAGCGACGCCTAAGACGATCGATGCGCTCAACAAACTGAATCTCCCGGCGGGTGTTGATATCAAAATCAAGGCAACAGCCCGGTAAGGCTATTGAAGGCCTTTCCATCCGGCGTAAGTTAGCGGAATTCCCTATGAAGCGGATGTTTCTCGGGTAACGTCGACACGCTGTTTTTGTCGAAGGTCCCGGGAAGCGATGTGGCAATAAGGCGAAATAGCGATGGCGCTAGGAATTCTCGGCCGCAAAGTCGGCATGACTCAGATTTTCGACGAACAGGGGCGAGCCGTTCCTGTAACGGTTGTTCAAGCTGGCCCTTGTCATGTCCTGCAAATTCGCACCCTGGATCGTGACGGCTACGAAGCCGTACAAGTGGGGTATCTGGATATTCCTCGCCATCGGGCCTCGCGTTCCGAACGCGGCCACGTCGCGCTATTGGATAGCAAAACCCAGCGGAGGCGTTCCGCAGCCGGGCTCCAGGCTCTTCCGAAAGCCGATTGCGAACCGAAGCGGTTCATTCGTGAGTTTCGGGATCCCGGGGATGGGCTTTCTGTCGGCCAAGTGTTGTCGGTCGAGCTCTTCAACGGCGTTTCGGCTGTCGATGTCACGGGTACCACCAAGGGTCGCGGCTTCTCCGGCGTGATGAAAAGGCATGGCTTTAAGGGCCAGCGCGCCACGCACGGCGTGAAAAAGGTACACCGCCATCCCGGTGGTACGGGCTGCAATACCAGCCCCGGCCGAGTCCTTCCGGGCCGAAAGATGGCCGGGCACTACGGCAACGCACGCCGGACGGTTCGAAATCTCAAGCTCGTGAAGATCGATCCGGAGGCCCATGTGATGGTTATCCGCGGCGCGATCCCCGGCCCGAATGGCGGCTTCGTGGTCGTTCGCCCAAGCAACAAAGTCGGTTAACAAGCGGGCTTTCCTGCGGCTTGCCTCAAGTGCCATCCGGGGAATTCCGTGATTCGTATAGAAGGTTCGACGCTACGATCCATATCAGGGACATACAGAAAGGATTCCGGGTTCGCTGCTTCCCCATTTCGATCGTCGCTTGGGCGCCGGGTCGAAACGATTGAACGGGCATCGGATCCGAAAATGATCTGCGTCGCTAGGCCGAAGGCGGATGGAAGGCGGTTCAAAGATGGTTAGTTTGCCGGTGTACAATCGCGAGGGAAGGCAGGTCGACGTCTACGAAATCGACCCGGCCGAGCTTGCGCCGACCATTAACAAGCAATTGCTTCACGACGCGGTGGTCATGTACCTTGCCAACCGTAGGCAGGGTACGGCCAAATGCAAGAACCGCTCGGAAACGGCCGGCTCGACCCGAAAGCTTTATCGTCAAAAAGGAACGGGGCGAGCGAGAGCAGGGAACCGTCGCACGCCGATCCGGCGGGGCGGCGGCCGTGCTCACCCGAAGCGACCTCAGGATTGGTCTTATCGGCTTCCGGCCAAAGCCTTGCGTAAGGCGACTCGCATGGCTCTCGCCGGGAGGATCGCCGACGGCGAGGTCGTGTTGTTGGATGAGTTGTCCTTCGAGGCCCCGAAGACCCGCGAGGCCTTTACGATATTGTCGCGTTTGAATTTGGCCGGGAAGCGTCTTCTAGTTGCAATCGAGGGACCGAATCCGACCGTCTACAAGAGTATTCGGAATATCGATCGCGTTCAGGTGCTGCCTGTCGGTGATTTGAATGCGTTCGAGATTCTGCGGCCCAAGCAGGTTTTGATGACGCGTGCGGCCCTGGATCTATTTCGGGCCAAGGCGGCGGCCCAATGCGGCGGGACGACCGAAAAGGTAGGAGCTTAGCCATGCTTCGAAATCCTCCTCAACCTGAGTTGAGCGGACTTGCGCCGCATCAAGTAATTTTGCGGCCGCTGATCTCCGAGAAAAGCGTTCATAAGGCGGAGCGATTGAATCAGTACGCCTTCGAGGTCAGCGTACTGGCGGGGAAGGCCGACGTCCGCAAGGCTGTGGAAGAGCTTTTCGACGTAAAGGTCGTGCGAGTCAATATCCAGAATCGACGGGGCAAGGTCCGCCGCGTGAGGATGCGGAGCGGTGTTACGAGACAATGGAAGAAGGCTGTCGTCACCTTGGACTCCGAGTATCGGATCAATTTGTTCTGACGTGGCGGGATACGCCGGCGGCGGATGGCGAGTATCGGCCAGAAGCAATATCAATGGATGTTCATAGACTGGGCTGTAAGTCATGGGTCTGAAGTATTACAAGCCGACCACCCCCGGACGCCGCGGAGCTTCGGTTTCCGATTTCTCCGAGCTTACGCCGGGTGTAGAGCCTGAAAAGAGCCTGCTGGTTCCCCATCGGAAAAAGGGCGGCAGGAACAATCAAGGTGTGATCACCTGCCGGCATCGCGGGGGAGGTCACAAACGGATGTACCGTTTGATCGACTTTCGCCGCAACAAGGACGGCATCCCCGCCAGGGTGGCTTCTATCGAGTATGATCCGAACCGCAGCGCCCGGATCGCCCTTTTGGTCTACCGTGACGGGGAGAAACGTTACATCATCGCCCCGCAGGGGTTGAAGGTAGACGATGTCGTGCAGAGCGGTCCCGGCTCGCCGGCCAAGGTCGGGAACTGTCTTACCCTGGCGGAGATTCCGTTGGGTTTGCAAGTTCACAATGTCGAGTTGCAACCCGGCCGGGGTGGAGCTTTGTGTCGTTCCGCGGGCTGTTCCGCGACGCTCTCGGCGCGTGATTCCGACTGGGCCCAATTGATCATGCCCAGCGGAGAAATTCGCCGCGTCCCTGCTAAGTGCCGCGCGACAATCGGAGCGGTCAGCAATCCCGACCATGAGGGCGTCAGGCTGGGAAAAGCCGGCCGCCGCCGCTGGATGGGACGTAAGCCGCACGTTCGCGGCACGGCCATGAATCCCATCGACCACCCGCTGGGAGGCGGTGAAGGGCGAACGAAGGGCGGGCGGCATCCGTGCAGTCCGACGGGCAAGCCTGCCAAGGGTGGGTATACCCGGAAGCGAGGCAAACCTTCCAACAAGGCGATCGTCCGTAGGCGTCGGTCCGTGCGTTACGGGCAGTTGCCGATTCGGTAAAAGAGTGTTTTTGCTCGCGTGCAGGCTCGGCTTGCATGCTTCAACTGGCGGTTTCGTGTTCGATAACGCGGATAGCGACTCGGGAATAAGGCGGCGTATTTGTCATGGGTCGATCACTGAAAAAAGGTCCCTATGTTGACGCCAAACTTTTCCTCAAAGTGGAAAAGCTGAACGTAACGGGACGTAAAGAACCGATCAAGACGTGGGCCCGGGCCAGCATGATTGTCCCGGAGTTTGTCGGCCACACCTTCATGGTGCACAACGGAAAGATGCACGTGAAGGTGTTCGTTACCGAGGAGATGGTAGGTCATCGCCTCGGTGAGTTCGCTCCCACGCGCGTATTTCGCGGCCACGGCGGAAAGGGTAAGCGCTAGGCTAGTCCGTCGCTGCAATGCGGCCGCCCTTTGAGTGTTCTCGAGCTAAGTTGTCGACTGGATGGTGGTGACTGACATGGTTGAACTCGAACGGTCTTATCGAGCCGTGTATCGCTACGCTCGGGTTAGTCCGCAGAAGGCCCGGCGGATCATGGATACCGTTCGCGGCCGACAAGTGGACGAGGCCCTTGCCGTTCTCAAGAGGCTGCCTCACCGGTCGGCAAGGATGATCGAGAAGGTGATCTCCAGCGCTCTTGCCAACGCACAAGATCGACAGGACTTGGACCCGTCGGAACTGTGCGTAGCGACGGCGACCGTGGACGAGGGGCCGCGGATGAAGCGGTTGCGGCCCATCTGCCGAGGCATGGCAACGATTATTCAGAAGCGCATGTCTCATTTGACCGTGGTTTTGCAGCCTCGATGATTTGCAGTGCCGATTTCGTGATTTCTCGCCGCACCCACTCAAGTTCTTCGTGTCACGGTAGAACATAATTCGACTCGCGGAATAGGTTTGAGCAGCGGTAAGGATTGAGTAAAAGGCCGGGCCGCAGCAGCGGACGTTGATAGAGGATTCTTGCGATGGGTCAAAAGGTTAACCCGATTGGTTTTCGTACCGGTGTTACGCTCGACTGGAAGAGTCGCTGGTATGCGCCCAAGCGAGAGTTCTCGGACTTGTTGCTGGAAGATTATAAGATTCGTCAATTCATCTTGAACCGGCGTGAAGCCTCGTCCGAAAGGGATCGAGGCAAGGGCCGGCGGATGTACCCGATGATTTCGAAGATCGAAATCGAGCGGACGCGAGATGAAGTTAAGGTAATCATCTTCACGGCCAGGCCGGGAGTGTTAATCGGCTCTCGCGGCGGGAAGATCGAGGACCTGCAAAACGAGCTTCAGGCTTTGACAGGGCGGCGGATCAACCCCAAGATCGAGGAAATCACGCGCCCCGAATTGGTCGCGCAGTTGGTGGCTGAAAGCATCGCCGAAGAATTGATGCGGCGATCGAGTTTTCGGCGAACGATCAAGAAGGCCATGGAAGCGACGATGGCCCAAGGGGCCAAGGGGATGAAAGTACAGTTGTCGGGTCGGCTGGGCGGCGCGGAGATGTCCCGTCGCGAAAAGCAGATGGTCGGCTCGGTTCCGCTGTCAACGCTTCGGGCGAACGTGGATTATGGTTTTGCCGAGGCCACTATCGCCCAAGGGCAGATCGGCGTGCAAGTGTGGATTAATCTAGGGATGTTCAGCGAGGACGACGATCATGGCGCTGATGCCAAAACGGGTCAAGCATCGAAAAAGCCAAAGAGGGCGTATAAGGGGTGAGGCCACCCGCGGCAATCGCGTCGTGTTCGGCGATTACGGGCTGCAGGCCGTGCAAGGCGGCTGGATTCCCGCCCCGACCATCGAGGCGGGCCGTATTGCGGCTCAGCAGTACCTGCGAGCGGAGGGGCGGTTGTACATCCGCATCTTCCCGCATAAACCGATTACATCGATTCCCCTCGAAACCCGTATGGGTAAAGGGAAAGGTGAGCCGGAGTATTGGGCCGCTGTTGTAAAGCCGGGCACGGTGTTGTTCGAGATCGGCGGAATTTCGGAGGAGGCCGCGCGGCTATGTTTTGCGCGCTTGGCCCATAAAATGCCGGTCAAGGTCCGCTTTGTGCGTCGCCGCGAGGTGTGAGAGGGGATAATCGGTTCCGCTGCAAGTTAGCACGAATAAGCAGCCGGCTCCGGTGCGAGGAATACGGTGAGACCATGAAGGCCAAAGAACTTCGTGAAATGAGTACCGAGCAATTGCAGGCCACCTTGCGGGAGGCGGTCGATTCGCTGTTTCGGCTGCGGATCCAGCAGCAAACCGAACGGCTGGCGAATCCCCGAGAGTTGGCGAACAAGCGACGGACGATAGCTAGAATCCATACCATTTTGCGGGAGCGAGAGTTGAGCGCAGTTTGAAATCGCGGCGCGAGTTTCCGTTGCGGCGTGGCGTTCCGTGTTTGATTACGGCCACGAGGTTTTGGATAGTTTTCCGCAGCGCCGCTTGTAAGACCAGGGACAATTGAGATGGCCAAACGTGTGGAAGTGGGAATCGTTACGAAAGCCGGAAAGCCTCGCTTTCGTCGCGTTGAAGTTACACGGATGATGCCGCACGGTCAATACGGCAAGTACGTTCGGCATCGCACGATTTGTTATGTGCATGACGAAAATGACGAATCCGGAGTCGGCGATCAGGTTGAGATCGTGGAATCACGGCCGTTGTCCCGTCTCAAGCGGTGGCGGTTGGTTCGCGTCATCGAGAAGGCAGGCACTCTCGACAGGCAGATCGGGAAAGGCCGCGAAGTGGAGGAGGAGCTGCGTGCGGTTGCGGGAGGCGACCAGGGCGGCGAAGCCGGGCCGGAAGGCGTCGCAAACACATAGGCGTCGGCAGCGCGGCGGTGAGGAATAACGCAGACGGAATCGAGACGGCGCAAGGTTAGGTGACAGCCATGATCCAAATGCAGACCCGGCTAGACGTAGCGGATAACACCGGGGTGCGAGAATTGATGTGCATCAAGGTGCTGGGAGGAAGTCGGAAACGCTACGCCGGATTGGGCGACATCGTCGTTTGCAGCGTCAAGGGGACTATCCCCGGTAGCACATTTCAAAAAGGCGCTGTGGTTCGAGCCGTCATCGTGCGAACGAGGAAGGCCAAGCGTCGTCAGGACGGAAGTTACGTCCGTTTTGATAGTAACGCCGCCGTGATTGTGGATAACGACGGTAATCCGCGCGGCACGCGCATTTTCGGTGCCGTCGCACGCGAGTTGCGGGATCGTAATTTCATGAAAATCGTGAGCCTCGCCAGCGAGGTGGTCTGATGCAAGTACGTATCAACGACATGGTGGAAGTTCTGACCGGTGAGGACCGCGGAGTCCGCGGGCGGGTGTTGTCCGTCGACCGGAAGGAAGGCAAGGTCGTCGTCGAGTCGGTGAATGTCGTCGTTAAGCACATGCGGCCGACTCGGCAGGCGAAGCAGGGTGGGCGGCTTTCCCGAGAAATGCCGATCGCCGTTTCGAATGTAGCGCTGGTCTGCCCGGCATGCGGTGCCCGAACAAGAACCGGGGCCCGTTATTTGGATGACGGAACCAAAGTGCGATTTTGCAAGAAATGTAACGCGAACATCGGCCCGATCGCGCCGGCTCGCTCGCGTTACGCCAAGAAGTCCTGAGGTCGGTTGCAAGCATGGAACCTCGATTGCTCGAACGATATCGGAAAGAAGTCGTTCCCTATCTTCAAAAGAAGTTGGGCCGTACGAATATCCTTTCGCTGCCGCGTCTGAAAAAGATCGTCGTCAACATGGGCGTCGGCGAGGCGATCACCGAAAAGAAGTATCTCGACGAAGCATTGGACGCTTTGACCCTGATCGCCGGCCAAAAGGCCGTCGTCACCCGAGCGAAGAAATCGATCGCCGGCTTCAAATTGAGGGAAGGCATGGCGATCGGCTGCAAAGTGACGCTGCGCGGCAAGCGGATGTACGAGTTTCTCGATCGTTTGATTTCGATTGCTTTGCCGCGTGTGCGGGACTTTCGAGGATTGAACCCGAACGCCTTTGACGGCCGCGGCAACTACAGTTTGGGGTTGACGGAACAAATGGTGTTTCCGGAACTGAACCCGGATAAGTATTCCCGCAACCAAGGCATGAATATCTGCTTGGTGTTTGATTCTCGCAGTGACGACGAGTCGCGAGAATGCCTCCGCATGCTGGGCATGCCTTTCCGTGCGGAATGAGACGCCGTTACCTCTTGTCCACGGGGAGAACCTTGAGGAACCGAGTGCATGGCTAGTAAGTCCAAGATCGCCAAGTCTTTGCGCCCCCCTAAGTTTTCGACGCGCCACCGCAATCGTTGTCGCATTTGCGGGCGGCCGCGGGCCGTTTACCGCAAATTCGGCCTCTGCCGCATCTGCTTGCGGAAGTTGGCCGATCAAGGTTTGATTCCCGGACTTGTCAAGGCGAGCTGGTAGAGGGTTGAACAACCACCATGATGACCGATCCCATCGCCGATATGTTGACTAGAATTCGTAACGCCATCCGCGTGGAGCGGCCGCAGGTCGTGGTGCCGAGTTCTCGTCTGAAGCGAGCTTTAGCGGACGTCCTGAAGCGTGAGGGCTTCATCTGGGACTGGGAAGAGATTCCCGGGTCGCCTCGCGGCATGCTTCAGATTCATCTGAAGTACGGCCCGAACGGTGAGCAGGTGATTCGGCATATTCGCCGCGTCAGCAAACCCGGACGACGGGTCTACCGCAAAGCCGGAGAATTGAAGCCCGTGCTGAACGGCTTGGGCATCTCCGTGGTAAGCACCAGTCGCGGCGTGGTCAGCGACCGCGAGGCCCGACAAAGGAACGTCGGCGGCGAGATCTTGTGCGAAATCTGGTGACGGCGGCGAGAATCGTCCTTGAGTGCCGGGCGGCGAGGTTCGCGGATTTACAACAATAGCAGAAATTGACGGGTAACGGTTTACAAGAGAGCACGGCGATGTCGCGAATTGGAAAGAAGCCGATCCCCATACCCGATGGCGTTAAAGTATCCGTGCAGGATCGGACCGTCGTCATCGAAGGTCCCAAGGGGAGATTGACTCAAGAGCTTCGGCCCGAGGTGGACGTCGATATTACGGACGGCGGAAAACTGTTGGCCGTACGGCGGCGCGACGAAAGTCGGACGGCACGATCTCTGCACGGTCTGACACGGGCGCTGTTGCAAAACATGGTGCTCGGGGTGTCACAGGGCTTCGAGCGACGACTCGAGATCGTGGGTGTCGGTTATCTCGCGGCCGTTCAGGGTTCGGTGCTCCAACTCCGCGTGGGTTTCGCCAACGAATTGCAGGTCCCGATTCCCGCCGGGCTGACCGTTGCCTGCCCCGATCAGCAGCATGTCGTGGTGCAAGGGGCGGATAAGCAAATGGTCACTAATTTTGCGGCTTCCGTCCGGGCCTTGCGCAAGCCGGAACCCTATAAGGGCAAAGGCATCCGATATCAGGGTGAGCAAATTCGACGCAAGGAAGGCAAGGTTTCCGCAAAATAGCGGATCCATGGGTGTTATGTCGGTGCTGTTTGCGGCGCCATCGCCGTGTCCGCTGGGTTTCCCGAGGTGGTTACCCGCGGATCACGCATGAATTTCGGTTGATGGATTCACCGCGTTAGAGGATTTATTCGTTTAGAGACGATTCCCGTGAGCCAGTTAAAACGCCTGCAAATTCAACGCCGCCGCCGCACGTTTCGAGTCCGAAACAAGATTCGCCGTGTGAGCGTGCGGCCGCGGTTGAGCGTGTTCCGTAGCAACAAGCACATCAGTGCTCAGATTATCGACGACGTGCATGGGCGGACGCTCGTGGCCGCTTCGACTGCGGAGAAGGATCTGCGCGAGGCGGTTTCCGGTTACGGCGGCAATATTCAGGCCGCCGTGTTGGTCGGTAAGCGGATCGCGGAGCGTGCCTTGGACGCCGGTATTCGACAGGTCGTGTTCGATCGCGGGTCCTACAAGTATCACGGTCGCGTGGCGGCCCTAGCCGATGCGGCGAGGGATGCCGGGCTGGACCTCGGCCCGAAGAAGGAAGCGGCGGAAAAGCCCGCGCGGGCGGCCGAGGGCAAGCAAGCCAAGAAAAGCGACAAGGGCGACAAGGCGGGCAAAAGCGGACAAAGCGCCGGGAAAAAGGCCAAGTGATTTCTAGGTTCCACAGGCGCTAAAGATTTGGGGACGTTATCTCGGAACATTCGTGCATGAGCAGGTGCGATGGCGACTGACAATACGGAATCGGTTCGCGGCGAATTGATTGACAAGGTCATCAAGATTCGCCGTTGCGCCGCGGTGGTCAAAGGCGGTCGACGATTCAGTTTCACCGCGATGGTCGTGGTCGGCGACGGAAACGGCCGCGTCGGCTGGGGATACGGCAAGGCGAACGAAGTGCCCCCCGCCGTTGCCAAGGCGGTCAAGGACGGTACCCGGCGGATGGCGCCGGTCAATCTGGTCGATGGAACGATCCCGCATATCGTGAAAGGCCGCTATGGAGCGGCTAAGGTAGTGCTCGTCCCCGCCGGGCCCGGTACCGGTGTCATCGCCGGGGCTGCGGTGCGGGCCGTTTGCGAGGCTGCCGGGATCAAGAATATTTTGACAAAATCCTTCGGAAACACGAACCCTATCAACCTCGTCAAGGCAACCATGGATGCTTTGCAGCAGGTTCGACCGCGAGGCGAGGTCGAGCGATTACGGGGAGTTGCGTTATCATGAATTTGAACGACGTGAATCGCGGAATCGTCCCGCATAAGAAACGCAAGCGTGTCGGTCGTGGTCCGGGCTCAGGGCACGGGAAGACTGCCGGTCGCGGTCACAAAGGCGCTCGTTCCCGAAGCGGATGGCGAGCCAAGTTGGGCTTCGAGGGCGGTCAGGTGCCGCTGATACGCCGCGTGCCCAAACGCGGCTTCAACAACAAACGGTTCGCGACGCAGATCGCCGTCATCAATGTCGCTCTTCTCGAGAAGGAGTTCGCCCCCGGTGACGAGGTCTCGCCCGAAGTCATGCGATCCCGCGGCTTGTTGAAGGGCGCCTTCCAGGAACTTAAGATCCTGGGTGATGGAGAGTTGTCGAAAAAGCTTCGAGTTTCCGCCCATCGCTTCAGCCGCCAGGCGAAGGAAAAGATTGAAAAGGCCGGCGGGCAGGCCGTCGTGCTGCCCGGAGCAGCACCCGTTGAGAAAAAGGTGAAGAGCAAGAGCAAGACGCACTGAGGGCTTGGGCCGGTTACGCCGCGCGGGGCAAATAGCGACGGCCCGGCAAAGGATCCAAGATCATGCTTGAAAAACTCCGGGTCATCTTCAGCATCAAAGAGCTGCGGACCAAGATACTCCTGACGCTCGTTTTGCTGGCGATCTATCGGGTCGGCGAACAAATTCCCGTTCCCGGGATCAACACCGAGAAGATGAGCGCCGTTTTCGGCCAGCAGGCGGCCGGAGGGTTGCGCGACCTTTTGGATCAAGTGACCGTATTCGCCGCCAGCCGCCTGGATCAGGCTACGATCTTCGGCTTGGGCATCATGCCCTATATTTCGGCGTCGATTATTTTTCAATTGCTCGCGACGGTTTACCCTCCCCTGGAGAAACTGCAAAAAGAGGGACCCGCCGGATACAAGAAGATCAATGAGTATACGCGATACGCTACGGTGGCGATTTGCCTGGTACAAAGTTATGTCTATGTCGCCATGCTCGTCGGTCGAGGGTTGGTAAGACCGGAGTATACCTATGCTGATGGAGGGAGCGTTTACACGTCTTGGATCGTCATGGCCGTCCTGACCATGACGGCGGGGACGACCTTCCTGATGTGGCTTGGGGAGCAAATTGACGAGTACGGCATCGGAAACGGCATCAGTTTGCTGATCATGGCGAGTATCCTGGCGCGCATGTTTCCCTCTTTGTATCAAGAATTGCGCCCCGTGTTCGATGAGGGGCTAGAGTTGAGCGGCGCCGGAGGAAAAATCGGCGCAGACACGTTGCTGATACTCATGTCCCTATTCGTGGCCGTCGTTGCCGGCGTCATCTTTATCACCCGAGGCCAACGACGCATCATCACGCAAAGCGCCAAACATGTTCGAGGACGAAGGGTTTACGGTGGAGCGCGTGATTATTTGCCGTTGCTCGTGAACCAAGCCGGCGTCATGCCTATCATCTTCGCGAGCAGCTTGCTTCTGTTTCCCTTGGCTCTATTTCAATCGTTGGCCAACATGTATCCACAATCGGCGGTTTTGAGCGGCCTGGCCGACGTCTTTCACCGCGGCGACGGCTTTTGGTATAACGCCATGTACATCGGCCTGATCTATTTCTTCTGTTATTTTTGGACGGCCATTACGTTCAATCCCAAGGATATCGCCGACCGTCTCAAGGATAACGGCAGCATCATCATGGGCCATCGGCCCGGAAGGCGGACCGCGGAATACTTGGAAAAGGTCATGGTGCGGATCACTTTCGTGGGTGCCGGTTTCCTCGCGGCAGTCGCCATCATACCTACGATCGTAGCAGACTGGATGGGTGTCAATTACCAGATCGCGCAGTTTTACGGGGGCACCAGTCTGCTCATCGCCGTGAGCGTGGCCTTCGATCTCGTCCAAAAGATCGACAGCCATATTGTTATGAGAAACTACAAGGGGTTGTTGGAGGCCTGACAAGGATAGAGGAAACGCCGCGTTTATTGCGGGCGCGACTCGTGGAAAGGTACTCTCCGGGTAAGAAGGCCCGTGGACGTCGCGGCTTGACCTGACCCTAAATGAGGCGTCTCGTTTCCTGGATACCTTAGTCGCGTTTCGCCGGCCATTCCGGCGGGGTGACGATCGATCGGGGGGAACCAGTGATGCGATTGGTGTTTATCGGACCGCCGGGTGCGGGGAAGGGTACTCAGGCGGCCAAAATCGTCGATCGGTACCATATCGCGCACCTTTCGACCGGCGACATGCTCCGGGCCGCAAGGGATGCGAGGACCCCCGTCGGTTTGAAGGCGGAGGAGTTCATGTCCAAGGGAGAATTGGTCCCGGACGACGTGATTATCGAAATCATTCGTGAACGATTGCAGTCGCCGGATTGCGGTGACGGTTATTTGCTGGATGGCTTCCCGAGAACGCTCGGGCAGGCCGAAACGCTGGATGCGATGTTGGCGGCATCCGGAACGCCGCTGGATGTCGTCTTGGAGCTGCGGGTCCCCGAGGAAGAATTATTCCAGCGGTTGTCGCGGCGCGGCCGAGCGGATGACATGCCTGAGGTGATTCGACAGCGACTCGTAGCCTATCGCAATCAAACCGAGCCGCTGCTCAACTATTATCGGCATAGGCAGTTGCTGAGGTCGGTGGAAGGCGTCGGTACCGTGGAAGAAATCTTCGAACGGCTGGTCAGGGTTCTTGATGCCGTTTCCCAATCGTAGGCGAAGCCTTCGTTGATCGAAGGGAGTTGAACGGGTGGTGACGCTGAAGACCCGCGCAGAAATCCTCAAAATGCGGCATGCCGGGTTCCTGGTGTGGAAAGCCCACGAACGGGTTCAGTCGTTGATCCGGCCGGGTATTACAACGCGTGATCTTGATGCGGCAGTCGAGGAGTTCTTCAAATCTCAGGGGGCCGAGGGGTTGTTCAAAGGAGTGCCCGGCCGGGTACCGTACCCGGCCGTGACGTGCATTTCCGTGAACGAAGAGGTGGTACACGGAATCCCTGGGTCGCGCGTTATCCGGGAGGGAGACATCGTCAGCGTCGACACCGGTTGCCGTTTCGACGGTTGGTGCGGGGACGCGGCCGTCACGTATCCCGTGGGAACGGTCGATCCGGAAAAAATGCGGCTGCTCCAGGTGACCAAATCAACCTTGGATCTGGCCATCGAGTTGCTGCCCAAACGGAAGTACTGGAGCGAAGTCGCGGCCGCGATGGAGCAATACGTTAAGAAAGAGGGGTTCACGGTCGTTGAAGCGTTTGTCGGCCATGGCATCGGGAGAAAGATGCACGAGGAGCCGCAGGTACCCAATTTCGTGAACGCCCAATTCGTCCAAAACGGCGACTTTCGGCTCCAGCCGGGGTTGGTCCTCGCGATCGAGCCGATGGTCAACATGGGTACGCGAAACGTTCGCTTGAAGAAGGATTTTTGGACGCAGGTTACGGCGGACGGCCGGGCCAGCGCCCACTTTGAGCACACTGTGGCCCTGACCGAAAAGGGGGCCTACGTCCTTACCGGGCCTGCATGCCCGATGGATGCGGAAATGGGCTTCTCAGCCTGGTGACGGTGCGTCGCCCGACTCCCGTTGTCCCACCGCGTCCGGGGAATCTTGTGCGAAGGCGGAATTATTCTTGCCTGCCCCTTGAGAGGCACGGTCGCTTCCCCATATACTGAAGGATTCCCGGAGACACAACCCGGAGTCAAGAACCGGTTGAGGGTAACGATTATGAAAGTCCGATCGAGCGTCAAGCGATTGTGCGGCAACTGCAAGGTTGTCCGCCGCGCCGGCCGTATCTACGTCATTTGCTCCAATCCGCGTCACAAGCAACGTCAAGGATGAGCCGGGCCGTTTAACTTCCGAGCGAGGGGCCGCGACGTCCCCGCGAGTAGTGTATTTGGGAGATTGGTATGCCGCGTCTGCTGGGTGTTGATATTCCGAATAACAAACCTACCGTGATTTCCCTGCGCTACCTGTATGGTATCGGACCGGCCTTGGCGAAAGAATTGTGCTTCAAGGCCGGAATCGATCCTCACGCTCGTGCCGGCGACCTCCGCGAGGATGAACTTGCCAGGCTGGCCACCCTCCTGGACAAGGACTATGTCGTCGAGGGTCAATTGCGACGGCAAATCGCACAAAACGTGACGCGACTGAAGGATATCAACTGCTATCGCGGCATACGGCACCGTAGGGGATTGCCGGTACGAGGCCAGAGAACACGCACCAACGCTCGAACACGCAAGGGGCCGCGGAAGACCGTGGCCGGCAAGAAGGGCGTCAAGGACCTGCGTTAGCGGCAGACAAAATCGCTGCAGTTGGGGATGTGTGACCGAGTAGTGGCGAATGGGAGAGCCGGTAACGGACTTCAGAGATAAAAGCGAGATATCTTGATTTGCGTGTAGGAGAACAAAAGGCGTGGCCAAGGCAAGCGGTAAACGGAAGAAGGCGCGGCGTCATGTGACCATGGGGATCGTCCACATCAAGACGACCTTCAACAATACCATGGTGACCGTGACGGATGTGAAGGGCGAGACGTTGTGTTGGGCCAGTGCGGGGACCTCCGGGTTCAAAGGCAGTCGGAAGAGCACGCCGTTTGCCGGCCAGATGGCCGCGCAGCAGGCTGCCGAAAAGGCCATCAAAATGGGGGTCAAGGAAGTGGACGTCAAAGTGAAGGGCCCCGGTAGCGGCCGCGAGAGCGCCATTACGGCCTTGCAAACCGCCGGCCTGAGCATCAAGTCCATCGAAGATGTCACGCCGTTGCCGCACAACGGTTGTCGTCCGAGAAAGCGGCGTCGGGTGTGAATGAGGCGACCGTATCGCGGCGGTCGTTATCAATGGAGGTCAAGCATCGCCTCGCGGGCGGGATCGTTTGCAGTCCGGTTCGGAATCAATAACTCGGGAATTGTTTTGGGGATAACGCAGGATGGGTCGTTTCACAGGACCGGTGTGCCGTTTGTGTCGACGAGAGGGAGTCAAGCTGTTCCTCAAGGGGACGCGGTGCGACACCGAAAAGTGCGCGTTCGATCGTCATCGTGCCTCACCGGGTATGCAAGGATCCATGCGAGGGAAGCCGACGGATTACGCGATGCACCTTCGCGAGAAGCAAAAAGTCAAACGCTACTACGGGGTGCTGGAGCGGCAATTCCGGAGGTATTTCGACATCGCCTCGCGGTCCTCGATCAATACGGGCGAAGTACTCATGTCGCTTTTGGAGCGGCGACTGGATAACGTCGTCTACCGCCTCGGGTTCGGGCTTTCGCGCTCGCAAGCACGCCAGATCATCCGCCACGGCCACATCCTCGTTAACGGAAAACGCGTCGATATCCCGAGCTATCTGGTTCATCCGGGCGACGTCGTGTCCGTGAAAAACCGCCCCAAGAGTCTTCAGGTCGTTCAGGCAAGCCTCGCGGAGCGTCAACAGGACGTGCCGGATTTCTTGAATCTGGTCACCGGCCAAATCCCCGAAGGGCACGTTTTGAGAGAGCCGACCTTGGATGACGTGGGTATTTCGGTGCAACCTCAATTGATCATCGAGTTCTGCTCGAGGTAGCGGGGGCGATGCCCTATTGTGACCGGTAGTGGAACCCGCGGAGGTGCTGAAAGATGCGAGTAAAATGGCGCGGACTGGAGCTGCCCAGTCAGGTCACCTGCGATAAGAGTACCTTAACGGATCGTTATGGTAAATTCGTGGTCGAGCCGTTCGAGCGCGGTTTCGGTACGACCATCGGAAACAGTCTGCGGCGCATCCTCCTCTCCAGTTTGGAAGGGAGCGCCGTAACGCGGGTCAAGCTTCAGGGAGCATTGCACGAGATCACGTCGCTCCCCGGCGTGGTCGAAGACGTGACCGATATCATCCTCAACGTGAAATCGCTTGTAGTTCGCAACCACAGTATGCAGCCCCGCATTCTGCGTATCAATCGCAATACGCGAGGGGTGGTAACGGCGGCCGATATCGAGCCGGACGCCCAGGTTGATGTGATCAATCGCGATCTGGTTATCGCAACGCTGACCGAAGACGTCCCGTTCGTGATGGAAATGGTCGTCGAGAACGGCCGCGGTTATGTGCCCGCTTCGGAGCATACTCCTCAGATATCCGAAATCGGCATCATACCCGTAGACGCCGTGTTCAGCCCGGTCGTCAAAGTCCGTTACGAAGTCGAGGAGACTCGTGTAGGACAAAAGACCGACTACGACAAACTGACCCTCGAGATTTGGACCGACGGTTCGATCGATCCCGAGATGGCCTTGGTGGAGGCCGCTAAGATTTTGAGGAAGCATCTGAACCCGTTCGTTCAATATCAAGAACTCGGCCCGAAGGTTTTTGCCAACGGTAAGAGCGGTGCGACGGACTCTGCGTTGGAAGCCAAGCTCAACATGCCGATATCCGAACTCAACTTATCGTCGCGTGCGGAGAACTGCTTACAACACGGCAACATTCTGACGGTTCGGGATCTCGTTTCGAAGACGGAACAGGAACTTCTGGAGCTGAGGAGCTTCGGCGAAACGACCTTGGCGGAGGTGCGGGAGAAGCTCGCTTCCTTGGGGCTGGGTATTGGTATGAAAACCTCCCTCGGCACCGCCGGCGTATGAGCAGGATTCCGATTCACTTTGCACGTCAGGCGTCGGCGCGACGGGCGGTACATCGACAAGGGAACTATTTCGCGGCGGGATGAATTGAGCCATGCGACACCGGAAACTAGGAAGAATACTGGGACGCAGCCCCAGCCATCGAAAAGCCCTGCTGAGGAACTTGGCGAGCGCCCTGTTTCTCACGGAAAAAGAGTACCTTTTCGAACACGAAAAGCCGCTTCAGCCGGGCCAAATCGTGACGACGCTCCCGAAGGCCAAGGAAGTCCGCCCCTTGGTGGAACGTTGCATTACGATCGCCAAGAGGGCCTTACCGGCGTTGCGCGAGGCGCAAGCCTTGGAACCGACGGCACCGCGGAACTCCGAGGCATGGCGGGCATGGCGGCAAAGTGAAAAATGGCAAGAGTGGAACCGGAATATGGCCCCCGTCGTGGCCGCGAGACGCCGCGTCGTCCGGATGCTCGGCAGCAAAGAGGCGACTCAGGTCTTGTTCGAGCGCATCGCGCCGCGCTTCACGGATCGACCGGGCGGTTACACGCGGATTCTGCGTCTGGCCAAGCCTCGTGTCGGCGATGCCGGTGTTCGCGCCATCTTGGCCCTAGTCGGAAACAACGATCGGCCGAAGAAAAAGCGTCGCGCACCTTCCGTTAAGCCGGAATTCACCTCTCAAGAGGCGAAACCGGCGTCCACCGAAGGCAGTGAGACGGAATCCCCTCAGACCACGGCCTGATGCCCAGGCCAGGCCGTGCTTGGTGCTGGCTTCCTTGAGACGTCTGCGACCGCCGCTTGGGCGTCTCTCATCGCAAGTATTCATCGCGAGTATTACGTTGGGAAACATCGGCCGCCTGCGATCGCGTGGGCGGCTTTTTTTCCCAGCCGACTCCCGGCAGAGCAACAGCTCGGACGAAGGCCGGGCGCCAATGCAGTGCGCTGTGCGGCGATTCGCGTCTCATCGCCCTTGTCCCGCGGCGGAACCGAGCAAGAATGACGGTAGCGGCAACGATGAACTCGGTTTCTCGTGCTCCGCCTTGACTGCGAATGGTGATGCGCCATGAACGAGAGTATGAACCCCGGTGAGCATTTCCGCGGCTACCGCTGGGAGGATTTGGCTCAAAGCCCGTTAATGCTTTATTTTGAGGTAACTCAAGCCTGCGATCTGGTATGCAAGCATTGCCGGGCTTCCGCCCAACCGGAGAGCCATCCTTCGGAACTCGACACGGAAAAGGCGATCGCTTTGCTACGGCAAGTGACGGAGTTCCCTCGCAAGCCGAACATCGTTTTCACCGGCGGCGATCCTCTGAAACGCCGAGACATTTGGCGATTACTGGAAACCGCAGTCCAACTGGGGCTGAACACGGCCCTCACACCGTCCGCAACGCCGCTCGCCACATCGGAAGCCTTGCGTCGCGCGAAGGACATCGGCGTCACAGCGCTTGGTGTCAGCCTTGACGGCGCCGACGCTGTTACGCACGACGGGTTTCGCGGCTGGGAAGGAAGTTTTGCTAGGACGCTCGAAATCCTCGAAACCGCCCGAGACTTGGGCTTCTACATTCAGGTCAACACCACGATCACCCGCCGCAATCATGCTCAGGTCGATGCTTTGGCCGAAATGCTGGCCCGGTACCGGATCGCCATGTGGTCCGTATTCTTCCTGGTTCCCGTGGGTAGAGGGCAAACGGAGGAGCGAATTTCGGCGGAGGAATACGAAGAGGTTTTTGCCCGGCTTTGGCAACAATCGCTTTCGCGACCTTATGCCGTCAAGACGACGGAAGCGCCGCATTATCGAAGATTTATACTTCGGCAAGCGGAACGGGACCGAATGCCCCTCGAGCGTCGAAGAATCCATTCGCTGGTCGGAGTAGGGGACGGCAGGGGGATCATGTTCGTCAGCCACCTCGGGGAAATTTACCCCGCCGGATTCTTACCCGTCTTTTGCGGCATCTTTCCGAAGGCATCGATTGTGGACGTCTATCAGCGGCATCCGGTCTTCCAGGCCCTTCGGCAACCGGACCGCTTCCGCGGAAAGTGCGGAAAGTGCGCCTATCGGTACGTCTGTGGGGGAAGTCGGTCCAGGGCCTACGCGGTGACGGGCGATTACCTCGAGTCTGAGCCGGATTGTATTTACATTTCTGAACCTGACGCCGCCCCGATCCTGCCCGAAACCCTTCGCGTTTGAATCTCTCCGCGATTGCCCCGGCCCATTCTTATTGTCATGCGACGGCCGTGGAAATAGTGAACTCATCGAGATAAGGCGTGTGCCGTCTAGTATGAAATATCCCTTGTGGCGCATGAGGCCGTCGGGTACGATCAAGTGCTTAAAAGAGAGAAGGTTTGCGGCCATCCGAGTCGATCGCCGTGGGGGGTACTTCTCCGTTCTTTTCGGCGGCACCTCGCTGCCATACTCTTTGGATGTGACGTCGAGATAGCGATTCGGGCGTTACCCGAGCCTCAATGGACGCGAACGATCAAGTCGTCATCACCGGACTGGGGGTAGTCAGTCCAATCGGGGTAGGCAATCAAGCCTTCCGGCAAAGTCTGCTGGACGGCAGATCGGGAGTGCGGAGGATTCCACTCCCGGGTGGAAATGATCTCCCACCTTCGATAGGGGGATACATTCCCGATTTTGACGTCAAGGATCGGGTGCGACCGCGCAAGGCCCTAAAGGTCATGAGCCGCGACATCCAAATGGCCTTCGCGGCCGCGGATCTTGCCGTTCAGGAGGCATGCATTCTCCGCTCGGGCATTGAGCCGGAGCGTCTAGGAATCGTCTTCGGGACGGATCTGATCCCATGCGAATTGGACGAGATCGCTCCGGCGGTGCGTGGTTGCCTTATCGACGGAGAGTTCGATTTTCGGCGGTGGGGGCGTCGGGCGATGGCCGACCTCTACCCCCTCTGGTTACTCAAGTACTTGCCTAATATGCCCGCCTGCCACATCGGGATAGCTTTGGATGCGCAAGGGCCGAACAACACATTGACCTTAGGCGAGATCTCGGGTCTCTGTGCCGTCGCCGAGGCGGTCCGTGTGATCCAACGAGGGCAAGCGGATGTGATGATTTGCGGCGGAACCGGCAGTCGTGTTCACCCCGCCTTTTGGGCACGATACAAAGCTTATCCTTTATCCCAACGAACTGATGAGCCGGCCGGCGCATGTCGCCCCTTCGATGCCGACCGCGACGGCACGGTCCACGGTGAGGGAGCGGGGGCGATCGTTCTGGAACGCAAACGGCACGCCGAATCCCGGGGGGCCGACATTTACGCAGAGGTCAAGGGGTTCGCCAACACGTCTCGCCCGGCCGGGACGGGCTGCCGTCTGCTGGCTGAGGCCATTGCCCGCGCTATCCGCTTAGCCCTGGAGGCCTCCGGATTATCGAGCCGCGATATCGGCCACGTGAACGCCCATGGTTTGGGAACCGTAGCGGACGATGAAATGGAGGCCGAGGCAATTCATCGCACCTTGGGGGATGTCCCGGTCACGGCTCCGAAGAGCTACTTCGGAAATCTGGCCGCCGGGGCCGGCGTGGTCGAGCTGGCAGTCAGTCTCTTGGCGATTCGACACGGATTCGTCCCGCCGACGCTGAACTACAACCGACCGGATCCGAGGTGCCCCGTCCGCGTCGTTCACGACCGGCCTCTCACCGGCGCGGCGCCTTCGGCTATGGTCCTCAATCACTCGCCGACCGGGCAAGTCGCCTCGCTCGTCGTCGCGTCCCCGTGACGATCTTTTGGAATAGCAACCGGAGCTTCACTGAACTATTGCGAAGGCGCGGTTTCCTTTCCCGCATCGTCGCCGGCTGTGTTGTCAAGTTCCCTAAGCGCGGCAGTTACCCAGTCATCGTCGTACCAATCCGGCCCGTCGCCGCTTCCGGCGGTCCAAGAAACGAGGCGGTACAGGAATTCGGCGTAGGCGGGTCCCATTTCGACGAAACCGCCGTCGGGGAGATGCTGGACGATTCGTCCCTGTCCCCAATCCACCATGCCGCCGACCCAATGCGGAGCGACATCGCATGCCAGCGCGGCGGTGCGTCCCTGACCATACTTGCCGACCACCAAGATCGGGGCGACTTCGACGTCGGAGAACTCCAGCTCGTGGACCTTGTCCATGATCCGAAGCCGGGCCCCGACTAGCAACGTCCTTGCTTCCGGTCTAGCTGCCAAACGATTGAACCCGGCGATTACCGGCGGAGACTCCCAGGGAAGATCATCCACAACAGGATGGCGCCGAACTTGCCGCAGGACGCAGCCTTGGGGACAATTTACGCGATCGTCATATTGAGCCAAATAAACGGGAAGGACCTTTTCCAAAGGGGTTCCGCGGTACTCACCGGTCCGCCCGAAGTAGCTTTCCCAACCACCGATCATCAGCAGTCCCGCCCCTTGGGCCACCGCATCGGCAAGCTGAGCCAACTGGATCGACGAGAATCCCGCGGCCGGGTAATCGCTGAGGATGTAGGCCCGAAACCCTCTCGTCATCAAATCGTCGGGCACTTTGCACCGACTTGGAACATGTTGGTATTCCAGGCGGGCATGGCCGAGAACCGCGGCCAAATAGCCGGCCGCCCCGCTCAAGTCGTCGTCTCCAAGGTAGCAGATCATGCGCCGTATCGTCCGGTTGGTTGCTAAATCGGGGTTTCCGTCGTCAAAGACGCCCGGCCATTGTCGTCACTCCGGCAAGGGTTGATCCTTGGTCTCCGGGGCGAAAGGCAAGACTAAGAGGCCGATGACATAGAAAGCACACATCGTCACGCCGGCCCATCGAATCGGCTCATCGAATCCGGCAAAGACGACTCCGCTGAGAACACCGAGCATGGCTGGGCCGGCCGCCGAAACGTACCGCCCGATGTTGTAGCACATACTCGTTCCCGTGCTTCGCAGGCGGGTCGGGAACAGTTCGGGGAAGTAGATCGCGTAGCCGCCGAATACGGAAAGTTGGCAGAAGCCCATCAACGGGGCCAGCCACAGTACGTGATACCATTCCCGAACGAACATGAAGAAGATGACGGTGGCCGCCAAAGCCGCGACGAAAAAGATGGCGAAGGCCGCCCGCCGGCCGATGTTTCCCGCCGCCATGCTGAAGGCGTAGATGCCGAAAAAGGCACCGATGTTGAACAGCAGGAGCTGAATGCTGCCCCAGCGTGCCACATATCCATCGATTTGCTTGTTTCGCTCGCGAATCCGGTCGATGTGTTGCTGAATGCCGATTTCCGATTCGTCGCCTTCTTGCTTCAGCAACTTCGCTCGCCTTTCCCGATCTTCCGCGGATTGCGATTTACGCTTGCCGTCCAATCGCGCCAGCGGCGTACCATCGGCGGCTTGAGCCACGTCGAGCAGCTCCAAGGCCGCTTCCGGCGTGACGGGCCGCCCCTGGGCATGAAGCGTCAGGGCCGCTGCGACTAGAAGGGGAACATCGCGGTCCTTAGCGTCGGGAGTAAGTAACGTACGCGGCTGAATTCCGGAGTTAGCGAAGGCACCCACGGCGTCCGGATTGCGGAACAATTGGAGCGTCAAGAGCCGATCCTGCTCGGGCTCGCCTTTCTGGCGATACTCTTGCGTGATTCGGGTACGGAAGATGTTTTGTACCAAATCGACGCCGAACACGCCGATACCCCACAAACCGATTACTCCCGCCGACGCCAAGATGATACCCACGATAGCGCGGTGCCGCCAACGCGGATCTCCGAACAACTCCACGATGGAGCCGGCTTTGTGCTTGCGGGTCTTGCCTTCGGCCACGGCCTGCTTCCACTTCTCCGGTTCTTTGAGCCAAAACATGATCACCACGACGAGAACCGCGGGAAGGATGCCCACGCCGAACATCCAGCGCCAGGGTTGGCTTTGCAGCGTTCCTTGAAGGACCAACCAGGCGAAGAGCATCCCGATCAGACCGGCCGAGATATTCCCGACCGCCGAGAAGGCCTGAAGGAACCCTAGTGCTTTTGCGCGGGCCCGATCCGGCAACGTCTCCGCCACCATGGCGGTACCGAGCCCGAACTGCCCCCCGATTCCTAATCCCGCCAGGAATCGATAGAGTAGGAAGTCCCAAAGGCTGAAGGAAAAAGCGGACAGTCCCGTGAACACCGAGTAGAAAAGGATGGTCAAGATCATCGTCTTGGCACGTCCCAGTCGGTCGCCCATCATGCCGAAGATGATCCCACCGGTAGCCCAGCCGATCAGCATCACGGCCGTCGCCCAACCTGCCGCCTGATTGATCGCTTCCGGTGTGGGCGACGCCAAAAGGTCCTTGACCGCGGACTGCCTCGCGACGTTGAAGAGCTGCTGATCGAACGTATCAAACGCCCAGCCGAGGGTACAGACGATCAACACGAACCATTGATAGCCTGTCAGTATTCGGTACCAGGCTCGACCGTTTTCATCATGCATCGTCGTCTGACCTGAGCTAGTTTGGATCATTCAACTTCTCCCGCAGCCTGGAATCGGCGGATTCAAATCCCCAGTTTGCTGAACATGCGGCACGAATACCGCATGCCCCGCTTCGCTCCAGCGAGCCTAGAGTACTCACAGCCGTCCTCGTTCACGTTACCGAACGGCTATCCGCCCCTCGCTTCGCTCAGAAAATCGGTTGGTCCTTGACCGAACGTCTGCATCCGTTTACGTACAGACAGAGATTATGCCCGGCCCGTCCCGGTATGTCTAGTGTTCCACGTGAGATTAGTCTGAAAACTGCCTTCGAAAGCGGAAGGGCTGTTGCCAAGTGGGGCTTGACTGTATGACACGTCTCCGCGTATCTGTCGTCTCTGCCCAATGGGGGGCCATCCACGTTTCAGGCCGTGACGAAGCAAGAGGCATCTCCCCCTGGCTGTTCGGTCAAGCGGAAAAAGGTAGAATCATACATAGGAAGTTCCGGGAGGTATCGTGGGCGGTAATAGGCCTATGCCGACGGCGGATTGTCTAGCGAAGACCTTGATTTTTTTCGCTGCCTCGGGGGTTACCAGCTCTGTTCGCCTGCCGAAAGGACTTCCTTGCGTTGCATGCGTCACCGGTCTCGTGACGCCTGTGTGCGCCGGCGAAAGGCTTTGGATCGAGCGGTTTATTGCAGCCCGATGAAGGGTTCAGTTAACCGCCCCTTTGTTCGAGGAGAAAAGAAGAATGATCGTCACCACTTCAGAGCTGTTTCGGCATGCCTACGGGAACTACGCGATCGGTGCGTACAACATCAATAACCTCGAGCAAACGGTGGGGCTGTTTCGCGGGAATTTGGGGAAAATCAAGAAGAATGAGGATCCCGTCGATTGGCAAACGGCCGCTCCTTTCATCTTGCAGATATCCCGCGGCGCGCGATCCTACACCGACAAACGCTTTTTGGAAGCCATGATTCGTGCCGCCGACGAAATATTCCCGGAATCGGTATTCGCGGTGCATCTGGATCACGGTACCGAGGAAACCTGCTACGACGCCATTGATAGTGGGTTTTACAGCTCGGTGATGATCGACGCCTCCCACGAGCCGTTCGAAAAGAACGTCGAAATCACCAAGCGGGTGGTCGATCGCGCCCACGCGAAGGGGGTGGTTGTTGAGGCCGAATTGGGCCAATTGGGCGGCGTGGAAGAGGATGTCGTGGGCAGCGTATGTCTTACCGATCCGGACCAGGCTGCGAAGTTCGTCGAGCTTACCGGGTGCGATTCGTTGGCCGTGGCCATTGGAACGTCCCACGGGGCGTACAAGTTCTCCGGGCAACAAGCCCTGCGATTGGACGTACTGGAGAAGATTCAAGCCGCTTTGCCCAAGGGATTTCCCTTGGTGATGCACGGCTCCAGCAGTGTTCCGAAGGAGTGGGTGGAACGGATCAACGCGGCGGGCGGAAAACTCGGCACCACCAGCGGTGTTAATGAAAAAGAGTATATCGGGGCCGCCAAGCTAGGCGTTTGCAAAATCAACATCGATACCGACGGTCGCTTGGTCTGGTGCGCGATTTATCGCGAGACGTTCCTCAACCACCCCGAGGATTTCGATCCGCGAACGCCGGGCAAGGCCTTTATGCCTGCGTACGCCGAGTACATTATCCACAAGAACAAGATGCTCGGTTCGGCCGGGCAACTCCAAAACGTGAAAAAGATTCTCAAGTAAGCACCGGCGATCCCCTTTGCTAACCAGGCGTTTGGGAACGAGCGGCACGCGACTCGGTAGATTTGGTCTGAGCTTCTCCTTTCGGCGTGCGATCATTATCTAAGCTTGGAGCTTTGCCCGACTGAACGGTCGGGCTTTTTTCTTGGACGTCACGCGCGGCGAAGTTGCACGGGCACTGCCGATCGAGCGGCACCCTGCCGTTCGGGTGCGCGAACGAGCGGGGCTTCGGTCGAACCGATGTTTCACGGCTGAAACATGTTGCTCGGCGCAAACGAGCGTTGCTCTCGAGCGTGAACACGTTCACTTCGTGAAACGTGATGACAATTCCGCTCGCGGCAAAAAGAATCGTCACCCGGGACGGATTTTATTAACTTAAAACCCGCCGTATTAATGACTTACGACTTCACCCTCCTTTAGCTCCGCTACTTCCGCGGCATTTGGCACGGCACGTGCAGATGATGCTTGCCCGTTGGGTTCTCCCAGGGTGGGAAACCTGCAACCACGTGGTTGTGCCGCCGGCCCGCGGTGGGCTGGGGCTTATTCGTTCCTCTTGTCTCCAGTTCAAAGGAGCGACAGAGTGAAGAGTTTCATGTCTCGCGTGTGGCGGGAGGACGAAGGCGTTTTGACCTTCGAATGGATCCTCCTCATTACGGTCCTAGTGATCGGCGTCGTCGGCGGCCTCAGCGCCGTTCGCGATGCGGTGATCACGGAGTTGGGCGACGTGGTTGAAGCGATGATTTCGCTCGACCAGTCCTACTACATCGCGCATCCTTGGGATGTCCAAACTCCTGATTGCGTGGTGGACGGCGCCTCCGACTCCTCGTACACCGACTCGGCCGGCATCGACCAAGGCCGCCTGGCGACCGGCGACATCCCGCAGGACCAGGGCGCGATCGCCGATTGCGGCGACGATGTCGAAGATCCCAGCCTGTGATTGCGTCTGCTGACGGTCGGTTCGACGACGTTCGACCGCACCGTCTCCCGATTGCGGCTCCGCGGTGGGATTCCAACCGGCCGCGGAGCCGACTCATCGGGGCTGCCGCCGGAATCAGCCGAAGCAGCGCCGGGGTTCCCGAACAATACGTGCTTTTCACGATCTTGTCTCAATCCCGTCACAACGGCATCTCGTCATTCTTTGGTAGGTTTTATCCGAAATCGGATTCGCCATGAAATCGGGGTGTTGTGATCGAAAAGCCCCGTATTCATACACGCCGTGCAAATAGTGGACATAGGAACAGAGGTTTGGCTCATGAGACATCGTTACTCCGCGATTTTCCGCTGCTTGAAAGACGACCAGGGCGTGCTCACCTTCGAGTGGATCCTTTTGTTGACGCTTCTGGTCATCGGCATCGTCGGCGGCCTATCGGCCGTGCGTGACGCCGTGATTTCGGAATTGGGAGACGTCACGGCAGCCGCGGTCCATGTCGACCAATCCTACAGTGTCAGTATCGACGCCACGGGCTGGGGCAACGCGTTCAGTTTTCAGGACACCCTTCCGACCTGCGCGGGCGAGCAGAACCGTCCAACGTCGGGGCGACCGGACCAAGGGCCCGTCGGCGATTGCGGAACCCCGTAGCGCAGTCGCCTGACACCCCGGTCCCTTTCGCGGAATTGCGGTTCGGCCTGATATTTGCGTGAAACGAGTACATCCCATGAAGCGGCATATTTTTCGGCTGTTGACGCGGTTGCGGCAAGAAGACGAGGGGCTGCTGACCTTGGAATGGATTCTGCTTGCAACCTTGATCGTAATCGGGCTGGTAGGAGCGTACTCGGCCATCCGCGATGGATTTGTGGATGAATTGGGAGACGTGGCGGAGGCAGTGATTCGAGTCGATCAAAGCTTCCATACCGAGCCGCCCGCGGGCTTGCCCTGCGCCGGCAGTTGGGGAAGCTGGCAAGACGACGATCCCGCTCCGCAAGTAACGCGAGGACGCAATCTCCCTTAGATTCGGACCTAGGTAAACGATGAGCATCCAGGCGGCAACCGTCGTTTTCAGCGGTTTCAAAGCGACGTGAATTGAACGAGGATTCGGATGATCGGGTTTTTGCTGGTAGCAGTCGCGGTGTTCGCGGTCACGGGAGCGGCTGCTTTTACCGATTGGAAAATGCGGCGGATTCCTAATGGGATCACCGTTCCGGCAGCCATTCTCGGCGTGCTCTACCACACTTTCTTTCCAAGCGGGTTGGGAATAGCGTTCGGCTTGAGCGGATTCGCCGTCGGCTTTCTGCTGCTGCTTTTGCCCTACATTTTGGGCGGCGGCGGCATGGGCGATGTCAAACTCCTCGCAGCGCTAGGCAGTTGGCTTGGACCGTATTGGATCCTGGTCGCCTTGGCGGCCGGTACGGTATTTGCGGCCTTACTGGCTCTGGTAATGCTGGTGCTAGGAAAAAGCGTCGCGTGGCAACCCAAGCCGTTGGTAACTTTGGGGACACGTCAAAGCCGTAACCGGCGGCCCAAACGGGCACTGCCCTTTGCCATCCCCTTGGCCCTCGGCACATGGCTGATGATGGGGTTATTCCTGGTTCGCGGCGGGTTTTGAAGTCGGCTTCGCAATCGGCGAGGCATGGGGGACGCGTTCCCGGCTTCGGTACGGTACGAGGTTTGCAATAGAAAACATTTGAGAAATGTCGAGTGCATCGCCCCCGGCAATCAGCTAAGCGATTCCCGGCGTTGTCGAGAGCCTGCTCCTCGCGTTCGTGTCTCGTCGAGTCCGTTGATTTTGGTCAACACAGTGAAGAGGTCCATTGATGAAACGAATCACCCCTGCAAGTGTCACCTTCGTGGTGTTCACCGTCTTGATCGGATTGGCGGCCGCCTATGCGGCGCGTCAATTGAATCGTGCTCCGGAACAGCCCCAAGCCGCCGGTCCGCGTGCGAAAAAGGCCACCATCGTCGTCGCCAAAATCAACCTCCCGCCGTACTCGCGGGTGATCGAGGATTACATCGACACCGTGGAGGTGCCGGCTGACAAGGTTCCCGAAGGCGCTTTGAAAATCAAATCGCGTGCCCTCTACCGCCTGGTTCGGAGTACCGTGATGGCGGGACAGCCGATCCGCGAGGACGACTTGTATGCCGTGGGCGAACTGCCCCTCTTGTCCGAGCGACTGCCTCCGGGTCACAAGGCCGTGACGCTGGCGGTGGACGCGAAGGCGGCCTTGAACGGCATGATTCAACCGGAGAGCTTGGTGGACATCACGCTCACCGTCAAGAACGATCACCCGGAAATCGGCGGACTGGCCACGCTCACGCTACTGCGCCACGTTCGCGTGCTGGCGACCAGTCGCAATCGATTTCCGGCCAGCGAGGATCGGCCCGGCGACCTGCGAAATATCACCGTGGCCGTCTCGTCGGAAGATGCCAACAAGCTGATCCTGGCCCAGCAATATGGAACCCTGAGCGTCGTTCTGTGCAGTAAAGAGGACGGCATCAACCCGGATGGCGCGCCGGTAATCCCGGCGTCTGCATCCGCCGGAACGGATGATCTGGTTCCCCAGCCCGATCCATTGACCTCCAATCTCTCCGGCCAAGATCAAGATATGGTCAACATCAACACGCTCCTCGGATTGCGGCCTGTGGAAATCAAACCGCAAGAGAGGCCTGTCCCGAAGACGGCACAGATTTGGCGAGGGAACAGCGTGGAGGAAGTGACGTTTGCCGGATGGCAGGTCCAGGAGGCCGAAAACGCCACGCTTGTGGCGGAAGGCAAAAAGGCGGCCCCGATGGCAATCACTCCGAGCGGCACCGGCCGGTCGGAGGTGAATGCCGCCGGCGGCAACGCGGAAGCCGACTGCCCGGCTTGCGAAAAGAAGCGGCTGAAGGAAGCCGCCCGGGAGACGCAGGCCGCCGCCGATGCCGGTGTTCCCAATTCGCATCAGGGAGGCAACGCGATGTTGCCGACGGCGATCGGACAAGCCGGTTAAATCCGCAGGATCCACAGCCGGAAAGTCTCTATCCGGGGGGCGTTCGGCGGAAGAACGCCATGAAAAAGGCATGTTAGCGAATCCTAACATCATCGGCACAACACTTGCACCATTTGACCGTGAGGATAGGCGTCTGGGTCTGCGAGGAAACCGGCGACCGGCGAACGAACCTCTTTGGCAGCGCACCAACGGGCAAGAGCAGCTATGAATTTTCTGCGAAGAAATCGCGAAGATAAGTGCAACGGAAGTCCGCATTCTGCGGCGGTCACGTTGGTTTCTCCCGATGCCCCGGAGACGGACTTCCAGCGGCTCAAGACTCGCATTCATCGCGAGGTCTTGGAATCACTGGATCTTTCGCGTTTGGCCAAGCTGGATGAGGCGGAACTCCGCCGACACGTCCGCAACCTGACCGAAAGCTACCTCCGTTCGCGTCCCGAAGTCGTAGATTCCGTCGACGAAGATCGCCTGCTCGAGGAATTGATCGCTGAATCGTTCGGGCTGGGACCTTTGGAGCCGTACATGCACGACCCGGATGTCACCGACATCCTGGTCAACGGCCCGTACGAGGTCTATGTGGAACGCTTGGGACGTTTGCAGGCCACCAACACCGTGTTCGCGGATGAAGAGCACTTGCTGCAAATCATTCAGCGAGTCGTTTCGCGGGTGGGCCGACGCATCGACGAGCAAAACCCGATGGTCGATGCCCGGTTGCCGGACGGTTCCCGCGTCAACGCCGTCATTCCCCCGTTGGCGTTGAACGGGCCGATCCTTTCCATCCGACGCTTCGGACACGAGCGCTTGCAAGCACAGGACCTGCTTCGGACGCAATCCATATCCCGGCCGATGCTCGATTTTCTGCGGGCGGCGGTAGAGGGACGCGTCAACATCGTGATCAGCGGTGGAGCCGGTTCCGGAAAAACCACGCTCTTGAACATTCTCTCCGCCTATATTCCGGCCCACGAGCGGCTGGTCACGATCGAGGATTCCGCGGAGTTGCGGCTGCAACGCAAGCACGTCGTGAGTTTGGAGACGAGGATCGCCAATGCCGAAGGTCGCGGCGAAATCACGCCTCGCGACCTGGTCCGCAATGCGTTGCGAATGCGGCCCGACCGCATCATTCTGGGTGAGGTGCGCGGGGCCGAAGCCTTGGATATGTTGCAGGCCATGAATACCGGCCACGAAGGCTCGTTGACGACGGTCCACGCCAACGACACGCGGGACGCGCTTTCTCGGCTGGAGGTGATGGTCAGCATGGCCGGCTTCGAGCTTCCCGTTTCCGTGGTGCGTCGCTACATCGGCTCGGCCATTACCCTCGTCGTGCATCTGGCGCGGTTGAAGGGCGGTGTACGCCGCGTCATGCGGATATCCGAAATCGTCGGCTTCTCCGACGGCGACTACCGGCTCCAGGAGCTTTTCGGCTTCCGGCAGGAAGGCGTCGACGAGGAAGGCGCCGCCAAAGGCCGATTCTATTGCACCGGAAACATGCCGAAACTTGCCGCACGGCTGGAAGAGCAGGGGATTACCCTGCCGGCCGCCCTATTCGAAAAGGGCAGCGCTCGCTGTGACGAAATAGACGCCGAAACGAAAGTGGAGATCTCTCGATGACGTTCGATCTCTTCAGCACGATCCTAGCTTTTTCGGCCGTTACGACTCTGCTCCTGGTGATCATCCTTACCGTACGCGACCTGCTATACGGTAGGCGCGGAGGGGGCGAAAACACCGACCGGGCGGAGGTTTTGTACGTGCCGCCCGAGAGAGCCGGACGCACCGCGCTGGATCGCTGGTTCTATACCTTGCTGGAAACGTCGGGCAGCTCACTGGATCGGACCACGGCCGCCCTGATTCCCGCCGCAGGCGCCCTCCTCGGAGCCGGGATCCCCGTCGTCCTTTTCGACAGCATCCCGCTGGGTTTGGGCGGAACGTTGCTGGGGGCCGTCCTGCCGGTCGCTTGGTGGCAGTTTTGCGCTTGGCGCCGGCAAGCCGCCATGCGGAAACATCTTCCCGAAGCTCTCGATTTCATGGCGGATGCGGTTCGCGCCGGCTTGTCCCTGGAGAAAGGGATGGAGTTGGTAGGGCGGGAGGCCCGGCCGCCCATCCGAGACGAGTTTCGCATGTGTGCATCCCAATTGTCGATGGGATATCCGCCTTTTACGGTCCTCCAACGGGCGTCGCGGCGGATTCCGATACCCGAATTCCGGATCTTCGCCACGGCGGTGTTGGTTCATCGCAAGAGCGGCGGCGATCTCGCCCTGCTGGCCCAACGTTTGGCGCAGGCGGCTCGTGAGCGTGCCGAATTCCGCGGACACATGAAGGCGGTCACTGCGGGAAGCCGGCTTTCCGTGATCGGACTTACGGTCGGCACCTTGATCGCTTGCGGCATCCTGGCCTCCACACGGCCGGAATACCTGCAACAGTTCCTGGCCGATCCTTCGGGGCCGTCGTTGCTGGCGGCGGCGGCAGGTCTGCAAGTCCTGGGGCTGTTGTGGGTCTGGCGCATTCTCCAGGTCAAATACTGAACCAACCGAAAACTTCTCGGCGGGTCGCGTCGGGTTCAGCCCGCGCAAGGTCGAAACGCCTTCAAATAATCGCGGGTTTTCGCGGCGACGAAATCAGCGTCACCCTAAGCGGAGTTGAGCGACGATATGCCTAGTGAGTTTATTTCCATCTTCAGTGCGACGGAATTGCAGGCGGTGGCAATGCTGTGGACGCAATGGGGTATTCCCGCAGCCGCGTTCATCACGGTGGTGTGTTCCGTCCTGTTGCTACGGCGGGCATGGCAAGCGCGAAACCAGGCGGCACGCGAAGGTGAGACTGAGCTGATGCCCGTGCTTGAGGATCCCGACACGGCCGACGACGGCGCCTTTGGGCCGCTGACACCTGCGTTGGCCGCCCAATTGCCGGAATCGGAAAAAGAATCGCGAGACTTTCGACTGTTGCTGAGGCAGGCGGGCATCTACCATCCCGCGGCGCGCAATACCATTTACGCGTTGCGATTTCTTTTCCTGGTGACCCCGCTCATCATCGCCGGCATCTGCGTCAACTTGGCGGACGCGGAGTGGACTTGGCCCATTCTCGGAGTGGGTGTGCTGACGGCGGCGGTCCTTTCCGTCATACCGCGTTTGTATGTCTTCTTCCGACGGAAGAGCCGCACCCAGCAAATCCGGGCCGGGTTGGCGGACACGGTGGACATGCTCAGCATGTGCATCAGCGGCGGGCTGAACCTCAGCGAAAGCCTGGAACACGTCGCCGACCAGAATCGGGCCTATCCCGCCCTGGCCGAGGAACTTCGCATCCTCAAACGTCAAATGGAGGTCGGCAGTTTGACGCTGGCCCTCGCGGATCTCAATCGTCGCATTGATATCCCCGAGATTCGCCAGCTCAGCGCCCTGCTCAGCCGCGGGACGAAACTGGGAACGCGTTTGGCGGGCACCCTCAACGAGCAGGCGGATCAACTCCGCAAGTCGCTGCGATTGGCGGCTACGGCCCAAGCCAATAAGACGCCGGTCAAGCTCGTATTCCCCATCATGTTCTGCCTGGCCCCCGCCGCGCTGATCGTCTTGACGGCTCCCGCCCTCCTCGAACTGCGAAACTTCTTCGTGCCGGCGACCCAACAGCCGGTAAACATTCGCGGCATCACCTTCGGCACGAACAACGTCATCGACGCCCTGAATGACCTCGATCAACGCGTCGACGTGGGATTGCCGACCGGCAGAGCGACTCCGGAACTGCCGTACTGATCGCTCACCGTTTCGGGCCAACCCGGGGCGACGGAATTCGGACACACCGTCCCCTTTGGCGGCCGGAGCGACGCAAGGGATTTGCGGCCTCGTGGCGACGCTACGAGGTCGCAAACAATTCCTTGAGATAGCGGCAATTGTCCTTGTAGCAATCGACGACGCTGCGATCCTTTTCCGTGGCGCCTTCGATGATCAGCCAATCGTAATAGCCGATTTCGCCGAGCACGTCACGAACCTTGACGAAATCGATAGGCCCCTTCCCCAAGAGATGGCCCGACTCTTTGAGGTGGATTTGGCAGATGCGATCCCGACCCAATTGCCTCAGCTCGGCGAAGATGTCATATCCGGAATAATGCATGTTGGCGACATCGTAATACACTTGCACGGCGGGTGAACCGACGCCCTCCAAGATTCGCAAGTGGTCGTCGGCATTCAAATAGCTCTCCACGCCCAGGATGACTCCCGCCTGCTCGGCTTTCGGCGCGAGCGTCTTCAGCCGCCGGATGACTTCATCTTGCAGGTCGCGCCGCCCGCGGATATCTCCTTTGCCGAAAAATGCGACCAGGACGATCTTTTGCCCCATGGCGGCCATCACGTCGATGCATTGCGAGAGCCATTCGACCGCTACGTCCTCGACCGCGAAGGGAACGCTGTTGAAAATGCCCATCGCCAAGGAAGCTATTTCCACACCGGTTTCTTCGACGGCCTTGTGATAATCTCGGCGAACCTGTTCGTCTCGCAAGTCGAAATCACCGCCGGGCCGCCCGAAGCTTGCCTGGATACCGTCCAGTCCGATTTCTTGTGCCACCTTGAAGGCTTCGATGTGCTGTTGTTTACCGATGGACCAGTCGCAAGCGCCGATCTTGTACTTGCGGTGACTGTCCTCCGCGAACAATTGCAACGTCGGCAACGCCAGAAACCCGACCCCGGCCGATAGAAAACCGCGTCTTTCGAGATTCATCGCTCAGTCTCCTGAATCTTGACCAACGTGCCACCCGGTCTCTCTCTTCCGCTCGCTGTGGAATGTCAACAGTCTATCATCCCAAGAGACGGAAGGAAATGCTTCGAAGCGGGACGAAACTGGCTGCGACCGCCGTGCCGTCGGGGGCTTTCACACCGGAATGGGCGAAGTATAATGTCGGAGCCGCGTTCCGGGGGACGCCGGCGGGAATTCTTGGGATGAGGGATTTCGTGCAACGGGAGGAGTCGCTATGAGAGACAATGTGAATCGACGGTCATTCTTGGGTGCGGCCGCGGGAGCGGGACTTGGAACGGTCTTGGGTACGAATGCCGTAGTCGCCGCGGCGGAAGCCGCCGAAAAGGTTAAGATTGTGGCCGTGTCATGCAGCCCACGCAAAGGCAAGACGACCGCGCAGGGGTTGCAAATCGTCTTGGACGCGGCAAAACAGGTAGCTCCCGATCGTATTGATACAATCTTGATCGAATTAGCGGGTCTCAGCCTCCCGCTGGAGCCGGCCTTCGGGCAGCCTGTACCCGAAGGGGTTCGCGACGATTTCACCATGGTGGCCGAACAGTTGGCCGATCCCACGCTGGGGGCGCTGATCGTGGGATCGCCTGTCCACTATGCCAACATGAGCACGTTGTGCAAAATCTTCATCGACCGTCTCGGCATGTTCCGTAAGGATTTCCGGTTGTCCGGCAAAGTTGCGGGAGCCTTGGCGGTGGGTGCAGCGCGCAGCGGCGGACAGGAGCTGGTGTTGCGATGCATTCACAGTGCCCTGATTTGCCACGAAATGCTGTTGGTCGGTGATGGCAAGCCGACGGGACATTTCGGGGCTACGTTGTGGAATAATAGCAACGACGACATCTCCACCGACGAATTCGGAGTGAAGACCGCTGCCAATCTAGGGCGTCACGCGGCCGAGACGGCGTTGCGGCTGGCACGTTAGCCGTCCTGCCGCGGCGAGCGTCTCTCTCACTCAGACAAAGAGGCGGAGCGTCGAGCATGCCGGTTGAAAGCCGTGTGCTTGCGCGTTTCGCGTGGTGTGATTGAATGTCGTAAGATTATTATCGCCAAAGTCGCCCGGCGACGCGGGTGGTGATAGCCGGGTGGCGAGCAGGGCTGTCTTGCCTTTGCCCGACGTTGAATCGTGCAAAGGTGGGAGCGTGCCCGTTGATAAGGCCGGCCGTCAATCGGTAATATCAGGGAAACATCGCCGGAAGCGTTTGCTGATCGACGGGACCGGGGATTTGGGGCGCCGGTTTGAATTCGAACGTCGCCATACCGGTCGGGCGGGTACGGAATGATCGATCTTCTGAGCGAATATCGGATGGATCCCACGACGTGGCTCTACGTGGCCTCGTTGATGACCATCGGTATCTATTTCCGATTCCATCGCCTTTTCAGCATTCGGAATCTCGACCTGATTGGTCTAATCGCCTTTGCACCGGGACTGCTGTTGATCTTCCACGGGATTGAGGCGCAGGGATACCTCTGGCTCATCGCAATCTCTCTCTTGTTCTTACCGCGGCTCCTGATTGATCCCGTCTTCGCGCGGCGTCCTCTAACGGAGCCGAATCTGGCCTCGGGCGGAATGGCCTTCATGGCCGTGGCGCTGATGTTTTTCCTAACCGCCAACATCCTGACCGACCGCGCCGTGTCCGTGGGCGGGGTAACGATCGCCGGCGGTTCCGATGAGGTGGGCGCGATTTGGCGAGTCCCCACGATGCGGGGTCCGGGCTTCATGCCTTTTTACCGCGCCATTTCTCTGACGCGAGAAAGCCCCGCCCGCACTCCACCGGTCAATGGGAGCGGCAGGGCAGGGGATGAGCGGCCGGCGCCGTCTTTGATTCTGCGGGCCGGGGTTAAGGCCGTGGCCATCGTGTGCCAATTCGCCGTCGTTCTTGGAATGCTGTTTTTCGGCCTGCGCCATTTCGACAATATCCAAACGGGCTTGGCCGCCGCGTCGCTATACCTACTGTTGCCGTATACCAGTTTGATGACGGCCCGCCTCGATCACTTGGTCCCCGCAGCGTTCGTGGTTTGGGCCTTGGCTTCGTATCGCCGGCCGGTGATCGCGGGGATATTCCTCGGCGCGGCTGCCGGGATCGCCTTTTATCCGCTGTTCCTCGTTCCGCTTTGGATCGGCTTTTATTGGCGTCGGGGCGCGGTTCGATTTGCGGCCGGCGTCTTGACCGCCTTGATCGTCCTCGTGATCATTCTCGTCTGCCTGCATTCGGATATGCGACAATTGCAGCTCGACCTCGCCGCGATGTTCGGCAAGGGCCTGTTCCGGTCCGAGGGTGCCGACGGTTTTTGGGAGATCTATCCCCCGGTGCTCCGCATTCCCTTGATCGCGGCATTGGGGGTGCTGTCCGGCAGTTTGGCATTGTGGCCGGCGGAAAAGAACCTCGGTAATCTGCTCAGCGGTACCGCCGCCTTATTGCTGGTTGCGCAACTTTGCTTGATTCACCAAAGCGGCCTATATATGGCGTGGTACGCACCCGTTCTGATTCTGGTGGTGTTTCGCCCTTCGCTGGAGGATCGCACGGCCGTTCGTGCCGTACCGCCGCGTCCCTTCGCGGCATTGCCGCGGCTGAGCGAACCGTGAAGGCGGGCTATCGACGGGATCGACGCGGGTGCCGCGCCGTACCGTCGTCCCCGATCCGGAGAGTTCCCGCAGCAATTGCCATCAGCAAGTTTAGGAGGTTTGCCATGAGCCAACTCCCGTTCGATTTGCTTCCCGAGGTAGCTCAGTTTCTCGCTGGTTCTCCGTTGAAATCGGTCATCGGCGGCGAGGAGCGCGCCTCGGCGAATGGTCAACGCTTCGTGACGCGAGACCCCGGCACGGGCGCGGTCTTGGCGGAAGTCTATCTCATGCAGCCGGAAGACGTTGACGCAGCGGTTCGGGCAGCGCAGGCCGCCTTCGACCGACCGGGTTGGGCCGATCTGACGCCCCAAGCCCGCGGCGTCCTTCTGCACCGTTTGATCGACGCAGTCGAAAAGAAAAAGCAAGTTTTCGCGCAAATCGAGGCCTTGGATTGCGGCAAAGTCTTGCGGCAAGCCGAGGCCGACGTGCAGAACTTTATCGACACCATGCGGTACTACACCGAAATGGCCCAGCACGTGGAGCGCCGCGCACCCTTGGCCGTACCGCACTATGATGCTTACACTTACCGGGCTCCGTGGGGACCTTGCGCATTCATCTTCCCTTGGAATTTTCCCCTCTTGCTTGTGGGCTGGGGGATCGCGCCGGCCCTGGCGGCCGGTAACACCGTCCTCATCAAACCGGCCGAAGACACCCCGCTTTCGACGATCTACCTTGGCCGCCTAGCCTCGGAGATCGGCATTCCGCCGGGGGTGATCAATGTCTTGCCGGGTGACGGCGAAATCACCGGGGCCGCACTGGCCAAACACCCGGGCATTCGAAGGATGTCGTTTACCGGATCACCCGAGGTCGGTCGCCTGGTCGCCGAAGCCTGCGGCCGAAACCTCGTGCCCGTCAAACTGGAATTGGGGGGGAAGGGCGGTGCCGTAGTGTTCGACGACGTGGACGTCGACGCGACGGCGCAGCAGCTCGTGCAGGCGGTCACTTTCCACAGCGGTCAAGTTTGCTGCACCGCCACGCGATGGATCGTGCATAAGGGTATCTACGACCGTTTCGTCGATGCCGCGGTAAAGCACCTTCAGTCTCTCCGGATCGGACACGAATTGAATCGCGGGGTCCAAATGGGGCCTGTCATCAGCGAAAAGCAGCGGCGGAGAGTACTGTCCTACATCGATCGCGGCCGTGAACAGGGCGCCGAGTTGGTTTACCAGGGAGTCCTGCCCGAGGCCGAAGGATCGCAGGGGGGGACCTACGTGGCCCCGGCGCTACTGGCGGGCGATTTAGAAAACGTGGCCGCCCGGGAAGAGATTTTCGGCCCGGTGGCGTATCTGACGCCGTTCGATGATGAAGAGGATGCCGTCCGCAAGGTCAACGCCACCGACTACGGCCTTGCGAACAGCGTGTGGAGCCGCGATCTCGACCGGGCGCATCGAGTCGCCGAGGCCATGGAGGCCGCCAATAGTTGGATCAATGCGCACAATCTTTTCCCCCACGGCGTTCCGTACGGCGGAATCAAGAAGAGCGGCATGGGCGGCGGCGTGCTTTCGGAACAGACGTTGTTCGATTACCTCCGCGCGACTTCCGTGGTTCGCCCACGGCAGTAAGCCCCAAAGCGGTCTTGCCATCGTTCCCTGCCGTTGTCGTCGCCGTGCTCCGGACGGGAGTCGCTTCCACGTAGCCCTTTGGTGCGCAGTTTCATTCTCCGGCAATTCCCGATCAGGCAACTGCCGATTCGGCAGGGTTGTGGGTGGCCAATGTCGGCCACCATATCGACAATGTTTTCCCAAGTTATTTCGCGTCTTGGGTTTACGTCGTTTTCACCACACCAGGTGTGTTGTTTTGGAACGCTAGTTGCTAGCATGCGATAGGGTGGTTTCCGATTGAGAATTTCTGGTAATCCCTAGACTAGGCCTCCGTCGGTAGGGGTTTCCATGACGATTCACGACCGAAACACGATTCGCATCACCCGACGCCTGCGAGAAGCTGCGGGCTACATTGAATTCGGCATGTTGGATCACGCCCTGAGAGCCTTGCCGACCGACGATTTAGGCGCTTGGGAGGGCCCCACGTTCTTTCTCCGCGGGCAAATCTTAACCGCTCTCGGCAACCTGTCGGAGGCCGCCAAATCGTTCCGGCACGCTGCGGAGGTGTCAAGCTATCCGCACGATCGCATCGCGTGGTTAGCCTTGAGCCACTGCTTGCGTCAAGCCGGCGACGTGGATGGCGCGGTGCACTATCTCGGCCGTGCGCGGGGGGCGTTTTCGCAGCATCTCTTCTTGACGCAAGAGCAAACTCCCACCGTACCCCATCAGACCGAAGGGCGACGCGAGATAGAAGGCAAGGCGTGATGACCTGAGCTTGGGCGGAGGTGCTTCGTGCGACCGTCTCTCAGCCGGCCGCACTTTGATGGCAATCATTTGGCCGGGCGATAAACCGCCACGCAGCGAGGCGTTTCGTAGAGAGCGGCCTCGACGATCGGAAGCCCTTGACCCGCCACGAATTCGAAAATTACCCGCGCGATGTTTTCCGCGGTGGGATTCGCATCCATCAGGAAAATTGGTTCGCCCATCCTTTGTAGCAGCGGGACCACAGGATCTTCCCGGCATAAGATCATTCGGTGGTCCAGGTGGTCGTCGATCCATTGCGAAACGACGCGCTTGATGTCGCCGAAATCGATCACCATGCCGCGATGATCCAAGTCTGCCACTTCGAACGTGACAATCAGCAGGCCGTTATGACCGTGCAAATTCTTGCACTTCCCCTCGTAATTCAGTAGGCGGTGGCCGTAACAGAATTCAATCTCACGCGCGACTCGATACATGCATCACCTTTCCGGGGAATGTTTTTTCCATGAATTGGGTCGATGAAGCGAATCGATCTGCCGTTCCGTTCCCGGATATTGATCCGCGTAATAAACCGTGCGGTCGGGCAATCCTGCGTCACGAAAAGCTCTCCGGCGTTCCTCGCATTTGTTGCAGAATCCGCAATGCAATCCTCTCCGCGGCGCGATGCACGAAAACGTCTTGTCGAGGGGCAAGTCTCTCGCTTCTTGCATCCATGCCCGTTTGCTGAGTCCGGCGAGCGGACGTAAAATCCGAACTTTTCTCGTGCCGTACGCTGCCAGGCAACCCTCCAAGCAGTCAAAAAACTCTTTGGCTGCATCGCCGAAAGGGTTGGTATCCAAGACGCCGACGGCCATGCGTTCAAAGCCGTGCATTTGGCACCAAACGCCTGCCTTGGCCAGCATGAACAGGTTGCGACCGGGAAGGTAAACCGCTTCATCCGGCGAGGTGTTATCCGGGACATCTTTGCCCGTGACGCTCCAATGATCAGGACACAAGTCGCGTACGGTAAACTCCAAGACCACTGGAGGGGCGGCAATCGGCGCAAAACACGCGGACACTTCTTGTACTGCGGCGAACTCCTCAACCTCCCAATTCAAACCGCACCGAACGTAAATCGGTTGCAGCCAACCGGCGAGGCATTTTTCTCTCGCTCGGCGAGCCAATAGCCCGAGAACGATGGTGCTGTCCAATCCGCCGCTCATCAAAACGGCGATGGGAGAGTCGATGTCCCAACCCGCGGATTCTTCGATCATAAGCCCCAATCGTCCAGGGAAGGGATAAAGCCGGGATTCGTCGGCTTTTTGCTTTCTGCCGGGTGGCCGAAACCACCGCACGAAGACTGGTCAAACTTTCTGTATTCTTGAAGATCGCAACCAATTGGCAAGTCCCGCCTGCCGTCGAAACGTGATGGACCGAGCGTACCGTTGTCGGGTGTGGGAATCGATTCGGCGGCTTGGTCGGAAAAGGCTGCGGGAAAGCTTTCGCGGCGGCAGGCCGAAGCCGCCTCCATGCGTTCCCATTCCGTCCGGACAAGGTACAATTCGTACGGGGGAACGTGGTTCCTCCCAAGGGAAAGTCGCGCGATAAGGGTCGACCAACTCCGCCGCCGATTTCGGTGATCAGGCCCAACAATGTAAAGAAAGAGCGGAGCCGGCGGTTGCCGGAGTTGCGGGGAAGGAGCCTGCGAAGTGGCGGAATTAACGGAATCAGTAAGCCAATTGATCGAGGAGTTGACAAAATTGCCCGGTATCGGCCGGAAGTCGGCCGAACGCATCACATATCACTTGTTGCGGGTCAGTCGCGAAGAGGCGCTGGCCCTGTCGGAGGCCATACGCACGGTCAAAGAGAACGTCCGGCACTGCACGATTTGCTACAATCTAGCAGAGGATGAGGTTTGCTCGATTTGCCGCGACGCGACCCGCGATCGGTCGTTGCTTTGCGTTGTGGAGCAACCGCGGGACTTGATCGCGATCGAGCAAACGGGTCTCTATCGGGGTCTTTACCATGTATTACTGGGTCGGCTCTCCCCTTTAGAAGGAGTCACGCCCGATCAGCTCACGATCTCGGATCTGGTGCGGCGGGTGAAAGAGGGCGGGGTACGCGAGGTCATCATGGCGACAAACCCAACTGTGGAGGGGGATGGAACCTGTCTATATATTTCGAATCAGTTGGCGGATCTGGCGGTTACGATAACACGTTTGGCGAGAGGGATTACGCCCGGCAGCGTGATCGAGTTTGCGAACCCTGAGGTCCTGGCGGACGCTTTCGCGGGACGGCGACGATTGTGACACAAATGGGGACTAGCGAGGTCGATGACGGAACGCGGCGAGGAATCGCCGCATCGCAATTCGGGCGACGGAGCGGCGGTTTCCGGTTTCAACGACGGATTCCGTGTGGTAAATGAAAGAGGCCTTGCCGCTGTTTTGCCGGCGGGCAACGCGTGGCGGGCTCAATTGATTGCACGTTACAGGGAGATAAGTGCGTCATGCGGTTTTCCCTCGGTCAAGAGTTGAGGCAAGTTCAAAAACAGATACTTGCTCCCCGCATGATCCAGTCCATGGAGATACTACAGCTTCCTCTCCAGCGGCTGGAAGAACGCATTCAGCAAGAGATGGTGGAGAATCCTTTCCTTGAGTTGCGGACCGAAGCGCCTGATGCCGACGAAGAGTCGGATACGAATCTGCAAGAGGAACCTCGTGTCGAGGCTCGGTCCGATCTGGAAAAGGAATTGGTGATCGACGAGAGCAGTTCCGAAGAATTTGAACGTCTGGAGACGTTGACGGAGGAAAATCCGGAAGTCTTCGACGACGAAATGTCGCGGCCTTCCAGCAACCGGATGGAGGAACTCTCGGATCGCTACAACGACATGATGGCCAACGTGCCGTCGCACGAACCGACGCTGCAAGATCATCTGATCGAGCAATTGGCGGGCCTGGATATCTCCCCTGAAGTTCGGGCCATGGCCGAAATGCTGATCTACAGCTTGGACAGTGACGGTTACCTGAAGACCGATCTTCGCGACCTGCTGGGGCCGGATGCCGCGCAGGAGGACCTGAAAATCGCCGAGCAGGCCTTGGCCGTGGTGCAACAGATGGATCCGGCGGGCGTGGGGGCGCGGACGTTGAAGGAGTGTCTGTTGCTCCAGCTCGACGCCGATCGCCCCCATCACAAGGAATTGGCGACGTTGATTCGCGAGCACTTGGAGGATGTGGGCGAGAATCGTATCCCGCAAATCGCCAAAAAACGCGGTTGGTCGGTGGATTTTGTGGAGCAATTGATCGCCGAGCTGCGGACGCTGAATCCTAAGCCCGGCGCCCAATTCGGCGGCTACTCCGTGCCGAATGTCGTCCCCGATGTCTATGTGGAAGAAACCGAGGATGGGCGATTCGTCGTGCAATTGAAGGACGACCACCTCTCTCGCTTGGGAATCAATGAGGATTACCGCCGGCTCGTCGAGTCGCGTCGATCGGCCAAACAGGACCGAGAGTTTTTCCGTCGAAAGTTGACGCACGCACAATGGTTGATCGAAGCCGTCCAGCAGCGTCGCAACACCCTGCGCAAGGTGGCTCAGGCGATTGTCGACCATCAGCAGCGGTTCTTGCGGGACGGGCCGGAATACATCGAACCCTTGAAGATGCAGCAGATCGCGGATGAGGTCGGCGTCCATGTCACCACCGTCAGCCGCGCCGTGGACGATAAATGGATCGAGACGCCGCGAGGCATTTTCCCCCTCAAGCGATTCTTCCGCAGCGGCACCGTCGCGCAAGACGGTCAGGAGATCGCTTGGGACAAGGTCCGCGCCATGTTGCAAGAGATCGTCGCGGCCGAAGACAAGCAGAATCCCTTGACCGACGAGGATCTGGTCGCAGAGCTTGCACGCCGCGGGGTCACCGTCAATCGCCGAACGATTACCAAATACCGCCAGGAGTTGGGCATTCCCAGCTCCCGTCAGAGGAAGGATTGGAGGCAGGCCGCCAAGTCGTGAATTTCCTCCCAGCCGAGGGCTTGGGCTTGGCGCCACTGAAAGCCGGCGGCCGACCGATCGGAGGAATTCTCTTTCGCTCGTTCGAACGGCTTGCTTTCGAACGGCCTTGCGACGGCGTAAAATAGGCGATCGGCAAACGGTGGGCCATCACTTGGGAGACGCCCTCCTTACTGATCGCGGCGGGAACGGCCCGCCTTGGTGATCGCCGCCGGAAGTTTGAAGAAATCGGTGCGATTCAGCCGCAATGCGAGGCCGTGGGAGGATCTTTCGTGCCTTCGCTGTTCGTCATTCGAGGCAACGATCAAGGAAGTCGGTTCGAGCTGACCGCCCCGGCGGTGAGTATCGGCCGGGACTCCGGCAATCGCATCCAGTTGCACGATACCGAGGTCTCGCGTCGGCACGCCGAGATTCGTCGCGTCGATGATCGATATCTCTTGGTGGACCTCAACAGTTCTAATGGGACGCTGGTCAACGGCAAGCCCGTTCGGGAGCACTTTCTGAACAGCGGCGACCAAGTCCAACTGGGACGGACCCTGATGCTGTTCACTCGGCCGGCCGACGAAGCGCATGCCGTCGCTCCGTGGAACGTGGCTTTCACTTCCCAGGAGGAAGGCGACCGTTCGGAGATCATCAGCGCCGTTAAGCCGGAAGAGGGCAACCGGTTTTTCGCCGCCTCCGAGCCGGGTTACGATTCTTGGCTGGCCCGGGCCAAACGCAATCTTGAAATCATGTACCACACGGCGCTGGCCATCAGCCACACCGTGGATATCGATCAACTCCTCCATCGCATCATGGATTTGATCTTCGAATGGGTGGAGGCCGACCGTGGTTGCATTTTGTTGGTCGATCCGGACACCAACCAGCTCACTCCCAAGGTACGACGGAGCCGGCAAGGAGCGGCGGAACGCCTGGTGATCAGCAAAACGATTCTCGATTACGTGCGCGAACGAAACGAGGGGGTGTTGACCAGCGACGCGCGCCACGATCAGCGATGGGATTCCGGCGCGAGCATCGTGCAGGCGGGCATCCGCGAAGCCATTTGCGTCCCCATGAAGGGGCGTTACGACGTCGTCGGAGTGATCTACATCGATACGTCCCTCTCGCCCCAAGACATCCTGGCCCGCGGCACGACCAACAAGTTCACGCAAGATCACCTGATGTTGATGGTCGCCATCGCCCATCAGGCGGCCCTGGCCGTGGAGGATACGCATTACTATTCGGCGATGGTGCAGGCGGAGCGTTTGGCTGCGATCGGACAGACCATCGCCATGCTTTCCCACCACGTGAAGAACATCCTTCAGGGTATTCGCGGGGGCAGCTATTTGATCGAGATGGGTTTGAACCGGCACGACGAGGAACTGATCCGTAAAGGCTGGACGATCGTTGAAAAGAATCAGAACAAGATCTCGGGTCTGGTGATGGATATGCTGACCTTCAGCAAGGAGCGGGAACCGGACCTGCAAGTGGGCGACATCGCTCAGGTCGTCCAGGATGTCGTGGAACTGATGCAGCAGCGCGCTGCGGAATTCGAGGTGCAGCTTTCTCTGGAGTCCGACGCCCAGATACCCAAACTGGTGTTCGACCCCGAGGGGATTCATCGCGCCGTGCTGAATCTGGTTACGAACGCCATTGACGCCGTGGCCGAGAGGGCGGAGGATCGACGCGTTCGCGTGACGCTGACGTACGATCCCGAAGCCGCGCTGGTACGAATCCAAGTTGCGGACAATGGGAGCGGTATTCCGCCGGAACTGCGGGACAAGATATTCAACCCCTTCGTTTCTCAGAAAAAAGGGACCAAAGGGACGGGGTTGGGGTTGCCGGTCAGCCACAAGATCGTGCAGGAACACGGCGGCCGGATCACCGTCCAAAGCGAACCCGAGACCGGCACGACGTTCGTGATCGAGCTGCCGGCGGTCTTGCCCCAGGAGACGGAGGTCGGCTCGCCCGAGCAGGCCTCCGGCGATACCTCCGCCGCGCACCTACCCCAGTAGTCTTTTCCGACGGGGCAGGTACAATATCGCTTCTTGATGCATTCGAACATGTGACTTCTTCCCAGAATCCGGGTAGGCGATCGTATTGATTTTAGAAGGAGACTGAACGATGGCGGATGCCGTATTCAAGAAGATCCAGGTTGTCGGTACGTCCCCCGTCTCTTTTGCCGACGCCGCCGCGAAGGCCGTAGCCAAGGTCGCAGAAACCGAAAAGAAGGCGTCTTGGTTCGAGGTCGTGGAACTTCGCGGCGCCATCGCCGACGGCAGGGTTTCTCAATACCAAGTCACGGTGAACATCGGCTGCAAACTCGACTGAGGCGAGTCCTGCAGCGGGCGACGGCAATTAAAACCCGTCCGCGCTGCCGGCCGGTGTGGGAACGGCGGAGTGCGTTGCCTGCCGTGCCGCGAGTGTCAGGGCGGTTGTTTTCGCCCTAAGGGATTGCGGCCGGGAACGGCCGCTTGTACCTAGACGGGAACGAAGAGGCGGCGGGCGTTGTTGCCGGAGTTCCTCAAGTCTCTTGACGCACGAAGGGGTTGTTGGCCTTCTCCCTCCCCACCGTCGTGACCGGTCCATGTCCCGGCAACAGCAGCGTCTCGTCCGGGAGAGAATACAGTTTGGTGCGGATCCCGCGAGCGAGGACCTCAAAACTTCCGTCAGGGAAGTCGGTTCTACCCACGCTCCCGGAAAAGATTACGTCACCGACGAAAACTCTCCTGGGCTCTCCTGTTTCCACAACAAAGACTACATGTCCTGAAGAGTGCCCCGGGATTTCTAAGACTCGCAACGCGAGCCCCGCCACCTCGAGGGTTTCGCCGTCGGTGACTAGGACGTCGGCCGCCGGACTGACGATGGGAAACCCGAAATCGTAGGACAGGTTCAGCTTGGGATCCGTGAGCTTTTCTGCCTCGTTTATGCCGGTGATGATGGGGCAATCGGGCCAATGAGACTTCACGGTGGCAATGCCGGCGATATGGTCCGCGTGGCCGTGCGTCGCAAGCACGCCCGCCGGCGTCAGGTGATTGGATTGCAGGCGTTCGACCAGAGTGGCGGCGTCGAATCCGGGATCCACTACCAGGCAATCATCGCGGCCCGCCAAGGAAGCCACGTAGGCGTTTTGTCCAAATAGCTCCGAAACAACCGTCCAAATCCGCACTTGCTGGCCGTCCACTCTCGGGCTCCCTTTGATGAGATTAAGAACATGGGATATATGGCCGGTTTTCGTGATTTGCACAATACTTAACCCTTAGCGAATCACCAACGCTTGAACCGGACATTTTAACGGGTTGGGCAATTCCTCGCGATAAGGATGGAAGGGCGAAACGCAGGTCGGCGCGACCGAGATTCTTGCGAGACGTCGTCTGGATCGCGCCGGTTAGCTGCTTCGGCAGCACGGGGAGACGAATGCCCTGCCATTCTTACCGCAGACTTCGTGTGCAGAATATCCGACGGGAATCGTTCCCGGGATCCCTCGTCGTTCGCGGGTCGTCTTGTCCGATAGAGTGGGAAGAGAAGCCTAGATGACTTTGATGGGAGTGGAGTCCATGACCCGGCTTTGTTTGGGCCGTTCGGCCCTGATTTCGGCTGTCCTCGCCTGGGGGGCTTTTGCGATCGTGGCTACGGCACAAGAGGCCGGCAGCCGGACTGCGACCGGAAACCCCGGCGATCTGCGGATTGCCGATCGCGTCCCCGCCGATAACTCCATCGTCGAGCACCCTCTCATGCCGGCGATTCGGTGGGCGTATACCGGCATTCAAGATATCGAAAAGATTCAAGACTATTCGGCCGTGATGGTGAAGCGGGAAAGGATCGGAGATCGCCTGAACGATCCGGAATACATGTTCATCAAGGTCCGTCACAAGCCGATGAGCGTGTACATGTATTTCCTGGAACCGGCCGCTTTGAAAGGGCAGGAAGTGATTTGGGTGGAAGGCCAAAACGACGGCAAGATGTGGGCGCATCCCGGCGGAATCCGTAACAAATTGATCGGAACGGTTTCGCTTGATCCCACCGGCCCCATCGCCATGCAGGGAAACCGTTACCCGGTCACGGAAATCGGCGTCCTGAACCTGGTCCGCCGCCTGATCGAGGTCGGCGAGCAAGATTCGAAATACGGTGAGTGCGAGGTGAAGTTTTTCGAGGGGGCCAAAATCAACGACCGCGTGTGCACTTGCATCCAGGTGGTGCATCCCGTGCCGCGGCGCAACTTTCGCTTCCATTTGGCACGGATCTACGTGGACAAGGAACTGAACATCCCCATCCGATACGAGTCGTACGATTGGCCGCGGGAATCGGGCGGAAAGCCGGAGTTGATCGAGGAATACACCTATCTCAACGTAAAGATCAACAACGGCTTTACGGATGAGGACTTCGATATCCGAAATCCCAAGTACAGTTTCCGCTCGAGAGAAGCATCCGAAAAATAACGAGCTTGAGCGGCAAACTCCCGACGCTGATCTTCCGGCGGCCCGGTGCGTGAGCATCGGGCCGTCTTCGTTATTCGACGTCGGCTTCATTCCAACGGCGGAAGAGTTCTTGTAGATATCGCTTGGCGGCGACGTAAATGCCGGGCCGGCTGCTCTCGCGCGGTCCGGCCACGTTCAGGACCCGGATGCCGTGCTCTTGCCCCCAGCGCACGAGCGTGGACAGGTCGGGCGGATTGGCGATATCCAGAACAATGAACGGCTTACCATGTCGCAGGGCCAACTTGACGGTCAGTTCCGTGCCGCCCTGAAGCGGCCCATCCGATATAACAAGGGTGCCGTCCGAGTCCAGAACGTTCTTCTCGGTGCGAATTGCGTAGTCAACACTATCCGTCTCTTGCAGTGGCAGGTCGGGGGGAATTACCCCGTCTTCCGCCAGACGACCTTTGGGACACCAGCCGCCGATCGGAAGGCCGACCTCCCTGGCAGCGTGCAGGGCCGCGCGGTCGACCCCAGTCTGCCCTCCGGACACGACCTTCAATCTCCTGCTCGACGGAACTCTCGAACGCGGCGTTTCGGAAGGCGACCGGTCGCTCGTTGCCATCACAGTCTCGGGCCGGCGATGGTGGTGATTCACTTATCGAAAAACGCGCGGCGAGGGGGCGGTCGCGGCAGATTCGGCTTGCGGCAGGATCAACGTGATACCGGGCTGGAATCCCTCCATCTGCTTTCCAAGGCGAGCACGATTCAGCTCGTAAATCTCCACCCAGCGCGAAGCCTTGCCCAACTGTCCCCGCGCGATGTCAAATAGGCTCTCCCCCTCTTGCACAGTGTAAGTCTTACCGCTCACTGCGGCGGTACCAGAGGCGTTGCCCGCAGCTAGCGGCGGGACCTGAGGAGCCGGGGGGCCGCCCCAGCTAGGGGTACCGATGGGTTGGGCCGGCTCGGCGACCGCCAAGCGAGGGGCCGCATTCGAGGACGATTGGCCGCCGTCGGCAATGGAAAGGGCCGAGGGAGCGCCGCCTTGGCCGTAGGTTTGAGACGGCGTAGCGATGCCCGCGTCTTCAAGCGGGGTCAGCCTCTCACCGGTCGATCCATCGGCAGGCAAGGAATTGGCGATCGCATGGGAGTTGTCGTCACTCAGCGTGTCTGCGGCCATGGGCCTCTGCTGCGGCAAACCGGCGGCATTCCGCGTGATCGGCGCCCCCCCCGCGAAGAAGTCGGGGGCCGCAGTGGGAGAGCGGACAGGGGCTGCCGGAGGGGCGTCGGATACTGCCGAGGGCAACCCCGCCTCGATCTCCCCGGAGGGAGCGGCAGCCGCGTTCCATGGACCGAAAGGAATCTCACTCGGCGGCGAGCTTGACGCCTGGACGGAGGGTTCTCGGCCCATTGCATCCCCCATCCCGCGGGCGTCCGAAAAACCGTTCCGATTCGCGTCGGAAACGCCCTCGGCCATCGGATCGAATTCCGGGGATCGCAAGCCGA